>Ga0207797_1001384_pt1 | contig 17548 bp, 16 predicted proteins | sample PRCRCaboRojoPR_6_FD_187275 | JGI IMG/M metagenome (GOLD analysis project Ga0207797, IMG submission 187275) | Marine sediment microbial community from Cabo Rojo, Puerto Rico - PR CR 10% Liquid 1 (SPAdes) | ecosystem: Environmental > Aquatic > Marine > Coastal > Sediment | place: Cabo Rojo, Puerto...
CCCGCCGCGACCGTCGGACAGATGCAGGCCCGCATCCCCGAGTGGGAGAAGGCCCTGGAGGACGCGCTGGGATACGGGCGAATCCCCGTGAGCGAGACGACCTACGAGACGATGCGCTATCGGTTGAACCGGGACATCGTGGGCCTCGGGCCGCTCGAACCGGTGATGCGTGACCCCTACAACGAGGACATCCACGTCATCGGTCCGGAGCAGACCTACGTCGACCACGGCACGTTCAGCCTCCTCCCCACGACGGTCCAGTGGGAATCCGAGGAGCGCTTCGACAACTGGCTCCGGAACATCGGCGAACGGATGGGCGACCCGGTGAGCGACACCGACCCCATCATCGACTCGACGCTCCCCGACGGCTCGCGTATCAACATCATCTACTCCGACGACGTGAGTATCCAGGGGTCGTCGCTCACCATCCGCCAGGGCGACGACGTGCCGCTGTCGGTCGGGCAGATCACGAAATGGGGGACGCTGTCGCCCCAGCTCGCGGCGTACCTCTGGCTCTGTCTCGAAAACGAACAGACGGTCTTCGTCGTGGGGGAGACGGCGTCCGGGAAGACGACGACGCTGAACTCCATCATGGCGTTCATCCCGCGGGACTCGAAGATCTACACCGCCGAGGACACGGCGGAGGTCATGCCGCCCCACGATACCTGGCAGCAGCTCCTCACGCGGGAGGGCCAGGGTGAGGCGAGCGCCGACGTCACGATGTTCGACCTGGTCGCGGCCGCGCTGCGCTCGCGCCCCGACTACATCATCGTCGGTGAGGTCCGTGGCGAAGAGGGTCGGATGGCCTTCCAGGCAGCTCAGACCGGCCACCCGGTCATGCTGACCTTCCACGCGAGCGACATCGTCTCGATGATCCAGCGGTTCACCGGCGACCCGATCAACGTCCCCGAGACGTTCATGGACAACGCCGACGTCGCCCTCTTCCAGAACCGGGTCAAGCAGGGCGATGACGTCCTCCGTCGGGTAACCAGCGTCCAGGAGATCGAGGGCTACTCCAAGGAGATGGGCGGGGTCGTCACCAGGCAGGCCTTCTACTGGGATCCCGTCGAGGACGAGATCGTCTTCCAGGGCCGGAACAACTCCTACGTCCTCGAAGAGCAGATCGCGACTCTGCTCGGCTATCAGGACACCCGGGAGATCTACGACGAACTCGATTACCGCTCGGAGATCATCGAGCGCATCATCCAGGAGGACCTCATCGACTACCACGAGTTCAACAAGACCGTCGCCGACTTCCAGCGGGACGGCGTCGAGGGCCTCCCCTTCACCATGCCACGCCGGGACATCTAACCATGGCCGCGGAGTCCGAGAGCAGCGGTTCGACGGTCGAACCGTCGACGCTCGAGGACGTCAACGTCTCCAGTGCCCTGCAGGCTATCCTGGAAGCCTACCAGGAGATGGAGATGCCGGTGCCCCGGTATCTCATCCTGATCGTCATCCCGTCACTGGTGTTCTTTGCGGGCTCGATCGCGGTAGCAGTCGCCCTGGACCTTCCCGCGATCATCCGCGTTCCGATCCCGCTTTTGGGACTGTTGATGTTCGGGGCCGCAGTCCTGTATCCCAAGATCCAGCGCGACCAGCGGCGCAAGCGGATGCAGGAGATGTTCCACCTCTACGTGACCCACATGACGACGCTGTCGACCACGAACATCGACCGCGTCGAGGTGTTCAGGCGGGTCGCCCACGAAGACGAGTACGGGCCGCTCGCCGAGGAGACTCGCCGCATCGTCCAGCTCGTCGACACGTGGAACCAGTCCCTCGACGACGCCTGTCGGATGCGAGCGAAACACGTACCCGCCGACCACGTCTCGGACTTCTTCGATCGACTCTCCTACACCATCAACGCCGGGAACACGCTCTCGGACTACCTGGTGAACGAACAGGAGACGATCATCCAGAACTACGTCACCGTCTACGAGGGCCAACTGGAGAACCTGGAGATCATGAAGGACCTCTACCTCTCGATGGTCCTTTCCGTGACCTTCGCGCTGGTGTTCGCCACAGTCCTCCCGATGCTGTCCGGGACGAACGCCTCGCTCACGGTGGCCGCGGTCGTCGTGATGTACACGTTCGTCCAGGCGGGGTTCCTGTTCGCGATCTACACCGTCTCGCCGACCGACCCGGTCTGGTATTTCCCGGCCGACAGGACGACCGGCACCGAACGCAAACTCCAGATCGGGACCGCTATCGGGATGGCACTGTCTCTCGTGATGGTCGTCGGGACGCTGTTCGTGATGTTGGGCTTCACGAGTATTCCGCCACAGAGCATCCCGCTGCCCATGTACGCGGCGGTCCCGACGACGCCATTGTTGATTCCCGGGCTCGTCGCGCGCGAAGAGGAGGAGGACGTCAAGAAGCGCGACGACGAGTACGTGAGTTTCATCCGAGCCCTGGGTTCCAGCGAGTCAGCCCAGCAGACCACGACCACGAAGGTTCTCCGGAAGCTGCGGAACAAGGACTTCGGCCCCCTGACCGAGGTCGTCGACGACCTCTACAAGCGACTCAACATGCGACTTTCCCAGGAAGCCGCCTGGCGGATGTTCACCGCCGATGCCCACTCATACCTCATCCAGAAGTTCAGCGAGATGTACCTCATCGGTCGCGCGATGGGTGGGGACCCGAAGCATCTCGGCGAGATCATCGCGCGGAACATGAACGAGGTCCTCCAGCTGCGCGAGCAGCGGGACCAGTCGACGCTGACCCTGATCGGCGTCCTCTACGGCATCACCGCGGCCGCGACCTTCGCCTTCTTCATCGGCCTGGGTATCGTGATGATCCTCGCACAGATGGAAGTCGGCCTCGACTCCCCCGGCTTTGACTTCCAGACGCTGATCCACACCGAGAACTACGACGTGGGGCTCATCGAGTACCTGCTCACGATCACCATCCTTGTCAACGCGATGCTCTCCTCGCTCATCGTCCGCGTCGTCGACGGGGGGCACAAGGTCAACTCCTACATGCACTTCGTCATGCTGACGTGGATCTCATCGATCGTCGCCGTGGCCACCATCGAGATCGTCAACACGATCTTGGTGGTCTGAAGCGGTCCCCGGCGCGAGCACGGAGCCAATCTTAAGTAGCGTTCCAGTCCAATCCCCAGAGGAATGGCCGATTCCGAGGGCACCTCGGTGTTCGCGGTCGCCTCCGGGAAGGGCGGGGTGGGCAAGACCACGACCGTCGTGAACCTGGGAGCGGCGCTCGCGAAGGCGGGATTCGAGGTCGCGATGGTCGACGTGGACCTGGGCATGGCGAACCTGGGCGCGTTCGTCGGGTTGACCGAACCCAGGGCGACGATCCACGACGTCCTCGCCGGGAAGGCACCACTCGGAGCGGCGAGCTATTCGACCGAGGGGATCACCGTGGTACCCGGGTCCACCGACCTCGACAGCTTCGCGTCGGCCGAGACGAAGCGCCTCGCGGCCGTCGTCGAAGAGCTCCGGGAGCAGAACGATTTCGTGCTGCTGGACGTCGGTGCGGGGTTGAACCACGACATCGCGATGTCCATCGGCGTGGCCGACGCCGTCATCCTCGTGTCGACGGCCGACCTCTCGTCGCTGACGGACACCTCGAAGACTGGACAACTGGTCGAGCGGCTTGACCGCCCGGTGATCGGGGCCGTGTTCACACGGACGGGGGAGGGGTCGTTCGATGACGTCGAAGGGATCGCGACCGCACTCGGGACCACCGACGCCATTACGGTCTCGGTCCCGTACGACGAACGGGTGCAGCTGAGCATCCGCAAGGGGATGCCCCTGGTGATGCTCGACGCCGACAGCAAAGCGGCGCGCGCATATCGACGTCTGGGGGCCAAACTGGTTGAGACCCTGGGAATCGATCCGCCAGGAACCGACGAACCCGATTACGGCTTCGACTGGGTCGACCCGGAAAGCGGGCGAGAGACACGTGGTGCAGACCCCTTTTTCACCGACGAGGAGCCCGCGGACACGGAAGTGACGCTGACGGAACTCATCGAGGAAGCGGGCCTCGAGGAGGGAGAAACGGCAGCTGAGCGTCGCCTGCGGCTCCTCGATCGGGTTCGCTCGAAGTTCTCCTGAGCGCCGAGCCCGGATGGAGGACTACAGGCGGCGAACGTCGGAGTCGGTAGCGGCGGGGGACCTACTGGGTCTTGACGATGCTGTACATCACGAAGAGATAGCCGATCGTCGTGATGACGTAGTTGACCGTCAGCAAGCTGCGCGCGTTTCCGAAGCCCGTGCTGAAGGCGCTGATCGTGGTGCCCACCGCGGCCGCGACCACCAGCGCGAACCCGATCGAGAGGTGCATCATCGACTGTCGTCCGGTATCGGAGTACGCCCGGACAGCCAGCCCGACCATCGCCAGGCCGGCGACGGTCAGGGTGGCGCTGAAGAGGACGTACAGCGACTCGATGATAGTGACCATTTGACCTTAGCCTGCAATGATGGGAAGCCGTCTATAAAACTATGCACCCGATTATGAGATTCTATAATTAGCCCTGCCCGCCCAGGTCGGACCAGACATCGACCAGCTGGTTTTTGGCCTCGGTGCGTTCCTGCAGATCGATGTCGAGGGCTTCGCCCTTGAACTCGACCGTGAGTTCGTCGACCTGGCGACGGTAGACCTTGGTCTGGCGCCCCTCGGTGGAGACTTCCTTGCCCTCGAGGGCCAACAGGTCGTTCTCGGTGAGTTCTTCGATGCGGCGATAGCTCGTCGCGATCGGGATATCCAGCTCCTCGGAGAGTTCCTGGGCCGATTTCGGGGTATTTGTCGCTTGCAAAATCTCGGCGTTGTACTTGTTCCCAAGTACGCGCAACACCTCGACCGGCTCCATTGCCCCAATCATCGACCGAGGGGGGCAAAAGAGTTGCCGTCACACGACAACGCTTATTTCGGTCCCCGTGGACCCCTCGGGCAATGGCTGACGAGGAGACGAGCGTCCTCGAGTTCTCGCTGGGCGACGGTCGGTACTGTCTCGACATCTCCCACGTCGACGAGATCGTCGACGCCGCCGAGGAGATCACGGAGATTCCGAACTCCCCTCCACACGTGATCGGCGTGGTGGACCTCCGAGGTGAGACAACGACCATCGTCGATCCCACCGTGAAACTCGACGTAGACGAGGACACGTCGGGAAGCCGCATCATCGTGCTCTCGGAATTCGATGGCAAGGGGCTCCTCATCGACGACGTACACCAGGTCGAGGCCGTAGACCCCGAGTCCGTGGATACCTCGACCGCGACCGAATCGACGAAGGGCGTGATCCGTCGCGAGGACCGGTTCGTGATCTGGGTCGAACCCAAAGCCCTCGTGTCGTAGGGTTGGGTCTGGACAGGCGGTCGGTTTCCCGACACGCGCGATTGCCCTCCCCAGGTCGTCGCGTCGAGTCCGGTCGGCCCTCCGTGGGTACATTCTAGAATGGGCGCTGAGGTTGTCCTGCCGTATGGGCCGATCTGGTGTCATGAACTCTTGGCTCGTACCGTATCCTGAGCGATGGGCTCCGACCGTATCCGAAGCTCGTGGCTCGTCCTGAGTTCTTGGCTCCTCCGGCGTCCCGTTCCAGCCGGCGAGTTACGGTCCGTTCCGTACGAGCAGCAATAGGCTCCGGCGTCTTCGGATGGAGGAAGCACGGTGACCGTGGGCCGGGGAATCCGACTCGCGTTTGCGATCCACGCAACTACCGATACGATTTACCGCAAGACGGCGTCCACGTCGACGTGGTCGTGGAGCAGCTGTCGCATCTGCTCGACGGTCCGGGCGTCGCGGACTCGGCCGCCGCGGATGAGTTCCTCCGCGCGCTCCACCGTCGCCAGGGTATCGGACTGCACCTTCACGACCGGGACGTCCCGCTCAGCAGCCTTGCCCAGAACCGCACCTGGCGCATCGAAGCCACCGGTCAGGATCAACGCCTTCACGCCAGGGGCTTCGAGCGCTGCCCGCTGGATGTCGGCCCGATCGCCGCCCGTGATGACAGCTGCGTCCTTTGTGCGGCGGAAGTGCGAGAGGGCCGACTCACCGCTCATCGCCCCGACCAGAACGCGTTCGACGAACACGTCGCCGTTCTCGCCGGTCAGCACCTGGCCGCCGAGTTCGTCCGTGAGGTCGCTCAAGGTCACTCCGGCGAGGTTCCGGTTGTGCGGGATGACGCCGTACACCGGCACGCCGCGGGTCTCGAGATAGGGCACGATGTCCGACTCGACGAGGTCGTACATCGAATCCGGAACCGCGTTGAAGACGATCCCCTCGATCCGGTCCCCGAGGCGGTCGACAGCGCCGAGGATCCGGTCCAGGTCGCCTACCGAATCGAGCCGCTCGAGGAGCAGGACCCCGGCGTCGACGAGTTCGGCGATGTCGTCGTCAGCGAGGTCGACGATCCCGCCGGTCGTGTAGACGCCGGAACCCTCGATGATCATCAGATCGGCGTCCGCGGCGATGTCCCGGTAGGACTCCTCGATCCGGTCGCGGAGTTCTTCCGGGTCCTCTTGCCCTCGGATGGCGCCCTCGATGAACGTCGTGGAGTACACGATGGGTTCCATCTCGTGCATCTCCGCGTCCAAATCGAGCAGTTCCCGCGCGAGCATCGGGTCGGCGTCGAGCGTCTTGCCGACGTTGCTCTGCAGACGGGTGCCCTTGGGTTTCATGTATCCGACCGCCCGGTCGTCGGCTCGTGCGAGCTGCCCAAGTGCGAGCGCGACGGCGGTCTTCCCGGTACTTTCCTGTGTCGAGGCGAGCAGTAGCGTGTTCATAGTTGATCGGGATCGACGGTGAGGCGGATGTCCACGGCCTGTACGCCGGTCGGCGTGGCGACGAGCGGGTTGATGTCGAGTTCGAGGATCGCCGGGAAGTCGGTCACGAGCTGCGAGAGCCGCTGGACACTCTCCGTGATGGCGGCCTCGTCGACGGGGTCCCGCCCGCGGGCGCCGCGCAACAAGGGCGCAGACTCGATGTCTTCGAGCATCTCTTCGGCCTCCCGCTCGCTGACCGGCGCCACGCGTACGGTCGTGTCTTCCAGTATCTCGACGAAGATGCCCCCGAGGCCGAACAGGATGAGGGGCCCGAACTGCGGGTCGCGGTTCATCCCGAGGATGGTCTCGGAGCCGGACTCCAGATCGACCATCTCCTGGACCTGGACGCCGAGTATCGTCGCGTCCGGCTGGTAGTTCTTCGCCCGCGTGACCAGGTCTTCGTAGGCGTCACGAACCTCTTCGCCGGGGACCCCGACTTTCACGCCCCCGATGTCGGACTTGTGGAGGATGTCCGGGCTGACGATCTTCATGACGACGTCGCCCTCGATCGACGCCGCGACCGTCTCCGCGTCGCCGGGCGTGTCGACGATCTCGCCCTCGGGAATCGGGATGCCGTAGGCATCCAGCAGGCCCATGGCCTCCACGCCGAGCCGGTTCGTGTCCCGTCCCTCGACCGCGTGCAGGATCTCGGCCGCGCGCTCGCGGTCGACGTCGTAGGTGGTCGGTGCCTGGTACTCGATGTCGGTGATGTTCCGGTAGGTGACCAACGCGTCCAGGCTCTGGACGCCCCGTGCCGGGTCGAAGTAGTTCGGGATGCCGTGGTCGCCCAGGATCTCCTCCGGATTCGCCGTCCGCTCGCCACCCATCAGCCCCGCGGCCACGGGTTTTTCGTACTCGGCCTGCAGGGTGGCGATGTCCTCGGCGAGCTCGTCGTAATCCAGGACCGCGACCGGGGCCGAGAGCACGATAGCGGCGTCCACGTTCGGGTCAGCGAGCACGATATCGATCGCCGTGCGGAACCGCTCGTTGTCGGCGTCGCCGATCGTGTCGACGGGATTGTAGATGTTCGCCCCGTCGGGCAGCGAGTCACCGAGCTGGCGCAGGGTCTCGTCGGTGAAATTCGCCATCTCGAGGTTCGAGTCCCCGATCGCGTCGGTGGCCATGACGCCCGGTCCGCCGGCGTTCGAGATGACGGCGACCTGATTGCCGGCCGGGACGGGCTGGCCCTCGAGGATCTGTGCGAAGTCGAAAAGCTCCTGGACGTTTTCCGCGCGGAGCACGCCGGCCTGGTCGAGCCCGGCTTCGTAGGCCTGTTCGCTGCCCGCGATCGTCCCGGTGTGGGAGGAGGCGGCTTGGGCGCCGGCCTCTGTCCGACCTGATTTCACCATCACGATCGGGGTGTCCTTGGTCACCTCGCGGGCGGTATCGATGAACTCCCGGCCGTCGTCGATGCCCTCGAGGTACGCGAGGATGACCTCGGTCGCTTCGTCCTCGTGCCAGAACGTGATGAAGTCGGTCTCGTCGAGGACGGCCTTGTTCCCAAGCGAAGCGATGTCTTTGAACCCGATGCCCTGGTCGTTCGCCCAGTCGATCACCGCGGTGATGAACGCGCCCGACTGACTCATGAAGGACATCGAGCCGGGCAAGGCGGCGTCCGGGCCGAAGGTCGCGTTCATCTTCGCGGGGGTGCTCATCACGCCGAGGCTGTTCGGACCGACGAGGTTGAGCTCGTACTCCGCCGCGATGTCCTGGAGCTCACGCTCCCGGGCGGCGCCCTCGCTGCCGGTTTCCCCGAAGCCGGCCGTGATCACCACCACGTTCGCAACACCGTGTTCGGCCAGCTGGCGCGTCGCTTCCACGGCGATGTGTGGGGGCACGACGATCACCGCGAGGTCGACGTCGCCGTCGACGTCGGTGATGTCGTCGTAGGCGGGGATGCCGAACACCTCGTCGCGTTTGGGGTTGAGCGGGATCACCTCGCCGTCGAAGTCCTGGAGGTTCTCCATGATCGCCTGGCCGATGGACCCCTCGCGCTCGGTGGCGCCGACCACGGCGACCCGGTCTGGGGCGAAAAGCCCGCGGGCTCCACGTGTCATCGTCAATTGACGGTACTCTCGGCCCCGGCATAAAGATGGGTGGGGCGGGTCCACAGTGGGAGTGAATCACACACAATAAGGAACGAACGTGTGATTTCAGGACTCGTCGAGGGGGAATCTGGACTGGCCGTTGCCCACCTCATTAAATATTGCCGGAACCTGGTCCGCCCTCGTCGGCCATACGGGTTCGATATTTGTCGAGAGATCTCGCCAGCGCGGCATCGGCGTCGATGCCGGTCTCGTGGGCCAGGGCGAAGGCTGCAAACAGCACGTCCCCGAGCTCGTCCGGCTCGATCCGGATGGTCGAGGGAGCCGCCCCGTAGTCCGAGGAGGTGTTCACGTTCTTCGCGACCTCTCCGACTTCTGAGACGAGGTCCAGAAGCCGATATTCGGGCGGGGCGTGCAGTTCGTGTTCGTCCAGGAAGCTGGCGACGGTGTCTTGGGCGTGCATACCAGTCGATGCGGCCTCGAATCCATATAGTCCCGGGTCAGTCCGCCGGGCTCCGTCGACGGGAAGCAGCTCGGTCACGGCAGGTCGCCTGTCACAACCTACCAATCCGTGGGAATCTTTTTGGCGTCGCCCGGTGGCGGGTTTGCTATGGTCGATTACCGTCCCCTCCCCGATTCCGCCCTGGATCGGTACCGGGCGTATCTCTCCTATGCGTTCAATCCGACCGGCGAACGGTTCGATCCGGAGGAGGCCGACGAGCTGCCGGCCCCGGCCGAGATCGGCGAGCGTCGCGGGCTCTTCGAGGACGACGAACTGGTGGCCGTGTGTGCCCACCACCTGTTCGACACGCGTATCCGGGGTGACTGGCACGAGATGGGCGGGCTGTCTGCAGTGGCGACACCGCCCGAGAATCGTCGCCAGGGCCTCACCGAGCGGATGCTGGCGGAGACGGTCGCCGAGTACGGGAACCGAGGCCTGTTCCTGGCGGCCCTCTGGCCCTTCTCCTCGCAGTTCTACGCGAAGTACGGTTGGGCTACCGCGAATCGGGTCCTCCGACAGGAGGGGCCACCCAGTGCATTCGCGTTCACCCGGGAACAAGAAGCGGGTTCGTTCTTCGAGGCCGATCCCGAGGGCTGGGAGTCACTCCAGGCGGTGCGTGACGCTCATCGGGACGGCTACGACTTGACCATCGATCGGACCGAGGAGTGGTGGGAAAAGCGGGTCTTCCAGGGGTGGCAGTCGGACCCGTACGTTTACGGCTGGGAGATCGACGGCGAGGTCGAGGGCTATCTCGTCTATACGATCGACGAGACGGCCGACGGGGATTCGCAGATCCAGACCTGGGACTTTGGGTACGCGACCCACCGCGCGAGGCTGAACCTCCTCCGCTTTCTCGCCAACCACGAGGACCAGATCGATTCGGTGCAGCTCACGGGCCATCCGGACAGCCTCGTGATGGATCTCGCCCCCGACCCCTCGAACCTCTCCTACACCCTCCACGCAGGCCCCATGATTCGGTTGACCGACGTGGTGGCCGGCTTGAGCGCGATATCCTATCCCGAGGCGGTCGAGGCAGCGGTCACGATCGAGGTCCAAGACGGTCTGGCCGATTGGAACGATGGGACCTTCGACGTCGTGGTCGAGGATGGTTCGGGGACGGTGACCCGAAGCGACACGGCACCTGCCGTGACCTTCGACGTCGGGACGCTGTCACAGCTATTCGTCGGCTACCGGTCGATGGCGGAGCTCGCACGTGAACGGGACACGGTCACGGTGCACTCATCGGAAGCGGTCCCCGACCTCGATGCTGCCTTTCCCACCCGGTCGGTCTCCCTCAGCGAACACTTCTGAGCGGGGCCTCGCCAGCTCCGCACGGTCAGTCCACCGGCTCGAACCGGTACCCGTCCCACGTCTGGCTGTCGGGGTGCCGGATTCCCGCCTCCGGGTCGCGGAGTTCCTCGACGTAGACGGGCTTGACCTCGGAGCCGATCTCGACCGCACCTGTCGTGAGCTGGCCCAGGGTCCGGACGGGTTCGCCGTCGACCTCGAAGGCCACGATCGCGAGGTGATTCGGCTGTCTGACCCCTGGGGGCGTCGCCGTCGAAGTGGTCCAGGTGACGACCGTGCCAGTCCGGTCGGAGAGGTCGACGGTGTCCACGACCGCGCCGCCGCACTCCGGGCAAACCGGGTGTTCGGGCATGTGGAGGTGCCCGTCTTCGCACCGCGCAGCCTCGAGGCTCATCCACTCACCTCCAGGATAGTGGTCGTGACGCAGTTTCCGAACCCGCCCACGTTGCACGCGAGTCCACGGTCTGCGTCGACCTGGCGGTCGCCTGCGCGCCCGAGGAGCTGCACGTAGAGCTCGTACACCTGGGCGATGCCGCTCGCGCCCAGCGGGTGGCCCTTGGATTTCAGCCCGCCGGACGTGTTGACCGGCAGCGTCCCATCCCGATGGGTGTCGCCGTCGACGGCCGCCCGCCAGCCGGTTCCCTCCTCGTAGAATCCCAGGTCCTCGAGCTGGAGCACTTCCAGGATCGTGAACATGTCGTGGAGTTCCGCGAGGTCGATGTCCGAGGGTTCCACGTCCGCCATCTCGTAGGCCTCGGCACTCGATTCCGCCACTCCTCGCATGGTCGTCGGGTCGGTGCGTTCGTGGACGACGTGGGTGTCCGTCGCCCCGCCGATCCCCGCGATCGTGACGTAGTCGACGTCCATTTCCCGCGCCCGGGACTCGGTCGTGAGCACGAGGGCAGCGCTCCCGTCCGTGATCGGACAGAAGTCGTACAACCGGAGCGGATCTGCGACGATGGGAGACTCGAGGACTGTCTCGCGGCTAACCGCCTTTCGGAACTGTGCATGCGGGTTGTCGACGCCGTTCCGGTGATTCTTCACTGCGATGTCCGCCAGGCTCTCCCTGGGGGCGTCGTACTGCTCGAGGTACAGTCGGGCAGTCAGCCCCGCGAAACTCGGGAGCGTGACTCCGTGTTTGTACTCCTCGGGATGGGTCAAGGAGGCGATGACGTCGGTGGCGACAGCGGTCGGTTCGTGGGTCATCTTCTCCCCACCCACCAGGAGGGTGAGGTCGCTCGCCCCCGAAGCGATGGACTGCCAGGCGGCGTAGAGTCCCGCACCACCGCTCGCGCTGGTCTGGTCCACCCGCTGGGTGTACGCACCGAGGGCACCCAGGTCGTGAGCGAGTGCGTTCATCACGCCGGTCTGGCCCTCGAACTCGCCGCTCGCCATGTTCGACACGTAGAGATGGTCGACTCCCCCGCCGTCGATGCCCGCGTCCTCGAGCGCTGCAGCACCCGCGTCTGCCAGCAGTTCTCGGATCCAGGCGTCCCGGTGCCCGAATTGGGTCATCGACGCGCCGATGATCGCGACCCGGTCCATACGCCCATGCCTCGGCGACCGCTCTTTATGTTTCTGCACCCTGGGCGAGCGGACCTGTCTGACGACCCGGAAGTGACACTTAAACCCGCCGTCGGTGCTTTTAATAAAACACCTTAATATAATTGGTACCATGCACCACCGACGGGAACTCCTCTCCGCGGTCGGGGCGACACTCCTGGCGGGCTGTGTCGGGGGCGGAGCGGGAGGGGAGGGGAACACGACGACCACCGCAACGACGACCCAGTCGACCACGACGAGTACGGAGAATACTGCAGCCACGCCAGATCCGGACGTGGACGACGCCTCACTCCTTCTGAACTGGAAGCCGAACGGACTCCACGTCCCATATTATACCGCGCGCGCGAAGGGGTTCTACGAGGACAGGGGCCTCCCGCTTGCATCCATCGACCCAGGGGAGGGTTCTGACTTCTCGGCCAAGCAGACCGGCCTGGGGAACGTCGCCTTCGGGATCACCAGCAGCGATCAGGTCCTGAATATCAACAGTCGGGGGGTCTCGTCAGTCGCCGTGGGGGTTATGATGCAGAAGACGCCCGTTGTGGTCTTCTCGACGGAGGAGGTCCTCGGTGAACCGCTTACGTCCGTCGACCAGCTCGAGGGCAAGACCGTTGGAACCGGGCCGGGGATGGTCAAGCTCTTGACCCGACTGCTGCTCGAGCGCCGGGGCATCCTCGACTCCGTCGAGATGGTGAGTACGGGGTATGACACCGTCCAGAAGGTCCTGGCCGGCGACGTCGACGCCGCTGGAGGCGTGTTCGGGGATGCAATCGCTGCCCAACACCAGGGAGCGACCACACATTCGATCCCGGTCGGGAACACCATCCCGTCCTACGGCCACGTGATCGCGACCGCGCCCCAGTACGCCGAGGAGCACCCGGACGCGGTTCGGGCGTTCCTGCAGGGCACCGCCAAAGGCGTGGCGTACGCGATGAACAACCCGGCGGAAGGCGTGGATTTCCTGCTCGAGGCCAATCCGGTCCTCGAGGAGTCCCGAGCCCAGGTCAGGGACAACTGGACCCGCATGGCCGATGGGTTCGTCCTGTCCGAGCCGGTCCGGGAATCCGGGTGGGGATGGAGCACGGAGACCCCCTGGCAAACCATGTACGAAGCGCTCCGCGGAGCGGACCTTCTGGGTGGGTCAGTCGACCCGTCGTCGGTGTGGACGAACGAGTTCCTCGACACGGAGTATCGCTACGTCGATTCCTTCGCGGACGTGGTGACCTCCGGGACGTAAGCGTATGGGGCTGGGTGAGCGCCAGGTCGGGTGGTCTTTCGACGGTCGTGAGGCCCTCGACAGGCTCGGCCCGCCAACCGTTGTCCTCGTGGTCCTGCTCGGGGCCTGGGAGGGATACGTGACACTCTCCCGCACGCCGCCGGTCATCCTCCCGGGTCCGGTGGACGTCGGGGGCGCACTGGTGGTACACTGGTCGGTTCTCCTGGAGGCAGCGGGGATCACGGCCGTCACGGCGTTCGGCGGACTGGTCGGGGGCCTCGTCGTCGGCTTCCCGATCGCATACGCCACCTCCCGGTCTCGGTCGGTTGCTTCGTTCGTCCTCCCGTACGTCGTTGCGCTCCGCATCGCGCCGCTCGTCGCCATCGCGCCGCTGCTGGTCCTCTGGCTGGGCGAAGGGGTGTTCGCGAGAGTTGTCCTCGTGACGACCATGACCGTATTTCCGGTCGTCATCGCCTCCTACGATGGCCTTCGAACCGTCCCGCGCGGGTACGTCGACCTCGCGAACTCGGTCGCCGTCCCGGACCGGCGCATTTTCATCCGCGTGGAGCTACCAGCGGCGGCCCCGAGCGTCCTCGCGGGAGTCAAACTGGCAGCGGCCCTGAGCGTGGTCGGGGCCGTCGTCGCCGAATTCGTCACCCTCGAATCCGGCCTCGGCTTCCAGCTCTTCGAGGCCTCCCGCTCGCTCGAAACCCCGCTGATGTTCGCCGCGCTCGTCACACTCGCCGCTCTGGGCGTCGTCTTTTACGGGACTCCGGTCCTGTTTGCCCGATACTCACGTTGGGCCCGCGTATCGTGAACTCGGGCCGACGGTAACTCGCTGGAAGAGAGCCACTGACCCGTAGATCGCCAGCCCGACGGCCACGAGCAAGAGCAGGGCCGCGAGCAGCACCGTCGTCTGGACCGTTTCCGACGCCACCAGGATGAGATACCCCAGGCCGCTGGTCGAGACGATCCACTCGGCGACGATGGCGCCGATGACGGACAGGGCCGCGGCCTGTTTCAGTCCGGCGAAGACGTCCGGGAGGGCATACCGCGCCTCGACCCGGACGAGAGTCCGTCTCGGATTCGCGGCCACCGATTGGAGCAGGTCGAGGTGTCGCTCGGGGACGCGTTCGAAGCCGGCTGCGGTGCTGATCGCTACCGGGAACACGGCGATGATGGCGACGAAGAGGATGGCGGTCTGCATGCCGAGGCCGAAGTAGATCAAGAGAACCGGTGCGATGGCGATCTTCGGGAGGACCCGCATCGTAACGAGGTACGGGAGCAGCGAGGCACGGAGCACCCGAATCTTGGCGATCAAGACGCCGAGCACGATGCCGCTGGCCGCCCCGACCCCACCGCCCAGCAGGACCTTCTGGGTCGTGATCCACGCGTTCTCGATATATAATGTCGGATTGCCGGCCAGCCGACCGAGGACCGCCGCCGGTGCGGGCAGGATGTACGTCGGCGGCGCGAAGAGAACAACCGCCACCCACCAGAGACCGAACCCCAGTCCAATCCCACCGACGCCGATGCCGATCCGGCGGACGGTACCCGTACTGACGACTGTCATGCTTTCCGGTGGAGTTCGGCACGGATGTCGGAGACTGTCGACTGGAACGCCGCCGACTCCAGCACCGACTCCTCCCGGGGCCGTGGCAGGTCGACGTCGAACTGGCGGACGATCCGTCCGGGCGGACCGTCCACCACAAGGCACCGATCCCCCAGCAAGACGGCTTCCGGCACGCTGTGGGTCACGAAGACGATGGTCCTGTCGTGGTCCCGCCAGAGGCGCCTGATCTCGACTCCGATCTCTTCCCGCGTCAATTCGTCGAGTTCCCCGAAGGGCTCGTCCATCAGCAGGAGGTCCGCACCCAGATGCAGGGCGCGGCCGATGGCCACGCGCTGCTTCATCCCTCCGGACAGGGCCTCGGGGTAGTGATCCTCGAAACCGTCCAGCCCCATCTCCGACAGGATGGAACGAGCCCGCCCCGGCTTCGGGGACTTGCCCGCCATCTCTCTGAGGAAGCGGACGTTTTCGATGGCCGTCTGCCACGGGAAGAGGGTGTGATCCTGGAAGACGTAGCCGATCCGCCCCTCAGACTGGGCGGACTCGGGGTCCTCGCCGTCGATACTGACCGCACCGCGGGTAGGTTCCTGGAGGCCGCCTATCGTCCTGAGAAGTGTCGTCTTGCCGCTCCCCGAGGGTCCGATCACCGTCACGAACTCGCCCGGCTCGACGGCAAGATGCACTTCCGCGAGAGCCTGCACACCCTCGAACTCCACGGAGACGTCCACGAGTTCGATCGCGGTCATCCTGCTTCCTCCACGACGCGAAGCGTCTCGGCCACCCGGTCCCAGGCGTCGCTCGCCTGCCAACCCCAGCCATGTCGTCGGGCGGTCGCGTCGGTCCCGAATCGCGTGATCAGGGCGTCGACGACCTCGGCACCGGTGGGTCCGACGGCGACCGACCCCATGTCGGCTGCCACCGCGGCGGGCTCGCGCAGACCCCGTGCCCAGCCGTGCATCGTGGCTTCGAGGAACCGATCGATGGCTGACTCCCGGCACTGAATGGCGTCTGTGTGTGCCACGAGCGCCGGCCCCGGGATGGGGAATCCCGTTGCGATCGGAACCTCGTCGGCGTCCTGGCCCTCGTTCTCCAGGGCGATCGGGTCGGTGAACACCCCGACAGCGACGTCCGCGGTTCCAGCCTGGAGGGCCTCGCGCTCCTCACCAGACACGTTTACCAGCTCGACGTCGTCCAGCAAGCCCTGCTGGGAGAGCACGACTGTTGCGATGCGCCCGGGTTCCGAGTCGGCGGCGATCGCGAGCCGTCGCCCCGCGAGCTGGTCGATCGAGTCGAAGCTCGTCCCGAAGACAGAGCCGAGGGTGTAAAGCACCACCATGGATCGCTGATAGAGCACGGCCAGGGGAACGATTCCCTCTCCCTCTCTGATGGCTCTGAGGAGGGTGAGAGGACCGGCGATCCCGAGGGGATGGTCTCCATCGACCACCGATCGGACGGCTTCCCCCGAGCCTCGGTTCGCATCGAGAGAGACCGAAAGTCCTGTCTCCTGGTAGATGCCAGCCTGTTGGGCTGTCAGGAGGGGGAAGTGGACGGCATTCGGTTCCCAGTTGAGGGCGACGGAAAGCGAGTCCGAGTCAGGCTCGTTGCGAGACCGGTCCGGCGCGGTCGGAGCGCCGCCGAATCGCCGTGCTTGTGCACTGCCCCTGTTTCGTAGACGGGTCGCATGTGCCGCGAACACCGCGCTGATCGTCGCCTCGAAGCCCGAAACTGCCCGCCATCCCTTCCGACGATGCTCGCGGTCGGGAGGCGTGACCGTGGTCGTCTCGACGAGTGAGCGCTCGCCGAGTTTGTTCGTGGCGCTGATGGTGGCATCTCGACCCAGGCCCGTCCCGACCTGGATCTCGAGCCGCGTGGCTGCTGTCCGCTCGATCGAGTCCATCCGGGTTCGCTGGAGCAGATAGGTGAGTACGGTGGCGACGTCCCGGGACATGCCCATTCCGAGGACGTCGGTCAACTCGCGGTCGTCCTCGTCCAGGACCGCCAGTTTTCGATACCGCATTGGCCTTGCTTTGCTCCCAATAGTAATATGCGCGTGGGTATCACGACCCACACTCGGTCGCGTCAGTCCTCGCTGCGGTATCGCTTGAGGAGGGCGCCGGCGCCGACGGCCGCGATCGCGCTCCCGATGCCGAAGCCGGGTGTCTCTGTTGCCGTCTCCCCGTCTCCACCTTCAGTCGTCGCCTCGCCGCCGCTCTGGAACGCGTCCCAGGAGACGGATTCTTCCTCCACGATGCGGTCGGAGGACGGGACGTCGCCATCCGGCGGCATGCTGCCTTCCGCTGGACCGCCCGGCTCGTCCACTACGATGCGAGCGAGCATTCCCAGTTGCTTGTGCGGCGTACAGTAGTAATCCACTGTCCCCGACTCGGTGAAGGTGTGCTCGAACGTCGCACCGTCCTCGGTCAGGATACCGCTGTCGAAGGCGTCTTCGCCGTCCGGGATGCGGTCCTCGTAGGCGGTCGCGCTGTGGGACCCGGACTCGTTGACCCAGCGGACCGTGTCACCGGACTCGATCTGCAGGCCCATGGGGTCGAAGATGTACTCGTC
>Ga0207797_1001385_pt1 | contig 17546 bp, 19 predicted proteins | sample PRCRCaboRojoPR_6_FD_187275 | JGI IMG/M metagenome (GOLD analysis project Ga0207797, IMG submission 187275) | Marine sediment microbial community from Cabo Rojo, Puerto Rico - PR CR 10% Liquid 1 (SPAdes) | ecosystem: Environmental > Aquatic > Marine > Coastal > Sediment | place: Cabo Rojo, Puerto...
CATGAGTCTGGAAGAATCACACGAGGATCACGGCCACCACCTGCCGGCCGTCGAAGACTGGCCGCGCGGCTTCGGCGAAGCGAGCTGGTGGCCCTTCATCACCGCACTCGGGGGGTCGGGCCTCTACGTCGGTGCGGCGCTGTACTTCCTCACGCAGGGCGAGTCGCCCATCATCGACATGCCGATGGCGGGTCCGGCCGTCTTCATCGGCAGCATCGGACTGTTCCTCGTCGGCCTGTACGGCTGGCTCTACCACGCGTTCGTCAAGAGCTTCTGGTCGGAAGAGGCGACCGGCGGTGCCGGGCTGCGGTGGGGGATGATCGCGTTCCTCGGCTCCGAACTCGGCACCTTCGGCGCGGTGTTCGGCTACTACTTCTACATCCGCTCGGGCGCGTGGCCGCCGGGCTTCCTGCCCGACCTCGTGAGTTCGCTCGTGCTCGCCAACACGGCGCTGCTGATCGCGTCGTCGTTCACGCTCCACTGGGCCCACGTCGCGATCCGCAACGACAACCGCCGCGGCTTCATCCTCGGACTCGTCACCACGCTGGTGCTCGGGACCGTGTTCATCTTCGGGCAGGTCTACGAGTACTACGAGTTCATCGTCCACTCGGACTTCACGTTCACCACCGGCCTGTTCGGGTCTGCCTTCTTCGCGCTGACCGGCCTGCACGGCCTCCACGTCACGCTGGGCGCGGTGCTCATCGCCATCGTCACGGTTCGTGCGCTGATGGGACAGTACTCCGCCGAGCGCCACGTCTCGGTCAGCACGGCCTCGATGTACTGGCACTTCGTCGACGTGGTCTGGGTCTTCCTCGTCGTCGTCCTCTACTTCGGGGCGGAACTGGGGGCGTAGACCGCCGACCCGCTTTTCTTCGGGACGCTTCGACGGTCCGGCCGCTCAGTCGGACTCGTCGACCATCGGCACGCCGACGAACGCGTTGAACCGGCTCATGTCCTCGTCGCGGCCCGCGACCACGAGGTTATCGTCTTCGCGGACGACGAAGTCGGGACCGACGTCGGTGAGCAGTTCGCCGTCGCGTTCGACGGCGATGACCGTACACCCGGTGCGAGCGCGCACGTCCGCGTCGGCGAGCGACTGGCCGACGAGCGCCGGCGCGTGGGTGCGGACGACCTCTATCTGTGCGTTCAGCGCGATGACGTCCTCGTCGAAGAGCACGGCGGCGAGCATCCGACCGCTCACCGTCGAGAGCGCGAGGACGTACTCCGCGCCGGCGCGGTAGAGTTTGGAGACGCTCTCGGTCTGGTTCGCGCGAGCGATGATCTCGATGTGCGGCGCGACCTGTCTGACCACGAGCGTCGCGAAGATGGCGGTCGTGTCGTCGTCGACCGTGAGGACGATGCTCCGGGCCTCGTCGATGCCGGCTTTCTCTAATGTCCCCCGGTCGGTGATGTCGCCGACGACGTCGACGCCCGGCTTCTCCTCGAGGTCGATGACCGTTCGGGGGGCGTTCGCCGCGGTGAGTCGGTCGGCGACGGTCGAGCCGACCTCGCCGTAGCCGGCGACGATGACCGAGCCGCCGCGGTGGCGGCGAGTCTCCGAGAGCGTGAGCGCCTTCATCGCCTCGAGCTGCTCGTCGCGGCCCGCCACCAGCAACACGGTGTGTTCGTCGATCACCTCGTCGGGACCGGGCGGACTGGCGAACCGGCCGCTGAACCACGCCGCGATGACGTTGACGCCCGTTCGCTCGCGGATCCGGCTCTCGGCGATGGTCTGGCCGACCAGCGGCGAGCCCTGCTGGACGAGCAGTTCGACGATCTCGAAGTCCTCGCCGACGTTTATCGTCCCGCCGAGTTCGGTCGTCACGGTCGTCGAGGCCTTGCTCGCGAGGCTCTCGCCGAGCAGGTGGCGCGGCGAGACGACCCGGTCTGCGCCCGCGTAGGAGTGGTAGTCGGCCACTTCCGAGTCCTCGATGAGGCTGATGACGTGCAGGTCGGGCGCAGCCTCCTTCGCCGAGAGGATGATGCTCGCGTTCGTCTCGTCCGTGTCGTCGGCGACGAGCGCCCGGGCGGACCGCGCGCCCGCGTCGAGCAGCGTCTCGACCGACTCGGGGTCGCCGTGGACGACGGTGTAGCCGTCGCCGTACAGGTCGCGGGCGCGCCCGCGGTCGGCCTCGACGACGACGTAGGGGACGTCCATCGTCTCCAGTTCCGAGACGAGGGCCTCGCCGCGGGCGGTGTAGGTGCAGATGATGACGTGGTCGGTCAGCGCCACCGAACTCGGCGGGTCGGTTCGCAGCGACGCCTCGACCAGCGGGACGAAAAACAGCGGGAGCGTGAGGAAGATGAGCACGACGCCCGTGATCTGCATGACGATGGCGAGCAGGAACATCGCGTCGGTGGTCCAGAGACCGGCGTCCTCGCCGTAGCCGGTCGTCGTGAACGTCTGGACGACCACCTCCAGCGCCTCGACGTACCCGATGTCGATCCCCTCGAACGTCGCCATCGCGTACCGGTAGACGGCCGCGTAGGCGAGAATGACGACCACCATGAGTGCGACGTACCCGGCGGCCCGTCGCTTCGTCTCGGAGAGGTTGGACGCGGACGTCGCGGACATGGTCGCTCCTTTACCGGGGGCTCCCTAAAAGGCGCTGGGACGCCGCAGTCGGCGGAGTCGCCGGGCGAGTTTGAAGTGGACGCCGCCCGAGCCACCGACATGGCTCGCGAGGTGACTCACGACGGGCACGGACCGCGGATCGTCACGCCCGAGGACATCGACGAGGAGAAAGGCGACGTCGCCGTCTGCACGTGCGGCCTGAGCGAGGCGTACCCGTTCTGTGACGGCTCGCACCGTCGCACGCTCGACGAGGACGACGACGCTGTCTACAAGTACGTCGACGGCGAGCGCCGGCGCGTCGAGCGGATCGTCTACGCGGACGAGGCGGAGACGGACGGGGCGGCCGAGACGGAGACGGACGGGGCGGCCGAGGCGAAGAGAGACGGGTAACCGCGTCCGCCCGACGCGGTTCCCGGACCTGTCGCCTGCGCAAACCTTATCGGCAGAGCGACCGGCGTTGGCGTATGAGTTCACCGGTGGGTCGGGCGGCGTCGCTCGTCGCCGTCGCGTTGCTGCTCGCGGCGGGCGCGCTCGGCGGCACCTACTTCGGGATGGCCGCGCCGTTCTCCGGCGACGTCTACGACACGGTCACGCAGGGCGCCGAGACCGTCGAGAGCCCGTACGGGTCGGCGACGGTCACGTACGACCGCTGGGGCGTGCCGCACGTCTCGGCCGAGAACGAGCGGGCGCTCTACTTCGCGGTCGGCTACGTACAGGCCCGGGACCGACTCTTCCAGATGGACCTCCAGCGACGCCTCATCGGGGGCCGCCTCTCTGCGGTCGTCGGCGAGCGGGCGCTCGAATCGGACCGCTTCCACCGCAGTCTCGACTTCGAGGGCGCGGCCGAGGCGTCGTGGGAGCGCGTGCGCGAGAGCGCCGCCGGCCCGTCGCTGTCGGCGTTCGCCGACGGCGTGAACCACTACGCGGAGACGCGACCCCTGCCGCCCGAGTACGCGCTGCTCGACGTCGAGTTCGAGGCCTGGACGCCGGTCGACTCGCTGCTGGTCGGCAAGCAGATCGCCTGGAGCCTCTCGGGGAGCTTCACCGACCTCCGGCGCGCGACGGTCCGGAGCCGGCTCGGGGAGGAGGCGCTCGCTCTGTACCCCGACCGCCTCGACCACGAGACGCCGATAATTCGCGGGGAGTCCGACGCCGCGGCGTTCGACCCCAACGACACGGTCGCGCCCTCGGACGCGTCGTCAGCGGCAGTCGCTGGGACCGGCGGTGAGACCGACGGCGGCGCCGGCACCGACGCCGACTTCGCCGGGCTCTACGACCGGCTCGAGCCCTACGACACGCGTCCCGGCGTCGGCTCGAACAGCTGGGTCGTCTCGGGCGATCACACCGCGAGCGGGAAGCCCGCCCTCGCCAACGACCCGCACCTGTCGCTGACCGTCCCCGGCGTCTGGTACGAGATGCACCTCCGGACCGACGGGATGGAGACCCGCGGCGTCGCGTTCCCGGGCATCCCTTACGTCGTCATCGGGCGGACCGCCGACGTCGCGTGGGGCTTTACCAACGTCGGCGGCGACTTCACCGACCTCTACACCTACGAGACCCGGAACGGCTCGTACCGCTACGGCGACGAGTTCCGCGCGTTCGACACCCGCGTCGAGTCCATCCGGGTGAAGGAGGGCGACGGCTACCGGACGGTGAACCACACCGTGCGCAAGACGGTCCACGGCCCGGTCGTGCGCCGGGCGGGTCGGCAGGTCGCCGTCGCGTGGCCGGGCTTTTCGGCGACCAACGAGTCGCTCGGCGCGTACCGGCTGAATCACGCCGCGGAGATAAACGACGTCGAGCGGGCGGCGCGCATCTGGGACGTGCCGGCCCAGAACCTCGTGGCGGCGACCCGGGACGGCGAGACGCTCTACGTCGCGGCCGGCAAGTACCCGATCCGGCGCACCGACGGGCGAGTCGTCCGGGGCGACCGCCTGTTCGACGGCTCCGCGAAGGAGGGCGAGTGGGCCGGCTACACGCCCTACGGCAACTCCTCGTGGCGCGGTTTCGTCCCGTTCGAGGCGGTCCCGCGCGTCGAGAACCCCGACTATCTCGCGACCGCGAACCAGCGCACGATGGACGACCCGCCCTTCTACGTCGGCACCGGGGAGACCTACGCCGACCCGTACCGCGGGCAGCGCATCTACGAGCGCCTCGACCGCCGGGCCGCGTCCGACGAGCCGATGGACGCCGCCTTCAGTCGGTCGGTCCAGCGGGACGTGCGCTCGGTCGCCGCCGAGGCGTTCACCGGTTACGCGCTCGCCGCGACCGACGAGATGTCGCCGTCGACCCGCGAGTACGCCGCGACGCTCGACGGCTGGAACTACTCGATGCGAGCCGACTCGGAGGCGGCGCTCGTCTACCGGCTCTGGATCGAGGCCTTCCGCAACGAGACGTTCGGCGACGAGTTCGCCGCCGCCGGCCTCGACGACGACTACTACCCGAAGCTCTCTGTCCTGCACGGACTGCCGGCCGACAGCGAGTGGTACGACGACCGATCGACGCCCGCCCGCGAGACGCGGGCGGACGTCGCGGCTCGCGCGATGGCGACCGCGCGCGAGCGCATCGAGCGCGAGGGCTACGAGACCTACGGCGACTACAACCGACTCGACCTGAACCACCCCTTCCAGCGGGCGTTTCTGGACTACCCCGAGCGACCGATGGACGGCTCGCTCTTTACGGTCTTCAACTTCTGGAACGGACCGTCCACCCAGCACGGCAGCAGCATGCGGATGGTCGTCGCCTTCGGCGAGGAGTCGAACCTCGTGCTTCCCGGCGGCAACAGCGGCGTCTTCTGGTCCGACCACTACCACGACCAGCTGGGGCTCTGGGTCACCGGTCGCTACCGGACGGTGACGATGGCGACGCCGGAGCGGGAGCCGACGATAGTCTTCGAGTCCGCCCCGGCGTCCACGGAGGTGGACGGATGACCGGGGACAGACTCGCGGCGGTCCGGTCGGGGCGAGGCGCCGACCTCGCGCTCGTTCTCGCGACGGTCCTCGGACTCGTCGCGACCGCGGTTCACTGGACCGGACTCGTCCTCGCGGGGGCGCTCGTCGGGGTCGTGGCGTCGTCGCACGCCCGGGCGCTGGTCCACGGGCTCTCGTTCGGGGGCGTCGCCCTGTTGTCGTTCGCCGCGTGGCTCGCGGTCTCCGGGTCGCTGCTCGCGTGGACCGAGACGGGGCAGGTGTTCCTGCTCACGGTCGCGACGGCGGTCGCGCTCCCCTCTCTCGCGGCGGTGTCGATCCGGGGGATCGTCTGACGGGCGTCGTACGTCTCACACGGCCGAAACGTCCACTGTCGGGGGGCTGAGGCCTCCGGAAACTATTAGGACCACCTCGCTGGATAACCCACCATATGGACAGTGGGACAATCGACGAGGTCACCGAGTGGGACTCCGCTCGCGCAGGCGCGGGCTTCGACGGTCTGCGCGGCCTCGCAGAGCAGGATTTCTCCGGGGCCGTCACGGCCGACGGCACGACGTGGGCGTTCTTGCTCAACGGCAACGTCGTCGGCGTCTTCGACGGTACCATCGAGACGTTCGAGGGCGCCGACCTCTCGGCGTACGCCGCTCCGGACCCCGCGCTCCCGCTCCTGTTCGCCATGCAGGAGCAGGGCGGCGAGACGCGGGCGAAGTACTACACGAACGACACGCCGCTCTCGGAGGCGGACAAGACGCTCTCGTCGGGCAACTTCACCGGGTACGTCCAACTCTCCGAGAACGTCCTCTCGGGGGACTACTACGTCGTCTACTACGGCGGGAAGTCGATGAGCGTCGCCTTCGTCGGCAACAGCGGCCGGCTGATAAGCGGCGACGAGGCATTCGAGAGAGCCAACGGCGAAGTCGGCATCTACGAGGTCAAGGAGGCGAGCATCGACGTCGTCGACGTTCCGGAATCGGCGGCCGAGACGGCTGCGGACGAGTCGACGGCCGGCGGTTCGGAGAGCGGACCCGGGGCGACCGCCGGTGACGCCGACCCGGAGACCGAGGCGGACGCCGGGAGCGTCACCATCGACTCGGCGACCGACGCGTCGGCCGACCCAGCGCCGACCGCGGACGAACCGACGACCCCGACCCAGTCCGGCAGCGACGCCGCGGAGACGCCCGGCGCGGTCGACGAGACGGCGGCGGACGCGTCCGTCGAGTCGACGGGAGACGAGGACGCGAGCGCCACGCAGTCGACGGGCGGCGACGAGCGCGAGCCGGTCGGCGACCCGGGCGATGACGCCGGGACGGCGACCACGAACGTCGAGAGCGGGGCGTCCGACGTCGAGACGGGCGGCAGAACCGAGACGGACGAGGCGGTCGAAGCGTCGTCGGCCGACGCCGACGCGCCGCGAGAAGCGGGGGCAGACTCCAGTCGCAGGCCGGAACGGGAGGCGACGAGTGCGAACGGCGACGGCGACGCCGCTCCCGGTGACGACGTGTTCAGCGAGGAGGAGCGATGGCGCGAGGCACAGGAGATCCCGGCGCTCGACCCCGAGGAGACGCCCGGGTCGGCTTCGGAAGCGGCGGTCCAGCGAACCCGACGAGCGCAGGGGAACTCGCGGACGCCGGCGAACCAGCGACAGTCGAACGGGTCGTCCGACCGCCAGAGTGCCCGGCGGGGGGCCGCCCAGCGCTCCGAGGGGGTCGATCCGAAAGCCGTCGAGAAGCTCAAACGAAAACTGAAAGCGGCCCGAGAGGCCAAAGAGCAACTCGAAGCCGAGCGCGACCAACTCGCCACCGAGCGCGACCGGCTGGTCGCCGAGCGAGACGAGGCGGCGAGCGAGCGCGACGAGTACGAGGCCGAGGTCGAGCGACTGCGCGAGACCGTCTCGGAACTCGAATCCGAACTGGAGGCGATGGAGCGACGCCTGGACGAGGCGGGCGTCACGACCGCCGAACGCACGATGTCACCGGCGGCGGCGCTCGAGGGCACCAACCTGTTCGTGCGGTACCACTCGAAGAGCGACGGGACGCTCGAAGACGCACACAAGGGCGACGCGACTCGCGAGGAGGTCAACGAGAACCTGCGGCTCGAACACCACACCACCTTCGAGTCCGACGGCGTCACCGTCGAGGGACGTCCCTTCGTCGAGTATCTCCACGACACCGTCGAGTACGGCTTCGTCAGGTGGGTCGTCCGGAATCTGCTCTACGAGATCACCGAAACCGGAAACCGAAACGGACTCGACCAGCTCTACGACGTCATCCCGGAGATCGACCGCGCGGAGCTACAGGGGGAGGTCTCGCTCGAGTTCACCGAGGACGGCGAGGAGATCCGTCAGCAACAGAGCTTCGACGTCGTGTTGCGCAACCGGATGGGCAATCCGCTGATCGTGGCGAACCTGAACGACAGCCGCACCGAAGCGACCGAGAACATGATGACGGGCCTCATCGAGAACGCCTCCCTGCTCCGCGAGTCGTCCGAGTCGTTCGGCGCGGCGTTTCTCGTCACGTCGAGTTTCTTCGACCCCGGCGCGCTCGAAGCGGCCGCCGAGGCGACCGGCGGCGGACTCCTCAGTCGGAGCAAGCGAAAGAGCTTCGTAAAAGTGTCGCGAAAACGTGGATACCACCTGTGCCTCGTCGAGGCACGGAACGGCGAGTTCCACGTGAACGTTCCGGAACTCTAGGACTCGATCTCCGCCGCGCTCTCGATTTTCATCGACTCCAGCTTGTCGATGATGTCGTCGAGTTTCTCGTCCAGTTCGTCGACGAACTCGGCGGTGCGGTCGGTGGTGATGGCTCCCTGGCTGGAGGGCTCGATGAGATTCTCCTCTTCGAGAACGCGAAGCGAGTACCGAACCTTGTGGTGGGGGTAGCCCGTCTCGTTCGACATCTTGACGATGCCGATCGGCTCACTCTCGATGACCATCTTCAGAACCTGGAGATGGCGTTCCAGCATATCCACCTCTTTCTCAAGTCGATCTATCATGCCATTTGTTAACTAGTCTTTGCGGGTTTTAAAAGTTGCTGTCCGCAGCGGGGTGGGAGTGACTGACAGAGGAGGTTCACGGTGGGAAGGATTAACAGTTCTGGTCCTCCCGTCGAATCGCCGGTTCCGCCGGCGCGCAGGGAGGACCGTAATCTGTTTAGCGAGCGCCCCGAAAGCAACGCCCGGTTATGACAGTCACTATCGTCGGCTCCCAGCTCGGCGACGAGGGCAAGGGCGCGCTCGTCGACCTCTGGGGCGGGGAGGCCGACATCGTCGTCCGATATCAGGGCGGGGACAACGCCGGACACACCGTCGTGGAGGACGGCGAGGAGTACAAGCTCTCGCTCGTTCCGAGCGGTGCGATTCGCGGCAAAGTCGGCGTCCTGGGCAACGGCTGTGTCGTCAATCCGCGGACGCTGTTCGAGGAGATCGACGGGCTCCGTGACCGCGGCATCGAACCGGACGTCCGCGTCGCGCGCCGCGCGCACGTCATCATGCCGTACCACCGCGTCCTCGACGGCGTCGAGGAGGACGTCAAGAGCGACTCCGACCTGGACGCCGGAACCACCGGTCGGGGCATCGGACCGACCTACGAGGACAAGGCCGGACGCCGCGGGATTCGCGTCGGCGACCTGCTGGACCCGGAGGTCCTCCGGGAGCGACTGGAGTACGTCGTCCCCCAGAAGCGCGCGCTCGTCGAGGACGTCTTCGGGATGGACGCCGGCGAGGAGTTCGACGTCGACGCGCTGTTCGAGGAGTACCGCGAGGTCGGCGAGCGCCTCCGCGAGGAGGAGATGACCGTCAACGCCGGCGACTTCCTCCACGAGCAGCGCGAGTCGGGCGCGAATCTCATGTTCGAGGGCGCACAGGGCACCTCCATCGACATCGACCACGGCATCTACCCCTACGTGACCTCCTCGAACCCGACCGCGGGCGGTGCCTCGACCGGAACGGGCGTCGGCCCGACGGTGGTCGGCCGCGGCGAGGTCGTCGGCATCGTCAAGGCGTACCTCTCGCGGGTCGGCACCGGCCCGCTCCCGACGGAACTCACCGGCGACGACGAGGACCTCGCAGACGAGATCCGCGAGCGCGGCGGCGAGTTCGGCACCGTGACCGGTCGCCCGCGCCGCATCGGCTGGCTCGACGTGCCGATGCTCCGTCACGCCGCTCGCGCCAACGGCTTCACCGGCATCGCCGTCAACCACCTCGACGTCCTCGCCGGGCTCGACGAGGTGAAAGTCGGCCACGCCTACGAACTCGACGGCGAGACCATCGAGACGATGCCCGCGACCACCGAGCGTTGGGGCGAGTGCGAACCGGTCCTGAAGGAGTTCGAGCCGTGGCCGGACGTCGACTGGAGCGCCGTGGCCGAGGACGGCTACGACGCGCTCCCGGCGGCGGCCCGCGAGTATCTCGACTACCTGAGCGACCAGGTGGACGCACCCGTCTACGCCGTCGGCGTCGGTCCGGACCGCGCCGAGACGGTCGAGGTCACGGACCCGTTCGACGCCTGAGGAGCCCCGAACCCGTACGCTTTTATTCGGTCCGACCCACGATTTCGTCGATGAAGGAATCCCTGCTCGACATCATCTGTGACCCGCTTGATAAGAGTGAACTGGAACTCGAGGTGGACGAGCGGGAGGGCGACGAGATCATCACGGGCAGACTCATCGGAACCGTGACGGGCGAGGTCTACCCGATCGAAGACGGCATTCCGAACCTGCTCCCGCCGGACATGCGAGACGAGTGAGTCGCCTGAAGCTTTTTCGTCCTTGGACGTGACAGGAGAGACGTGCCAGAGTCGCTCGTCGTCGAACTGAACCGAGACGGTATCCACGACATCGCGGTGACGAACGCGTTCGCCACTGACGAGGCGTTCACCGTCGATCTGCAGAACCACGGCGAAGCGGTCCACGTCCACCTTCACTTCGACGACGACCTCTCTCGGGTCGCCAGACTCGACACGAACAACCACTACGTCGAGGGGGGCACGACCCGGTCGGTCGACGTGCCCGTCAGGCGCGTCGAGGAACCCACGACGGGCAAGATGAAGATCGTCACCGGCTACGGCTCGGAGGCCGAGTACGTCTCGGTCACCGTCGAACCGCCGCCGCCGGAACCGCCGGAACCGGCGTCTCGCGACGAGTCGCCGTCGGAAGCCGACTCCACGGACGACCCGACCGTGACCGTCGAGTCGCTGGCGGCGCGAGCGGACGAGGCGCTCCCCGAGGCGGCGACGCTCCCGATCGTCGCGTTCGCGGCTTTCGCCGTCCTCGTCGCGCTGGCGATCGCCGCGTTCGTCGACAGCGCGGCCGTGATGCTCGGGGTCGGCGTCGTCATTGGCGGCGTCGCGGCGGCGTTCTGGTTCCTGTTCGAGTGAGTCGTCAGACGCGGGCGCGGGGCCGTGCGCGGCCGGAACGACGCGACCGGCCGACGCGCGGACCGAACCGGCCCGCGAGGTAGCCGAGGACGACGCCGGCGAGCGCGACGACGGTTGCGACGGGATACGACGCCGCGACGACGAGTCCGACGACGGCGAGCAGAACGGCGAACGCCGGCCAGACCGAGTCCGGAGGGCGGTACGTCAGGTCGGAGACTTGCTGGGGGGACATCACGGCTAGATCCACGGGTTCCGACCGGTTAAATGTAATCTGAACTATATTTCTGTACGTGCGATTACCGAAATTCGCTTCAGTGACTTCGACGCGCTTTTGTCGGATTCCCGCGAGCACAGGCCCATGTCCCTCGCTGCAGAGACCCGCGACGCCGTGCGCGCGCGCCCGTTCCTCCTCGCGGCGCTCCGGGCCGGCGTGGTGAACTACCATGCCGCCGCCGACTTCCTCGACCTCGACGGCGAGCGCGACGCGGTCGCCGCCGCGCTCCGGCGGTTCGCGGCCGACCTGCCGGACCGGGAGTCCCGGCCAGCGTCGACCCGCGTGGAGATGCAAAGCGGCGTCACCCGCACCGACGACGCCACCGACGCGCTTCTCGCGGTGGGTGGGACGGCCTTCCGCGCCGACGGCGGGTCGCTGACCGCCTTGCTCGCGACGGGCGACGTCGGCACCGACGCGCTCTCGCACGTCCTCGACCGTCTCGCGGCGGCGGGCGTCGAGGTGACCGCGGCGGGCGTCGGCGACGACGCGCTCGCGGTCGTCGTGGCGCGTCGCGACGGTCCCGAGGCGCTCAGGATAGTCGAGGACGCGCTCGCTTCGGTGCCCGACCGCGGCTGACTCCCGGTATCGACGCTTTGAAACTGACACGCGCGTACTCTCTGACGATGTCACTGTCCGTGACCAACACCCTGACGGGCGAACGCGAAGAGTTCGAACCGGTCGACGACGACGAGGTTCTGCTGTACGTCTGTGGGCTGACGGTCTCGGACGACGCACACCTCGGCCACGCCCGGGTCTGGACGCACGCCGACGTCATCCACCGGTGGCTCGATCACCTCGGCTACGACGTCCACCACGTCGAGAACTTCACCGACGTGAACGAGAAGATCGTCGCCCGGATCGGCGAGGACGACCTCGGGGAGAGCGAGACGGCGGTCGCCGAACAGTTCATGGCCGACGTCATCGAGGACATGCGCGGTCTGAACCTCCGACGCGCAGAGGTCTACCCGCGGGTCTCCGAGCACGTCCCCGAGATAATCGACCTCGTCGAGACGCTGATCGAGAAGGGCTACGCCTACGAGTCCAACGGGTCGGTCTACTTCGACGTCACCACCTTCGAGGACTACGGCAAGCTCTCGAACCAGAACGTCGACGAGATCGAATCGCAGGGCGAACCCGAGGAGCGCGCGGAGAAGCGCCACCCGGCCGACTTCGCGCTCTGGAAGGCAGACGGCGTCGCCAGAGAGGCCATCGCCGAACACCGGAAGGACGACCGGCCGGTCGCCGAGGACGCACCCGCCGGCGAGACGTGGGCGTCGCCGTGGGGCGAGGGGCGGCCCGGCTGGCACATCGAGTGCTCCGCGATGTCGATGACCCACCTCGACGAGACCATCGACATCCACATCGGCGGCCACGACCTGGTCTTTCCCCACCACGAAAACGAGATCGCCCAGAGCGAGGCCGCGACCGGCGAGCAGTTCGTCAAGTACTGGCTCCACACGGGACTGCTGCAGACCGAGGGCGAGAAGATGAGCTCCAGCCTCGGGAACTTCTTCTACGTCGCCGACGCGCTGGAGGAGTTCGGCGTGAACGTGCTCCGGACGTTCTACCTCGGGGCGGCCTACGGCTCCGAGCAGTCGTTCGACGAGGCGGCCATAGAGGAGGCCCGGGAGCGCTGGGACCGACTCGAACGGGCCTACGGGGCGGCCGTCGACGCCTGCGACTCGGTCGACGCCCACGCGAAAGCCAAGGACCCGGCGCTCCGCGACGCCGTATCCTCGACCCGGGCCGCCTTCGCAGAGGCGATGAACGACGACTTCAACGTCCGGGAGGCGATGGCGGCGCTGCTCGAACTCGCCTCCGCGGTCAATCGCCACGTCGACGGCCGCGAGACCTACGACTACCGCGGCCTCCGGCGCGCCATAGAGACCTTCGAGGAACTCGGCGGCGACGTCTTCGGGCTGACCTTCGGCCGCGAGGCCGACGGCGAGGCCCGTCTCGCCCGCGACCTCGTGGAACTCGTGCTCGACGTGCGCGAACGGGAGCGCGAGGCGGGCAACTACGACCGCGCGGACGAACTCCGGGACGAACTCGCGGCGCTCGGCGTCGAAGTGCAGGACAGTCCCGACGGCCCGACCTATCGCTTCGAGTAGTCGGTCGGTCGCTCGGCGTCCGCGCGGGTCGGGGCTGCGTCGACCGCGCTCGGCGGCGACAGGTCGTACTCGTACGCCGGCGCGGCGTCGAGTCGGGCGTAGATCCGCTCTAGGTCCCCCGGAGCCACGTCGCCGAGGAGGCCGTGACACTCCGCGAGCGCGTCGGCCTCGTAGGTGTCAGCGCGGGACCGCCCGGTGTCGTGGCAGTACTCGATCCGGAGGTCGTACGACGGGCCGAGACACTTGCCGAAGACGTAGCCGGCGCGCCGGCCGTGGTAACACGAGGTGACGACCGCGACCGTCGTCACGTCGGGAGCCCGCTCGTCGAGCACCGATCGCGCGTAGTAGGCGTTCCCGATGGTGTCCTCGGCCTCCTCTTCGAGCAGAATCCGTTCGCTGTCGACGCCGAGTTCGACCGCGTGGTCGGCCATCGCGGCGGCTTCGGACTCCGGCACGGCCGGATTCGTCCGTGCGCCGGAGGCGACCAGCCACGCGGCGTCCAGTTCCTCGAACGCCTCGACGGCCACCGCCACGCGGCCGCGCAGCTCCTCGGAGAGCCCCGACACGTCCTCGCGGAGGCGCAGGCCGAGGACGACGACCGCGGTCTCGCCCGCCACGGTCACGAGGTAAAGAGGTGGCGCTCCTCGTCGGGGACGGCGAACAGCCCCATCCTGACGCCGGCGTCGAGCCACCCGTACGCGTACGAGAACGACGCGAGCGCGTTCACGGGGTCGTCCTCGGCCCGAAAGTGCCGCCCGTCGTCGAGATACGACTCGGCCATCTCGACTGTCTCCTCGGCCATCTCGAACAGCGGGGTCCCCGTCGGCACGGCGACCTCCGTCGCGTCGAGCGCCGCCGCGAGCATGCGTTCGTACCGGTCTGTCTTCTCGGCGAGGTCCGCGGGCATGCGAGATTCGTGTCGGTGCGGGGGCCTAAGCCCTTCTCTTCGCGGTCACTCGCCGTCCGCGGTCGCGTACCGTCGGAGCAGCGCCGCACGCTCTTCCCGCCCCAGTCGCTCGTACGCCCGGGCCTCGTACTCGAGCGAGAGGACCGGCACCCGGACGCCGTCGACGGTCTCGAACCGACGGTGGTCGGTCACGTCCACTGGCGACTCCCAGCTGCCGTCCGGCCTTCGTTTCTGCAGGTCGCCCATCAGCTCGACCCGGACACCGAACAGTGAGAGCGCGCCGAACTGCGACCGAAGGCGGTCGCTCTCCCGCAACGAGACGGGGTCGACGACCGCGTCGGAGAACAGCGATTCGACGGCGGACGCGCCGCGGGCCGTCGTCTGCAGGTCCACGTCGTCGGGGTCGACGGGGACGCCCTGCAGGGCGAAACTCGCACTGCCAGTGAGCGCCCACGCCAGGTCTTCGTCGGCGAGATCACGACCGAGTCGGCGCACGACTGTGCGGTGTGGATCCGAGAGCATCTTCGTGTGAGCGCAGTAGACGGTCCGTCGCGAAAAGTTCTGGCCGATGGGTCGCCGGGTGTACCGGTCGAGTCACGCGACGGCGAGGGGTCGTCCCGCCCGCCGGTTTCGGTCCTGTGCGCACCCCCTGCACGGACAGCACAAATTAAATAGCGCGTCGGGGCCACTACTCGTGTATGGCTGACGCACACGAGGGTGACGTGGTGGAACATCGGAAGCTCATCGTCGCCGGGTCGGGGATCGCGGGGCTGACGGCCGCCGTCTACGCGGCGCGGTCGAACAACGAGCCGCTCGTCTTCGAGGGCGACGAGCCGGGCGGACAGCTCACGCTCACCACCGAGGTCGACAACTATCCGGGCTTTCCCGAGGGGATCAGCGGGCCGGAACTCGTCCAGAACATGAAAGAGCAGGCCCAGCGCTTCGGTGCGGAGATCGAACACGGCGTTCTCACCGACGTCGACGCCTCCGAGCGCCCCTTCCGCGTCGAACTCAGCAACGGCGACGTCTACACCGCCGACGCCGTCATCGCCGCCTCGGGCGCGAGCGCCCGGACGCTCGGCGTTCCCGGCGAGGACGACCTGATGGGTTACGGTCTCTCGACGTGTGCGACGTGTGACGGGGCCTTCTTCCGCGGGGAGAAGATCATGGTCGTCGGCGGCGGCGACGCCGCGATGGAGGAGGCGAACTTCCTCACCAAGTTCGCCTCGACGGTCTATCTGGTCCACCGGCGCGAGGAGTTCCGCGCCGAGGACTACTGGATCGACCGCGTGCAGGAGAAAGTCGAGGAGGGCGAGATCGAGATCATGCGCAACACCGAGCTGACGGAGCTTCACGGGACCCCCGAGGAGGGCGTCGACCACGTGACGCTCGTCTCCCATCCCGAGGGCCATCCCAAGGAGAAACTCGACGACCCCGCCCACGCCGACGAGGTCGAGGAGTTCGACTTCGACGTCGGCGCGGTCTTCTACGCCATCGGCCACACGCCGAACACGAGCTACCTCGAAGGGACGGGCGTCGAGATGGACGAGGAGGGGTACCTCGAGACGCAGGGCGGCGAGGACGGCGGACAGACCGCCACGGACGTCGAGGGGATCTTCGGTGCCGGCGACGTGGTCGACTTCCACTACCAGCAGGCCATCACCGCCGGCGGCATGGGCTGTAAGGCCGCCATCGACGCCGACGACTACCTCGAAGAGCTCGAACGCGCCAGCGCCGCCGCCGGCGAGGGCAAACCGGCGCAGGCAGAGAGCGACGACTGAAGCCAGTCACCGCTCGTTCCGTCTCCTCTTTTGTGCGACGGACGGCCGAGACCCACAGACCCATAAGTGTCCCAGTCCCACGAGACGTATGGCCGAAACGCAGACGTTCACCATCGTCGGACCGGACGGAGCGGAGAACGAAGTCGACCTCCCGATCGGACTCGTCGACGTGCTCGCCGAGCAGGGCGACGACCCCACGGAGGTCGTCGGTGACGTGGTGATGATGGGCTTTGCCGAACGCGCCCACGCCATCGTCCACCACAGCCAGGGCGAGACGCCCGAAGACCTGAAAGAGATCGCGGATCTCGCCGAAGAGCTGTTCGAGGAACGCTTCGGCATGACGTTCGCCGAGGCGACCGGTCACCAGCACTAGAGCGACCGGGCGCGTCGGCGACACCGTCGCGTCACCGACCGGCGTCGACCGACCCGTTTTCCGTCGCGAGACTGGTGTCGTCGAGCGGCACTTCCCTGCCGCGAGACTGGTGTCGTCGAGCGGCACTTCCCTGCCGCGAGACTGGCCGACGCCGACACGCTTTTGCGACGACGTCGAGTCACACACCCGCATGCATCAGCGCGCGGAAGAGTTCGTGGCCTGCGCGAGCGAGCGGTACGGTCTCGACGTCGAAGTTCTGGAGTTCAGCGAGGGGACCGAGACCGCCGCTGCCGCGGCCGACGCGGTGGACTGCGAGGTCGACCAGATCGCCAGCAGTCTCGTCTTCCTGGTCGCGGGCGACCCGGTCGTGGCGGTCACGAGCGGCGCGAACCGGGTGAGCGAGCGGGCACTCGCCGACCACTTCGGCGTCGACGCGGGAGACGTGGCGATGGCGTCGCCCGACGCCATCCGCGAGACGCTCGGGTGGAGCATCGGCGGCGTCCCGCCCATCTGTCACGACACCGCCGTTCCCGTCCTCTTCGACCCGCACCTGACCGAGTACGACGTCGTCTGGGCCGCCGCGGGCACGCCCGAGTCGATGTGGCCGGTCGACCCGGCGCGACTGCGCCGACTCGCCGACGCGACGGTCGTCGACGTGACCGAGTGAGTCCGCTCTCGCGCGGTTCCGGACGACTCTTGCCCGTCGCCCCCGAACGCGCGGTCATGACCGACGCCGCCGACGACGACACCGTCAGGACGTGGCTCGTCGAGCGAAGCTACGGCGACGACGAACTGAACATCATCATCCTCGTCTACGCGACCCCCGACGGCGAGCGCTACCTCCGCAAGGAACTCGCGCTCCGGGGGCCGTGGGACGCCCGAGACACGCCGGCGGCCATCGACGTCGACCCCGACGACCTCGGAGACGTGACCGATCCCGACGAGCGCGAGCGGTACCGGACCGAGGCCGAGCGCATGATGGCGAAACACGACCCCGACGACGCGGTCTGACCGGCGCTGAGAGTCGACGTCGCGGCCGCCCGTGTGTGCGTCTCTCCCGCGCGTTCCCCGTCAGTGAGACTCACAGGCGGTTTTATGCGCCGACGGGGAGAACTTCCGACCGATGGGAGACCTTACCGATCTGTTCGCGCCGGAGACGGTCGCCGTCGTCGGTGCGACCGAGCGCGAGGGGTCAGTCGGGCGGGCCATCACCGAGAATCTGATACG
>Ga0207797_1001386_pt1 | contig 17540 bp, 20 predicted proteins | sample PRCRCaboRojoPR_6_FD_187275 | JGI IMG/M metagenome (GOLD analysis project Ga0207797, IMG submission 187275) | Marine sediment microbial community from Cabo Rojo, Puerto Rico - PR CR 10% Liquid 1 (SPAdes) | ecosystem: Environmental > Aquatic > Marine > Coastal > Sediment | place: Cabo Rojo, Puerto...
GAGGAGCTGGAGACCATGGCCCGGAGCCTCATCATGGTCTCCTTCCTGGAAAAGGTGCCCCAGGCCGGGCTGGGGAGCTGCGCCCCGGTACCGGAACCGGATACCCGGCTGAGGCGCGCCCTCAAGCCACTTGGCCTGGACTTGGACAATACGGGACGGCTCAACGTACGCTACGGCATGATCACCCGGCTGCCCTTCACAGACGACTGCGGTGGATGCTTCATCCGCTCCTCCTGCGCCAAGCGCATTCTCACCCAGGGATAAGCAGCCATGGAGCTTACAGGCAGGGTTCCGGCTGCTCCCAGCCGGCTGAGGGCTCGGGAACGCAGTCGGTCCTTTGGCCTTGTGCAGGGAGATCCCGAATAGTTTCAAGGACGTAGTCGAAGCCCTTGGGGACGTTGTCCATGCGGACTATATAGCGATACTCATCCCGGGATATGTACAAGGTGCCCTGATAGAATGGCTGGAGCATCGGGCTGACCGGCGAGAGCTTGACCTTGGTACATTGAAAGGTCCCGGCCGGAACCCGGACAACCTCTGTTCCGACAATCTTCAGGCGCATCTCGTAGGTCTTCAGCTCCGGGAAGCTCTCGGATCTGAGCAGCTTGAAGGTATAGGTCTCCTTATCCTCCCGGCAGACCATCCGGGCCGGCATGCAGATCTCAGCCGTCAGATTCTCCGGAAGGCTGGCCGTCCGTTCGATGGCCTGGCCGTCCCAAGTGCCTCGAATGGTCATGCCCTCGCGGCTTCGAAAGTCAAGATGCATGAAGTCCAGCCCGTCCGAGTAGCTGACCACGAGAGGCTTGGCCATCCGATCCGTGGTCACGTTCCAGCAGACCTCCCCGCGATTGTGGCGATAATGCCAGAAGACCGTCCCGTTTTTTTTCAGAAGCAGGAACCTGGTCCGGGCTGTGAGCTTTTGGCCGTGGCGAGCCGCCACACGGAAGGTGAAGCTCTTGGCCTGAACGATCCGACAATCCGAGGCTTCCAGGGTGCCCAGGGGGAGCATTCCCAGCCAGAGTCCGGCCAGAAAGACCGTCACGGCCTTCGGGACGAAGTGCCGGAATGCTTGACGATAACGGACCGTTTTCATATCCACGCATTGCGCTCCCATAGGGAGCCGAGAGTATCCTGCCGGCCAAGATCGCCCGACAACGAACCCTCAGGACTGGTTTGGCCCAAGGTATCATGAAAAACGCTTGGCAGCCGCGCGGCGAGCGCAGGTTCCAGCCCCATAGGGCCCTTGGAAACAGCATCTGGCAGCACACCACAGCCTTGTTGGATCCATGGCCCTGACGTACCAGTGTACACGCAGCTCACGCCCCTGTCCAATGGAGGAGACGTCCATGGACTGGGCCGGGGAGGCCCCATGCTGACTGGAGGGATCGCAGCGGGTGGGGCCTTGCCGCCTCATGGCCATGTTCTTGGAGCTGGAAGAGATGGCAGATGCTCCACGGAGGCATCCGTGGGAGGGATGAGCCTGTGCGGCGGTTCAGGGATGCAAGGGCCAAAGGCGCTGAGGAACTGCTGCGGCTCGGCCCTAGCTCATCAGATAGAACCCCAGGTCCTTGTCCATGCTCGCGTTATGCAAAAACTGAGCCCCCACATGCCGGTCCTGGACAGAGCGCACCTCGGCCTTTCGCCTGATCTCGGTCCGCTTGGCGTCGTCGAGCCGGAAGCTGAGGACTACCCGGTCTCCGACCCTCAGCTGGTGGGGGTTCAAGGTAACGAAGCGAACCCCTTGCAATGAGAGATCCTCAACGAGCATCTCGCCGAAATCGTCATTCCTCTGATTGGCAAAATTTCCGGCCAGAGTAACGGACTTACGGTAGTAGGACCGCTTATTGGCCTCGTGATCAATGCTCATCATTCCCTCGTCCGGTCAGCCTGCACAGGCCGACCCTACCTTCTGCGCTGAAACAAGCGGCGTTTGCCTTTGGACTCCGCTTTCTTCTCCAAGGCGGGTACAAGAACGTCGCAGTTAAGCCTCAGCTTGGCCACCTGAGCGAAATGCCCGAGCAGGACGAGCAAGTAGCCGAGCTTGTTTCTGCGAATATAGAGGCGCTTGTTCTCATAGACCAAGTCCGCTTCGCGAACGTCCCCCAGGGCCTTCACCAGCTCGGGCCAGAAGGCGAACCCATCTGGATCCTGCTCGGGAAAGACAACGAACTTCTTGAGCAGAAGCTCTCCTTCAAAGGACACGAGCATAACCCCTTCGACATCGTCCATCTCCAGAATGTCTGAAAAAACCTCGTCCATATCCGCCTCGTTCGTTCTTCCCTGCTTCCGGTGACCGGTCTCGGTACTCTGGGAAACATGGCTCAGCTGCTCAGCAGAGCGATCATTTTCTCCCTGGGGCTCCTCGAGCTGACCGAAACAATTGTAGCGGGTTTGCTCGGCAGGATAAAGGCGGATCCAGAGTCCTGCCGGTCGACGAATCCCGTTCTGAAGGCTCCGCTTTGCAGGGCCTCTCCGAGCTTCTCGGCAACCTCGACCAGACCGTCGAAAGAGGCATCCTGAAAAACGTCCTCCAAGCCGGCTCGCTCTCCGAGGCTGCTCTCGAGCCGGCGGCGAATTCCTTCTATTTGAGAAGCTTCACTCTCAGCCCGGGACTCCTCGATGATGTCCTCTTTGATCTGCTTGGCCTGTTGGTTTGAGCCGGTTTCCTCGTCGTCTTCGGGTGTTCCACTCTCACCCTCGTCCTTCAGGCGCATGGCCTCCATAAGAACGGCCTGCGGATCCCTTTCGATCCGATTGTAGGTCACCGGACAGGAGTCTTGGATGGACAGGCTGACATCATCCCAGGACAGAATGCGATAGGCCGCCTCAATGGCTTGATGCTGACCGGTTCGCGCATCGAGCAGAACGCCTTGATGAAAGAAAAGCACGCCTTGCTGTCCGGTGTTCTTTTCCGTGACCCGAAGGGTGCAGGTCTTCTGATCCATCTCGATGAGCTGCAAAAACATGCCGGTGGAAACACCCTGCAAGGTCCCCCCTTCGGACTGCTTCTGGAGGCTGGAGTTGATCCGGCGGGCCAAGTCGTCGACCATGACCGGCTTCTCCATATAGGCCAAGGCGCCGCTCTCCCTGGCCAGCTTTTCCATCCTGGGAGTCCCGTAAGCGGTCATAATCATGACCGGAACATCGGGATAGTACTCAGAGATGTAAGCCAAAAGCGAGAACCCATCCATTCTGGGCATCTTCAAATCGGCAACCACCAAGGAAACCTGCATCTGCTCCATTTTCTTGACGGCAACCTGTCCGTCCCCGGCCAGATGGACGGTAAAGCTGTCGGCGTACTTGCTCAAGCCTTCCTTGAGCACTAGCAGGAGCTCCTGATCGTCATCGACGACGAGAACGTTCGGGGGCATGGTTCTCTCCGCAGGCTGGCTGGCGCTGTGGCGAGCCAGCTAGCTTATCTTGTCTATGTCAACAATCTTCTCGCCGACCACGTAATCCTGGACGCTGTACCGTTTGACCGCGCCAACCTTCTTGGCGATGGCGTTGAGCTTCTTGATCTGCTCGTTGATGCGCTCGAGCTTGCAGTAGGACTGATTATCCGGTTCGCATTCAGAGAGGATGTCTTTCAAGAGGTTGTTGATGATCATCAAGGGCTGATTCATGTTGTGGGCCACACCTCCGGCCATCTCCAAGACTCCCTGGAACTTCTCCCGGACCAGCCTGCTCTTCAGATGGCTTATCCTGTCGGTGACATCCCTGGCTCGGCTGACGATATGGTGCGGTTTGCCATCCTTCTTGACCAAGTGGGCCTGGAACTCCATCTGATGGATCTCCTGCTCCCTGTCGCGAACGGCCAGAATACCTTCGAGCTTTTCCGAGTCGAGGATATTGGACAGCAAAAAGTCGAACTCGTCTTGATAGTGCGGCAAGATATAGCCGCCGAGGGAACGGCCGACGAGATCTTGGCGCGGGAAGCCCAGCATGTTGGCCCCGGCGTCGTTGATGTCCAGGATGTGCCCGCTCAAATCGAGCATCAGGTTCATCGTTCCGGCCAGCTCGCTCAAATCGATGGGCAGCTGCTCCTGCTGGGACATGGTCCCTGCTTCGCGGATGAAGCCGTCAAAGTAGACGACGATCCCGTCGTCGTCGGGAACCGCTTTGGCCGTGGTCGAGCAACGAACGGTTTGCCCGTCCCGGCGCTTCAAAAACAGCGGAAACTCCCTGACACAACCCTGCTCAATGATGGAACGGACGAACTGACCGCGATCCTTTTTATTGACGTAAAAGTTGATAACTCGAAAGTCCTTGAGGTCATAAGGGTTCGAAAAACCGAGCATTTCTGCGAAGGCATCATTGCAGAACAGCAGGGTCCCCTCCAAGGTCGTCCGGTAGATTCCTTGCGGGAAGTGCTCGATGAAATCGACTGCCCAGAGGGTGAAATGATCGATGAGCTGCTCTTCAAGGTTCGGCTGGGTCATGGTGGTTTCTCGTCCGGCTTCAGAAGGCCAGCCCGGGCTTGCTGAGAACATGGGCGTACTTCTCTTTTAGGGGTGCCAGCTCTGATTCCAGCTGATCGGAGATGTTCTGCTCATCGGCCATTTCACGGATGCTTTCCACAATGCCCTGAACGAGCCGTTTGCCGTCAGCGTCTCCGAAGTACTCGATCCGGCCGTCGCTGTACTCGAGCTCTGCGGCAAACGGGTCGAGGAACTCGTAGGTTTCAGACTTTTCGATGAACTTTTTGCGTAACAGGGCTGAAAAGCTCTGCTTAATCTTCTTGTTCCCGTCGATAAGCCGTTCGGTTGCATTCAGGCATTCTTGCAGCAGAGGCATGACCTCGGCCGAGGGCAGGCTTTGGACCGCTTCGCTCGGAGGGCTCTTGCCCTCCTCAGACAGGGCGATGGTATAGACATTGAAAATGCCTCCACTCTCCTTGGTCTTTCTGATCAGCAGCTCCTTGTTCTGCTCGGTGTTATTGAACTCGCCGTCCATATTCCAGGAGTACGAACCGCCAATAACATCACCGTCATGAAAAAAGAGGAGCCCTTCCTCGTTGCCGTTGCGTATCGAAGCGGAGATGTATCCAGTCAGCCGTTCCGAGTTCATCTTCTTGATTAAGCCCTGGAGGTCGGTAAACTCAGTGCTCAGCCCCTTGTACAGCTCCTGGGCAAAGGGCAGGTTAGCCCAGAAGGAGACCTTCTCCGGATGGAGCTCATAGATATTGATGGTGAAGTTCTGCTTCGAGGCAGCATCCTCGATCTTTTTGAGAACCTTCGGTCCGCTCTCCTGTCCCTTGGCATCCTTGTAGACTGCGCTTAAAAACTCGTTCTCTTCAAAAAAGATAATTCCTTCCGAGGATGAGGACTGACAATGGATGGCTCCGGTACCAAGCTCCCCTTGAAAGTGCTCGAGCATCTTGCGCAGCTCGATGTAATAGCTGTTCAGATTTTGGAAAACAGGCTTCTCTCTGGGCACAATAATCATACCACTCCTCCGGACGACCCAAAGCTCTCACTTTACGAGACGCGTTTGACCGCTCGCTCCAAATCAACTGATCAAGTAAAAAATGCCCGCTCCAACAACGATGACCAATGGAAGCAACAAAAAGGCCAGCCGCTTTTCCCGGCTCCCCAGACCTCTTCCTCGGGTTGTTGCGCCGGCTTGAGACGCCGAGCCCGCATCTTCCAGTCCATCCTCCTGGTTACTCGAGGCCTGGTAACCTGAGGTCAAAGACCTCGACTTGGACATCTCGATAACGCTGCCGCAGGCATTGCAGCGGACGCGCACGGTGTCCTTGTCGAACCGGGAGGCATCGATCCTGTACTTCGCGCCGCACTCTTCACAGATCGCTATCATGTCAGCACCCTAGTATCCTTTTTCCTTGATCTTCTGGAGCATGTTCTGCTTGAAGGCCGTGCGTTTATCCTCTTTCTGAATCTCCTTGGCTAGAAGGTCGACCAGCTCGGCCACCCTGTAGCCTGGGAACTTCTCCAGGCTGTATCCGAGCTCACTGGCGGCATCTTCGATGAGAACCTCGGCAATGGGTCCAATGGCTTGACCGAGCTGGCGCTTCAGATACTCGAAGAACTCATTATCAGCCACAGCCGTGGCATCCTCGAGGGGTTCAATCAGCTTGTACTCAAGGAGCCGGGAGATAACCTCACGAATGTCTTTGTGCGACAAGCCGGTCTTCTTGGCCACGACAGCGATGTTCTTCTGCCCGTCCAGCTCCATGAGCACACTGAGCATCCGGCCATCCAGCGAGAACTCGCCCAGATCCTTGTTGGAAACCCGGCTGAAAACCATTTGGGAGATATCGTTTGAAGAAACATCCATGGGACCTGCTCCGTCTTACCGTTGGTTGTTCAAGGACTGCAGCTCATCTCGCAAGGCCCTGAACTCTTCTCGGATGGTTTTCTTGATCTCCTCCACCGCCAAGGCCAGATCCCCATGAAGCTCTGCTGGAGCGTCCTCCCGAGGTATCGAAGCCTCAGCAGGTTCGACTCCATTCTGGACAGGGCTGCCGGTAGCATCCATCTGCTCGGCAGGCTCTCCAGGAGCAAGCTGCTCAGCTGCGGAAGGCTGCCGGCCGGCGGATTCGGAGCGCTGCGGGATCACTCTCTCGTCGCCGCGGCCGCGCTTGCCCTTTTCTTCGGCGATGAGCTGCTTCAGCTGCTTGAACTTCTTCACCTCGTTCTGCAGCAAAGCGGTCTTGTCCTTCTTGGAGAGCTCGCCCGACTCGACAACCTTGACCAAGTTGGTGTGCAGGGAGTTGAGCAGATTCAAGGCCGAGGGATGGGAGGCCGCCTTGCGGGTCTGGACGTACTTTCCTACCGAACCGAGAAGGCGGAGCAGCGAATAGGCGAAGTAATCGTCCTTAAAGTCGTCTTTGAGCCTCTCGACCTGCTCGAGGAGCTGCGAGACCATCTCGTCGGTGATTTCCCACTCCAGGGTCAGGACAGTGGCGTTCAGCTCCTGCAGAGGCGACTTTTCTGCCTTTGCCTCGAGATCTTCCGCCTCGTCATCCCCTTCGTCGTCAACGCCGAATATCTCATCCAATCGGGCGCTCAATTCATTCATGGATTCGTCGTTCTGACTGTCCGTCAAAGGTCACCCCCCACGAAAACAGAGTGAAACTCGTATTGGGCTGATTATTTCAGCTCATTCTTCAAGCTGGTCATGGTCAGCGTGATGATCTTCTTCAAGGTCGGGACGACGTTCTTGCCGCGCAGGGCGCTGGCCTCGAAGGATGGCGCATTGAGCTTGGTATTGAGGTCCTTTTCCAGGACCTCGAGCGGCAGGAGCGAAATGCCTTGATCCGAAAGGTCGCGCTTGTTGTACTGCATGACCAAAGGCAGCTTGTACAAATCCTTGTTGTAGGTGGACAGATTCTCCTCCATGTTTTCCAGGGACTGTATGTTATTTTCCCGTCTGATGTCCATGGAGTCGGCCACGAAAACGATCCCGTCCACCCCCTGCAGGACGAGCCGACGGGTAGCGTTGTACTTGACTTGTCCGGGAACGGTATAAAGAAGGACCTTGACTTTGTACCCCTTGATGACACCAATGTCGAATGGAAGGAAGTCGAAAAAGAGGGTTCGGTCGCCATGTGTTTTGATGGCCACCATCTCCGTTTTCAGCTTGTTGTCCAGCTTGTTGTAAACATACTCTAAGTTGGTGGTCTTACCGCCCCGGCTCGGCCCATAATATACGACCTTTGCTTGTATTTCCTTCTTCTTCAGATCGATAAATGCCATGGAACATCCCCGGTAACCAAAGTATCATCGCGCGTAAAAACCGTCCAATCGCTTGAGCTGACAGGCCTTCATCCGAAAGCTTCAGGAGTGAACCGTTCAGCCTGTTTGGCCGGCATCTTGCTCAACCAGCAGACAATGACCTGTCGAAGCACTGAAGCTACAATATCTCGTTGATCTTTTTGATAACCTCGCTGGCCTTCAAGCGAAGGAATCCCAGAGAGAGATCCTTGCCGAAGATAGTGATCAGCAGGAAGTCCGAGAGGACCTTGTTGAAATGGATGTTCTCCTTTTCTCCCTTATGGAAGAGAAGGGAAAACTCCTTTTCACCGATGATCGAGGCCATTTGGCTGATGGCCCCGAAGTTGCCTGCGGCCAAGGCGGCCAAGGAGTAAATGTCGTGCTTGAAGTGCCCGTTATCCAAGTTGACGATGACATTCCCGGCCATATCGATCAAAAAAACGCTGTGCACCCCGACATCAACAAGATCCTTTTGAAGAATCTCCTCAATGCCGTCCAACTGTTCTTTACCCAAGGAATAGGTCATTGCTGTTTCCCTGCTCCTGCTATGTGTTCTGGTTCCCAGGGCCTGCAGTACAGTGTTCAGCTCAATCACCAAGGGCGATCAGACCAAAATGGTGAGCCGTGGTATATCCAAAGGCCTTCGCGGTGTCAATCGAGCCGGGGGGCAGAGCCCGAATCCGGCTGCTGAAGATGCCGTGGCTCCGCAGCCGGGCTCCACGGGTAACGGTCAGCCCCTCGGTCTGTAAGGAAGCGCAATCGGTTGACCCGCACCGATTTGACATATCACAGCATTGCCTCTGAATAGCGCTTACCGCCCGGCTACCCGGCGACGGAGCGGATCTGCTGCACGGTTGTGCTCCCCTGAATGACCTTGAGGATGCCGTCCTGCTTCAGGGTCAGCATGCCGCCGTTGATCGCTTGATCTCGTATCTCCTCGGTTGGGCGGTTGTGCTTGATCAAGCCCTTGATCTCTTCAGTGTTGATCATAAGCTCGTAGAGCCCGATACGTCCTCGATAGCCTTCAATGCAACGGCGGCATCCCACCGGCTTATAGAGAACCGGTTCTTTGAGGAAGCTCTTGCCAAAATGCTCTTCCCAACCGTGGCCGAACTCGAGCTTCAGCTCCTCGAGCTCCTTCTTGTCGGGAGTATATGCTTCTTTGCAGTGGGAGCAGAGGGTCTTGGCCAGTCGCTGGGCCAGGACGCACAGGAGGGAATCGGAGAAGTTGAACGGATCGAGATCCATATCCAAGAGCCGGGTAACGGTTTCCGGGGCATTGTTGGTATGCAGGGTGGAAAAGAGCAGATGGCCGGTTAGGGAGGCTTCAACGCCGATATGCGCCGTCTCCTGGTCGCGCATCTCACCGATCATTATCACGTCCGGGTCCGCTCTGAGGAAAGAGCGCAAGGCCGCGGCGAAGCTGAGATTGATCTTGGGGTTGACCTGGACCTGCCGGAGCCCCTCCTGGGTAATCTCCACGGGATCCTCAGCCGTCCAGATCTTCTTGTCCACGGTGTTGATATAGCTCAGAGCCGAGTGCAGGGTCGTCGACTTACCTGATCCGGTTGGCCCGACAACGAGAACCATGCCGTATGGCTGATAGATCATCCGCTTAAAGGCTTCAAAGATGTTCTTGTTCATGCCCAGCTTTTCCAGAGGCAGGGGCTTGCCCGAAGCCAGGATACGCAGGACAACATCCTCTTGGCCGTCGATGGTCGGGATGGTCGATATGCGGAACTCGACCACCCGGTTGACCTGGGTCAGCTTGAGCTTGACCTTACCGTCCTGGGGAAGCCGCCGCTCGGCAATGTCCAGCTGGGCCATGATCTTGATTCTGGAGATGATCGGCTTGGCCAGGCCGAGACGGAGCTTGCGAAACTCGAAGCAGCTCCCGTCCACCCGAAAACGGATGGAGCAGTACCTGGAAATGGTGTTCGGCTCGATGTGAATGTCCGAGGCATTCTGCCGCCAAGCTTCGACCAGGATGGCATTGACCAGCCTGACGACCTCGCTGTCGTTCTCAGAGACCGTGTCTTCCAGATCGACAAGGCCGTCGTCGGTTTCGACATCCCCGGAGGCCTCGACCTCCTCGTCGAACTCGGCCAGCTTCTCCTCGCCGCTCATTTCCTGGAAGAAATGATCGATAAAGGCTTCGATGTCCTGCTTGAGGGCAACCTTGGGCTCGATGTTGCTTGTGCCGAGAATGAAGCGGATCTCGTCGATCTTCCCCAAATCAAAGGGGTTGCTCATAAGAACTTCGATGGTGCTTCCTTTCTGCTCCAATGGCACCCAGCTGTAGCGCTTCAAAAAGTCCGAGCCGAGATTCCGTTTCTCAAAGACCTCAAAAGGCGGATCGACAGCCGTGTCGAAGGGGACAAAAGGAACGTTGTAAAACTCGCTTAAGGCCTCCCCAAAGGCATCTTTGGAAATGCCGTACTCGTCGATCAGGAGCTGGTCGGCATCTACCTGCTTGGACGAAGCCTTCTCCAGGGCCGCGTTCAGCTTCTTCTGGTTGATCAGCTCTTTGTCTACCAGGAACTCATACTTGCTCTTGCGGCGGTTCTCATACTTGCCGAGCTCCTTGAGCTTTTCCTGGAGCCCGGGAAACTCCGGATCGATCTTCCGGGTTTCCCACAGGGACAGCCGGGCCTGATTGAACTTGCCCAGCTTATAGTAGGCCATGGCCAGCCGGTAATAGAGCTTGGCCTTTTCCTTCGGCTTATAGTTGTTGTCAGATATGGCCTGAGACAGGAAATCCGCCGTTTCCAGCGGCATATCCAGCTGCTCCAGGCACTCGACTATATTGTTCAGGACATTCCAATCCCTGTTGCCTTGAGCGTATACCTGGATCAAACACTGCAGCGCTTCATTGTACTCTCCGCCTTCTAGAAGCCTTTGACTCTCGTCAACCAAGGAAACAGTGCTCGTATCCATAGTCGGAAACCCTTTGTCCAGAACGATTTCTCATCTGCTGTGCCCGCATCGCCGACCGGTGGTCGCGCAAAATCTAACCCGAGTGCGGGCAAAAAGTCAAAAACATGGCCTTAAAGATCACCAATAATTTGAAAGACTTCATTCAGAAGCGGCTCACCGGTATCCAAACCCTTGGTATCATCCGCCTGGGCACGGTCGTCATGCAGAAATTGTCACCGGGGCTCCAATTTTGACCGTATCTTGACAGATCGCCGTACCGGCCATAGGTGAAACGAATCGGCCTGCACCAGCCAGACCCCCTCCAGCGGCGGTTTTCCGAGTCGCCCGAGGAGATGCGGCTCCAGGCGGGTTACGGCTTGAAAACGTTCCGGGAGAGGCGCTCTGACTGACCGCGGGTCTGCCGGCTCGGTCCTGGGCCTTCCGCCTGCATCATCCATACAGGAAGCAAATGATATGCCAAGCTTTTGCGACCACCCTCAGGCCCCCCTGCCCTTCAGCCGGCCATTGCGGCAGATCGTCTGGATAGGGGCAGGAATGTTGATTTTGGCCGCTTCCCTGCTCCAAGCCTGCTCCCTGGTCCAGCGCTCGGACGATCGAAAACCCCTTGCAGGGGCTGTCGGCCGAACCAACGGAACCCTGCTGGCTGCAAACGGCTCTCGCGTGAGCCTGCCAACGATCCTCCAGGAAACGCCCGATTACCTGCTCATTGGCGAGAGCCACGACAATGCCTGTGATCACAGGGTTCAAGCCACGGTTCTTCAGCAGGCCGCAGCCCGAGGCCACCAGCTCAGCCTCGGCCTGGAGATGGTCCCGAAAAGCCGTCAAGCCACCCTGGATCGTTTCAACAACGGCACCCTTTCCCTCAAGGAGCTCGAGACCGAGCTTGACTGGAAGACCATCTGGGGACACTCCTTTTCCCTGTATGCTGTCCTGTTCCAGGCGGCCAGAGAGCACAACATCGATGTCTACGGCCTGAACCTGGACAGGCAGCTTGTCGAGGCTGTTCAACAGGCCGGCCTATCCGGTCTGATGCCTGAGGAGCGCCAAAGGCTTCCGGACCGCATCATTCCGCCGCCCGAAGCCCAGCGTGCCTATCTGAAAAAGCAGCTGAAGCGGCATAAGTCCCTGCTGCAGGACAAGGCGAAGTCGACCCTCTCCCGAGAACGGTTCTTCCTGATTCAATCCCTGTGGGACTCCACAATGGCCGCCGAAGCCGCGAGAATACGCCAAAAAACGGGCAACCAGCTGGTGATCGCCACGGGCTCGGGGCATGTGGAGAATGATTGGGGCATCGCCCACAGGCTGAAGCGCCTCGATCCTGATGCGGCCATCGTCAGCCTGATGCCTTGGCGGGGCCTGGAGGCTCTCCAGCCTGATGCCGCCGATTACTTCTTCTACTGTCCAGTAACCGGAACCAGCCGTTTCGGCTTTCGATTCACCTTGACCAGAAACGGGCTTCTGATACACTCGGTCCAACCTGGCTCGCGAGCCGAGCAAGCCGGCCTGAGGCCGAGCGACAGGATTCTCCGAGCCGGCGGGAACGATCTCAAGGCAATCTTCGACCTCCACTCGGCAGCCATCCGGGCCAACAAGAAGGCTGTTCCCTTGAGCCTCACCGTGGATCGAAAGGGTGAGCAGCTCCAGTTGCTGCTTCCTATGAACGGCACCGAGACCTCTAACTCAGGGCATTCATCTGAAGAGTCATCTGGAAAGCAGCCGGCTGAGCATTGAGTCTCACCTACCAGCCAGCAGCACGCCATGGCCCAGACCCTGCGGTCACGATCCGGTTGAAGCCCAGCCAGCCTTGAGCGGGCATCTGACTGGCTTCTCCAGGATCTTCCGGGGTCAGGCCGGTCATTGGGCCCGAGCCCTGCCCAGCCTGATACGAGCCCTGGTGGCTTCTATTCGGGCCGCCTATCTGCCCTTCGGCTTTACCTCCATCGCCCTGCTCCTGGGCGTAACCTGCCTCTCTTTCGCCTTGGCGGCCGTTCGCAGCGAGCTTCTGCTTCGCGGAGCCCTTCTTCTCTGGGCCGGCCTGTTCTGGCTCAGCGTTATGCTTTGCTCCTTGGCTGATGCTCATTGCCGCATCAGAGAGTACCTGCGAATACGTGACCTCCTGCAGGCTTACGGCTTCCGTCCCCGGCTCTACCAGGAGAGGAGCCGTTCACGCTGCCAGCGCGACGCGGTCATGCAAGCCGCCCGCGAAACCGGCTTTCAACATGAGATCAGAGACTACTTTGCCGGCCTGGGATATCGGTGGTTCCACATTCTCCCCGATACCCTCGTCATCAATCCCCTGACCTTTTTCAACCGCCATTTCTTGAAAAGCACCTTTCTGCCCTGCAAGCCTCCCCCCGGGAGGACAAAACGCAGGCAGCCGGAAAGGGCTCCACGGTCTGGCACGACTCAGACCGGACCAAAGAGGACCAACGGAAAGGGACCGGTCGGTCCGTCAAGGAGAACACTTGTAGGCTCACCGGACATGTCCGGGAGCTTCGAGAGGATGTCAACTCCCTGAGGAACACACTGGATCCCTTGCCGGGTCAGGCTGTTGACCTCCGCTTTTAGCACATCCCAGCCGAGCTCCTGCAGGGAGTCGCGAATGAGACGCTCGCTACTGGTCTCGCGCCCCAGCAGGCAGTAGATGAGGGAGTAGACCAGGGGCTTGCGCAACACCAGAGCTTGGCTGAAGCCCCCCTGCTCAAAACAGCTCAGATGCAGGCAGAGGACCATGTCCAGTCGACCCGCTTTCGGAGGCCCTTCCAAACGTTCCACACCTTTGACCACCCCGCGAAAAACTCTGGAAAAGAACCGTTGGACCGTCCAAAGGGCTGTTTCCATGATCCTTGGGGCCTTCGATTCCTCGATGGCTCCTTGAATGTCCTGCTCTAGCCGAGTATTTTCGGAATGGAACTTCTCCAACAGCTGCTCGAGGCTGGGATAATCGAGCAGCGACTGCTCCACGGCCAGCTGGCCGATGAGCATGTGCTGCTCGATCTGGACCTGGGCCAATCGATCGATCTGATCCTCGCTCAGCAGCCCCATCTCTAAGGCGAGCTCTCCGAAACGCTTCTCGCTCTCCTGCTGTTCGTGAATAATCTCTTGGACCTGGTTGGCAGACAAGTAGCCAAAGGCAATGGCCATGACCCCCAGTGGCCGATGCTCCCGGCGCTGCATTTCCAGCAGACTTTTCAATTGACTGTTGGTGATGATCCTGTTTTCGCGAAGGAAATGGCCGAAGAATTTGCCATACATGAGCATCTCCAGGCTGTATCGTTAGCCAGGGACCGCGCTCGCGCTTCCCTGGAGATAGCTGGATGGCCTCAGCATTAGCAGAAAAAATCAGGGCAAGCAATGTGAAACCCTGTTTTCTTTGCTTCCTGAACAGCATGATTGTTTGCCTGATTGACACATCCGAGGGCCCTGCTTATGCCAGACTATACAAAAAGAACTCTCCGTCATAAGGGGGCTTCTATGAGCATCGACTCTCTAAAGCTCGAGCAGCTGAGCGAGCAACGGAGCAACGAACATCCTCTGATCAGCCTGTACCTCAATGTAACCCCACCCAGACAGTACACCGCTGAGCTCAACTCCCTCCTTCAGGAAGCCCGGCAGCGTATCGCCAGTGACGGCCAGTACACCGAAGCTCAGCAGGAAGAGCTAGAAACCGTCTTTGCTTCCTTGGAAGAAAACATCCGCAGACGTCAGCTTCCTGAAAGCGGCATGCGCCTGCTGGCCATCTTCGCCAATGCAGCCGGAACCTGGGAGGAGTTCAGCCTGCCGGTCGGCCTGACTAGCCAGATCGCAGTTGAGCCCGAACCGTACCTCCGCCCCCTGAGCATCCTGCTCGATGAGTTTGACCGCTACTGCGTCCTCGTGGCCGATTCCAGACAGGCCCGCATCTTTTCCCTCTTTCTGGGTGAGCTTGAGCACTACTCTGGAGTCTTTGTGGAGAGCGAGGTCCCCGACCAGGTCAGTGTCAAGCTGTCCATGACCTCCGGCTCAGGGGGCAGCGTCCACGGAGGCCTTGGAGACCAGCGTGTGCAGCGGCATATCGATGATCACGTGCACAGGCACCTCAAAGACGTCTCCGACAAGACCTTCCGTTTCTTTCAAGAGCATGGGTTCAACCGCTTGATACTCGGCGGACACAGGGACAAGATCATCCCGAAGCTCAAGGGCCATCTGCACAGCTACCTCCTGGAGCGGCTGGCCGGCGAGTTCTCCGCAGATATGGAGGACAAGAACAGCGAGATCCGGGACAAGGCCCTGGAGGTTGCCCAGGCTTACGAGCGCGAGCAAGAGCAGGCCCTGCTGGACCGGCTCATGAACGAGCAGGAGGCCGGCGGCCTGGCGGTCATCGGACTTGAGCCCACCTTGGAAAGCTTGCTCCTTGGTCAGATACACACCCTGGTCCTGGACTCCGGCTTCCAGAAGAGCGGATACGTCTGCCCTCAGGACCGCTTCCTGTCGACCTATGTCCAGACCTGCCCGGTATGCGGCCAGGCCATGCTGGAAGTGCCGGACCTCGGCGAGGAGATGACCGCAGAGGCGATTCAGCAGGGCTCCGAGATCGAGCACATCTTTCAGCCCTGGCCTCGATTCCAGGAGCTCGGCGTCGGGGCCTTCCTGCGCTTCGCGGTCTGATGTGGCCTGAGAGGAGGCTGCTTCAGATAGCTCCAGGGGCATTTCCTGGTTTTTTCGATCTGCGCCGCGGGCTTGACAGCATAACAAGTTGAATTATTGCTCAATTGTGGAAGGAATGCCTGATACAAATCGTAACAAGGAGGTGGTCATATGGTACTCAATGCTTTGACCCCAAGACGGAGAACTGTTCAGCCGAGGAGCATGGCCGAACGAAGCGGTTTCGCTCCGGAAAGGGATATTTTCGAGACCATGCGCGAGCTGATGCGTTGGCCTTTTGACGAAGGATTGATGGGTCATGCGTACGCCCCGCAGATCGACGTCAGCGAGACCGATGGCGAAAGAGTCATCCGCGCTGAAATGCCCGGTCTCAACCCCGAGGATGTCGATATCTCCCTGCAGAGCGGCAACCTCGTGCTCAAAGGCGAGAAGAAGCGCGAGAACGAGGATCAGGGAGAGAACTACTACCATGTGGAACGCAGCTACGGGAGCTTCTACCGAAGCGTTCCTGTTCCCGAGGATATCACCGAGAATGATGTCAAGGCATCCTTCAAGAACGGTGTGCTCACGGTTCGTGTTCCCAAAGGCGAGTCCAGCAGCGGCAAGCGGATTCCAATTGACGTCGAGGGCTAGCCCCCATGAGCGTGAGGGCTTCGGAAAAGGCCCGGCCTCAAGCTTGAGGCCGGGCCTTTTGGTTTCATGTCCTCGGCATTCCTTGCGAAGTCGCTGGTCAGGCTACTTGACGTAACCCCATTCAACCAGCTGCGAGTATGCGTAGTTGGCCTTTTTCCCCCGATTGACCTTGTTCAAGTACCGAGTGTACTCCTTGGCGGCCTGGGGCTTGCGGCCCAGGCCTTCCAGGGACAGCCCCTTCAGGAAGATGGTGTTCGGGTTGCCCGGCAGGAGACGCTCATAGGCGCTGAAAGCCTGAATCGCCTCATCGTAGTCCTTCTGCATCAGGCCGGACACGCCAAGATAGTGCCGGGACTTGGCCTCCTCAGGGTAGGCCTGCTTGGCCTTGTCGGCAAATCGCTCGGCCTCCTTGGGCTTGTTTTGAGCCAGGAGGCATTCAGACATCATGACCAGGGCGGCATAATCGTCGGGCTGCTTCTGCAGGGCCTGGCGAAACTGCGCTTCAGCCTGGGCATACTCCTTGGCGGCCATATGCTTCTGACCGGTTTGCAGATTCTTGATCATTGGAGCCAGGCGCCGCAGGGAAACGGTCTTGTCCAGATAGCGCTCCCGGTAAACCGGCTGGCTCAAAGCCCGCCTGTACTCGGAATGCGCACGATCCACAGCTGTGGCGTAGCGTTCCTGGCTCATGGGGTGGGTGGAGAACATGGTCTCGATGGCGTTTGGCTGCCTTTTGGAGAGGTTTCTGAGCATGTCCTGCAGCTCGATCATCCCCTTCGGGGAGTAGCCGGCCCGGACCATGTACTCCATGCCCAAGGCATCAGCCTCCCGCTCGTTGTCTCGGCTGTACTTGGCCAAGAGCATACCAGCACCGATCCCGCCCAAGCCGCTGATCAGCGGGGCGTACTCCTCGTCGGCCACGGCTACGCCAACTCCGGCCAGAGCCGCCTGAGCCAAAAGGCCTTTGCTCATCTGCGAGGCTGTATGCCGTGCATTGACATGCCCCAGCTCATGGCCGATCAAGGCGGCCAGCTCAGCCTCATTGTCCAGCTCCAGCAGTATGCCTCGCGTCAGGCCGATGCTTCCCCCGGGAAAGGCATAGGCATTGACGTAGGTGGCGTTTACCGGCTGGATGGAGTACGGCATGTCCGGCCGATGGGTCAGGGAGGCGAGCTTCTGGCCGTGGCTGTTGACGTAATCGACAAGGGCGTCGTTCTGGACCCGGCCGTAGTCGGCAGAGAACTGATGCGGCGAGTTCTCCTTGTCGATGGCGATCTCCTGCTCCCGAGACACGAGCATCAGCTGCGATTCCCCAGTAACCGGGTTGACGGCGCATCCGGCCGCGGCCGAAGCAGCCGTGCACAGCGAGAGCCAGAGAAACTGCCTCCTACTCAAGAGCATCGAAGGCAACGTGCTATCCGTCATGGGCCACCTCTTGGGACAAGTGCGGTTTTTTATATGAAAAAATGCTCCAAGCTGTTGATTTTTTGTACGTTTCGGCCGAGGCGCCTCGCTTGGTTCCATATGGTGCGGGGCTTTGAACCGCTAGGAGCCCTTCCTGGCATTCGAGCTCAGGATCCTTCAAGGATC
>Ga0207797_1001387_pt1 | contig 17540 bp, 14 predicted proteins | sample PRCRCaboRojoPR_6_FD_187275 | JGI IMG/M metagenome (GOLD analysis project Ga0207797, IMG submission 187275) | Marine sediment microbial community from Cabo Rojo, Puerto Rico - PR CR 10% Liquid 1 (SPAdes) | ecosystem: Environmental > Aquatic > Marine > Coastal > Sediment | place: Cabo Rojo, Puerto...
CTCCACGCCCTGCTGCTGCATGAGGACGCCGCCTCCGAGCGCGCTCATCCGCATCATGCCGTCCGCCATGTCGGGGATGACCACGGCGTCGACGCGGCCCTTGACCCGCCGGGCGTGGGTCATCAGCTCCGAGATGTCCACCCCTTTGGGGGTGTCCATCTCCGCCAGGATCACAAACTCACCTGAGGCCAAACGCTTCTGGAAACTCATGGCTTTCCTTTCTTTTCCAATGGATCGGGATCACCACGACGCACAGCAGCGGGCCGTTGCCCTCGTGACGGTGATCCCATCGGTTCCCGTCGGGCTCCCGCCCGAAGAGCGCGAGACCCACCCAGCCACAGCAAGTTCGGTGCCACGGCCGGGCGCGCGGCGAGGAGGCATTAACCTGATGATTTCAATGTGAAAAAAAATACAAGCACGGCCGATGGACCGCCCGCTGAATTGCGGAGCTGCGACGATGCCGGCCCGGGACGTTGCGGCTGCGCAACGAAAGGGCGGGCGCGGTCACGCCCCCCGCACCTCGAGAAAGAGCTCCTCGGCCAATGCGTCCAGGGCCTCCGGCTCCACGCTCCCCACCTCCGAGGCAAGACGCTGTACCGCGTCCTCTTCCAGCCCGGTGCTCTTCTGAACGAGGAACGTCTCCACCTCGTCCCCCGCCGTGCACGATCCGCAGGCGGTCAGGGTTCCGGCGCGCCGGCCCTCGGAAAGCAGGGGCAGGACGAGCTTGGCCAGGCCCGCCTCGCAGGCCTCGATCACCGGCCGGTCCGAGGTCCAGGCCATCTCGGCCATGTACTGCTGGGACTGGCCGCAAATCGCGGACTTGGACTCCTTCTGATCCCGGATCCGCCGACAGAGCGGGTTTCGAGTCCCGCTGTGCTGGAGGATGACATTGTTCTCGTCCAGAAGGGCCGCCGGCATGCCGAGGCGCCGGGAAACCCTGTCCAGGATCTCCTGCCACTCGGCCCGGGACTTGATGTCGTATACGCCCATGTGCGATTCTTTTTCCCGGAAACCGGAGGGGCGCCGCGTCGTCCGGAGGCTTGCAGGGCAAGCGACTCGCGCATCGACCCCATGGTTTCCGTATAAAAATGAACACGTTGCGCGCTGGAACGGGCCCAGGGCGCCGGAAGAACCGGGGGGAGCATAGCCGGAAGGGGACCCCGTGTCAATAGGCGCGTTCCCGCCCGCCTGGCAAATCTCCCTGCTTTTTGATACGGTTCCACGGTCACCTTTACAAACGGCCGTCCCGGCCCGAGGGAAAGGGGAGGCCGGCCCAGGCCGCGGAGAACGAGCCATGCCCCGAGAACGCGCATTTCACTGCCCCCACGAGCACCACTTTCTGGGGGAGCACCAGCACACGCACGAGAGGAGGACCTGGGCGGTCATCGCGCTGACCGCCGCGATGATGGTCGCGGAGATCGCCTCCGGCCTCCTGTTCGGCTCCATGGCCCTTCTCGCCGACGGCTGGCACATGGCCAGCCACGCCTCGGCCCTGGGGATCACCGCCCTGGCCTATGCCTTCTCCCGCAGGCAGATCGACAACCCGCGGTTCACATTCGGGACCGGGAAGGTCGGCGACCTGGCCGGGTACAGCAGCGCCCTGCTCCTGGCCCTCATCGCCCTGCTCATGGCCTACGAATCGGCGGAGCGGCTCGTCCATCCGGTACCCATCCGGTTCGACGAGGCCATCCTGGTGGCCTGCCTCGGGTTGATCGTGAACCTGGCGAGCGCCGTTCTGCTTCGGGAGCGTCACGACCACGGCCACGGGACGGCCGCCGGGCACCACGACCACAACCTCCGAGCCGCCTACGTCCACGTCCTGGCCGACGCCCTGACCTCCATCCTGGCCATCGCCGCCCTGGTGGCGGGTCGCTTCTGGGGCTGGGCCTTCATGGATCCGGTCATGGGGCTGGTGGGGGCCGCGGTCATCATGCGCTGGTCTTGGGGGCTGATGCGTGAGACCGGCCGGGTCCTCCTGGACTACCAGGCGGACCGGAGGCTTCACCGAGACATCCGGGACGCCCTGGAGGAAGAGGGCACCGCCCGGCTGGAGGACCTCCACGTCTGGCGCGTCGGTCCGGGACACTTCAGCGCCGCGGTCTCTTTGACATCCTCCGGTCCGGAGGAGCCGGACCACTTCAAGGAGCGGCTGTGCGGGATCCCGGGGCTCTCCCACGTGACCGTGGAGGTCAACGCACGGACCCCCGGACCGCCACACGCTGCGGAGGCGAGCGGGGCGCGGACATTCCGGCTTGACTAAACCCGGAAGATGTGACAAGACACGGCATCCCGTCGGGCGGGGCGGCCGGGCGGGCGGAAATCACCTGCAAGGAGAGGTTGTTGGAATCCCGTTCAAACGAGGAACCCGAGCAAGGAAGAAAGCGGAAGAAGAAAAGCGCCCTTCGGGAGTACGCCGAGGCGGCGGCCATCGCCATTCTGCTCGCCCTCTTCATCCGCACCTTCGTGGTCCAGGCCTTCAAGATTCCCTCCGGCTCCATGGAGCCCACCCTGCTCATCGGCGACCACATCCTGGTGAACAAGTTCATTTACGGCGTGAAGCTGCCCTTCATCCGGAAGACCGTCATCCCGGTGAGCGAGCCCGACCGGGGCGACGTGATCGTCTTCATCTACCCGGTGGACCCCGGCAAGGACTTCATCAAACGGGTCATCGGGCTCCCGGGGGACAAGGTGGAGATCATCGACGAGAAGCTCTTCGTCAACGATCGACCCTATCCGGAAGACCCGGGCATCTACGCAAAGCGGTCCACCCACCTCGGCAACCCGGGAAGCAAGTACAACTTCGGGCCGGTCACGGTGCCGGAGGGACACTACTTCGTCATGGGCGACAACCGGGATCACAGCTACGACAGCCGGTTCTGGGGCTTCGTCCCCGAGCCCTCCATCAAGGGGGAGGCCTTCATGATCTACTGGTCCTGGCCGCACTGGCAACGGACCTTCGACACCATCGATTGAGGCCCTCACCCCGCCGCCCCCTCCCAGGCTCGGCGCAGCCCGGCCGCCTCGCGAATGATCTCCCGCACCTCCCCGTGGAGAGGAAAGGCCTCCAGACGGTCCAGGGGGACCAGGCGGACCTCGCTCACGTCCGACGCGGCCCTCGGACGCCCATCCAGGATCCACCCCCAGTAGTCCGCGATGACGTAGTGGTAACGCACCCGTCCGTCGGGGTCCCGCACGACCCGCTCGGCCAGCCGGACCAGCCCCCCCACGCGGATCCGCACCCCCGCCTCCTCCGCGAGCTCCCGGGCCAGGGCGTCCAGCAGGGTCTCGCCGACCTCGACCGCCCCCCCGGGGAGGCTCCACTCCCCCAGGGCCGGCTCCCGGGCCCGGCGGGCCAGGAGGACCGACCCCTCCCGGAACATCACCCCCGCCACCCCCAGGATGGGTCGTGCGGGGTACTCCCGATTCGACATGGCGGTCCCCCCGGCTTCGGGTCAACGGCGAAGGCCCGCGCCTGCAGCCGACCCCCGAAGCCCGCTTTACCGGCCTTTGCCCTTGTATACCATCATTCCCTCTGCTAGGCTAATTGGTTCAGCGACCAATTTCAACGAATGCACCCACCGAGATGATGGAGGAACGAACGCATGGCCGCACAGACCAAGACCATCGAAGGAAACGAAGCCGCCGCCCACGTGGCCTACGCCATGAGCGAGGTGGCCGCCATCTATCCCATCACCCCCTCGAGCAGCATGGGGGAGTACTGCGACGAGTGGGCCGCCCACGGCCGCAAGAACGTCTTCGGCCAGGAGCTCAAGGTGGTCGAGATGCAGTCCGAGGCCGGAGCGGCCGGGGCCGTCCACGGCTCCCTCTCCGCCGGCGCCCTCTCCACCACCTTCACCGCCTCCCAGGGGCTGCTCCTGATGATCCCCAACATGTACAAGATCGCAGGGGAGATCATGCCGGCCGTCTTCCACGTGTCCGCCCGGGCCGTGGCGGCCCACGCGCTCTCCATATTCGGGGACCACTCGGACGTGAATGCCGTCAAGCAGACCGGGTTCAGTCTCCTGGCCTCGGCGTCGGTCCAGGAGGTCATGGACCTGGCCCTGGTGTCCCACCTGGCGAGCGTCCGGGCGAGCCTGCCCTTCGTGCACTTCTTCGACGGGTTCCGGACCTCCATGGAGATCCAGAAGATCGAGCTCATCGACTACGACGACATGGCCGGGCTGCTGGACCACGACGCCCTCGACAACTTCCGCTCGCGCTGCATGAACCCCGAGTACCCCCAGCTCCGGGGCACGGCCCAGAACCCGGACATCTTCTTCCAGAACCGGGAAGCCGCCAACCCGTTCTTCGCCCGCATCCCCCACATCGTCCAGGAGGAGATGGACCGGGTCGGCGACCTGGTGGGCCGCCGGTACCACCTCTTCGACTACGTGGGCGACCCCGAGGCCGACCGGGTGGTCGTCTCCATGGCCTCGAGCTGCGACGTGATCGAGGAGACGGTGAACCGCCTGACCGATCAGGGGGAGCGGGTCGGGCTCCTCAAGGTCCGCCTCTACTACCCCTTCGCCCAGGAGGCCTTCCTGAGAGCCCTTCCCGGGACCACCGAGGGCATCGCGGTCCTGGACCGGACCAAGTGCCCCGGGGGTATCGGGGAGCCCCTCTACCAGGACGTCTGCACCGTCTTCCAGGACCGGGCCGACAAGCCGGTCGTGGTGGGGGGACGGTACGGCCTGGGAAGCAAGGACTTCACGCCCACCATGGTCAAGGCGGTCTTCGACAACCTCCGCTCGGCCGTGCCCAAGAACCACTTCACCGTGGGCATCCAGGACGACGTGACCCACACCTCGCTGGAGACGGGCCCCGAGATCGACACCGCCCCGGAAGGGACGGTCCGGTGCAAGTTCTGGGGGCTGGGCGCCGACGGGACCGTGGGGGCGAACAAGAACGCCATCAAGATCATCGGCGAGAACACGGACATGTATGCCCAGGCCTACTTCGCTTACGACGCCAAGAAGTCCGGCGGCATCACCATGAGCCACCTCCGCTTCTCCCCCCACCGCATCCAGTCGCCCTACCTGCTCACCCGGGCCGACTTCATCGCCTGCCACAACCCGGCCTTCGTGGACCAGTACGACGTCCTCGAGGGCATTCGGGAGGGCGGCACGTTTCTCCTGAACTCCCCCTGGAGCCGGGATGAGATGGAGGAGAAGCTTCCGGACCGCATGAAGCGGACCCTGGCCCGGAAGAACATCGCCTTCTACAACATCGACGCGGTGAAGATCGCCTCGGAGGTGGGTCTGGGGGGGCGTATCAACATGGTGATGCAGGCCGCCTTCTTCAAGATCGCGGAGGTGATTCCGCCTGAAGAGGCCTTCGGCTACATGAAGGACGCCATCCAGGAGACCTACGGCAAGAAGGGGGAGAAGGTGGTCCAGATGAACGTGGACGCCGTGGACCGGGCGGTGGACGCCCTGGAGCGGATCGAGGTCCCGGACGCCTGGGCCCGGGCCGGGCACGAGGCTTACGCGGACCGGGACGAGCCCGAGTTCGTCGAGGAGGTCATGCGCCCCATGCTGGCCCAGCAGGGCGACAAGCTTCCGGTGAGCAAGATGCCGCCCGACGGGGTCTTCCCCACGGCCACCACCCAGTACGAGAAGCGGGGCATCGCCATCAACGTGCCCGAGTGGCAGCCGGAGAACTGCATCCAGTGCAACCAGTGCTCCTTCGTCTGCCCCCACGCCGTGATCCGTCCGGTGCTGGCCCGCGAGGAGGACCTGGAGGGGGCTCCGGAGTCGCTGGTGACCCTGGAGGCCAAGGGCAAGGAGCTCAAGGGGTACCGCTACCGCATCCAGGTGAGCCCCCTGGACTGCACCGGGTGCGGCAACTGCGCCCAGGTCTGCCCGGCCAAGAAGAAGGCCCTCCTGATGAAGCCCCTGGGGACCCAGAAGCAGGAGATCGCCAACCACGCCTTCTGCCTGGACCTGCCGAGGCCCGGGGACGTCATGCCCGTGACCTCGGTCAAGGGGAGCCAGTTCCGCCAGCCCCTTTTCGAGTTCTCCGGGGCCTGCCCGGGCTGCGGCGAGACGCCCTACATCAAGGTGATCACTCAGCTCTACGGGGACCGGATGCTCATCGCCAACGCCACGGGCTGCTCCTCCATCTACGGCGGCTCCGCACCGAGCTGCCCCTACACGGTGAACCAGCACGGGCACGGTCCGGCCTGGGCGAACTCGCTCTTCGAGGACAACGCGGAGTACGGCTTCGGCATGGAGCTCGCCGTGAGCTACCGCCGGGGCTTCCTGGCCTCCAAGGTCCGGGAGGCCCTCGAAGGGGACGACCTCCCGGACGAGCTCCGGGAGGCCCTCGCGGGATGGCTCGAGCACCGGGACGATGCCGAGCGGTCCCGGGAGCTGGGCGACCGGATCGTGGAGCTCATCGAGGGCCGGCTGGTGGACCCCGAGTCCGAGCTGGAAGGCCCCCTCATGGAGATTCTGGAGCAGAGCGACTACCTCACCAAGAAGTCCGTCTGGGTGATCGGCGGGGACGGCTGGGCCTACGACATCGGCTACGGCGGTCTGGACCACGTCATGGCCTCCAGGCGGGACGTGAACGTCCTGGTGCTGGACACCGAGGTCTACTCCAACACGGGCGGCCAGTCCTCCAAGTCCACCCCCACCGGGGCGGTGGCCAAGTTCGCCGCGAGCGGGAAGCCCACCCGGAAGAAGGACCTGGGCCGGATGATGATGACCTACGGATACGTCTACGTGGCCTCCGTCTCCATGGGGGCCAACAAGAACCAGTACATGAAGGCCCTGGTGGAGGCGGAGAGCTATCCCGGACCCTCCATCCTCATCGCCTACGCCCCCTGCATCAACCACGGGATCAACATGGGCCTGAGCCAGGAGGAGATGAAGAAGGCCGTGGAGACGGGCTACTGGCCGCTCTACCGGTTCGACCCCCGCCTCAAGGAGGAGGGAAAGAACCCCTTCAGCCTGGACTCCAAGGAGCCCTCCGGGGACTTCCGGGAGTTCCTCATGGGCGAGGTCCGCTACTCCAGCCTCACCCGCACCTTCCCGGACAATGCGGAGGCGCTCTTCCAGAAGGCCGAGGCGGACATGCGGGAACGCTGGGAGACCTACAAGCAGCTGGCGGCCGAGGGCGGCGAGGAGTAGCAGGCGACGCCCGGCGGCGCTCCACCCGCCGACCGAAAAGCCGAAACCATCAAAAACCCGGTGGGGGTACCCGCACCGGGTTTTTTTTGAAGAGGAGGAATCCATGCGCGTGGCCGTGGTCGGAGGGGGCATCGCGGGTCTGACGGCCGGGTACCGGCTGCAGCGGAGCGGTGCCGCACCGGTGATCTTCGAGAAGGGGGCAGGGGACAGGACGAGCTCCCAGCGGGTGGAAGGGTTCATCATCGACAAGGGCGCTTACACCATCCCGGAAGGCCACAGTGCGTTTCTCTCCCTGGTCCGGGAGCTGGGGTTATCCGGCGAGCTGAGGGAAACCCCGGGCACGGCCTCCACCTTTGTGAATGGGAAAGAGCACAGGATCAAGATCGGTTCCCCCGTTGACCTCATGAGGTACAAGCTGCTGGGCCTGGGAAACAAAAAGGATCTCATCCGGCTGTATTTGCACGCCCGGGCCCTGGGCCGCCACCTGAACCTGCACAGGCCCACCCCGAAGACCCGGGAGCTGGAACGGGAGACAGCCCGGGACTTTCTTCTGCGGGACTACAACGAGGACATTCTCGAGAAAATCGCCTATCCAATCTTCGCGGAGCTCTTCCTGGGGGTCCCGGAGGACAACTCCAAGGCCGCCTTTCTTGCCACGCTTCCGAACCTTGTACGATTCAGGATCTTTACACTGGCACACGGCATGGGCATGGTCACGGGGAAGCTCCGGGAAAGGCTGGAGGTCAAGGACCGAACCCCGGTCCTGGGGGTTCGAAGGAGCGGAGCGGCCCGCTTCAGGATCGAGACGGGAGGAGAGCACGCCGGCTCGAGGGACTTCGACCGGGTCGTGTTCGCAGTTCCCCCGCCCCTGCTTCCGGATCTCGTCGAGGGCCTCCCCGAACCCTTGGGAAGGAGCCTGAAGGAGGTCCGCTACAACCCATCCATGGTGGTGGCCCTGGGACTGGAAAGACCGTTTGAGGACCACTCCCTCATAAACACCTTTCTGAGGTACCAGGTCCCGACCATGGCGACCCTGATCCAGGACCGGCACAAGGGGGAGGGTAGGATCCCTGCGGGAAAGGGACTGGCCACCGCCGTACTGACCACGGACGCCAGCGCCCGGCTGATGAACAGACCGGACGGCGAGGCCGTAGAGGCGGTCCTGCGGGATATGGACTCGGTATGGCCCGGCTTCTCCGGTCGGGTGATTCTTTCCCGGGTCTACCGGTGGCCGTTCGGCGGGGTCCAGCTCCCGCCCGGGACCCTGGCCCGCCAGCCCCGCATGCGGGAGCACCTGGACGGCCTGGACCCGAACTGGGCGTTCGCGGGGGACGGACTCTACCGGGCCAGCATGGAGGTGAGCGTCCGGACCGGCTTCAGGGCGGCGGAACGGGTTCTGGCGAATCCGTGAACCCCCGAGGGAGCCCGGCGGCCCCGGATCGGTTCACTCCTCCGGCCCTCCTTCCGGTCCCGACAGGTGCCGAAACCCCGGCAGCTTCCGCGCCCGCAACCGCTCCACGTCCTCGAGGCTGGTGAGGTCGTAGTGGATGGGCGTGATGGTGATCCGGTTCTCCTTCAGGGCCGCGCCGTCGGTGTCCGGGTGCTCCGGCTCCACCGGGATCTCGCCGGTGAGCCAGTAGTAGGCGTTTCCCCGGGGATCGATGCGGCGGTCGAAGCGCTCCTTGAAGCGGCTGACGCCCTGGCGCGTCACGGACACGCCGGCGATCCGGGAAGGCGGAAGGGCGGGGACGTTCACGTTGAGGGCCGTTCCGGGACGCAGGCCGTTCTCCGTGAGATACCGGATGAGCTCCCGGGCGAAGGCCGCGGGGAACCGGTAGTCGGGGTCCCGGAGCGCGTCCAGGGAGATCGCGGCCGACCGGATGCCGAGAAAGGCGCCCTCGGTCGCGGCGGAGACCGTCCCGGAGTAGAGGACGTTCACGCCCACGTTGGCGCCCAGGTTGATGCCCGAGAGCACGACGTCGGGTGGCTCCTGAAGCAGCTCCTGCACGGCGATCTTGACGCAGTCGGCGGGCGTCCCCGTGACCGCGTGCCCGTAGAACACGCCCGAGCGCCACACCGGACGGACCCGCAGGGGGGTGCTCAGGGTGATGGCGTGGCCCACGGCGCTCATCTCCACCTCCGGGGCCACCACGTGGACCTCGAACCCTTCCCGGAGCTCCCGGTGGAGCGCCAGGAGCCCCGGCGCGTGGATCCCGTCGTCGTTCGTAAGAAGCACCCGCATGATGTCGCTCCCCCTTTCGCGGGAACCGTTTATAGCACAATTCGGGCTGCAAGGAATCGATTTTGTCCACCCCCCCGGCGGCCCGCCTGTCGATACGTCAGCCCGGGGGCCCCTTCGGGTCCGGTCCCGGCGCCGGAGCCGCTCCCCCGCCCGTCCCCAACCCGTGGTTTTCATTGCACCGGGGAGGAAACTCCTGTATATAATGGGCACCATTCCGGATCGCCCTTCCCGAGGAGAGAACCCACACCGGGGACACCACGGCTTGAGCGAAGCGCACGAAAACCGGGAAGAACTGTACCTGCGCGAGTTGAAGACCATCCTTCGGTTCGGTGCGCTCGTCAACTCCAGCCTCAACATCGAGACCGTGCTCGACCACGCGATGCAGTGGGCCGAGGAGTTCATGGACGCCATGGCCAGCACCGTCTACGAGCTGGACGAGGCCACGGGGGAGCTCTTCGTTCGTCTCGCGCGCGGAGAGAAAAAGGAGCCCGTCCGCGGCATCCGGCTCCGGGTGGGCGAAGGCATCGCCGGGCACGTGGTCGAGACCGGTGAACCCGTCATGATCCAGGACGCGTCCAAGGACCCTCGGTTCAGCGACCGGTTCGACCGGATGACCGGCTTCCGGACCCGGTCCATGATCTGCGTACCCCTGGTGGTCCGCGGCCGGCCGGTCGGTGCCCTCCAGGTCATCAACAAGAGGTCCGGGGAGGCGTTCACCCCGACCGACCTGGAGCTCCTCACCGCGGCCTCTCAGCAGATCGCCGTGGCCCTGGAGAACGCCAAGCTCTACCGGCGCCTCCAGCGCAAGTTCCGCCTCACAGAGCAGGAGCTCCTCGAGACCCAGGAGCGGCTCATTCGAAGCGAGCGGTTGAGCGCCATGGGACACCTCGTGCAGGGCGTGGCCCACGAGATCCGCAACCCCGTCATGACCATCGGGGGCTTCGCGCGAAGGCTCAAGTCCCGGCCGAACGACGAAGGGCTCCGATCACGATACGCCGACATCATTCTCGAGGAAACGGCCCGGCTCGAGACCCTGGTGCAGCAGGTGCACGCGTTCTCGGAGGTGCAGGAGGCCAGCCTCGCGCCCAACCGCATCGAGGCGGTGTTCCAGGAGATCGCGCCCAAGATCGAGGCCATGGCCCGGGAGTTCCAGGCGGAGGTGCGCTTCCGGGTGGAGGACGACCTCCCCCCGGTGGAGATGGACTGCTCCCAGATCTCCCGCGCCGTCCTGAACGTCGCCCGAAACGGTCTCGAGGCCATGCGGGACGGCGGGACCCTGGACGTTCACATCTTCGGCAAGGAGCACAACCTGTTCATCTGCATCTCGGACACGGGGAGGGGGATTCCGGAGGACCAGCTCCGTTCCGTCTACGATCCCTTCGTCACCTCCAAGACCCGGGGGGGCGGCCTCGGGCTGACCATGGCCCACCAGATCGTCATGAATCACCACGGCGGGATCCACATCGAGACCAAAGAAGGGGCGGGGACGTCCGTCACCATCCGCATCCCGTTCCCCCCGTCCTCACCGGGTGCGGGCGCCACGGAACCGGTGCCCGCGGCCGAAGACCCGCAGACGGTCGGAGGCAGCCCGCCGGGCGCCTAGGCAGGCCCCGCACACCTGACCAGGAGGTCGCATGGAACGAAAAGGCAAGAGCCGCGCCGGACTTTGGATCCTCGTTCTCGTTGTTCTCGCCGTGGCCGGCCTGATCGCGTACCTCGCGTTCTCCGGGCCGGGCCGGGAGCCGGCACCCGGCCCGGCCGCACCGGGAACCGCCTCCCCGACGGAGGAACAGCCGTCCCCGGAGGCGCCCCGGCAGGCGGTCCCGCCCGCCCCGGGACCCTCGGAGCCCTCCTCTCCTCTGGAAACGCCGGCTCCGGAAGGAGACCAGGAGACGGCCGACCCGGCGGCGGGCGGGGAGATCCCGGAGGTCGAGGACCGCGTGGACGAGTGCGCGAGGATCGAGCGCGACGTCCGGGATTTTTTCAGCTACCTGGACGAGCAGGACTATGTCCGGCGGTTGACCCGGGACGCCGACACCTGGTCCGTCTTCGTGCGGGCCCTGGGCAAGCTGGCCGACCGGCCCCCGGTGCCGGCCGGCGAAGGCCTGGAGCCCGCCGTCATGACCCGGAACATCTACCACCTGTACCGGGTGCTGGACGATCGCGAGATCCACCTGGCCAAGGACGTGATCGAGCACGAGGGCGACACGCTGGAGCTCAACCTGGACATCCTCTACCAGTGGCTGACCCTGGGCGGGCGATGCCCGGATCCCCAGGGCCTCCGCCCCTCGCAGGCGGTCCTCTACCGCTACGCGGGCTTTTTCATGAACACCATCGGCGGCCGGGCCTACCTGTTCCGGCGCGCGACCTGGCTCCGCCTCCTCCTGAGCTACTACGCGGTCCTCATCCTTCACGAGGCGGACCGCGAGGGCATCAACCGTTACGGCATCGACGTCCTCCCCATGGCTCAAAAGGTGAGGGACGAGGTGGCGCGCTACGGCGGCTACCATTTCCAGGGGACCTACCTCGAGCGGCTCGATGCCGTCGCCGGGTACTACCAGGCAAGAAGGGGTTAGAGGGCTGGGGGGTGGTTCAGAACCCGCCTCACCAGGTCCAGGACCCCGGGTCTGAACGCGCCGTCCGGGGCCAGGACCGGCCCGGGGAACAGCAGCCGGCCGACGCGCTCGAGCGGATCGAGCTCCGGACCCCGCGACGAAGGGTCCCTCTCGAGCGGCGGTCCGTCGCAGAGGATGACCTGGTCCGCCCCGTGGATCCCCCGAAGATCGGCGCCCTCCCCGACCCTTCGCAGCGTCTCCGAGGTATCGCCCCGTTCGTACAGGCCCGCGGGTGGCGGCCCCGCGGGCAGACCACCCGCTCCCCGGAAGAGGACCAGGTGCCCCCCCCGGAGGGGGCCGGGACCGGTCTCCTGCCACGGAACCGCTTCCCCGGCCCCGGAGGGATCCAGGAACGAAAGCAGGTGGAGGAGCTCCAGCGGCGTCTCTCCGCGGGCCGCCTGGACCTGCGTCAGCACGGGGAAGGCCCCGGTGAGGCGGGGGTTCAGCTCCACCGGAATCACCCGGCCCCGGGCACGGTCCACCAGGAGATCCAGCCCGAACACCCCCCGGTACCCCATGGAGGTCAGCACCCGGCCCACGGCCAGGGCCTGCCGCCGGGCCTCGGCCTCCATGGCCTCCGACCACCTCTCCCCGCCCCAGGAGTGCCCCCCGAACACCCCGCTCGATTCGATCCCCGCGATCCAGGGGGGATCGATCACCTGCCTCTGCAACGGGGCGAGCCGGGTCCGGCCACCGAGGACGCATCCGGTCACGCTCGAGGGTTCTCCCGGCACAAGGGGGTGGACGGAAACCCGCCTCAAACGCCGCCCCATCCAGGCGCCCGAGCGGATCCGCTCCAGGAGCCGCCGGTGGTCCTCCGCGTTCTCCAGGAAGAAGGTGGAACGTCCCCCGCCCTGGAGCACGTCCGGCAGCTGGACGGCCAGCCTCGGTCCCATCTCCCGGGCCCAGGACGCGTAGGGCCGCTCCTGGAATCGCCCCAGGGAGACGATGCACCCGGGGACGGACGGGAGCCCCTGCGACGCCGCGAGCCGCTGGAAAAACGCGCGATCCGACGCCCGGACGCGAAGGGCCGCCGGGTTGGCCAGGAGACGCCAGCCCTCCGCCGCGGCGAGCCGTTCGATCTCGAAGGAGGACTGGTAGAGCAGGAGGTGGACCGGCCGGGGCAGACCGCCCAAATATCGGCGGGTGGCCGGGTGGGAGAGGAGGGCCGCGGAGTCCCTGGCCTCCTGAAGAGGCCTTCCCAGCCGCTCCTCCAGGCAGAAGATCTCGGCGGTCCTCCGGAGGGCGGAGAGGTCGCCGGTGCGGCGGACGCAGGCGATCCGGTACCCCGGCAGCCACTCCGCAGGGCCGGACCGGGGAAAGGCGGTCACGCCGACCCCGACCACCGACCCCTTAACACGCTGGAGGCGCCCTGCAAGGGCTTGTTCGGCGTCCGGGGTCACGGTCCCTTCCCGACGGCGCCCCCCCCTTCGTCCCCCGGGTAAAAGCAGGCCACGAACCGGGCCGGGCCCGCCGGCTCCAGCCCGGGGAGGCTCCGGCTGCACCGGGTGCGGTGGGCCTTGCGGCAGCGCACGAAGAAGGGACAACCCACGCTCTCCCCGCCGGGATCCCGCTCCGTCTCCAGCAGGGTGTCGTATCGGGGGATCTCCCCGGCGACTCCGAACTTGGGCAGCGCGTCGATCAGGGCCCGGGTGTAGGGGTGAAGCGGACGGTGAATCACCTCCTCCGCCGGCCCCACCTCCATCAGGTGGCCCCGGTAGATCACCGCGATGCGGTCGCACAGGTAGCGGGCGGCCGCCAGGCTGTGGGTGATGAACAGGATGGTGACCCCGAAGCGCCTCCGCATGTCCAGAACGATGTTGAAGATCTTGGCGGAGTATGAGGCGTCCAGCATGGAGGTGGGCTCGTCCGCCACCACGAAGTCGGGCTCCAGGACCATGGCCCGGGCAATGGCCACGCGCTGGCGCTGACCGCCGCTGAGCTGGTGGGGGTACCGGTGGACGAACGCCTCCGGCGGGGAGAGCCCCACGGTCTGGATCATGCTCAGGACCCGCTCCATCCGTTCCCCGCCCGCGGCGAGCCGGTGGATGGTGAGCGGCTCGACCACGCTCTCGTAGATGGACAGCTGCGGGTTGAGGGACTGGTACGGGTCCTGGAAGATCATCTGCACCCGCCGCCGGTAGGCCTTGAGGCGTCGCCCGCGGAGCCCGTACACCGGCTCCCCGCTCAGCAGGACCCGGCCCGAGTCCGGCGACTCCAATTTCACGACGAGGCGTCCCGCCGTGGTCTTCCCGCTCCCGCTTTCCCCCACCAGGCCGAAGATCTCTCCCTTCGGGACATCCAGGCTCACGGACTGGAGCGCTTTGACCAGGCCCGCTTTGCGTCCGCCGAACAGGGAGGCCTTGGTCCGGTAGGTCTTGGAGATCTCTTCCAGCTTCAGAATGGGTTCCGGCATGAGGGTGCTCGACTCTCGATGAGTGTAACGGTTTCGACCCGACGGGGGATCCGCCGGTCCTCTTCCCGCCCTGCGCTCCCGGGGGTCCTCACGGGGAGAGACATCGGGCGCAGAGAACCCGGTGCGTGGGCGAGACCTCCATCCAGTCTGGCCTCTCCAGGCTGCACGTCTCGGCCGCCGCGTCGCAACGGTCGCAGAACCGGCACCCGGAGGGCGGGTTCACCAGGCTGGGGGTCTCGCCGGGGATGGGAACGAGGTCCTTCTTCTCGCCCGCCAGCGTCGGGTAGGAAGCCAGGAGCGCACGGGTGTAGTAGTGCCTGGGATCGCCGAACACCTCTTCCCGGCTTCCGTACTCGACCAGCTGCCCGGCGTACATGACGCCGATGTCGTGGCTCACATCCGCCACGATGGAGATGTCGTGGGAGATGAAGATGATGCTGATGTCCAGGTCGCGCTGGAGGGCCTTGGTCTCCTCCAGGATCTGGTGCTGGACGATGACGTCCAGGGCCGTGGTGGGCTCGTCCGCGATGATCAGGTCCGGGTTGCAGGCCAGCGCCATGGCGATGATGGCGCGCTGCTTCATGCCGCCGCTGTACTGGTGCGGGTAGTCGTGCATCCGGTCGTGCGGCAGGTTCACCATCTGGAACAGGCCTTCCACCTGGCGCAGGGCCTCCTCCTCCGAGAGCTCCGGGGCGTGGGTCAGGATGGCCTCGGCGATCTGCTTTTCCACCCGCTGGACCGGGTTCAGGGCGTTCATGGCCGCCTGGAAGATCATGGCGATCTCCCTCCAGCGCACCCGGCGCATCTCCTCCTCCGTCTTCTGGACGAGGTCCGCTCCCTTGAACAGGATGCGCCCGCTCCGGATCTCCCCGTTGGGCGGCAGGAGCCCCATGAGGGTCATGCCCACGGTGGTCTTTCCGCACCCGGACTCCCCCACCAGCCCGAGGCTTCGTCCCTTCCGGAGGGAGAAGGAGATCCCGTCCACGGCGCGCATGAAACCGCGCTTCGTGCGGTATCCCACCGTCAAGCCCTCCACCTGGAGGAGCTCCTCCGTCTGCGGGGCCCGTTTGTCCTCGCCGGCGGTCCGGTCGTTCACGACGCGTCCTCCTCCTTGCGCAGCCGCGGGTCCAGCACCTCGTCCATGGCGCGGCCCAGCATGTAGAAGCTCAGCGTGATGAGCGAGATGCAGATTCCCGGCGGGAGCAGCCAGTAGGGCGCCTGGAACATGTGCCCCGTCTTCCACACCCACTGGAGCATCATGCCCCAGCTGACCGTCCCCGGGTCTCCGAACCCCAGAAAGGCGAGGGCCGCCTCGATGGTGATGGCCGAGGTGACGCGAAAGGTCATGTAGAGGAAGGAGAGCGGGAGCACGTTGGGCATGATGTGCCGGAAGATGATCCGCAGGTGGCTCGCGCCGGCGACCCTGGCGGCCTCGATGAACGGCCGCTGCTTCAGGGAGAGGGTCTGGGAGCGGATCACCCGGGAGACCCCGGGCCACCGGAAGAGCCCGATGATCAGAACGATGGTCCAGATGTTGAGCTGACCGAAGAGGGCCGCCAGCATCAGCACGAAGAGGAGGGTGGGCATGACCATGATGATGTCGGCCAGCCGCATGAGGAGCGTGTCCACGGCCTTTCCCATGTACCCGGCGGTCATGCCGATGGCCGTACCGAGGACCACGGTCATGAACGCCGCGGAGACGCCCACCATGAAGGCGATCCGGGCGCCCGCCAGGAGCTGGCTCAGGATGTCCCGCCCCATGAAATCCGTGCCCAGCCAGTGCGTCGCGGAGGGGCCCACCGAGCTCGCGATCTCGGGGTCCACGCCCGTCATGGGCTGGTACATGGGGTCGATCCAGGGGGGGATGACGCTGCCCGCGGCCATGAGGCCGAACAGGATCAGGAGGCCCACCCCCGCCTTCCCGAGGGGGTTCTGGATGAACACGCTCCAGCCTTCCAGGAAGTGGGCGAGCCAGTGGGACCGCTTCATCCCGCTGGTGTCGAATCGTTCCACGCTCTCCATGAAGCCCCCGGCCTCCGGCTCAGTATCGGATCCTCGGATCCAGGTAGGCGTACAGCACGTCCACGATCACGTTGGCCACGAGCACGACGATGGCGATCAGCAAAAAGGCCGCCTGGGCCAGCGGGTAGTCGCTGTGACTCACGGCGAACACGAGCTCGCGCCCGATCCCCGGCCAGGTGAAGACGGTTTCGGTCAGGGCCCCGCCGTTGATGGAAAAGGCCAGGCTCAATCCTATGCCGGTGACCACGGGGAGCGCCGCGTTGCGGGCGGCGTGGCGGTTCCGCACCTCCTTGTCCGTGAGCCCCTTGGCCCGGGCGGTGAGGATGTAGTCCTCCTTCAGGGTGTCGAGCATGCTGCTCCGCATCACGAGCAGGCTGGAACCGAAGTGGATGAGGAAGAGGGTCGCCAGGGGAAGCACCATGTGATGGCCGATGTCCAGGGCCTTGGTCCACAGCCCCGCGTCCGGATCGAGCCAGACGTCCTCGGAGATCATCCCGGTGATGGGAAACCACCCCAGCCGGTAGGCGAAGATCCAGATGAGGAGAAGCGCCAGCCACGGGAGGAAGACCGTGTGGGTCACCAGGGAGCCGATGGTGAGCCAGGTGTCGGTCCGCGTGCCCTTGCGCCAAGCCGCGATCTTTCCGAGTGCGATCCCCACCAGGGCCGACAGGATGACCGAGGAGGTGAACAGGAGAATGGTGTTGGGCAGCTTGTCCCGGATGATGTCCACCACGGGCTGCCCGTAGTAGAACGAGGTCCCGAACTCCCCTTGGAAGAAGTTCTTCAGGTAGATGCCGTACTGGGTCCAGAGCGGCTTGTCCAGCCCCAGGACCGCCACCAGCCGATCCGCATCCTCCGGTGTCATGGTGGGGTCCACCATGCGCTCCACCGGGTCCCCCGGGGCCAGGCGGAAGAGCAGAAACAGGGCGGTCTGGATGATGAAGAAGATGACCACCACCTGGATCAGGCGGCGGAAGACGAAGTTTCTGAGCTCCAAGGTCCCTCCGTGCACGGGACGCGGGGAGGTATCCGACCCCCGGCTTCGGCGTTCCGGACGGCTTCCGGCGCACGACTCGGGCGCGAATCGCGGGCCGGGGCCGCCCGGACGCCGT
>Ga0207797_1001389_pt1 | contig 17517 bp, 17 predicted proteins | sample PRCRCaboRojoPR_6_FD_187275 | JGI IMG/M metagenome (GOLD analysis project Ga0207797, IMG submission 187275) | Marine sediment microbial community from Cabo Rojo, Puerto Rico - PR CR 10% Liquid 1 (SPAdes) | ecosystem: Environmental > Aquatic > Marine > Coastal > Sediment | place: Cabo Rojo, Puerto...
CCGGTCTCCCGGGCCGGACGCGCCCGACAGCACGGTGTCCGGGCATTCCTCCCGGAGAAGCGCCCCCGATCGGCTCCCCCGAGAGCTGGCGGGGGCGCTCCTGTTTCTCGAGGACGGACGGTGCCATGACCGACACGACGGCAAGCGAGAGCGAGGAGAGGGAGGCCCTGCTGGAGCGTCTCCGCGGAGACGGCGCGCGGGTGGAGGAGGACTCCGCTCCCCCGGTGGCCCGCTCCTTCGGAGACCCGGAGGGGGAGTACGACGCCCTCACCGGAGCGGCGGCCGTGGTGGACGACACCGACCGCGCCCTGATCCGGGTCACGGCGGGCCGGAAGGAGGGGCGGGCCCACGAGACCCTCTCCGGCCTCCTGACGAACCACTTCGAGGCCACGCCGCCGGACTCCGCGGTCTACTCGTTCCTGCTCACCGCCAGGGGCGGACCCGTGGCCGAGCTGCGGGCGATCCGGCGCCAGACGGAGGACTGGCTCGACCTGCCGGCCCCCTGCGTGGAGGGGACGCTGGAGCACTTCGGGAAATACCTGCCCCCGCTCTTCGCCGAGTACCGGGTGGACCCGTCCCTGGGCCGCCTGGGACTGGTGGGGCCCCGGGCCGACGAGGCGCTCCGCTCCGCCGCGCCCGACGTGGAGCCCGGGGAGCTCGGTCCCCTGGAGGGCACCCTCGCCACGGTGGCCGGCACGGAGGTGCTGGTCCTGCGGCGCGACGCCGTCGACGACCCCGGCGCCGACCTGTACGTGCCCATGGACCGGGCCGCCGCGCTCTGGGAGCGGCTGACGGCCGCCGCCCGGGAGGTGGGCGGCGGTCCCGCGGGCCGGGCGGCCCGGGAGGTGCGCCGGGTGGAGCTCGGGATTCCCGCCTACGGCAGTGAGATCGACGAGGGGACGCTGCCGCAGGAGACGGGACAGACCGACCGGGCGGTCAGCTTCGAGAAGGGCTGCTACACGGGGCAGGAGGTGGTCGTGCGGATCGAGCACCGGGGCCAGGTGAACCGCCATCTCCGGGGGCTGGAGCTCACCGGACACGGCGGGGAGCTGCCGGAGCCCGGAACGCCCCTCCACGACGGCGAGCGGGAGCGGGGAACCGTGACCACGGCGGTCCGCTCCCCCCGGCGCGGGCCCATCGCCCTGGGCTACGTCCGGCGCGAGGTGGAGCCCGGGGACCGGCTCTCCCTGGAGCCGGGCGGCGAGCCGACGTGCCGCGTCCTCCGGCTCCCCTTCGGCGACTGAGCCCGCCCGAACCCGCCCCGCGTCGCTTTGTGGTAGAGTAAAGCGACCGCCTCTCCGGGCTCGTCGGCGGCGATGGGGGCGGCTCCGGGTTTGAACTCCCCGACCGCGGGGGGTACCTTGCCGTCGCCGTGTCTACCCTTAGCGCCACGCAGCTTCGCGAGCTGTACCGGTATCTGTACCTGACCCGCGCGCTGGAGGAGCGCTTCGAGAACCTCTTCAAGCAGGGTCAGATCGTCGGGGGCCTGTACCGCAGCCTGGGCCAGGAGGCGACGGCCGTGGGCTCCGCCTACGCCCTGGGCGAGGAGGACTGGGTGGCCCCGTCGATCCGGGACCTGGGCGCCATCCTGGTCCGCGGCGTGGAGCCGCGGCTCATGCTCCGGCAGTACATGGCCCGGGACAACCCCATGACCGGGGGACGCGACAACACCACCCACTTCACGGTGCCCGAGCTCGGCATCCTGGGCCCCATCAGTCCCCTGGGCACCCAGATCTCGGTGCTCAACGGCGTCGCCCTGGCCTTCCGGGTGCGGAGCGAGGACCGCGTGTGCCTGGCCTACCAGGGGGACGGCGCCAGCCGCACCGGTGCCCACCACGAGGGGATGAACTTCGCCGCCGTCCAGGACCTCCCCATGGTGGCCGTCCTGGAGCACAACCGCTGGGCCTTCTCCACGCCCAGCGACGCCGAGGCGGCCGTGGAGGACTGGACCGACGTGGCCGCGGCCTACGACGTCCCGGTGGAGCAGGTCGACGGCAACCACGTGCTCGAGGTCTACGACGCCACGCGCCGGGCGGTGGGGCGCGCCCGGGACGGGGGAGGCATGCAGCTCGTCGTCGCCGAGACCTACCGCATGCTCGGCCACGCCCAGCACGACGACCAGGAGTACGTCCCGGGGGAGGAGCTGGAGGCGTGGCGCGAGCGCGATCCCCTGGACCGCTACGAGGCCTACCTGGACGAGACCGGCGTGGCCGACGGGGAGCGCCGCCGGGAGATCCGCGACGACGTGGAGGCCGGGCTGGACGAGGCCGTGCAGGAGGCCCTGGACACGCCGCGGCCGGAGCCGAGCGACGCCGGCTCCCGGGTGTGGGCCGACGAGGACGGTCCACGGGTGCCCTGGACGCGCCGCTCGCCGGTGGGCTACGACGACGCCCCGGCGGACGTCCCGCCGGCGGCCCGCGAGACGGGAGGGGAGGAGACATGACCGAGGGGACCGGGAGCGGCGACGGCTCGTCGACGGAGGGCGAGCAGGTGACCTACCTGGAGGCCATCCGGCAGGCGCTGTGGGAGGAGATGAAGACCGACGACCGGGTCTTCATCCTCGGCGAGGACGTGGGCAACTACGGCGGCGCGTTCAAGATCACCGAGGGCTTCCTGGAGGAGTTCGGCGACGATCGGATCATCGACACCCCCATCAGCGAGTCCGCCATCGTGGGCGCGGCCATCGGCGCCGCCCAGATGGGGCTCCGTCCGGTGGCGGAGATGCAGTTCATCGACTTCATCGCCCCGGCCTTCGACATGCTCGTCAACTTCGCCGCCAAGGTCCGGTACCGGACCGGCGAGGGCGCCGGGCTCGTGGTGCGGGGGCCGTGCGGCGCCGGGGCGCGCTCCGGGCCGTTCCACTCCCAGAACGTGGAGTCCTACTTCGCCAACGTGGCGGGCCTCAAGATGGTGGCCCCGGCCACCGTGCGCGACGCGAAGGGGCTGCTGCGCTCGGCCATCCGCGACCCCGACCCGGTGCTCTACTTCGAGCACAAGCACCTCTACCGGAGGATCAAGGGGGAGCTGCCGACGGGAGAGGAGGTGGAGGTCCCGCTGGGCGAGGCGCGGACCCACCGGGAGGGGTCGGACCTCACGGTGATCACCTACGGCTCCATGGTCCACAAGGCCGCCGAGGCCGCCGACCGGCTGGCGGAGGAGGACGGCGTCGAGCTGGAGGTCCTGGACCTCCGCACCCTCCGTCCGCTGGACGCCGGGGCCATGGTGGAGAGCGTGAAGCGGACGAACCGGGCCCTCGTGGCCCACGAGGCCCCCGGGTTCGGCGGCTTCGCCGGGGAGATCACGGCGCAGCTGAACGAGGAGGCGTTCGAGTGGCTGGACGCCCCGGTGCGGAGGGTGACGGCCATCGACACCCCGGTGCCCTACTCGCCCCCGCTCGAGGACTATCATCTGCCCCAGGTCGAGGACCTGGCGACCGCGGCCCGATGGTTGCTGTCCTACTGACCCGGCGGCCGGAAATCGCGCCGGCTCCGCGGCCTCCCGGGCAGGTCCGCCCGGCGCGGAGAGGACCGGGGCCGTACCGCGGTCCCCGACATCCCGTTCGGGCCTGAAGTCTCAGGAACATCCAAGGAAGACCACCATGTCCAAAGTCGACGTCATCATGCCCCAGATGGGCGAGTCGATCGCCGAGGGGACTCTCACGAAGTGGCTCAAGCAGCCCGGCGACGAGGTCGAGCGCGACGAGGACCTCTTCGAGATCTCCACGGACAAGGTCGACGCCGACATCCCCGCCCCGGAATCCGGGGTCCTGGACGAGATCCTGGTCGAGGAGGGGGAGACCGTGGAGGTGGACACGGTGGTGGCCCGCATCGAGACGGAGGCCGGCGCGGCCGAGGCCGAGGAGCCGGAGCCGTCCGACGGGGAGGAAGAGGAAACAGCCGAGGAGCCGGAGGCCGCCGAAGAGCCGGCCGGCGCCGCCGAGGAGGAAGGGGACGCCGCGGAGACGGAGACCGCGGCCGGCGAGGAGGAGCCCGAGGTGCTCTCCCGCGAGGAGCGCCTCCAGACGCGGTCCACGCCGCTGGTGCGTAAGATCGCCGCCGAGCACGACGTGGACATCGCCGAGGTCGAGGGCTCCGGCATCGCCGGGCGCGTGACCCGCGACGACATCATGGCCTACATCGAGGAGCGGGAGGAGGCCCCGGCCCGGGAGCCCGCGGCCGAGGAGGAGCGCCCCGCCGCCGAGCCCGTGGAGCCGGGCAAGATGCGGGTGCCGATCCACGGCGCCACCCTCGACATCGACCTCCCCGACGTCCCGATCCGGGAGGGGGACGAGGTCGAGGAGATGAGTCGCGGCCGGATCCGCACCATGGAGCACATGCTCATGTCGAAGCGGGTCTCGGCCCACGTCACCACGGTGACGGAGATCGACTTCGAGCGGGTGGTGCGGCTCCGGAAGAAGCTGAAGCCCGAGTTCGCGGAGCGGGGCGTCAAGCTCACCTACGGCCCGTTCATCATGAAGGCCGTGGTGGAGGCCCTGAAGGAGTACCCGCGGCTCAACGCCTCCGTCGACGGCACCCGGATCGTGAAGCACCGGGACATCAACCTGGGCATCGCGGTGGCCATCAACGACGGGCAGGACCTGGTCGTCCCGGTCCTCAAGAACGCGGACCGGCTGAGCCTGATGGGCCTGGCCCAGGAGGCGAACGAGCTGGCCGAGAAGGCGCGCAACCGGGACCTGGACTTCGACGACATCCAGGGCGGCACCTTCACGATCACCAACGTGGGTGTCTTCGGGAACCTCTTCGGGACGCCCATCATCAACCAGCCGCAGGTGGCGATCCTCGGCACCGGTGTGATCGAGAAGCGCCCGATCGTGACCCAGGACGACATGGGCAACGACACGGTCTCGATCCGGCACATGTCCTACTTCGGCATGAGCTACGACCACCGGATCGTCGACGGCGCCCTGGCCGCCTTCTTCCTGAACAAGGTCACCGACGTCCTCGAGAACTTCCCGGAGGACGCGATCTGACGGAGTGGTGAACCTCCGAGCCGACGACGCCGCGGTGGCCCTCAGGGAGTGGGCGGTCACCTGCGATGCGCTGGCGCGGGGCGAGCAGATCCTCCTGCTGCGCGCCGACCCCCTCGAGACCGACGGCGCGGGGCCGGCCTCGCTCCCGCGCGAGGCCTTCTGGCTGTATCCCACCCTGGAGGGTCAGTCCGCCTCCCGGGTGGCCGACCCGTACCGCGACCGCATGCGGGCCCTGGACGACCTGGACCGGGACGACGGCCGGGTGCGTCTCCAGTACGCCGCCACTGCCGAGCACGTGGAGCGGATCGCCGACCGGGATCGTCTCATGGCCCTCGACGGCCATCACACCCTGAACCGCTCCGCGGTGGAGCGCCTCCTGGAGGTCGGCGAGCCCGGGGGAGTCCTCTTCATGGTGCTGAGGACCTACCGCCGCCCCACCGCGGTCGTGGTCGAGGAGACCCCGGAGATGCGGGAGGCCGACGGCTGGGTCCGGGTGCCCGACGAGCAGGGAGCCGCCGTCGACCGGAGCCGGGTGGAGGAAGAGATGTCGGCGGTGCTCTCCGACGAACGCTTCCTGGAGCGGAAGGCCGAGCTCCTGCAGCTGTCGGGCTCGATGCAGGCCATGTGAGGGCGCGGGGAGCCGGGTGCCCGGCGTAGCCTGCTGCGCCTGCTACAGGTAGCCCCCCAGGTTCTCCACCCGGACGCCGGCGACCCGCCGGAGCCCGGAGTCGTCGGTCAGGAAGAGATCCGCCCCCTCGGTGACCGCGGTGGCGATCTGGATCGACGACGCGGTCCCGGCCCCCAGCCGGGCGCGGACCCGGGCCGCCTGGCCGGCCAGCGCCGCCGTGAGGGGGACCACCTCCAGGCCCCGGAGCCCCTCCAGGAGCTTCTCGGCCTCCCGGGCCACGTCCGGCTCTCCCCGGCGGTAGGGCTCGGCCAGCAGCTGATACAGGCTCACCGCCGACGTCTGGGCGTCGGCCGCGCCGTCACGAATGGAGGCGAAGAGCAGTCGGGTCAGCTCCACCTCGGGCTCGCGCCCGAGCAGGTGATAGCCGATCACCCGGGCGTCCAGGTGCACCCGCCCGGCGTCCTCGACCCGGGCCCGGAACTCGGCGCTCCGGCTCATCCGCCGATCTCCCGCCAGGGCGTCTCGAGGCCGACCCCGGCGAAGAGCCCCTCCAGCTCCGCCCCCAGATCCCGGGGCTCCCGCTCCATCTCGATGACCCCGTCGTCGCGGACCCGCACCAGCAGGCGCTCCCCGGAGCGGAGGTCCAGCGCCTCGCGCGCCTCCTTGGGCACCACGATCTGGTTCTTGCTGCTCATCTTGACCGAGACGGTCATGAGCGGTCCCCTTTGCGGTTGCGCTTGGTGGTCACGACGGCGAGAACGGCAGCGCCGCCCCGGCCGCCCGAACCGCCGGCGGCGGCCCGGCCGCGGGATCCGGGCCCGACGCAGGATACGCTTTACGAGGCCGCCTTACAAGCGTCGGGCGGCGGCGCGCCGGCGGAGACGCGGGCCGGCTAGAACAGCCAGACCAGGAAGCCGCCGTAGGCCGCCAGGAGGAGCACGCCCTCGGCACGGCTCACCCGGCGGCCGGTGTAGGCCAGCGGGACCAGGAGCATGGAGAAGGCCAGGGCGGGCAGCACCTGGGTCACCACCGTCCGCGGGTCCATCTGGATCGGCCGCGCCAGGGCGGAGGCCCCCAGGACGAGTCCCAGGTTGAAGACGTTGGAGCCCAGGACGTTGCCCACGGCGACGTCACCCAGTCCCCGGGCGGCGGCCACCGCGGAGGAGGCGAGCTCGGGCAGGGACGTGCCCACCGCCACCAGGGTCGCCCCGACCACGGCCTCCGGCACGCCCAGGACCAGGGCCAGTCCGGTGGCCCCTTCCACCAGGCCGTGGGCACCGAGGAGGAGGGCGGCCAGGCCGACGGCCGTCCGTCCGACCTCGAGGGCCCGATTCGTCCCGCCGGCGGTCCGGTCGTCCGGCCCGGCAGGGGTCTCCTGTCCGTCCTCCTCGCCGGCGGCGAGGGTGCCCGCCTCCAGGAGGGCTCCCGGCGTCACCGCCTGCGGGTCGTCCATTCCGGCCCGGGCCATCCCCGACTGGCCGGGCAGCGCCCAGCGGAGCAGGAACGCCAGGTAGACGGCGAAGGCGGCCAGGAGCGCGAGGCCGTCGAGGCGCCCCAGGGCCGCGTTGTAGGAGAGGGCCAGGACCACGGCCAGGACGGCCACCACCAGCGGGGTCTCCCGGGCCAGGAGGCGCCGGTGGATCGCCACCGGCGAGAAGAGGGCGGTGAGGCCGACGATGAGGCCCACGTTGGCCACCGTGGAGCCCATGACGTTGCCCAGGGCCAGGCCTCCCTGGCCGCGCCACGAGGCCCCGACGCTGACCACCAGCTCGGGAGCGGAGGTGCCGAACGCCACCACCGTGAGGCCGATGACGAGCGGCGGAATGCCCGCCGAGGCCGCCAGGCTCACGGCGCCCCTGACCAGCCAGTCAGCGCCGGCCGCCAGGGCCACGAGGCCGCCGGCGAAGAGGAGGAGGTCCAGGATCACGGCCGTCCGCTCCCGGGGACCCGCCCCGATTTTCCCCGCTCCGCCGGGGGCCCGGAGGCCGGGGCGGAGGCGGCGTGGAGACGAATGTTGAAAACCCACGCGTCCTGCGTGGCCCCGCCCCGAAGCCACCGCTCCACGGGTGTGGAAAAGCGAGGCGCCTCCGGGCCCGCGTCCGGGGCGGACTGTGGAAATCTGTGGAGAACTGCGGCGCCCGGGTGGCGGGACGCTTTACTCGTCTGCTTTTCCGTCACCGTCGTCGGCGTCGGCTGCCGCCCCACCGGAGGCCGACCGGGCGCTCCCGTCGCCTGCGCCGGTGCCCGCCGCTCCCGCCGGACCGCCCCCGTCGCCGGACATGTCGAGCTCTCCGTCGATACGGCCGCCTTCCTCGAGCCGCACGCTGGGGCTGTGGATGTCGCCCTCCACCATGCACCCCTCCTTCAGCTCCACCCGGCTCTCGGCGTGCACGGTGCCGCTGATGTGGCCCGCGATGACGGCGTCCTGGGTGTAGACGCCTCCCTCGACCTCGCCCCCTTCGCCGACCACCACCGACTTCCCGGCCCTGATGGTCCCCTTCACGCGGCCGTCCACCCGCAGGGAGCCCTCGCAGCGGCAGTCGCCCTCCACCTCCATTCCGGCGCCGACCACGGACACGACGTCCCTGCCTTCGTCGGAGCTCGTTCCCTTCTTCTTCGCGCGATCCTGGTCGTCACCGAACATGATGAGCCTCCTGGATACCTTCGTTGCCTGCGTCGCGTAGAGCTCGCTCCCCCGGCGCCCCGTCGGCCCGGACCGTTCCGGAGCCGCCGGTGGACGGGCGGGATCCCGCCTCCGAGCGGAGGAACTGCAGCGGATCGATCCTCCGGCCGTCCCTGCGCACCTCCAGGTGCAGGTGGGGAGCCGTGGAGCGCCCCGAGTTGCCGGAGAGCGCGATCACCTGACCCTGCTCGACGGTGTCCCCCGCAGCGGCGAAGAGATGCGAGGCGTGCCCGTACAGGGACTGGGTTCCGTCTTCGTGGAGCAGCCGGAGAAAGCGGCCGTACACCGAATCCCGCCCCGCCTCGCGGACCGTGCCGTCGGCGATGGCCCGGACGTAGGAGCCGGTGGGGACCGCCACGTCGAGGCCCGGGTGTCCGGAGGCCGTCCCGGCGGCGCGGAAGCGCCTCGTGACGAACCCCGGCCGGGCCAGGGGCCATCCCGGCGGCAGACCGCCTCCGCCGGCGGCCACGGCCGGCGGCACGTCTCCGCCGGACGCCGAGGGCGGAAGCTCGGGACCGGCGCCCTCCGACGCGTCGGCCCCCAGCATGCTCCTCATGCGCCGGTACGCCCGCTCCATGCTGTCCAGCCGGGCGGCCAGCGCGGTCACGTGCTCCTGCCGGGAGCGCAGCTCCTGGACCCGGGCCTCGAGCTCCCGCACCTGGCGGGACTCGGCCCGCTGCTCGAGCAGCATCCCGACCCCGCCCCCGGCGGCGGCGGCCACGAGGAGGGCCCCGGCGACCACGGCCCCGGCGACCCGCGGGTCGAACCGGAAGGAGCGGGAGTCGGTCCCCCCGCTGCGGTGCAGCCAGACGGTCCAGGTCGAGCGCTCGCCGTCGCCTTCCACCGGACGCCCCGGCCTCAGCCCTCGGGAGAGTCCCCGGGAGGCGCGTCGAAGAGGTCCTCGGCCTCGTCCCCGCCCATGAGCGCCACGAGGCGCTCGAAGTCGGCGCTGTCGTGGAAGGGGATCCGGAACTCCCCCGACTCGGACCCGCTCAGGTCCACGGAGACCTCGGTCCCGAGCGCCCGGCCGAGCAGGCGCTCGGTGCGCCGGACCACGGCGCTGGACCGGCGCGCCTCCGCGTCCTCGTCGTCGGGCTCTCCGTCCTCTTCCGCTTCCGCGTCCTCCGTGTCCGAGGCGGCCTCCCGGATCTGCCGGACCCGGCTCTCGGTCTCCCGCACGGTGAGCTCCCGTCCCACCACTTCCCGGGCCATCCGGACCTGCTGCTCCCCGTCCTCCAGCCCCAGGATGGCGCGGGCGTGGCCCTCCGTGAGGGCGCCGTCCTCCAGGAGCCCGCGCACGGCCTCCGGGAGGCGGAGGAGGCGGATGGTGTTGGCCACCGTCGTGCGGTCCCGGCCCACCCGCTCGGCCACCTGGGCCTGGGTGAGCTCGAAGTCCTTCATCAGCTGGCGGTAGCCCCGGGCCTCCTCCAGCGGCGACAGGTTCTCCCGCTGGAGGTTCTCCACCAGGGCCAGGACCAGCATCTGGCGGTCGGTGAGCTCCCGGACGACCACCGGCGCGCTCTCGCGGCCCAGCTCCCTGAGGGCCCGATACCGCCGCTCGCCGGCCACGATCTCCCACTCGTCGCCATCCGTCGGGCGGACCACCAGGGGCTGCAGGAGCCCGTTCTCCCGGATCGACTCGACCAGGCGCGCCAGGTCCTCCTCGGCGAAGTCGGTGCGGGGCTGATACGGGTTCGGACGGATCCGCGCCACCGGCAGCTCCCGAACCGGGCCCTCCGGCTCGACGTCGTCGTCCACGTACTCGCCCAGGAGGGCGCCGAGGCCCTTCCCGAGCCGGCGTTCGCTCTTAGCCAACCTTCTCCTTCGCCTCCTGCGTGGTCGCCTTCTGCTCCTGCTCCTCGTCGCCGCGGATGATCTCACGGGCCAGGGCCAGGTAGCCGCGGGCCCCGGTGGAGACCACGTCGTACTGCACGATGGGCTTCCCGTGGCTGGGCGCCTCGGCCAGTCGGATGTTCCGGGGGATGATCGTCTCGAAGACCTTGGACCCGAAGTACTCGCGGGCCTCGTCCGCCACCTGCTCCGACAGGTTCACCCGGGAATCGTACATGGTGAGCAGCACGCCCTCGATGCCCAGCTCCCGATTGATGTTGCGCTGCACCAGGCGGATGGTGTTCAGGAGCTGGCTCAGCCCCTGGAGCGCGTAGAACTCGCACTGGATGGGGATGAGCACCGTGTCGGCGGCCGCCAGCGTGTTGAGGGTGAGCAGGCCCAGGGAGGGCGGGGCGTCGATGAGGACGTAGTCGTACCGATCGCGCACCGGCTCCAGCGCCCGCCGCAGGACCTTCTCCCGGGACGGCCGGTCCACCAGCTCCACCTCGGCCCCCACCAGGTCCCGGCTGGCGGGCACCACGTCGAGGTGCGGGAAGTGGACCTCCCGCTGGATGGCCTCCTCCATGGGCCGTCCGTTCACCAGGCAGTCGTAGACCGAGAGGTCGTCCTCGCCCTTGCGCACGCCGAGCCCGCTGGTGGCGTTGCCCTGCGGGTCGCAGTCGATGACCAGGGTCTTCTTCTCGGCCACGGCGAACGAGGCCCCCAGGTTGATGGCCGTGGTGGTCTTGCCGACGCCGCCCTTCTGGTTGGCGATCGATATTGCTCGCGACATCCGGTAAGTGGTTGGGGGACAGTAGGTTAACGACTGATGCGGAGCCGCCGGAGACCGGGTGGCACCGGCCGCCGTGCCGAATATAGGGCGGGGCATCCGGGCGGCCAACCGCCGCGCGCGGCCGGCTCCGCCCCCCGGAGGACGAGGGGAGGGCTCTCCGCCGCGGAGGCACCGGGCGTGCCCGGAATGGCGCCCGCGGAGTGGAGCGGAGGGAGGAGCGACGAAGTCCCGGGCCTCGGCCCCCACCGGATCGTGCCGAATCGCGACGTCTCCGCGGAGACGCGTGCGTCGGTCGGAGGGGGGCTCCCGTGTTTCACGTGAAACAGCCCCCCCTTTCAGCGACGCCGCCGCCCGCCTCCCCCCGCCACCGCCCCCCGGTCGGCTCCCTCTCCCGCGTCAGAAGAAGCGGGGCACCCGGCTCCGGTATCGGCGGTAGGCGTCGCCGAACCGCTCCTCGAGCCACGGCTCCTCGGAGCGGGGGAGCACCAGGTACCAGACCACGGCCACCAGCGCCACGGCGGCCACGCGGAGGGAGCCCGTCAGGAGGGCCCAGCCGACGGTGGCGGCGATGTCGCCCACGTACTGGGGGTTCCGGGTGAAGCGGTACGGCCCCGCCACCGCCAGCCCTCCCTCCAGCCCCAGGGCCTGGCCGACCCCCAGGGAGGCGACGCCCCACAGCGCCAGAGCGAGGCCTCCCGCCATTAGGAGCCCTCCCGCGGGGAGCCGGATCCGGGCCGCGACGCCGGCGGCGTTCCAGTCCGCGGCGCCCAGCCAGACGAGGCTTCCGGTCCCGACGGCGAAGAGGGTCCAGGTGGCGACGAACTGCCAGGAGCGGCGGCCGGGAGGGGGCCACAGGCGGGCCCGGGGCCGGAGGATCGACCACAGCGTCCCCGCCAGCAGCAGGAGGTGAGCGCCCAGGGAGACGGCCAGGAGGGTAGTCGGACTCACGCGTCCCGCCGCCCCGACTGTTTCACGTGAAACATGATGCGGGACCCGTCAGCCCCGGCGCTTCTTCACCTCCACCAGGAGGCTCTGCAGGTCCGCCGGCGAGACCCCGGGGATCCGCCCGGCCTGGCCCAGGGTCTCGGGCCGCACCCGCTCCAGCTTCTCCCGGGACTCCGTCGAGAGGCTCTCCATCTCCCCGTAGTCCGCGTCCGGCGGGAGCTCCATCTCCTCCCGCTCCTTCAGCCTGCGGGCCCGCTCCCGCTCCTTCTCGATGTAGCCCGCGTACTTGATCTCCATCTCCACCACGGTGAGCGCCTCCTCGCTCACCGGCGGGCTCTCCATCGACCCGTCCCGGGCGGCGATCTCGGTGAGGCTCACCTGCGGGCGGGCGGCCAGCTCCTCCAGCGGCCGCTTCTGGTCCACCGTCGAGGTGCCCGCCTCCTCCAGGTATCCGTTCACGCTCTCCGGCTCGGGGCTGTAGTCCTCCGCCCAGGCGCGGGCCCGCTCCACGTCCTCCAGGTGGTCCTCCAGCGTCCGCCGCTCCTCGTCGGTGAGCAGGCCCAGCTCCGCGGCCCGGGTGCCCAGGCGCTGCAGGCAGTTGTCCTGGCGGAGGAGCAGCCGGAACTCCGCCCGGGAGGTGAAGAGCCGGTAGGGCTCGTCGACCCCCTTCGTGACGAGATCGTCCACCAGGACGCCGATGTAGGCCTCGTCGCGGGCCGGGACCCAGGGCTCGCGCCCGGCGGCGTCCAGGGCGGCGTTGATCCCGGCCACCACCCCCTGGGCCGCCGCCTCCTCGTAGCCGGTGGTGCCGTTGATCTGTCCGGCGAAGTACATCCCCGGCAGCGGCTCCAGCCGCAGCGTGCGGTCCAGCTGCTCCGGCGGGAAGTAGTCGTACTCGATGGCGTAGCCGGGCTGCGTCATCCGCGCCTCCTCGAGCCCCGGGACGCGGCGCAGGAAGCGGCGCTGCACGTCCGGGGGAAGGGAGGTGGCGAGCCCGTTCACGTACAGCTCCCGCGTCTCCAGCCCCTCGGGCTCCAGGAAGACCTGGTGGCGCTCGGTGTCCGGGAACTTCACCACCTTGTCCTCGATGGAGGGGCAGTAGCGGGGCCCCTTCGAGCCGATGGCCCCGCCGTACATGGCCGAGCGCTCGAGGTTCTCCTCCACCACGGCCCGTGCCTCGGGGCCGGCCCACGTGATCCAGCACGGCCGGCTGCCGGGCCCCCGGCGCTCCTCCCAGTGGGAGATGCGCCCCTCGTGGTCGCCCTCCTGCCGCTCCAGGGCGCCGCGGTCCACGGTGCGCCCGTCCACCCGCGGCGGCGTCCCGGTCTTGAAGCGGCCCACCTCCAGGTCCAGGTCCAGCAGCTGCTCGGCCAGCTCCAGGGAGGGGGCGTCGCCGGCGCGGCCGCCGGAGATCGAGCGGTCGGTGCCCATCTTCATGGCGCCCCGGAGGAAGGTGCCCGTGGCCAGGACCACGTTCCGGCCCCGGAAGCGGCTGTCGTCCGTGCACTCGACGCCGCGGACCCGCCCGCCCTCCAGGATCAGCGAGCTCACCATGCCCTGGTACATGGCCAGGCCCCGACGCTCCTCCAGCAGCGAGCGCACGGCCCGGGGATAGAGCCCGCGGTCGCACTGGGCCCGGGGCGCCCACACCGCGGGCCCCTTCGAGCGGTTCAGCATCCGGAAGTGGAGGCACGTGCGGTCGGCGGCCCGCCCCATGATCCCGCCCAGGGCGTCCACCTCCCGGGCCACGGTGCCCTTGGCCACCCCGCCCACCGCGGGGTTGCAGGACATCTGCCCCACGCGGGACAGGTAGCCCGTGACCAGGAGCGTGTCGGCCCCGAGCCGGGCCGCGGCGTTGGCGGCCTCGCAGCCCGCGTGGCCGCCGCCGACCACGATCACGTCGAACCGGTGGTCTCCGTCGGACGCCGTCATCGCTCTCCGATGTTTCACGTGAAACAGTCGCGGCCGGGAGGCAGGGGCCCGGAAACCGGGGACGCACCCGACCGAACCGAACAGACACCGAACACTCGGGCCCGGCCCTCGGCACGTCGCTTGCTCCGTTCATGGGCCGGACGTGGGGGAAGAAGCGCCGCCGACGCCGCGCTGCCGCTCCCCCCGGAGCGAGGCCCCCCGGCGCTGCGGGCGACCGCCCGTGCGCCCCGCGGCCCGTCCCCTCGATCCCGCACTCGGAGCGTATCCTAACCCGGCAGGGATGACCGCACGAAACAGCCACGAGACCCAGAAGGGTTATCTGATCAGCGGCCGCGTCCAGGGCGTGGGCTTCCGGCACTGGACCACACGGAACGCCCGGGAGCTCGGGCTCCGCGGCACGGTCCGGAACCGCGCCGACGGCCGGGTCGAGCTGCACGTGGCCGGACCGCGGGACGACGTCGAGACGCTGGAGGGACGGCTGGACGAGGGGCCGCGGGCCGCCCGGGTCCGGGACGTCGAGTCCATGGAGAGCGACCGCGACCTGCCCGACGACTTCCGGGTCGTGCGGTAGCCCGAGGGGGCACTCTTCCCCCGACCCGGGGTAGGCAAGGGACCGCAATTTCACCAACACGGAGGACTTTCCGGCGATGATTGAGCTTCCTGACGTCGAACGGATGATCGACAACTTCGTCGGCTACGCCACGGGGAAGACCATCTCCGAGGTGCTGGTCGACGACGAGGAAGCCGTGGACGTGGACGAGGACCTGGCCGCCGAGCACATCGAGGGCCACGCCATCGAGGACGTCCAGCGGCACGGGAAGTACATCGTCGTCGAGTTCCGCTCCGGGTGGTCCCTGGTCTTCCACATGGGCGAGGACGGCCACATCGAGCTCGAGTCCCAGACCGTCCCGCCGCTGGAGGACACGAAGATCCGGCTGCAGTTCGCCGCCGGCCGGGAGCTGCGCTTCTCCTCGCCGGGGAAGCAGGGCGAGGTCCACCTGGTGGAGGGAGAGGACTTCACCGGGCTGGAGACCCTCGAGGACCTGGGCATCGACCCGCTGAGCGAGGACCTGACGCCGGAGACCTTCGCGGAGCTGGCCGCCGGGCACCCCCGCAGCACCCTGAAGGGGCTGCTCCTGAACCAGAGCATCATCGCCGGCATCGGCAACGAGTACGCCGACGAGATCTGCTTCCAGGCCGGCTACCGCCCGGACCAGAAGATCGGCGAGATGTCCGAGCGGCAGCTGAAGCGCGTCCAGAAGTACCTGACCCGCGTCCTCCGCCGCGCCACGCTGCACTGGGAGGCGGCCCACGCCGACCCGGGCTGGCTCATCAACCACCGCGAGGAGGGCGGCCGGTGCCCCCGGTGCAGCGGCCCCGTGGAGGGGACGACGCTGGTGGGGAAGAAGACCTACTTCTGCCCGCGCTGCCAGCGGGCGGTCTGACCGGGGTCCCGCCGGCGGGCGCTCCCCGCCGCCGGCGCCCCGCGCCGGAGACCGCGCGGCACCGCGGCGCGCGCTACTTCCCGATGCAGAAGCTGGAGAAGACCTCCCCCAGGATCTCCTCCGTGTCCACGATCCCGAGGACCTCCTCCAGGTGCCGCCCGGCCTCCTGGACGTGGGTCACGGCCACCTCCGGCGGGAGCCCCCGGCGCCGTGCCTCCCGGAAGCGGCCCACCTCCTCCCGGGCCGCCTCCAGCGCCCGCGCCTGTCGCCGGCGGGTGACCAGGGGCGTCTCGCCGCGGCCCCGGACCCCGGCGTAGACCCGCCCCACGAGCCGCTCCCTCAGCCCCCCCAGGCCGGCTCCCGTCCGGGCCGAGACGCGGGTCCACTCGACGCCCGCTCGCTCCGTGCCGTCCTCCGCGCCGCTACCGTCGGCCAGGTCCGCCTTCGTCCGGACCGGCACCAGCCCGCCGTCGCCGGCCCGCTCCCGCAGGAAGTCCCGCTCTGCCCCCTCGAGCTCGCGTCCGGCCTCGGCGCAGAAGAGCACCAGGTCGGCCCGCTCCAGGTACCCGCGGGCCACCTCGATGCCCATGCCCTCGATCCGGTCGGCGTCCTCCCGGAGCCCGGCGGTGTCCACCAGCCGGAAGGGATAGCCGGAGAGGGAGACCACGGCCTCGATGGCGTCCCGGGTGGTGCCGGGCTCCTCGGTGACGATGGCCCTATCGTCACCCAGCAACGCGTTGAAGAGACTGGACTTGCCGACGTTGGGACGGCCGGCGACCACGGCCAGGGCGCCCTCCCGCAGCATCTCGCCCTCCGGGGCGTGCTCCAGCAGGGCGGAGAGCTCCTCCTCCAGCGCCGCCGCGGCCTCCTCCACCTCGGCGGGATCCACCGGGCCGTCGTCCTCGCCGGGGAAGTCGATGTCGTAGCTCACCAGCGCCCGCAGCCGGACCAGCCGCTCCCGCAGCTCCCCCACCCGCTCCGACAGCCCGCCGCCCAGCTGCTCCACCGCCGCCCGGTGGGCCGCCTCGGAGGTGGCGTCGATCAGGTCCTCGGTGGCCTCCACCTGCAGGAGGTCCATGCGGTCGTTCAGGAAGGCGCGTCGGGTGAACTCGCCGGGCTCGGCCCGCCGGGCCCCGGCCTCCAGGGCGGCGTCCAGGACCAGCTGGGGGGCCAGGGCGCCGCCGTGGCAGGAGATCTCCAGCACGTCCTCGCCCGTGTAGGACCCGGGCCCGGGGAACAGCGTGGCCACGACCCGGTCCAGGACCTCGCCGTCGGCGGGGGAGGTGAGCTCCCGGACCGAGGCCCGGCGGGGCTCCAGCTCCCCGAGCCCCAGCCGGCGCCCGATCTCCCGGGCCTCTCCGCCGCTCACGCGGACCACGGCCAGGCCGGCCCGGCCCGGGGCGGTGGCCACGGCGGCCACGGTGTCGCCCATCATCACGGCGCGCCGCCCCGCGCCCGGCCCGCGGAGCCGGGGAGAGCGACAGGCCCGACCCGCCCCCTCATCTGCAATATCCTCGTTATCTAGTTGCCCTGCTTCTTCTTACGCTTCCTGCGCTCCTTCGACAGGTAGAACTGCTGCGGGAGCGAGGCCAGGTTGCTCGTGGCGTAGTACAGGTTCAGGCCCGCCGGGAAGTTGAGGAAGAGGACGGTCATCACCACCGGCATGGCGTAGGTCATGACCTTCATCTGGGTGCTCCGCTCCATGCCCCGCTGTCCGATGTACTGCATCAGGAACATGGAGAGGCCCATGACCACGGGGATGACGTAGTAGGGGTCGGCCTGGGAGAGGTCCGAGAGCCACCAGAAGGGGACGCCCCGGAACTCGATCGTGTTCTTGAAGACGAAGAACAGGGTGATGAGGATCGGGAAGGGGAGGAGCATCGGCAGGCACCCGGCCAGCGGGTTGATGTCGTGCTCCTTGTAGAGCTTCATCATCTCCTGCTGCAGCTTCTCCGGGTCGTCCTCGTACTTGTCCTGCAGCTTCTTCATCTTCGGCTGCACCTCCATCTGCGCCATCTGGGCGCGCATCGACTTCTGGTACAGCGGGAAGAGGACGGCCCGGACCATGATCCCGAAGAGGATCAGCACGTAGCCGTAGGCCAGGCTCAGGTTGGAGTGCATCCACGTGAGGACCTCGGTGATCACCGAGACCAGGGGTCGCATCACGGGCTGGACCCAGCTCCAGCCGTAGGGGTTCACCCCGGCCAGCTCCTGGCCCACGCGGCTGAGCCGGTCGAACTCCTGCGGGCCGGCGTAGACGCGGAAGTCGAA
>Ga0207797_1001390_pt1 | contig 17515 bp, 15 predicted proteins | sample PRCRCaboRojoPR_6_FD_187275 | JGI IMG/M metagenome (GOLD analysis project Ga0207797, IMG submission 187275) | Marine sediment microbial community from Cabo Rojo, Puerto Rico - PR CR 10% Liquid 1 (SPAdes) | ecosystem: Environmental > Aquatic > Marine > Coastal > Sediment | place: Cabo Rojo, Puerto...
GGTCGCGGCCGACCTGCTGTTCGTCGTGCTTCGCCGAGGGGCCCGAGACGCGGGCGAACTTGAACCGCTCGGTGAACGAGCCGCCGAGCTTCTCGAGGGCGTCCCCGACGGTGTCGCCCTCGCGGAGCACGAGCGGCTCCTCGTAGTCGACGCCCCGGCCCGGCTTGTCCATGTAGATCCGGATCAGGCCGAGTTCCGCCCAGAGCTTCGCCTTGAACGCGTCCAGCCCCTTCTCCGCGGTCGCGCTGATGAACACCGCCTCCCCGGGATCGATCCCGACGTCGCGCAGCTCCTCGTTGACCGTCTCGAGGTAGTCGCGGTCGATGAGGTCGGCCTTGTTCACCGCCACCATCGACGGCAGGTAGACCCGGTTGTCCATGATCCCGTCGATCAGCTCGTCGATGTCGACGTCGCCGCGAACGGTCACCTCGGCGTTGACGTAGCCGTGCTCGCGGAGGACGTCCTTGATCGTCGCCTCCTCCAGCTCGACCGCGTCGCTCTTCGTGACGTTGATCCCGCCCTTGGCAGTCTTGGCGATCGACATGTTCGGCGGCGACGTGTCCAGCCGGATGTTGATGTCGTACAGCTCCCGGTAGAGCCGCTCGTACTGCTGGATTTCGAAGACCGACAGGAGGAAGATCACCAGGTCCGCCGTCCGGATGACCGACAGCACCTCCTTCCCGCCGCCTCGGCCGCCCGCGGCGCCCTCGATGAGCCCGGGGACGTCGAGGATCTGGATGTTCGCCCCGCGGTACTGCAGCATGCCCGGCTCGACGTTCAGCGTGGTGAACTCGTACTCGCCGACCTCGCTGTCGGCGTTCGTCAGCGCGTTCAACAGGGAGGACTTCCCGACGCTGGGGAACCCGACGAGCGCGACCGTGGCGTCGCCGGTCTTCTCGACCGCGTAGCCGTGGCCGCCGCCCGAGGAGGACCGGTTCTCGAGTTTCTCCTTCTTCTCCGCGAGTTTCGCCTTCAGCCGCCCGATGTGCTGTTCCGTCGCCTTGTTGTAGGGCGTGCTGGCGATCTCCTCGCGGAGGTCCTCGATCTCCTCCTCCAGTCCCATCACTCGGAAGGTGGCCTCGTCGCTCGAAAAACCCTTTCCTTCTGGCCGTCGGTCGCTCCTCGGACCGGACGACGCTCGGGATCGAGCGACCCTGCGGCGACGGATCCTCGGTCCAGTGGCTCCCGGCGCCCCTCGAGGCCCCCGTCGGGGCGTCGAGGCGTGCTCGCCACCGCTGGCGTCCTCGTACCGGCCGCCACCCCGGCCGGAACGGTGCCCCGTCGCCTGCCGACTCCCGCTTCACCCGCATCCCGGCGGGATCCGCTACGTCCCACCTGGATCCGGTGTCGAACTGGACGCGCGTCGCCCGGGACGGCGATCGAGTGGTGTTTCGACACGGTTATACGGGACAGTACGAACGACACGAACGAGAGATGCCGGACCCCGGGACGCTCCGCGACAGCACGGAGATCGTCCTCCCGCCCGCCGCGGTCGACGAGATCCGGGACGACTTAGAGCGGGAGTTCACCGTCACCGTCTACTGTGAGGACGCCGACTGTCGCATCATCGGAAGTCCGGTCGTCATCAAGGAGGTCGGCAACTGGCTGGCCCGTCAGGGGATCGCGATCGACTGACCGGGGACCGTCCGTGCCGACCACCGGGGAACGCGCATCGACCGTGCGCGTCAGTTACGCCGCCCGGATCCGGGCGACGAGGGCCCCGGTTCGGACGGTGACGACGTCGATTCGCCGTCCGGTCGGTGGGCACGCCCCGGTCGGCGACGGCACTGATTCGGCTGGGCAGTCGCCGTCCTGCATCGAAGCCCTTTGTACCGTCGAACACCTGGGACCGGTATGGACGAGGACCCCGGACTCTCGAGCCAGTACCGGCGGGCCAGCCCGTGGCCGATGTTCGTCGCGCTCGGCGTTCCGATCTCGGAACTCGGCATCCTGTTCGACCTCTTCCCCGTGGCAGTCGGCGGACTGCTGCTGTTCTGTGGGAGCGTCTCGGGCATGATCCAGGAGTCGGGCTACGCCGACACCCCCTGGCGTCCTCTGCTCGGGCTGGCGGTCGTCTGTCTCGCCGTCGGGCTGGCGTTCGTCTTCACCGACCTGCGGCTGGTCACGCGCGGGTACGCGATCGTCACCGCAGGCGTCCTCCTGCTCGGCGGCGGGCTCCTCGGTCCCCTGCTCGTCCGGAGCGATCCCGCGCCAGCCTGAGACGGCCGGGACGGGGCCGCGCTTCGTGGATCCTGGGGCATCGCTCGCCGAACCGGACGCCTCGGTCGCTGGTTCCTCCGGACGGCCGGCCTTCCTCCAGCCGATCGCCGCTCCTCGACCGTCCCGACTCTCCGCTCCCGAGGCGACGCGAACCGACAGTCCCTTTATCGGTGCTCCGTAACCCGCGTCTATGGCAACCCGTATCTTCGACCGGGAGACGCTCCTCGACCTCACGGTCAACATCGTCCCCCTGGCTATCATGGCGTTCTTCGTGGTGGTGTTCCTGGTAGTCAACCCGTGGGGCGTGGATCCGCTCGCCTCGGGCATCCAGTTCGCGCTGCTGCTCGCCCCGTTCGTCCTCCTCGCGATCCTGACGTACATCTCGGGCAAGGCGATCGCCGGCGACGAGAAGCGCGCACCCGTCTACGTCCCCGGACAGGCGACGATCCCCGGGGCGAAGCCGATCCACGGCGAGGGGACGGCCGAATCTGCCGAGACCGAGGCCGAGGCTCTCGAAGCGGGCGAGGACGGCGTCGACGGAAACGCCGAGGGCGAGACTGCCGACGGGACCGACGGCGCCGACGGGAGGGCTGCCGACCCCGAGCCGACCACCGAGGACTGAACGCCGGACGAGCCGTCCTCCCCCGACGCAGCTCCCGTCGTCCTCGGCCGCCCGTCCCGTCCCCCTCCGTCGCTCCGATTCCGTTCCCGGCACCCCCGGCCGTGACGTCGCCGCGTTGAGGGATCCCACGACGAGGAGGCCCCACAGATCCCGGGCCGAATCGAATTGAATTCCAACCACACGGGGGTTGAATTCCGTCCTGGCCCGTCCCGAACGAACCTACTGAACGCCGGCCCTGGCGAGCGCCAAATCTCGCCGACGTCGAGCCGACGCGCTCCGAACCTTTCATTACCGTCCGATCCTCAGTCGGGGATATGGATTCGAACGGGCAGTTGTCGCTCACAGTCCTCCAGGGGGTGCTCCCCGGGTCGGACGTCAACGCCCAGCTGTTGGCGCTCACCGTCCTCATGGGGGCGTTACTCCTGGGCGTGGCGGTGTGGCTCGCGCGCGTCGAGAACTGGCGGTCGGCGCCGCTCGCCTCGGGCGGCGGCTACGGCGACGCCGGCTACGTCTCGCGCGAGAAGCCCGCCGGGCTGATCCGCTGGCTGACGACTGTCGATCACAAGGACATCGGACTGCTGTACGGGCTCTACGCCACGATCGCGTTCGTGGTCGGCGGGCTGATGGTGACGCTGATGCGGGCCGAGCTGGCGACCGCAAGCTCCACGCTGATCCAGCCGGGCTTCTACAACTCCCTGCTGACCAGCCACGGCATCACGATGCTGTTCCTCTTCGGGACGCCGATCATCGCCGCCTTCGCGAACTACCTGGTCCCGCTGCTCGTCGACGCCGACGACATGGCGTTCCCCCGGATCAACGCCATCGCCTTCTGGCTGCTCCCGCCGGCGGCGATCCTCATCTGGGCCGGCTTCTTCCCGATCGACGGGCTGATCCCCGCCCAGACGGGCTGGACGATGTACACGCCGCTGTCGGCGGGCGTCGGGAGCGGGAACCAGGCGAACGTCGGCGTCGACCTGATGCTGCTCGGCCTCCACCTCTCGGGCGTCTCGGCGACGATGGGGGCGATCAACTTCATCGCGACCATCTTCACCGAGCGCGCCGAGGAGGTCACCTGGGCCAACCTCGACATCTTCTCGTGGACGATCCTCACCCAGTCGGGGCTCATCCTCTTCGCGTTCCCGCTGCTGGGTAGCGCGATCATCATGCTGCTGATGGACCGCAACCTCGGGACGGCGTTCTTCATCAACGGCGGCGACTCGATCCTCTGGCAGCACCTCTTCTGGTTCTTCGGCCACCCCGAGGTGTACATCCTCGTGTTACCGCCGATGGGGATCGTCAGCTACGTGCTCCCCCGGTTCTCGGGCCGGCGGCTCTTCGGCTTCAAGTTCGTCGTCTACTCCACCCTGGCGATCGGCGTGCTCTCGTTCGGCGTCTGGGCCCACCACATGTTCGCCACGGGCATCGACCCGCGCCTCCGGGCGTCGTTCATGGCGGTGTCGCTGGCGATCGCGATCCCCTCCGCGGTGAAGACGTTCAACTGGATCACGACGATGTGGAACGGTCGCCTCCGACTGACGACGCCGATGCTGTTCTGTATCGGCTTCATCTCGAACTTCATCATCGGCGGCGTCACCGGCGTCTTCCTCGCGTCGATCCCCGTCGACCTCGTGCTCCACGACACCTACTACGTGGTCGGTCACTTCCACTACGTCATCTTCGGCGCCATCGTCTTCGCCGGCATGGCGGGCATCTACTACTGGTTCCCGCTGTACACCGGCCGGATGTACCAGCGCACGCTCGGGAAGATCCACTTCTGGCTCTGGATGATCGGCGGGAACGTCACGTTCTTCGCGATGATCCTGCTGGGCTACGGCGGCATGCCGCGGCGGTACGCGACGTACCTCCCGCAGTTCGCCACGCTCCACCAGATCGCGACGTTCGGCGCGTTCGTCATCTTCCTGGGCGGCATCATCTGGGCGTACAACCTCGTCGTCTCCTGGCTCGAGGGCCCGGTCATCGAGGACGGCGACCCGTGGAACCTCAAGAACGAGGACATGTTCACCGCCGAGTGGGACTGGTACGAGCGCAAGCTCCAGACCGCAGTCGCCGACGGCGGCGAGCCCGACGAGGAGGTCGCCACCGACGGCGGCCGGCCCCCCGAGAGCGTCGACGCCGACGGGGCCCCGGACGCGGACACGGACGGCGCGAACGCCGACGAGTGACGCGCTGGGCGGTCTGAATCGCCCCTTCTCGATCCGTTCGGACTCGACCTCTCCGACTCGGCTCCAACCGATCCGACCAGACCCGGCCCGACTCCACTCGGCCCGGCCACGGACGGTCTCGCGGGGTCAGCCACCCGCAGGGGTCGTCGCCCCCTTCTGCACACGGTTCCCGACCCGTCGTTGCACCGTCGGCGACTGGGCTGGCGTCGGCTCCCGGAGGAGTCGTCCGGCGGGAGAAGGCTGCCCGCCGGGCGGGACGGGCTCAGACCGCGAGGATGATCCCCGTCGCGAACATCATGACCGCGATTCCGCCCAGAACGATCGCGAGGAGGTCCTTGTCCGACATGTCTCGAGGTACGGTGAGGAGCGACTAATCACCATCGACCGGCGACGGACGGGACGGCCGGAGGCGTACGGCGTGGTCGACGCGGTCGTCGTCGGGACGCTCCAGGCCGGAAGGGGGCCCCCTTCCGGGACCGTCGCCCGCTCAGGGAACGACGAACTCGTAGAGGTCACAGTGGGTCATCGCGAAGTCGCCCCGGCGGGCGGCGGCCCGGAGCGGCTCCGGGGCCGGCGAGACGACCAGATCCCGGGTGCCGGAGGCGACGGGACTGGCCCGCCCGCGGATCGCGTCCGCCACGGTCCGGGGAGACGACGGTAGCCGGAGGACCACCGGATGTCGGCCCGCACCGGCTCCGGTCCCCGCGCGAGTCAGGTCGAGGACGTACCAGACCCGCTCCGGCTCGTCGCCGGGTGGTCCCTCGACTCGGCGACCCGCGTAGACGCGTCCGCCCGTCCGCCAGTAGGCGTCCACCCAGGTCGTCCGGAACCACTCGCCGTCGGGCGACTGGGGTTCGAGTGCGACGCCGGCGCCGTCGGCGGCCCCGTCGCCGGCCCGTTCGATCGCGCGCGTCGCCAGGCGTCGCCGACGCCCGGGGATCGACGAGACCGACCGGACGGTGGCGCTCGACGGGACCGACTCGACCCGCTCCGCGCGGAACCGGTACGTCGCGTACGGGCCTCCCTGGACGTCGGCCGCGTACCGCCCGCCGGCGTCGCCCCCGGGATCGACCACGTGGAGGCCGCCCACGCCGGCGAGCAGGGGTGTCGACGCCGGGGCGCGCCACGTCCCGGCGACCCGACGGACCGGCTCGTCGGTCCCCGCGGCCGCCCCGACGATCGACGCGAGCGTCGCCGGGAGCACGAGCACGGGTGTCCGGACGGCGGCCAATCCGGGCTCGGCGCCGCGGGCGAGCAGCCCGACCCCGCCGTCCGGGACCTCGAGTCCCTCGATCGAGTCGGCGTCGCGAGGCGTCCGCGGCCCGCCGGTTCCCTCCTCGCCCGACCAGACCGCACCGAGACAGCCGGCGACGCCGATCGAGAGGGCGCTCCCGAGTGCCGCCAGCGCGCCCCGGCGACCCGTCCCTGCCGTCATCGTCGGAACTGTCGGGGCAGGGGGCATAGTTCCCGGGGTCGAACGGCCGGCCTCGCCACCAGTCGGTGCCGGTGTCGACGCCGGTACCCGCTGGAGGCGGCTCCCGTGGCGGTCTTTCGCGGACTGACGCTGGACGGTGGATGGAAAGCGATAACCCCGAGCCGGCCCGATCTCCGGACGTGACCGGAGTTCGCGGTACGAGGATCGTCGGCGTCCTCTACGTCCTCCTCGTCGCCTTCGCCGGGGTCGCCGGGGTGCTGTTCGCCCGTGCCGTCGAGGGGGCACGTCGTCCCGCCCTCCTCTTCGTGATCGAACTGCCCGCGACCGAGGTCGGGTTCGCGGTCTACGGCGCGGTGACGGTCGCGATCGTCCTCGGAGTCCCGCTGGCGGCCGTCGTCGCCGTCTCGCAGCGTGCCGACCTCGATCGCGTCGAGGGGTGACCGGGAGGCGGGGTCGGATCGAACGGGACCGTCGGTCGACCGCGTTCGCCCCGCCGTGGCCCCCGACTACACAAGGCCTATTGTCGACCGACCCGCCACCCCTGCCCATGTACCACGTCGTAGTCGGGATCGACGAGAGCGAGGAGCGGGCGACCGCCTGTGCCCGCGAGGTCGTCCGGCTCCCGGGCGAGTCCGACGAGAAGCGCGTGACCGCCCTCCACGCCCGGACCGGTGACGACGACGCGCCCGCGGGACCCGCGACCGAGGTCGCCTCGGTCCGGGCGGTCGTCGACCGGTTCGAGGACGCGGGGATCGACTGCGAGGTGCGCGAGGCGGCGGACGATCCCGCGGCGGCGATCCTCGGGACCGCCGCCGACGTGGACGCCGGCCTGATCGTCGTCGCCGGCCGCAAGCGAACGCCCGCCGGGAAGGCGCTGTTCGGGAGCGTCACGCAGACGGTGATCCTCGACGCCGAGCGGGCCGTGCTGGTCGCCCCGACCGGGCCAGACGACGCGTAACCCGGCCGGTGTCCCGCGTACTGCGCCCGGACCGTCGTTCTAAGGCCGACCCGGGGGCGGCAGACGGGGGGTCGAGCCGTGATCCGTCCGCCCGTTCTCCTGCACGGGCCCGTCCGCCTCAGTCCGCCAGCACCGCGTCGACGACCCCGCTCAGCGACCGGGCCTCGATCTCCGGGGTCGGGCCGATGGCCTCCGGCGGGTCGCGCCGGCGGTTCACCCACGCGGTCCCCATGCCGGCGGCGCCGGCGCCGGCGACGTCCCACGCGTTCCCCGAGACGAGTCGGCAGTCCTCGATAAGTTCGCCGAGGCGCTGGGCCGCGTTCTCGTACACCTCGGGCGACGGCTTGAACGTCCGGACCTCGTCGGCACTGACGATCTCGTCGAGGTGAGCGTCGAGCCCGGCGTCGTCGGCCAGCCGCTCGAGCATCGACGGGTTCCCGTTCGAGAGCACCGCGACGGCGTAGCCGGCGTCGGCGAGTCGCTCGAGGCTGTCGACGGCGTCGGGGTACGGTGCCAGTTCGTCGTAGGACGCGAGTATCGTCTCCCGGGCGGTCGCGTCGGGGTCGAGGTCGTGGGCCGCCAGCGCGTAGTCGAGTCCCCGGCGCGTCACCTCCCAGAACGGCTCGTAGGCGTCCATCAGCGACAGCTGGAACGAGTACTCGAGCTGTCGCGACCGCCAGGTCCGCTCGACGGCGTCGACCAGTCCGCCGGGGACGTCGAGCGTCTCGGCCAGCCGGTCGGTCACGCTGGACGTGTCACACAGCGTCCCGTACATGTCGAAGCAGAGTGCTCCCGTCATGCGCGCGACGTGTGGACCGGGGGAGGTAGCTCGTGTGGTCGAGGCAACCGGTCTGGCGAGCCGCACGGACTGGCGCCGGCCCCGGGCGAGCGTTCGCGGCGGCGCCGGACCGGCCCGAGTGGTGTCGACAGCCGTCGTCGTCGGGTCCCGAGCCACCCGGACGACGGACCGCCGGCGGACCCCTATCCACCAGACGACGGATCGCCGGCGGACCTCGATCCGACGCCACGGGAGGTGGTCACCGCCCGGGTCGCGCGGTTGGACGACCGTCCGTCGAACGCCCGGGAGGATAAAGTGGCGAGCCGTCGTCGGACCGGGTATGGACGTCCGACGCGCAACCCGGGACGACGTAGAGTCGGTACGACAGGTGGCTCGCGAGTCGCTCGCGACCTCCTACGGCCACGCGATCGACGCGGACTTCATCGACGAGGCGGTCGCGGGGTGGTACGACCCCGACGACCTCGTCTCGGAGCTCGACGACGACGACACCGTCTTCGTCGTCGCCGAGGACGACGGGGAGGTCGTCGGCTTCGCGCAGAGCTACGTGGTTCGCCGGCGCGAGGCGATCGGCGAGATCGACTGGCTCCACGTCGACCCGGACCGTCGCGGCGAGGGGATCGGCGCCCGGCTGCTCCACCGACTCGAAGAGGAACTGCTCGAGCGCGGCGTCGGTCGCCTCGAGGGGCGCGTCCTGGCCGCCAACGAGGCCGGGACGTCGTTCTACGAGCAGGAGGGGTACGACGCGATCGGCGAGCGCCGCGTCCGGATCGGCGACGGCGAGTACGTCGAGCGGATCTACTCGAAGTTCCCGGCGCCCGACACCGAGGGCCCCTCGCTGGTGGAGCGAACCGGCCCCGACGACCAGCGGCTCTACGTCGCCTACGACGAGTCGATGCGAGGCTCGACCGCCCCGTTCTACGCGGTCTACGAGGACGAGGACCGCGAGGACCGGTGGGGCTGGTTCTGTGGCGGCGACGAGTCGTTCCACGTCGCCGTCGACTCGATGGACCGTTTCGAGTGCCACGAGTGTGGCAACCGGACGAAACCGAGCCGCTGGGACGCGGCGTACCTGTGACCCGTCGGTTCCAGTCTGTCGGCGCCCCGTCCGTACAGCTCGGTAGCTCACAATAGCTCCAGGGTGACGCCCGTAGCCAGGTTTCCCGTATTGACACTATCCAGGAAACTAACTTGATACTCCGGACCGTGCTGGGATTCATGGCCCTCTCCGACTACACCGGGCTGTCTCCCGCCGGCGAGCCCGGTTCGAGCATCCGTCGCGTCTCGCGACACCACCACTGGAACTTCGGCGACGGCATCGAGACCGGCTGCGCCTGCTGTGGCGCCGGCTTGAACCTCCGGGAGCGGCACGTCCTCGTCACGCTCGAGGACGACGACGGTGCGGACGGCCGCAGGTACCTCTGTAACGAGTCCTGTCTGCGGAACTGGATCGACGGCTGAGCCCGGGTCTCGACGGCACAGCGCCGACGAGTGGCGACACTGGAAGTCAACCGGGCGGGTCCCGGGGAGCGCAACGACGGCCGGTAACGTCGGCTGGTCCGAGCCGCCACGCGGGGCCGTCACGCAGTCGACCGCCCGTCCGGCGACCGGACGCGACGACCGGCGACGGCGGGGCCGCGGGTCACGCCCGGGGCAGGAACCCCCGCGGCGCGGGTCACCGGGTCACCGGATCACCGGATCGCCGGCGATCGGCTCAGTCCCCCTGGACCTTCCGCTGGATGTCCTGAACGATGTCGGGGTTCCGGAGCGTCGAGGTGTCGCCCAGGGCCTCGCCGTCGGCGATGTTCTCCAGCAGGCGGCGCATGATCTTGCCCGAGCGCGTCTTCGGGAGGTCCGGCGTGAAGACGACCTGCTCCGGGCGGGCGATCGGCCCGATGGCCTCCTCGACGCCCTCGACGATGCGGGCGCGGAGGTCGTCGTCCTCCTCGTACCCCTCCTCGGTGATGACGTACGCGTAGACGGCCTCGCCTTTCAGCTCGTGGTCGCCGCCGACGACCGCCGCCTCGGCGACGCCCTCGACGCCGACGATCGCCGACTCGATCTCCATCGTCCCCAGGCGGTGCCCGGAGACGTTGATGACGTCGTCGACACGGCCCAGGACGGTGATGTAGCCGTCGTCGTCGATCTTGGCCCCGTCCTCGGGGAAGTAGACCCAGTCGTCGGGGTCGTCGGAGTCGGTGTCGGAGTACTCGGCCCAGTACTCGTTGATGAACCGCTCGTCGTTGTTGTACAGCGTCCGGAGCATCCCGGGCCACGGCTTGTGGACCGTGAGGTAGCCCGCGCGGCCGGCCTCGACCTCGTCGCCGGTGGTGTCCACGATGCGGACGTCGACGCCCGGCAGCGGCGGCCCCGCGGAGCCGGGCTTCATCGTCCTGATACCCGGCAGCGTCGTCACCATCATGCCGCCGGTCTCGGTCTGCCACCAGGTGTCGACGACCGGGCACTCCTCGTCCCCGATGTGCTGGTAGTACCACTTCCAGGCGCGGGGGTTGATCGGCTCGCCGACGGTCCCGAGCAGCCGCAGGCTCGAGAGGTCGTGCCGGTCGGGGTACTCCGCGCCCCACTTCATGAACGCCCGGATCGCCGTCGGCGCCGTGTACAGCTGGGTGGCGCCGTACTCCTCGACGATCTCCCACAGCCGGTCCCGGTCGGGGTAGTCGGGCGTCCCCTCGTACATCATCGAGGTGGTCCCGAGCGCCAGCGGCCCGTAGACGATGTACGAGTGGCCGGTGATCCAGCCGATGTCCGCCGAGCAGAAGTAGGTGTCCTCGGGCTTGATGTCGAGGACCGCCTGCGAGGTCCACGCGGCCCACGCCAGGTAGCCGGCCGTGGTGTGTTTGACCCCCTTCGGCTGGCCAGTCGTCCCCGACGTGTACATCAGGAACAGCATGTCCTCGGCGTCGCGGTCGACGGGGTCGACCTCGGCGCCCTCGTGGGCGGCAACCTGATCGGCGAAGGTGGACTGGTTGTCCGCGAGATCGTGGCCGAAGCCGTCACCCTCCCGCAGCCGCTCGGCGACGACGACGTCCTCGACGTCGTGCTCGACGTTCTCCAGCCCCCTGTTGGCCTTCTCGAGGTGGTCGAGCGGGTCGCCGCGGCGGTAGTAGCCGTCGCAGGTGATCAGGTACTCCGAGTCGGCGGCGTTCATCCGCGTGGCGAGCGCGTCGGCCGAGAAGCCCGCGAAGACGACCGAGTGTGGCGCGCCGATCCGGGCGCACGCCAGCATCGCGATCGGCAACTCCGGGATCATCGGCATGTACATCGTGACGACGTCGTCCTCCCCGACGCCCCGCTCGCGGAGCGCGGCCGCGAACTCGTTGACCTCGCGGTGGAGCTCCGCGTACGTGAACGCGCGATCGTCCTCGTCGACGGGCTCGCCGACCCACTGGAGGGCGACCTCGTCGCCGCGCTCGTCGAGGTGCCGGTCCAGGCAGTTGGCCGACGCGTTCAGCGATCCGCCGGTGAACCACTCGAAGAACGGCGGGTTCGAGTCGTCGAGCACCTGGTCGTACTCCTCGGTCCAGTCGAGCAGCTCCGCGGCCGCCCGCCAGCAGTTCGGCCACGTCTCCTCGAACTCCTCGTAGATCCCCTCCTCGGTCACGTTCGCCTGCTCGACGAACCCGGCCGGCGGCTCGAACGCTTCCTGTTCTGCCAGTCGCGCCTCGAGTTCCGCGTCACCGTCTGACATGGTCGTTTAGGAGGTTCCGGAGCTTGGATGAAAAACCTATGGCTTCGCCCCGTCACCCGGCCGGAGAACCGCCGCACCTCGTCGGGGTTGGCTGTCGACCGGCCTCGCTCGCGCGGCGGGATCCGCCCTCGACCGGCCTCGCTCGCGCTACGGGCCCTTGCCGCCCACGGCGTTCGACGACCGACCGCGGGCGAGGTGCGGGAGTCGGTCACGCGAGGCTGGCCGTCTCCCGGTAGGTTCCCCACTCGGACTCGAAGACCCCCATGATCTCGCCCATCGTCGCGTAGCGTTTCACCGCCGCCACGAGCGCGGGCATGACGTTCTCGTCGCGCCGGACGGCCTCCCGGATCCGGTCGAGCGCCGCTTCGACGGCCTCGTCGTCCCGCTCGGCCTTCACCGACGCGAGCCGTTCGAGCTGGCGGTCCTGGACCGCCTCCTCGACGTGGAGGAGGTCCAGGTCCTCGTCCCCTTCGCTCGCGTACCGGTTGACGCCGACGACGACCTCCTCGCCGTCCTCGACGCGGGACTGGTACTCGTAGGCCGCCTCCTGGATCTCCCGGTGGAAGTAGCCCTGCTCGATCCCCGCGAGGACGCCGTCCCGGACCGACCCGTCGCCCAGCTCGCGGATCTCCTCGACGTACGCCGTCGCCTCGGCCTCGATCTCGTCGGTGAGCGCCTCGACCATGTACGAGCCGCCCAGCGGGTCGATCGAGTCCGCCGCGCCGGACTCCTCGGCGACGATCTGCTGGGTCCGGAGCGCCACGCGCACGGCCTCCTCCGATGGAAGCGCCAGCGCCTCGTCGTAGCTGTTCGTGTGGAGCGACTGTGTCCCGCCGAGGACGCCGGCCAGCGCCTGGAGCGTCACGCGGACGACGTTGTTCAGCGGCTGCTGGGCCGTCAGCGACTGCCCGGCGGTCTGTGTGTGGAACTTCAGCTGCCTCGACTCGGGTCGCTCGGCGCCGTACCAGTCGGCCATCAGGCGCGCGTAGATCCGACGCGCGGCCCGGAACTTCGCCACCTCCTCGAAGATCGAGTTGTGGGAGTTGAAGAAGAAGGAGAGCTGCGGGGCGAAGTCGTCGACGTCGAGCCCGCGATCGATCGCGTCCTCGACGTACGCGAAGCCGTCCGCGAGCGTGAACGCGAGCTCCTGGATCGCGGTCGAGCCGGCCTCGCGGATGTGGTAGCCCGAGATCGAGATCGGTCGGAACTTCGGCGTCTCCCGGGCGGCGAACTCGACGGTGTCGGTCACCAACTTCAGCGACGGCTCCGGCGGGACGACCCACTCCTTCTGTGCGATGAACTCCTTGAGCATGTCGTTCTGGAGGGTCCCACCGAGCTGGTCCCGCGGGACGCCCCGCTCGTCGGCCAGCGCGACGTACATCGCGAAGACCACGGGCGCCGACGGGTTGATCGTGAACGACGTGGTGACCTCGCCGACGTCGATCCCCTCGAAGAGCACCTCCATGTCCCGGAGCGTGTCGACGGCGACGCCCTCCGTGCCGACCTCGCCGTCGGCCATCGGGTCGTCCGAGTCGAGGCCCATCAGCGAGGGCATGTCGAACGCCGTCGACAGTCCGGTCTGGCCCTCCTCGATCAGGTAGTGGAACCGCTCGTTCGTCTCGCGGGCGGTGCCGAAGCCGGCGAACTGCCGCATCGTCCAGGTGCGCCCGCGGTACATCGTCGGGTAGACGCCCCGCGTGTACGGCGCCTGGCCGGGGAACCCGAGGTCCTCGAGGTAGTCGAGGTCGGCGACGTCCGCGGGCGTGTAGAGGTCCCGGACCTCGTGGTTGGAGACGGTCGCGAACCGATCCTTCCGCTCCCCGTGTCGATCGAGCGTCGGATCGCGGGTCTCGGACGCCCACCGCTCGCGCCCCGCACGGATGGCGGCGAGGTCCTCCTCGTCGAACATGCCGCAAGTATTGCCTGGCCGCCGATTAAGGATTCGGGTGCCGTGTGCGACCGCCGTCGCCCGTCCCGGCGGATCGACGGTCACCGTCGTCGACTCGGCCGGGGCTGTTCCGCCGCCGTCACGGACCGGGTGGCGACGCCGGCGCGAAACTGGCGAACGTTATATTCGAACGGCGCCTGCCGCTGACATGAGCGTCATCGCCGAGTTCGTCGTCGGGGCCGGAGGGTTCCCGATGGGCAACGACGTGCTCTACGAGTGCGGCTGGGCGTTCGAACTGGAGCGGATCATCCCCACCGAGGACCGGACGCTGCCGTTCTACTGGGTGACCGGCATCGACGGCGACCGGGACGTCTCGCGATACGTCGCGTCCGTGGAGGCGGATCCCGAGGTGGAGTCGCTGAGGCTCCTCGACCGGGTCGACGACCGGGCGCTGTTCCGTGCAGTCTGGCGGCTCGGCGCCGGTGGGCTTATCGAGGGCCTGACCGATCCCGACCTGGTCGTCCTGGAACTGTCGGGTGACCACACCGGGAGCCGCCTCGGGCTCAGAGCCGAGCGACGCTCCTCGCTGGCTCGCTTCCGTGAGTACTGCCGGGCCCACTCGTTCGACGTCGAGCTGACGAGAGTCGGGGAACTCACCGGCTTCCGACCGCCGGATCGGGGACCCGAGCTGTCCGTCAAACAGCGCGAGGCGCTCGAGACGGCCTACGAACTCGGCTACTTCGACGAGCCGCGGCGCGCCCAGCTGGCGGCCGTCGGCGACGCTCTCGAGATCTCCCGGCAGGCGGCCGGGGCGCGGATCCGGCGGGGAACGCGCCGGCTGGTCGAGGCATCGCTCGGCCGAGTATAAGTACGGGTTTCGTCGTAAAGGCATACACTCTGCCGGGCGGCCGGAGACGGTCCAGCATGGACGAGGATTCGGGGACCGGAGGGACCGAGGGGACCGGGGGCACGGGCGACCAACGGGACCGGAGCGACGCGTCGCGCGAGAGCGGCTCCCGGGCGCGTGTGGGTGCGGATGCCGACCCGGGTGACGGGCCGGTCGTCCGGACGGACGGCGGGCGATCGACGCCGGCCAGCGGGGGCGCGTTCGGCGTCGGGACGACCGGCGACGGCCGGGTGCAGGTCGCCGCACCGCCGTCGAACGTCCTCGACGCCGTCTTCGAGGCCGTCGGGCAGGCGACCGGCCGCGCCCCCGAACGGCTGGCACCGCTGTACGACAGTATCGACCCCGACGCGCTCTGGCGGCTGTTCGAGCACGATCCGTCCGCCGTCGGCGCCGTCGAGGCATCGTTCTCCTACGCCGGCTGTGACGTCACCGTCGAGCGACTCGGGGCCGAAGTACGGGTGGCCGTCGAGGCCGGTCCGGGAACGGGCTACCGGGACTGACCCCGGCCGGCCGGCGGTCTGCTCTCCCGGCGCGCCGGCGCCCCGCCCCGCCCCCGCGTTCGTCGTCGCCGTCGAACTCCGGTGGCTTCGCGAGCCGTCGAGCGGTCGCTGGGGGCGGGCTACCCGAAGCTCTCGACCTTCGCGGCGTCCGCGTCGGCGCCGGCGGTCGACAGCGCGGCCACCGCCTCGTCGACGAACGGCTGGAAGCCGTAGACGAACACCTGCTCGCCGTCGGTCCCCGCGAGGACGTCGGCGACGAGCGGTTCGAGCTCCCCGTCGGTGACGTGGACCGTCGCCCCCTGCTCGCGGAGCGCGTCGAGCCGCTCGCGGTGGGTCACCCGGTCCGGCTCGTCGCGGTAGACGACGGCGGCCTCGTGGCCCGTGGCGACCGCCCGTTCGGCGATCCCCACGGCGGCACCGACGCCCGGCCCGCCAGCCAGGACCACCGCGCGCGGCTCGCCGTCGTAGGCGGCGTCGCCGAACGGACCGGAGACGTCGAGCTCGTCGCCCGCGGACAGCTCCGCGAGGAACCGGCTGAACGGGCCGCTCTCGTCCGGGTCGACCCCGACGGTCAGCTCGAAGGTACCCTCGACGTCCGGCGAGGAGAGGGTGTAGAAGCGCGCGTACGACTCGCCGTCGATGGTCGCCCCCAGGCGGACGAACTGGCCCGGACGGGCCTCGAACCCCGGCGGCGTCTCCAGCTCCACGGCCACGGTGTCCCGCCCGACCTCCCGGACGGCGGCGACGGTGACTGTCGCGTCCATGGCCGACAGTGCGGTCGGTCGGGTGAAGGGCCTTCCCTTCCGCGGCGCCGTCGACCCCGCGGCAGTGGCGAGCGGCCGTCGGGACGAACGAACGCCGATCCGTGTGGGACCGCGGCCGCGGACGTGCGACCCGACAGACGGGGGTCCCGGACCGGATCCGGACCCGCCTCGATCGCGGGGCGACGGGTGCGGCCGGTCGCCCGATCGCCCACCGAGCACGCGGGAGCGGGCTGGACCCGCCCCCCGTTCCCGGTCGTACGACGGGCGGTTTCGAACCGTCACTGGGGACCCAAATAATTCGAAATATTACAATATGTTACCCCTGTATGGACCGGAATCGTACGTTCGGTCGGTGCCTCGTCGCCGGAACCCGGCGGCCGGAGCGGCTGTGCAGTGACGATCCACCCGTTCAGAAGGCTTTTCATACGCCCCGAGGAACCCGTAAACAGGATGACTGCGGACTTCAACTGGGCCATCGGTGGCGAGGCCGGCGACGGCATCGACTCCACCGGGAAGATCTTCGCCCAGGCGCTCTCCCGGGCTGGACGACACGTGTTCACCTCGAAGGACTTCGCGTCCAGGATTCGAGGCGGATACACGGCGTACAAGGTTCGAACCTCCGTCGGGGAGGTGCAGAGCGTCGTCGACCGGCTCGACGTCCTGATCGCGCTCACCCAGCGGACCATCGACGAGAACCTCGACGAGCTCCACGAGGGGTCGGTGATCATCTACGACGGCGAGCGCACGACCATGCAGGACGTGGAGGTGCCGGAGGGGATGTTCGGGCTGGACGTCCCCTTGAAGCGCCTCGCGGAGGACGCCGGCGGCGCCATCATGGCGAACGTGGTGGCGCTGGGGGCCGCCTGTGCGGCGACCGACTTCCCGATCGAGAACCTGGATTCGGCGCTGCAGAAGCGCTTCGGCGACAAGGGGACCGCCATCGTCGAGAACAACAAGCAGGCCGCCCGCGCCGGCCAGTCGTACGTCGAGGAGGAGTACGAGCCCGACGACTACGACTACAGCCTCGAGACGACCGACGCGGACTACGTCCTGTTGAACGGCGACGAGGCCATCGGCATGGGCGCCATCGCGGCGGGCTGTCGGTTCTACGCCGGCTACCCGATCACGCCCGCGACGGACGTGATGGAGTACCTCACCGGCCGCATCGAGCAGTACGGCGGCCACGTCCTCCAGGCGGAAGACGAGCTGTCGGCGATCAACCTCGCACTGGGTGCCGCCCGCGCCGGCGCGCGATCGATGACGGCGACGTCCGGGCCGGGGATCGACCTGATGGCCGAGACGTTCGGGCTGGTGGCGACCTCCGAGACGCCGCTGGTGATCTGTGACGTGATGCGGTCGGGCCCCTCGACGGGGATGCCGACCAAACAGGAGCAGGGCGACCTCAACATGACCCTGTACGGCGGCCACGGCGAGGTCCCGCGGTTCGTCGTCGCCCCGACGACCGTCTCGGAGTGTTTCTGGAAGACCGTCGAGGCGTTCAACCTCGCCGAGAAGTACCAGACGCCGGTCTAC
>Ga0207797_1001391_pt1 | contig 17506 bp, 10 predicted proteins | sample PRCRCaboRojoPR_6_FD_187275 | JGI IMG/M metagenome (GOLD analysis project Ga0207797, IMG submission 187275) | Marine sediment microbial community from Cabo Rojo, Puerto Rico - PR CR 10% Liquid 1 (SPAdes) | ecosystem: Environmental > Aquatic > Marine > Coastal > Sediment | place: Cabo Rojo, Puerto...
GGGTTCGCGACCACGAGCCGCACCGAGTAATGCAGCCGCCCAGTCAGTTAACCGCGTGATACGAGCCTCCTAATTCGAGCCAGTGGACCCCGCTCTCCCGAGCGTTCGCGCGAAGACGAGGGGGCGACGATGACGATCCGGGGACGCCCGAGGGGCCGCCCGCCCTGCTCGATCCCCACGGCGCCTGCCGACACCGCCGGCAGGAGCATGCCACCCGAAGCCCTCTCATAACAAAGCCCGCTGGTCGCCTGACTCTCTCCGATGAGTTACGAATCACCGCCGGTCGAGGTCGCGAACCACCGCGCGACCGCGGCCGACCGTGAGTCGGTCGGCGACGGCCCGGTCGTCGCCGGGGTCGGCCTCCTGGTCGGGATCCCCGCGTACAACGCCGCGGGGACGATCGACGGGGTCGTCCACGCGGCGCGTCCGTACGCCGACGAGGTGCTGGTCGTCGACGACGGGAGCACCGACGGGACCGGCGACCGCGCCCGCGAGGCAGGGGCGGTCGTCCTCACCCACCCGGTCAACGGGGGATACGGTGCAGCCCTGAAGTCCATCTTCCGCGCGGCGGCCGACCGCCGTGCCAGTCGGCTCGTCGTCCTCGACGCGGACGGGCAGCACGACCCGGGCGACATCCCGCGCCTGGTCGAGCCGCTCGCGGATCCGAACCTCGGGCTCGACGTCGTCATCGGCAGCCGGTTCGCCGCAGGCGGGACGACCGACGCGCCACTCTACCGGCGCGTCGGGCTCGCCGTCGTCAACGGACTCGCGAACCTCAGTCTGGGTACCCTCGGCCCGGACCGGATCGCGGACACGCAGAGCGGCTTCCGGGCGTACACCGACCGGGCGATCGCCTCGCTCGCCGCCGACGAGACGATCGGCGACCGGATGGAAGCGTCCCTCGACATCCTCTATCACGTCAGCCAGTTCGAGTACGGGGTGACGGAGGTGGGCACCACGATCACGTACGACGTCGAGAACGCGTCGAGCGACGACCCGGTCTCACACGGCCTCGAACTGGTCGGGACGATCTTCCGGCGCAGCCTCCGGAACCGACCGTTCGTCTCCCTCGCCCTGACGGCGGGAGCAGCAGCGCTCGTGGCGACGGTCCTGTCCGGACGCCGACGGATCTGATCTGACGCGGAGCCGAGTCTCGAGCCAGGACGCCAGGTCTCGCACCCGTCGGCGCCTCTCACCTTGCTCGGTAGAAATCCGCCCGTCCGTGGGCCGTCGGTCGGAAGTCGGGATCGACAGCCGACCCGGACGGCGAACGGGGTTCTTCCGATCAGCCCCCGGATGCGAACGAGCCCCGGATTCAACTACGATCACGGGACCAGCGTCGCCGTGCTCTGACGAATCGTCGCGGAGCGGTCGAGCGGTCGCGTGGTGCGCCGCTCCGCGTCGAGGGATCGCCGTCCACGTGCCACCTGTTCGCCACAGCGGTCGTCGTCACCGGGGAAGACCGCCCGGGCGCGCTCCGTCCCCGGTGACCGCTGTCAGGCCACCTCCCACGTCCCTCGCGTCCCCGTTCCGCCAGGTCGCTCCCCCCGCACACCCTGGTTCCCAGCGTCGCTACCCTTCCAGTCACCCGTCCCGTCCCCTCGGCTGTCGGCCGTCCCCTCGGCTGTCGGCCGTCGCCGTCGTAGTCTACGGGGCTCGCCGAGCCGCCTCGCGCTACCGGGCGCCTGTCGCCCGTGGTCGACCCTCCCCCGGGAGCAGCCGTCGCCTGTCACGAGGCGGATCCAGACCGGTCCATCGACCCGTCGGCCGGCTGCTCCGAGCCGGGGCCGGCGCTCGCTCCCCCGACCGATCGCCCTCGCGGCGACGGCTCCGCTCGCCCCGTTCGACCAGCTCGGATCGGCTGCCGACAGCGTCGTGCCCGTCGACAGAACCGTCCGAAGAGCCGGTAGCGGACGACTCGCCCGTCCGGGACGATCCGGCCACGGGAGCGACAGCCGATCCCGAGAACTCACCCGTCCTCGACGAGTTCGCCGACGAACTCGTCGTACCGCGCCATCACGGCTCCGACCGAGAAGGCAGCTGCACGGCGCCGGAGGTCGTCCGACCCTGGGGGCGCCTCGAGCGTCTCCAGGATCGCGTCGGCGAGGGCGCCGGCGTCACCCACGGGGACGAGCGGACCGTAGGTGCCGTCCTCGAGGATCTCCCGCGGTCCGGAGGGGCAGTCGGTCGAGACGATGGGCGTCCCGACCGCCAGTGCCTCGAGGAGAACCGTCGGGAGCCCCTCGTGAACCGACGAGAGGACGAACGCGTCGGCACGCGCCATACAGCCGTAGGCGTTGTCGACGTAGCCGGGGAACCGGACCGCGTCGTCGATTCCCAACTCCCGGGCGAGCGCCGCCAGCGGCGCTCGTCCGGAACCCTCGCCGGCCACCACGAGCCTCGCGTCGGGGTGTCGCGCCCGGACCCGGACGAACGCCCGCAGCATCGTCGGGACGTCCTTGGCGTCCTCGAGCCGCCCTACGGTGAAGAGAAGGGGCCCTCCCGTGGAGGGGTTCCTGTAGAGATCCTCGCGAGCGGTGTCGGAGGGCACGGTTGACTCGCCGTCCACTGTCTCGCCGGTACCGAGCCCGAGGTGAGCCGTCGCGACCGCGTCGCGGGCGGGATCGTCGAGCCAGTCGACGCCCTCGTCGAGGGGTACCGCCGCGGCCGCCCGGATCGCCTCGACGTCGATCGGGTTGTAGAGGACGGCGACCCGGTCCGGGTCGACGCGGGTGCCGTCACGGACGCTCTCGGCGACGCCCGCGGAGACGCCGACGACGCGGTCGGCCAGGGGGTAGAGCCGGGACGCCAGCGCGACCGCGATGCGGTTCCGGAGTTCCGACCGGGCGCCGAACGTATTGTGCTCCGTGAGTACGAGCCTCGTCCCGGTCCCGTCGCCCGCGAGAGTCCGGGCGAGGGTGGCAACGACGTTCCCGTGGAGCATCGCCGCGAAGAGCACGGCGGGGCGCTCGCGGCGGAGGTACCGCCGGAGTCCGGGGACTGACGCGAGGGTCCCGAGTCCGGGGATCGCGGGCGTCTCGAGGTCGACGAGCCGGACTGCCGGGTCGACGTCGTCGAGGAGCGGTCCCTCGCGGAACGAGACGACCAGGTCGACCGGGTAGCCGCGGGCTGCCAGCCCGTTGGCGATCGTGACGGTGACGCGCTGGGCGCCGCCGACCGCCAGCGCGTCGATGTAGAAGGCGACGCGGGGACGGGCCGTCGGCGTCCCGTCCCGCGGCGACCCCTCTGTCGCCGCGTCGGCAGTGGCCGCCGCGTCGGGAGTGGCGTTCATCGACGGGGGGACGCGCGGACGGGGGATTAGAATAGACCGGCTAATCCGGCACCTCCGTCGCGTCGGCGACGCCGTACAGGTCCACGCTCCGTCCGGCAGCCCGTCACGAGTCCGTCGTCCGCCGTCGGGTCGCGCGGTTAAACCGGCGGTTACGTCCCCGGAGACGGCTACACGGTGCCATACCGGAGCTGGTAGGGAGGTAGGCGGTCGCTTACTTTGCCCCTCGTCAGCCTCTCGGCGGGTGAGATACTCCATGCAGGCTATCCAGTTCCTCGCAAGCGTGTACGAGCAGGTTCGGCGGGACGGACTCGACGGCGTTCGGGACGTCCTCTACCGCCTGTACCGGATCGGCTGGGCCCGCGCCTCGGCGCTGGACCGGTCCGGTCGCCACGTCTACGACGAGGAGTGGGACGTCCTGGTGGTTCTCGACGCCTGTCGACCCGACCTCCTCGCCGAGGTCGCCCCCGAGTTCGGGTTCCTCCCGAGGACGGGACGGGTCCGGTCGGTCGCGTCGACCTCCCGCGAGTGGCTCGAGAGGACGTTCGCGCCCGACCGGCTGGCGGAGACGCGCCGGACCGCCTACGTGACGGGGAACCCGTTCAGCGACGGGACCTGCGATCCCGCCGCGTTCGCCATGCTGGACGAGGTGTGGCGCTACGGGTGGGACGAGGAGCTCGGGACGGTGCCGGCCGAGCCGATCACCGACCGGGCGATCCGGGCCTGGCGGGCGGGCGTCGCCGACCGGCTGATCGTCCACTACATGCAGCCGCACTTCCCGTCGGTCCCGAACCCGGAGTTCGCGTCGGGCATCGAGCTGGACGCCGTGGGCGACCACTGGGAGTCCGTCTGGGACGGCCTGCGGCGCGGCCGGCTCGACCGCGAATCCGTCTGGGCCGCCTACCGCGACAACCTCCGGTACGTCCTCGGGCAGGTGGAACTGCTCGCGACCAGCATCGACGCCGACCGGGTCGTCGTCACCGCCGACCACGGCAACTCGTTCGGCTCGTGGGGGCTCTACGGACACCCGGAGGCGCCCATCGGCGCGATCCGGGACGTTCCGTGGGCGGTCCTGACGGCACGGGACGTGGCCGGCTACGAACCGCGGGACTGGGCCGACGCCACCGACGTCGAGACGCGTCGGCCCCACGGGACCGCCGGCTCGGACGACCGAGTCGAGTCGATGCTCCGCAACCTCGGGTACCTGTAACCGACAGTCCGCCTCCGCGCTGCTCGCCCCGTCTGCTTCCCAGCGGAGGTCTGCCTCCGTTCGGTCTCCGCACCTCCGGTCGTCCGCCTTTCACCCCGCCGTTCTCCCCTCCGTCGGGCCTTCCTCCCACCTACCGTCTCTCCGGCCGGCACTCGGCCACCGCCGTTCGTCCTCTCGAACAGTCCAGGCGCGAGACGAGGGGACCATCGGGCCGCGCTCACCAGCAGTTATTTAACATCGTCGTGAAGTAACAGGATCCGAATGGTCCAGCCATCGCGGAGCCGGGTTGCGATCCAGCCGGCAAGCGAGCCGGGGAGCCCTCGGCGGTGGTCGCACCCCCCGTACGGTCACGGTACCTGTCGGGAACCAGTTCGCCTAAGAGGACAGCCGACCGGGTGGGGGGTAAGGACAAGACGATGAGGGACGACTCGACGGGGGACGACGGCTCGCTGCTGGGGACGGCGGGGACGCTACTCGTGGTGGGCGTGCTCGCGGTAGCGACCGTCTCGGGGGGAGTTGCCGGCGTCGCGACCGACGCCGGATCGGACCGGACAGCACACATGACAGGGGGATCGCTGGCCGACCGATCGGACACGAACGCGACTGCACCGGCGGGGGACGACGGCGGGGTCGACCGCGAGAACGCGACAGGGTCCGAGCCGACCACGGTGTCGGACACTGGAGCGAACGACACCGACGCCGGAGCGAACGACACCGACGCCGGAGCGAACGACACCGACGCCGGAGCGAACGACACCGACGCCGGGGAGGGTGAGCCGGACGCGGAGGCGAACGAGACCGTCGCTACGGCCACGCCGGAGCCGTCCGGGCCGCCGCAGGTGACGGGCAAGGCGGAGCTGTACGTGCCCGGCCGCGGCCTCCTCGGATCCAACAGCGAGACGCTTAGCGTGATCGAGATCTCGTTCGATCGACCGGTCGTCGACGCGCGATCCGGCGAACCACTGAACGAGTCGACCGTGCGCGTCCGGGTGAACGGCCGCTACGTCAGCGACCGGTACACCGTCGACGACGACGCGAGCGCCGGCTCGGGGAGCACGACGCCGGGCCAGCTCGTCCTCTCGTCGCCCATGGAGCTCGAAGTCGACGACAACGTGCGGGTCCGGCTCCCGCCGCTCGCCGCCGCGGACGGCGAGGGCACGACCGACGGGCCGCTGGTGGTCTCGGTCCCGACGACGTCCGGGACGGCGGCGGAGTCGACTGCCGACGGCAGCCCGAAGACCGCCGAGTTCGGCGTCTACGCGGGCCCGCCGGTCGCGGTCCTCGCGGACGACGGCGAGGGCGACGTCGACAACCCGATCGTGGTCCGGAGCCGGAGCCGGGGCTACGTCGACGAGCACTCGACGGGCACCGCCAGCCAGGTCTGGCTGTTCGACACGCGCGAGCGCAACGAGAGCGACAACTACTGGTTCGACATGACCGGCGACGAAGGGACCGCGCGGGACGACAACCAGCCGGGCGTCCGGTTCTCCCGCCTCAACCTCTCGGTCCGGGTCGACGAGACCCAGCTGGACCCCGGCGAGTCGATCAGGGGAATCGCGCGGGCGGACGACGTCGGCCGCCAGGTCCGGGTGATCCTGGAGGACCCCGCCGGGAACGAGGAGAGCACCGTCGTCCGGATCAACGGCTCGAACGAGGCCGGCTTCTCGTTCGGCCCGCTCTACACCACCGGGAGCTACAGCGTGACGGTCAACGACACGCTCTCGAACAGGTCGGTCCGGACCCGGTACGTCGCCGTCCAGCCCGGCGTCGCCTCGCTCCGGACCACCGAGTTCGAGGACCAGCGCGGCGACGTCGTCGAGATCCCCGTCGAGGTGTCGCGAACCGACTCGGCGGTCGTCGTCGTGGGGAGCGAGGAGGTGGGCTACCGGGCGGTCGTCGAACTGAACGACGGGAACAGGGACGGGAAGGTCGTCCTCCGCTGGAACACCTTCCTCGCCGACGGCCCGACCGACGGGACCGGCGAGGCGTTCTCGGTGCGGGACGACTCGAACTACTACGGCGAGGACTCGCTGACGGTCAGGTCGGTGAACGCCTCGCTGGCCGGCGGGGACGGCTCGCCGCCGGAGCTCCTCGACGCGGGCAGCTACCCGATCGACGCCTACGGCGGCTCCAGTACCGCGGGGCTGACGGACGCGGTGGCGACGGTCCTGCTGCGCGAGCGGACGCTCCGGGACGTCGACGTCCTCGCGGCCCCCGATCGGCTCGCCGGCGACCTGGAGGACCTGGCGGCCGTCGAGGCGGCGAAACGGAGCGGCAACCTCTCGCGGACGTCGACCGTCGCGATGGGCGACCTCCTGGTCCTCCAGGTCGGGGCGACCGGCCTGGAAGGCGGGTTCGCGGCCTACGGCGACGTCGACGACGCCGAGCGGTTCGTCCCGTTCTCGGCGAACGGGAGCCTGGAGATCGTCGAGGTCGATCCCGGAACGAACCGCGAACCGGCGCGCCTGGAGGTCACGCAACCGGCGGTCGAGGTGGTCCCGGACGGCGACCGGGACACCTACTACCTGCTCGTCGACACCGGCGACGTCGGGGTCGACCCCCTGACGGCCGCCAGCGGGGCCGCCGACCTCGAGCCGGGCGACACCGTCGAGGCGAACGTGACGGTCAACTGGACGGCGAGCGACCGGGGTGCGGGCACCGATTCGGTCGGCGAGACGTTCACCTACGACGAGCGGACGTTCGACGTTCCCGATCCGGTGAACGTGACGGCGAGCAGGACGGTCAGTCTGCGGGTGCCGACGACCCTCGCACCCGGAACCGAGGTCCGGCTCCGGATCCGCGCGGAGAGCAACCCCGGGGCCGCCTTCCTGCGGACCCAGACGGTCCGGGTGAACCGCGAGGGGACGGTCGTAGCCGACCTCGACGGACGGGGGTTCCAGATCGGGACCGAGTTCACCGTCCAGCTGACCGCCCGCGACGTGGAGACGACCGTCGACGGTCGCGTCGTCGAGCCCGGGGCCACGCCGACGCCCGAGCCGACACCGGCGTCCACGCCGACGCCCGCGCCGACGTCGACGCCGTCGGCCGCCGCGTCCACGCCGACACCAGCGGCGTCCACGCCGACGCCCGCCGCGGGCCAGTCGGACGCCACGTCGACGCCGGCGGCCGCCGCCACGCCCACGCCGGCCGGGACCGCCGCCACGCCCACGCCCCCGTCGACGGAGTCCGGGGGCGAACCCGTGGAAACCGACGGGGACGTGAGCGCGGCGAACACTGCCGCGGGCCAGTCGGGACCGTCGACGACCGGATCGGACGACAGCACCCCGACGAACGGCCGGTCGCCGCTCGTCCCGCTGACCGCGCTCGTCCTGCTCGCCCTGGTGGCCGTCTCGATGCCCCGCGACGAGGAGTGACGGGGACGGCGGCGCGCCAGCCCGACCGGGTGTCGCGTCGGATCCGGTCGCGTCGGCTCTGATCCGGTCGCGTCCGACGAGGGGTGTCGGCTGTTCGGGTGGATCCGGTACTCCGGTACCGGTAGATCCGACGACCCGCCTCAGACGCCCACGACCCGGCTCACGCGCTGGAGGGCCCGGTAGGTCGGGCGTCCCCCCAGGGCCGAAAAGAGGAAGCCGTAGAACCGTGGCGACCGGACCGGATCGTACCGGAGCGCCCGGAGGAGGAGTCGTCGGGCGTCGCGATACGAGCCGCTCTGGAGTGCAGTCTTGCCGAGCGACTCGGCCGTCGCGGCCAGGAACTGGCGTTCCATCCCGTGTCGACGGGCCAGCGGTCGGTGCGTCGCCAGCAGGAGGGGGTACGAGACGTCGCGCTTGCGGGCGAAGTCGTCGCTGATCCGGTCGTCGACGTCGAGCCGCCGGATACAGAGCGGCTCGGGGATCGACTCGAACGCACACACCTCCGAGAGCCGGAGGTACCACTCGCGGTCCTGCCAGGAGGGGAACCGCTCGTCGGGGAGCCCGGCCGCCTCGATCGCGTCGCGCCGGACCATCGCGGCCGAGAACTGCGAGAGCGACCGTCCCGCGAGCAGGTCACGAGTGATCGTCCCGCGGAGCGTCGGACAGACCTCGCTGTGGCCGTCGGGTCGCACGAACCGCATCCCCGTGTAGACGACCCCCACGTCCGGACCGGCGGCCTCGAAGGCGGCGACCTGCCTCGCGAGCTTCTCGGGCGCCCACTCGTCGTCGTCGTCGAGGAACGCGACGAGGTCGCCGGCGGCGGCGCGGATGCCGTCGTTCCGCGAGGCGTTCGCCCCCCGGTTCGTCTCGTGGCGGACGTGAGTGACCTGCAGGTCGCCGAGCTCGAGCGCCGGATCCGAGAGCACCTCTGTCGCGGGCACCGCCGAACAGTCGTCGACGACGACCAGCTCGACGGCGGGGTACGTCTGGGTCACGACGCTCTCGGCCGCCCGAGCCAGCTCCGCCGGCCGGTTGTACGTCGGGAGGACGACGCTCACGAGCGGGCGCTCGGCGTCCTCGACCCTCGTCGAGCCGGTCCGGTGGCTCGCTTCCGGGTCCGCCGGACGGTCCGCCGTCGACCCCTCCGTGCGGGTCGTCGTCGACCTCCCCGTGCGGGCCGTCATCGTGACCTCCGGACGAACGACCCCGCGAGGACCAGCCCGACCAGCAGCCCGGCGAGCCCCGCGATCACGGGGAGCGACGCCCGGACGGGGACCTGGACCCCGGCACGGTCGAGGTCGTCCGTGGCGGCAGGCTCTGGCTCCTCCGTCGCGTCGCCACCGGTGGACTGGTCGTCCCTCGTTCCCGACGGGATCGAGGTCCCCGTCGGAGCGGCGCTTCCGGATGGCGTTGCGGTGCCGGCGTCGGCCCGGGTCCCCTCGGCGGTGTACACCTCGAACTCGGACGCCCCGGTGACGGCCGCGACGGCGCCGTCGGCGTCGCGAACGACCGCGAACAGGCGGTACGAGCCGGGCGGGACGTCCAGCCGGAGCGTCGCGGCGTGGAGGCCCGTCCGGACGGACGTGGCGGGCACGACGGTCGCGATAGCGTCGTTCGCGAGCACGACGTCGACGCGACCGACCGCCGACGGGGGCCCGTAGACGGTTACCTGAACCGGCACGGCGGTGGCGGCGTCCGCGCGGTCGACCGCGGTGTGGGAGACGCCCAGCCCGGAGACGACGACGGCGACGGCGTCGCGCTCGCGACCCTGGCCGTCGGACAGCGCGAGGACGTAGACGCCGGGCGCGAGGGGATCGAGCCCCACGTCGGCCACACCGTCGACGACCTGCGGCGTCGCGAGGACCCGCCCGTCGGCGTCCCGGAGTTCGAGCTGCGGCGCTCCGCCGGCGGGCGCCCGGACGGTCGCCGAGAGCGTCCCGTCGCGGAGCGCGCCGACGACCGCCGAGACCGGCGTCGCGGCGAACTGGCCGACCCCGATATCGGCGTGGAGTGCCGCCGCCGAGACGCTCCCGTCGACGAGGAGGGCGTAGTCGTGAGCGTCCGCGTCCCCGTGGCCGGGGTGCGCGCTCGCCGGGACGACGAGCAACGCGAGACAGCAGTAGACGGCGAGGAGGCGCGTCGTGTTCATCGGGATCCGTTCTCCCGGAACGGCCATAGTTAAGCGCCGGCTGGCGGGGACGCGGGGCCCGGGGCAAGAGGTACGGGGGGACTACCCGACCGCGAAACCGACCCACTCGACGCCCCCGGGTCGTCACTGCCGACGGGAAACGACCGGGCGCTCTCAGGCCCTCACTCCCGGCGAGAGCCGACTCGACGCCCGGGAGCCGACGAGCAGACACCGTCCGAGAGGGTGAACGCCGTCGCCGGACCGCACTGCGTGGTTTCGCCGGCCCACTCGAGCCTGACGGACGCTGGCGTCTCGCGATCGTACCGTCCGGATACCGCCGGCCGTCGGCTCGCCGGGTCCGGAACGGCGACGGCGGGCGATCGACGGCGGATCGAGTCGGGCCGAGCGAGTGGGTTCCGAGCGGCTCCGGGGTCACCGTGGCCGGACCGGCGACGACGATCCGGGCCGCTCCGGGACCGGTTCGTCCCGACAGCGGCGGCTCTCGGGCCGTTAGGAGACGGCTACCGGCGGCAGGAACCGCCGGACTGGAGCGGCCGTACCCGTAGCCGGCACCTTACAATGCGAGCCCCGGTGGTAGCGAAGGTAATGGACGTCGTACAGATCAGCCACCTGCACCGCCCCTCGATCGGTGGCATCGAGAACTACAGCCACCGGCTCTGCGAGTCGCTCCGGGCCCGGGGACACCGCGCCGCGGTCCTCACGACGGACGCGAGCCTGCGGAACGACCGCAGTCCGCTCGGCGTCGAAGCGGACGTCGCCTACTGTCGGACCGACCTCGCGCCGTTCCGGAACCCGCTCTCGCGGGAGCTCTACCGCCGGGTGCGGGAGGTCGACGCCGACGTCTACCACCTCCACAGCCTCTGGTATCTCACGTCGCTCGCGACGATCCACGCCCTCCGGCGCGACCGGAGCACGCCCGTGGTGATGACGCTCCACGGCTTCCAGCCGATCCAGGGCCCCGTCGGACGCCTGCTGGAGGCCGCCTGGCGCCCGTTCGCGAGGTACGTCCTCCGGCACGTCGACCGGACGATCGTGCTCGGCGAGTCGGAGAAGCGTCGCCTGGTGACCGAGTACGGCGCCGACCCGGAGAAGGTGACGGTGGTACCGAACGGGATCGACCCCGACGAACACGCCGTCGATCCGCTGGCGGTCGACGCCTTCCGCGAGGCGTACGGCCTCGACCCCGACGTCCCGACGGTGCTGTTCGTCGGCCGGCTGGTCCCGCTGAAGCGCCCGGACCTGCTCGTCGAGGCCGTCGTGGACCACCTCCCGGACACCGACTGCCAGGTCGTCGTGGTCGGGCACGGCGAGGGGCGGTACGCCGACTCGCTGCGCGAGCGGGCCGACGGCCGCTTCACCTTCCTCTCGAACCTGCCGTTCGAGGAGCTGCTGGCGGCGTACGGCGCCGCGGACCTGTTCGTCCTGCTGTCGGCCGCGGAGGGACTCCCGACTGTCGTCCTGGAAGCGATGAACGCCGGCCTGCCCGTCGTCACTACTCCGGCGGGCGCACTCGGCGACGTCGTCGTCGACGGGGAACACGGGCGCCTACTCCCCGCGACCCCGTCGGCGATCGAGGTCGCGGCGGCGATCCGGGGGCTCGTCGACGACGAGGCGACGCGGCTGGCGACGAGCGAGCGGAACCGCGCGTACGTCCGGGAGGCGTTCTCCTGGGAGTCGGTCGCCGACCGGATCGTCGCCGTCTACGAGGACGTCGTCGCCGGGAAAGCCGGGAGCGGAGAGGTCCGCTCCGAGGCGGAACCGACGACCAGCACGGTCTGAGCCGCGGGGGAGGTCCGGGGGGAACCGACCCCTGCCACGCGAGCCCGTCCCCGTTTTCCGTCCGTCCCCAACCGGCCCGACGTCTACTCGACGACGATCGCGCCCTTCCCGCCGAGCGCGCGGTGGGGCTGGCAGGCGTACCGGTACGTCCCGGGCGCCTCGAACGAGCGTTCGAAGTGGACGCCCGCCTCGTGGTCGACGCGGGACCCCACGTCGGTATCGACGAAGGTGACGGTGTGTCCGCCGCCGTCGCCGGTCCACTTCCACTGGACCGTGGTGTCCGCCGACACACGGACGGCCGGGGGTTCGAACGCGAACTGGCCGCCGTTCCCCCGGGCGCCGGCGAGGATCGTCGCCGTGTCCGCGCCGGTCCAGTCGACGATCTCGCCGTCGTAGTTGTCGACGCCGGAGAGCCAGCCGTCGACCGTCTCGTTCCCGCTCGTGGGTCGCTCGCGGACGAGCACGGCGCCCCGCATCCCGATCGACCGGTGGGGCGTGCAGTAGTAGGCCCAGTCGCCGGTCGACTCGAACGTGTGGGAGAAGGTGTGACCGTGCGTGGCGACCGCCTCCCCGCTGTCGAAGGCGTCGGTGACGGCGACGACGTCGTGGGCACCGCCGTGGCCGGTCCACTCCCAGGTGACCGTCGTCCCGGGCGTGACCTCGATCGCCGGCGGACCGAACGCGTAGTGGTCTGCGGGCGAGTCGGCCGGCGAGACGCCGACCTTCACGCGCGCCGGCTCGTCGGGAGCGACCCGGGTGACGTGTCCGTCGTAGGCTACCGCCCCGGCCAGCCAGTCGTCGATCGACTCGACGGGCGTCGCCGTCGGCGGCTCCGTCGGTTCGGTGGTGGTCGGTTCCGTCGGCGCCGTCCGGGTCGGGGGCCGCGTCGGCGTCCCGGTGCCGGTCGAGGTCGACTGCGAGCCGTCGCCGGAGCCGCCCGCGGACGCCGCCCCGTCGCCGAGGCAGCCGGCGACGGCGGCCAGCGCCGCGAGCGACGCCCGCCGGAGGACAGTCCGCCTGTGCCGTGTCGTATCGGAGGTCGGGGACCCGTTCATCGCGACGGCGACTACACCGGGGGCCCGTGAAAAACGCCGACACGCGTTCCGGATTCTGGAATCCGACGGGGGACGCGACCCGACCGTCGCCGCGCGGCGACGAGTCCACGGCCATGGAACGCCAACCGTGGGTCTCCGTCCCGCGAACAGGAAAAACCACGGGTCGATTCCGGATCGTGGAAACGACTCCCACCCCCTTTCATCCGGGGGCTTTTATCCGATCGTGGGGCGAGTTCGCCCCGATCACGTGTCACGGCCCTGCCCCACGACGCGGTCGACCGTCGCACCTCCCCGAACCACCCGCCGTCCGGCCTCGCGGTGGCTCCCGGAGCCAGATCGGCCCCGGTCACGACCGTCACGCGTCCGACCCTCGTTCGACCCGGCCCTCCACCCCCGACGAACCGATGACCGAACCGAACCGACCACCACGGCCGTCCCCGTCCCCGCGACGGGGCCCCGTGAGCGCCCGCCAGGAGCCCTGACCGTGGCGGGCGACGGAGACGGCCGCAGCGACCGCGACGACGCGCCGAACGCGCTCGACGACACCGACCCCGGTCCGTCGGAACCGGATCCCCGATCCGACACCGGTGCCCGCTCCGGGGGGGTCCCCCGGACCAGCACGGACCGTCACCCCGGTGGGGACCGCGAGACCGATCGGGGCTCGGGATCGGGATCGGGCTCGGTTGAAGGACTCGGCTACGGCCCCGGCCGGCCCGACCGGGAGCCGGCCCGGGGAGACGTCCGGTGCGCCGGCGATCACGACGTTCAGGCCGTGCTGGGCGCCCTCGCGGACGCGGACTGTCGGCGGATCCTCGCCGAACTCGACGACCCGGGAACCGCCCCGGAGATCGCCGAGCGGTGTGACCTGCCGCGGACGAGCGCCTACCGGAAGCTATCGACCCTCTCGGAGGCGGACCTCCTCGACGAGCGCATCGAGGTGCGCGAGGACGGCCACCACGCCACGCGGTACGTCCGGAGCGTCTCGGGCGTCTTCCTCGCGTACGACGGCGGGGAGTCGTTCTCGATGGACGTCCTCCCCGACGAGCCCCGCCACGACGGAGAGCGCGGGGAGTCCAGCGCGTCCGTGGCCGACGACCGCCCGGAGGCCGAAGCCGGCGAGGGGGACCGGCTCGACGCCGACGCAGACCCCGACTCGCGCGAGGGCGCGGAGTCCCCCGACGAACGGCTCGCACGCTACTGGTCGCGGATCAGCGAGGAGCTCTGAGAGCCGTGGACGCGACCGTTCCTTTCGTCGCGATCGTCTTCAAGACGGTGACGCTCGGGCTCGGCGGGCTGATCACCTACCTCGCGGCGAAGGCCGCCCACAGGGCCGGGGGTGGCGGCCTCCGGTACCTCGCGGTCGGCTTCGGGATCGTCACGTTCGGGTCGCTGCTGGCGGGCGTGGCCGACCAGCTGCCCGTGGCGGACGCGAGTACCGCGCTGATCGTCGAGAGTGCGCTGACGGCCGTCGGCTTCGCCGTCATCGCCTACTCGCTGTACGCGACACGGACCTGACGGACACGAGATACGACGAACCCGAACCCGACGACCGGGGACCGGGCGGCTCGCCTCGCTACTGCCGGTCGCCGGCCGCAGTCGACTGCTGGCCGACGTCGGTCGGTTCGGTCGGTTCGGCTGTCGACGCCGACTCGTCGCCGTCGGTCGTCCCGGACGCCGACTGGCCGCCGTCCGACGGCTCGTCCGTCGAAGACTGGTCGCCGTCGGTCCCGCCGCCGGCCGACTGTTCGTCGTTCGACGGTTCGGGTGTCGACTCCGACTGGTCGTCGTCAGTTCTCCCGGGCGTCGACTGTTCGTCGCCGGACGGGTCGGGCGTCGACTGTTCGTCGCCGGACGGGTCGGGCGTCGACTGCTCGTCGCCGGACGGGTCGGGCGTCGACTGCTCGTCGCCGGACGGGTCGGGCGTCGACTGCTCGTCGTCTGCCGGTCCCGACGCCGGGGACTGTCCGTCGTCTGCCGGTCCCGACGCCGGGGACTGCCCGTCGTCCGCGGACTGTTCGTCGACGGGTGCGGGGGTCGACTGGCCGTCGACGCTCCCGTCCCCGTTCCCGTTCTCGTCGCCGCCGTCGCTGTCGGCCGCCGTCCCGTCGGCCGTCGCGACCACCCGCACGACGACCTGCGCGAGGTTCGAGCCGGCGCCGTCGTCGTCGCGGACCGCGTAGAGGAACGCGTCCTCGGTCCGCTTCGACCCGTCGTGGACGTACGTGATCGAGCCGTCCGCCTCGACCGTCGCCGTCCCGTAGAGCGGCCGGGCGACCTCGATCACCTCGACCGTCGAGGCGTCCAGTGCGCCGTCGGGGTCGCGATCGTTGCCCAGCACGTCGATCCGAACCGCACCGCCCGCATCGACGGTCACCGCGTCGTCGACGGCGGTCGGCGCCTCGTTGGCGCGGGCCAGTTCGGTCGTGCCCGCGCCCAGGTACGTCTCGGCGAGCGTGGCCTCGAGGGCCGACAGCTCGGCGTCCGAGAGCGCCCGGTCGTACAGCAGGACCGCGGCGACCTGCATCTCGACGTTCGCCCCGCCGCCCAGCTCCTCGCCGATCCGGAGCTGGTCGTCGCGCGTCTCGAAGACGTGCGTCCCCGAGTCGACGACGGAGCCGTCGACGCGGTGCTCGAACGCGTCGGCGGCGACGCGGGCCGACTGGACCATCCAGCCGGCGCCCGTTCCGGGAACGCCCGTCCGCTCGTCCTCGGCGCTTCCCCACGCCTGGAGCGTGAGGTTGCCGGCGTCGTCGACGACCAGGCCGAACGCCCTGTTCCGGCCGTCGTAGCCGTACGCGACGCCGCCGAAGCCGACGGAGTCGTAGCGCACGACCGTCACCAGCGTCCGGTCGGCCGCGCCCGTGGGCACGGCGGTCAGGCCGCCGGCGGCCGTCCGCACGGCGGCGTCGTCGACGCCGTCGAACGCGACGGCCGGAGAACCGCCCGGCGTCCCGGTCGCGAGGAGCGACGGGGCGCCGGCCGCCGTCAGGTCGTTGCCGGATCCGGAGCCGTCGGCCCACGCGGTGACGGCCCCGAGGCCGTCGGTGGTGACGCCCGCACCGGCCTCGAGACGGACGACGAGCCCGTCTGTCGGGACACCCGCAACCGGCTCCGTGACCGTGATCGAGACGATCGCGACGTTCGAGACGGCGCCGTCGTCGTCCGCGACCGTGTAGGCGAACGCGTCGGACGTGGTCGCCGAGCCGTCGTGGACGTACTGGACGACGCCGGTGTCCTGTGCGACGACCGAGCCGTTCGTCGGCCCGTCGACGATCGTCAGGCTCGCCCCGACGAGCGAGCCGTCGGCGTCGCCGTCGTTGTCGAGGACCCGGACGCCAACGGTGTCGCCGCGGGCGACCGTCGCCGCGTCGTCGACCGCGGTCGGGGGCTGGTTCGTCCCGTCGCCGATCGTCACGGTGACCGTGGCGGGGTTCGAGACGCCGCCCTCGTCGTCCGCCACCCGGTACGCGAACGTGTCGACGGTCGCCGCGTCGCCCAGGTGCGTGTAGCGCACGACGCCCGGGGCGACGATGGCGACCTTGCCGTGGTCCGGCATGTCGACGAACGACACCGCGGTCGCGTCGAGGCTGCCGTCGGGGTCGCGATCGTTCGCCAGCAGGTCGACCTCCGCGGCGCCGTCCCGCGGGACGGCGAGAGCGTCGTCCTCGGCGACCGGGGGCGCGTTGTCGGTCGGGACCGTCGCACCGAGGTAGGTGGTCGCGAGGTACGACTCGACGGCCCGCCGCTCGTCGGGCGTCAGCGCGCGGTCGTAGATCAGGACCGCGGCGACGTCCATCGGGACGTAGGCCCCGGGCTGGAGCTCCGCGCCGACGACGAGCCGCTTCGGTCGGGTCTCGAACGTCGCGCTTCGCGAGTCGATCGCCACGCCGTCGCGGTAGTGGGTGAACGTGCCCGCCTCGTGCGTGGCGCTCTGGACGAGCCAGCCGGTGTTCGCGCCGGGCAGCCCGGAGCCGTACTCGAAGGCGGTGTTCCAGCCGTGAACCGCCAGGTCGCCGTCGCCCCCCGCGAGCACCCCGAACGCCTCGTTGTCCGAGGGCCAGCCGTAGGTGACGCCGCCGTCGCCGGTGCCGCGGTAGCGGACGACCTGGAAGACGGTCCGGTCGTCGTCACCGCCCGGGAGCCCCCGGAGCCCGCCCTCGCGGGCCAGGAGGTCGTCCTCGCCGTCGAAGGCCACGTAGTCACGGCTCTCGAGCCCGCCAGCGACCAGTCGCGGATCGCCGGCCGCCGCGAGGTCGTTGCCCCGCCGGGAGTCGTCGAGCCAGCTGGTGACCCGGTCGCCCGCCGTCCGGAGCCCGTCGCCGCCCTCCAGGTGGACGACCAGCCCGTCGCTCACCAGCTCGGGCGCCGAGAGCGGCTCGGGGACGACCACCCGGACCGTGTCGACCGCCTCGGGGTTCGTGTAGACGGTGTGGTCCGCGTTGGCGACCCGGATCGTCACCGTGTGGACCCCGGGTTCGAGCCCCGAGTAGGTGTAGCTGCCGTCCATGTCGATGATCGTCGTGTGACCGGTCGCGTCGTCGAGCATCAGGTGGACGTGGTCGCCGGGGTAGACGCCCGTGGCGGCCCACTCGACGGTGACGGACCCGCGGTGGGTGGTGCCGTCGGCGGGCGCGGTGAACTCGACGGACG
>Ga0207797_1001392_pt1 | contig 17505 bp, 15 predicted proteins | sample PRCRCaboRojoPR_6_FD_187275 | JGI IMG/M metagenome (GOLD analysis project Ga0207797, IMG submission 187275) | Marine sediment microbial community from Cabo Rojo, Puerto Rico - PR CR 10% Liquid 1 (SPAdes) | ecosystem: Environmental > Aquatic > Marine > Coastal > Sediment | place: Cabo Rojo, Puerto...
CCTGCCGCACCGGCTCCCGGGTCTGGGCCGCCGCAGCGGCGATGCCCGCCGAGCCCAGGCCCGACTCGTTGGAGAAGATGCCCCGGGCCACCCCGAACCGGATTGTGGCGGCCACTCCGGCCCCCAGAAAGCCTCCGGCCGCTGCCGTCCCGCTGAAGGCCCCGTGGAAGATGAGCCGGAAGGCCTCGGGAATCCCCTGGTAGTTCAGGATGAGGATGAGCCCCGCGCCCCCCATGTAGGCTGCGATCATCACCGGAACGAAGGTCCCGGTGAACCGACCGATGGAGCGGATCCCTCCGAGGATCACGAGCCCCGCCAGCACAGCCACCACGAGCCCCACCGTCCAGGGGGGAAGAGCCAGTCCGAAGGTGGCCGCGGAGTTGGAGATGGCGTCGGATACGGCCTGGGACTGGACCATGTTCCCGATGCCGAAGGCGGCCACCGAAGCGAAGAGGGCGAAGAGGATCCCGAGAAAGCGTCCCCCGGGGCCGCCTACTCCTCGCTGAAGGTAGTACATGGGGCCGCCGATCTGCTCTCCCTTGGCGTCCACGGTCCGGTACTTCACCGAAAGGACGGCCTCGGAGTACTTGGTGGCCATGCCCACAAGGCCCGTGACCCACATCCAGAAGAGGGCCCCGGGCCCCCCGGCGGCAATGGCCGTGGCCACCCCCACGATGTTCCCCGTGCCTACGGTGGCCGCCAGGGCCGTCATGAGGGCCTGGAAGTGGGAGATGTCTCCCTCGGCCCCGTGCTCCTTCCGCACAATGAGGGCCAGCCAGAGGGAGTGGAAGAGCTCCCGGAACTGAAGGCCCTGGAGCCGTAGCGTGAGATAGAATCCCGTGAGGAGAAGGAGGGGCACCAGGAAGAAAGGGCCCCAAACGAAGCTCGAGACCTGGGTGAGGAGCTCCATCACCGATTCCATGGGTCACTCCCGGAGGCGGGGAGGCAGGGGACGGACCGGGAGTCCGCCGCATGTGGCGCATCATCATGTGAAGGGATCCGGGACCCGTCAAACCAGCGTCCGCGTAGGCGCCGGAGGAGTCCGACGATTCCCAACCGCCGCGCCTCTCAGGTCAGTCGTAGGCCAGCCTGACCTCGGGGGTAGCCATGAGCTGGTCCAGCTCTACCAGGGTATCCCTGGACGTGAGATGGGAGTGGACCTTCAGGTACTTCTCCGGGATGGGGTGCGTGCCGATGACCACGGGCACCTCGTAGCGGGTTTCGATGAAGTCCTTGAAGTAGTTGGTCCATGGACAGGGGGGATAGCCCACCACGAATCCGGTGCTGAGATGGATGGCCTCGGCGCCGTTCTTGATCATCTCCTCCGGGGCGTACTCGATGTTGCCGCCGGGGCAGCCTCCGCAGCTCACGAAGCCCACCACCTCCAGGGGCTCGTCCTTCGAGTAATGGGAGAAGCCACCCTCCCGCTCTCGTGCGGAACGGAAGCACTTGCCGCCGGCGCAACTGGAATACCGGTCACAGATGACGATGCCGATCTTCATTCCCATGCCTCCCCTTCGGGGGGATTGCCCTCAGGTGAACGAAATCCGTCCCTCCGATCTCGTCGGGGGGTCGAATCTGAAACTCACTCTCACCTTCGGTCCTGCCGCCGACTCCCGCAATACCCCAGGGGCTGAATCGAAGAAGAAGACGCCCCCTCCCCTCTACTCCGGGAGATTGGAGGGATCGGGGGTGCTGGAGTTCTCGGCGCAGGCCTTGAGCTGAGCCAGCCGGGCCGGGTCGAACCCTATGATCAGGTCCTTACCGTAGGCGGTGACCGGCACACCGATGCCCCCGCTCAGGGCCCGCCACTCCCGGAGGGCCTCCACGTCCTTCGTGATGTCCAGCTCCTGGAAGGCGCAGCCATGCTCGACCAGCCAGCTCTTCACCTTCTGGCAGAAAGAACAGGTCGGGGTGGTGAACACGCGAATCTCGGCCATGAATCACTCCTCCTGCGTGAGGTTCTCTGGCGGCTTCTGGCCATGAGGTACAACTTGGAGCGGCGCCCGGTTCCCTCATGGGACCCCATGTCGTGTCGTCACCTCGAGTGAGGCTTTGCCATGATCTCCACCTCCCATCTCTCCCGAAAACTGGAGCGTTTTTTCCGGCTCTCCCTGGCCCACCTTCCCACGCCCCTGGACAGGCTGGAGGATCTCTCCAGGGTGATGGAGGGGATCAACCTCTTCATGAAGCGGGACGACCAGACGGGCCTGGCCTTTGGGGGCAACAAGGCCAGGAAGCTGGAGTTCATCATGGGAGACGCCATCGAGCAACGGGCGGATTCCATCGTCACCTGGGCCGGGGTGCAGTCCAACTGGTGCCGGCAGGTGGCGGCGGCCGCTGCTCGTTCCGGGCAAAGGGCCGTGCTGGTTCTCCTGAAGAAGCCCGGGATGCCCGTCGGCGAGGACGGAAACCTGCTCCTGGACCGGATCCTGGGGGCCCATGTCCGGATCGTGGAGGCCGGAGGAGAGAAGGGCTTTCTCGAGCTGGAGAACGTCCGGGAGTACGTGGAGCCCGTGGTAGCGGAGGAGGAAGCTGCAGGGCGGAGGACCTACCTGGCCCCGGTGGGGGGCTCCCTCCTGGAGGGGTCCATGAGCCGGCCCCTGGGGGCCCTGGGATACGTCCGGGCCTTCGCCGAGCTCCTGGATCAAAGCCGGGCCATGGGCTTCACCCCGGATACGGTCCTCCTGGCCACCGGCTCCGCAGGCACACAGGCTGGGCTCCTGGCGGGGGCGAAGCTCCTGTCGCCCGAGACTCGAGTGGTTGGAGTGTCCGTGGCCGGCAGCGCCGACACCGTCTCCGGATACGTCCGCACCATTGCCGAGGCCTCCCTGGAGGCCCTGGATGAGGACCCAAGCATCTCCCAGGAGGAGATCGTGGTCCTGGACAACTACATCGGCCAGGGATACGGGATCATGTACCCGGCTGTGAAGAGCGCCATGCGGCTTCTTGCTCGCATGGAGGGCATCCTCCTGGATCCGGTCTACACCGGGAAGTCCATGGCGGGCCTGGTGGATTTGATCGGGAAGGGATGGTTCCGGGAGGGGGAAAACGTGGTCTTCCTGCACACCGGAGGCACCCCGGCCCTCTTCCCCTACCGGGAGGAGCTCCTGGGGAAGCCGGGGGACTGAAGAGGATCCCGGAACCCGGTTGTTGCCGGGACCAGGCCCTCCTGTCCGGGGAGCTTCACGCCATCCGGGACCCTCAGGCCATGACGTGCCGCACCCCCTCCAGCACCATGTCCACATGGTCGTGGAACACGAACACGTGGGTGGACACCCGGACGCCCCGGGTCCCCTTCTCCTGGCTGCCGATGGTCCGGATCACCAGGTTGTAGCGTTCCCTCAGGTAGTTCACCAGGGACTCCGGGTCCACGCCTTCCATGGAGAAGGCCGTGAGTCCGCCGCTGAGGTAGGGATGGTGACTGGTGTGGAGGCGGACGCCGGGGATCTCCTCCAGCTCCGTCTTCAGGTGAGCCGCCAGGCTCCGGATCCGCCGCTCGACCCGCCGCTTGCCCACCCGGGTTTGGAAGTCCACGGCCTCCCCCAGGGCGAAGACCAGGGGATCGGCCCGCTGCCCCAGGGTCTCGAAGCGACGGGCATCGTCCCGGGAGTCCCATCCTGAGGTGGCGATGGTGGGCCAGAGCCGGTCCTGCACGTCCCGGCGTACGTAGAGGATCCCGCATCCGCAGGGAGCGCCCAGCCACTTGTAGGGACTGGCGGCGAAGAAGTCCACGCCCATGTCGTGGAGGTCCATGTCCAGCATCCCGGGCCCATGGGCGCTGTCGGCCAGCACCACGATTCCCCGGCGGTGGGCCATCTCCGTGAGCTCCTTCACCGGGGCAATGAGCCCCGAGATGTAGACGGTGTGGCTGATGCTGATGACCCGGGTCCGGGGTGTGATGGCCTCCTGGAAGGCGTCCACCACCTCGTCCACGCTGGAAGGGGGCAGGCCCAGGGGGACCTCCTTGATCGTCACCCCGTAGCGCTCCGCCTTCAGTCGCCAGGGGTGGATCCCCCCCGGGTGCTCCATGTCGGACATGAGGATCTCGTCTCCCGGCTCCAGCTCCAGACCGTTGGCCACGAAGTTCATCCCCTCGGTGGTGTTCCGGGTCAGGACGATCTCCTCCGGAGCAGCCCCCAGGAACCGGGCCACCTTGTCCCGGACCTCCTCCCGCATGGTGCCGAAGTAGTTGTAGACCTCGCAGGGGCTGGTGCACTGGATCTGGAAGGAGGAGGTGAGGGTGTTGAACACGGGTTCGGGCATGGGGCCCACGGTCCCGTTGTTCATCATGATGAGGCCGTCCTGGAACATGAAGTGCTTCCGGAGGGCCTCCCAGTAGGCGCCGTCGGGGCTCTCCTGGGATCCCAGGGTGGCATTGAGGCGGGCCACGTTCTCGTAGACCGCAGCGTTGAGCTGGTCCACCGCCATGAGTCCTGCGGCGGGGGCCGCACCGAGAAGCTTCAGGAATCGCCTTCGGCTCTGGGAGGTCGATGGAGGGGCCGAGGTGGGGCGAGAGTCCCGGATCATGATTCCACTCCCTTCACGCCAGATATGAAACGACGCGAGGACCCGCCGCAGGGGGGATCCCCGCTCCATGAGTCATGGTCTGTGGATGGATGTCATGGCCCGACCTTCGAAGGCTGCGAAGGACGAAGGCGTTCAGGGATAGTATACGAGGTTAAGGGTGAGAGGACAGGGCCCCGTCAACCTTCCACCATGTCGGCCCGGACCAGCACGTCAAAGCCGTGGAAACGGTAGCGGCGGAGTCCGTCACCCTCCGAGTAGTCTCCTCCTCCGGCCAGGATGGTCTCGAAAGCCTGGCTCACCCGGGGAATGACCTCGCTGGGGACCCAGGGGTCGTTGTGCCCCGACAAGACGTAGTCGAACTCGTCCACCCTCTCCACCAGACGACGGTTTGACGCCACGTAGTCCTCCAGGCTCACGTCCGGTCCGAAGGCGTAGAGGGGTCCGGGGAAGAAGTGGTCGCCGGTGAAGAGGAGACGATTGCCGGCGTCCAGGAGACACATGGAGCCAGGGGAATGTCCCGGTGTGTAGATGACTTCCAGCGCCCGGTTCCCCAGATCGATGAGGTCTCCGTGGGTGACCAGCTCCGTGGGCTCGATGGGGGGAATGGTCCACTCTCCCGGATCCCACCCCTCCGGTAGGGGCTTCCACAGGTAGTCGTCCGCCAGGTATCGCCGCAGAGACGCGTTGGATCGGCCCCGGGCCATGACGGCCAGACCCTCCGGGTCGTCGTAGGCCACGATCTGGTTCCACCGCCAGGCCCCGGCCACGTGGTCGTAGTGCTCGTGGGTCAGGACCACGAAGACCGGCAGATCCGTGAGACTCTCCACCACCGCCTTCAGGTCGCCGATGCCCGTCCCGGTATCGATGAGGGCCGCCCGCTCCGAGCCCTCCACCAGGTAGCAGAGGGCCTCCTCGAACTGGTTGGGCTCGTAGATGGCGTACGTGCCCTCCGTAAGGCGGTACACGTGGAACCAGTCCTGGAAGACGCCCACCTTCTCCAGGCTCTGGTAGACGGGCCGGGGATGCACCTCCCACCACTGGCTGGGCTGCACCAGCTCCGAGGCTGCGGCCTCCGCCGCCGGCGTGGCCTCCTGGTCGGAGGAAGCGCCCCTCTCCCCGTTACCTCCGCAGGCCAGGAGGATGCCCAGAGCCGAGAAGGCCGCGGCCCCGGCCACGGCCCGGATTCCTGAATCCCAACGACTCCTCGAGATCCTCACAGGGCCTCCTCCAGGATGGACTCCACCTCCCGGGCCAGGCTCTCACCCTCCTCCACCATGCCGGAGAGGCGATCAGTCGTCTCCTTCCGGAAGGTATCGTCCTGGATGCTCTTCAGGTTGATGCGGACGTTGTAGGCGGCCCCCATGAGACCGGCTCGGGCCACCAGGGCTCCGCTCCCCACGTCCGTGATCATCTGCTCCGGGGCCATCTTCACCATCCGAAGGCAGAGGCGGAGGGCGTCCCGGCACTGCTCCACGGTGGTGAGAGGCACAAGGGTGGCGGCCTTGTAGCCTTCCTGGATGGCCTTGTCCCGGGCCGAACGCTCTTCGGTCGTGTCCTTGGGCATGCGCATGCCGGCGATGACGGCGTCGAAGGCCTGGGTGTCCTCGTCCACCCCTCTCACCAGGGCGTCCTTCAGCTCCTGGGCCTCCTGGGCCAGCTCACAGAGCTCCTGGTAGCGATGGTCGAACTCCCCCTTGCCCACGGACAGGTTGGCCACCATCCCCCCCAGGGCGGCCCCCAGGGCCCCGGCCAGGGCGGCCACGGAGCCGCCGCCGGGAGCCGGCGTGTCCCGGGACACCTCGTCCACGAAGTCGAAGGTGGTCTTCCGGACCAGGGGCCCCTCCACCTTCGGCATGGCCAGGACCTTCTCCTGGGCGTCGAAGGGAGCCACGTCCCGGAGTCCCATGGACTGGACCGCCGTCTCCACCAGGTCCGGCACGGGGATGCCCGTGGACTTCATCATCCGCCGACGGTAGTAGAGTCCCGCCTCCCGGATGGCCTCGTAGGGGATCACGCCAACGATCTCCGAGCCCGTGATGACGATGCCCCGTTTTCTGGCCTCCTCCCGGGCCGCCTCCAGGACCCGGTGGGGAGGGCTCACCCGGAAGTTGGTGAGGTTCATGCTGATCTGGGCCCGCTGGTACTCGTCGATGACCCAGCCGATGGCCTTCACGTCCTGGAACATGCCGTCGGTGAAGACATGGCCCTCGGGGTTCTCGGGATCGATGTCCAGATCTTCGTAGCGGGCCCGAAGGTCCCCGCCGTGGGCCTCCCGGTAGTGCTCCTCCAGCTCCCGGAAGGAGTCGGCCACGAAGTCGCAGGGCCCGCAGGGGTAGGTGCCGTCCTCGGGAAAGTCCACCACGTCGCCCTTGTAGTAGAAGGGCTCGGTGTTACCCACCCTCTTCCAGCGCCCCCGCTCCCGGAGGACGTAGGCGATCTCGTTGGCGTACCGGCGGTCCGTGGTGTTCAGGTTGACGTTGTAGGCGATGAGGAACTCCCGGGCCCCCACGGCGGTGGCGCCGGCCTGGGGATGAAACTCAGCCGGCCCGAAGTCCGGGGCCCACTCCGGGTCCGCCAGCTTCTCCTCCAACCCCTCGTACTCTCCGGCCCGGACCCGGGCCAGGTTTCGGCGCTGGGGGCGGGACGCGGCGTTCTCGTAGAGGTAGACCGGGATCCCCAGCTCCTCACCGATGCGCTTTCCCACCTTCCGGGCCATCCCGGCGCAGTCCTCCATGGTGACCCCGGAGACGGGGACGAAGGGGACCACGTCCGTGGCTCCCATCCGGGGGTGAGCGCCCTGGTGGGTTCGCATGTCCACGACCTGGGCGGCCCGCTTCACGGTCCGGAACGCGGCTTCCATGACCGCTTCCGGTGGTCCCACGAAGGTGATGACCGTGCGGTTGGTGTTCTCCCCCGGGTCCACGTCCAGGAGCCGAACACCGGCTACGGCTTCGACGGCGTCGGTGACCTCCCGGATGACGGCGGGATTGCGACCCTCGGAGATGTTCGGAACGCACTCGACGATGGGATCCATGCCTGTTTCCTCGGGAGCTGAATGAGCTCAATCCTCCACTCGCCACACCGTGTCCAGGACCGTCCCGTCCACCCACTTGATGACGGCCACGGGATCGTCGGCCAGGGACGGCTCACGGGGCGTGCCGCCGATCATCCCCTCCACCTCCTCCTTGATCTCCTCCAGGGGACGGATGGGCAGGTCCGAGCCCTTCACCGCTTCCTGAAGGTCGTCCCGGCGGGGGTTGATGGCGATGCCCCGCTCCGTCACCACCACGTCGATGAGCTCCCCGGGTCCGGTGAGGGTGGTGACCCGGTCCACCAGGACGGGAATCCGATCCCGGACGGCGGGGATGGCCAGGATGCTGCAGCCGCTGAAGAGGCAATTCTGCCATCCGCCGATGCCGTGGAGGAGAACCCCGTCGGAATGGGTGTTCACATTGGCGTTGAAGCCCACGTCCACCTCCGTGGCCCCCAGGACTACGGCGTCCACCATGGAGGCGAAGTTTCCCTTCCCGTGGTAGTTGTAGGAGGTGAAGGGCGAGGTGGGCACGTGCCGGGGATCGGAAGCGATGGATTCCACCGCCTTCAGATCGAAGGTCTGGCCGTCCAGGATGTAGTCGGTGAGCCCCTCCTTCAACAGCTCCACCAGGTACTCGGTGGAGCCCCCCCTGACGAAGCGGGCCTTCACCCCGGCGTCTCGCATCATCTCCTTCAGGAATTGGACGAAGGCCAGGGCGATCCCCCCGGCTCCCGCCTGAAAGGAGAAGCCGTCCTTCATGATCCCGGCGTCCCGGAGGAAACGGGCCACGTACTCCGCGATGAGAAGTCGGTCCGGGCTCCGGGTGATCTGGGTGGTGCCGCTGACGATCTTCGTGGGATCGCCGATGGAGTCCACCTCCACCACGAAGTCCACGTTGTTGCCCTGGATCTGCCAGGGGATGCAGGGGAAGGGCACCAGGTTGTCGGTTACCACGATGACGTGGTCCGCATAGATGGAATCGGCCAGGGCGAAATTCAGGGAGCCGCAGGCCGAGGGTCCATGGGAGCCGTTGGCGTTGCCGAAGGCGTCGGCGGAGGGAGCGGCGATGACGGCGATGTCGATGGGCACCTCCCCGTCCTGGATGGCCTGCCAGCGTCCCCCATGGGATCGGAGCACACCCAGGCCCCGCATCTTCCCCTGGGACGTGTAGCGGCCCAGGGGGCCGTTCATGCTTCCCTCGATGTGGTGGACCACGCCCTGGTCCATGAGGTCGATGACGGGCTCGTGGCAGGGGAAGGAGGCCGAGGGGAACCACATGAGGTCCCGGGCTCCGGCCGCCGCCGCTGCCTGGAGGGCCTGGACCGCCACCCGATCCCCGTTCCGGAGGTGGTGATGGGTGGAGAGGGTCATGCCATCCCTCAAGCCGCAGCGCTCCAGGGCGGTGCGGAGGTCCCCAACCCGCTTGTCCCCCTCCGGAGGATAGTCCCTGCAGCTCCGGATGGGAGGGGCGGCCTTGGGGCCTTCCGGAGTGTGGGCTCCCACGCCCTGGTACGGCGTCTGGGCCCGATGGTTTACCCGGGTGGGAACCTGTCTCCCGGCGGCGTTCTCCACGAAGTCGAACGTGCTCATCTCGATCCCTCCCCTCCATGGCCCGGGGACTCGGGGGGTTCTTCGGTTTCAGACAGTAGGCCGGCCTCACGGGCCCGGGCCACCAGGCGACGGGCCCGGAGCACCACCGGCGGATCGATCATCTTGCTCCCCAGGCTCACCACGCCCAGGCCCCGTTCCTCCGCCTCCCGGAAGGCCTCCACGACACGAAGCGCCCGGTCCAGCTCCTCCTGGGACGGTGCGAAGGCCCGGTGAATGATGCGGATCTGCCGGGGATGGATGCATCCCATGCCCTGGAAGCCCATGCCACGGGCCCTTTGGCCCCAGGCCAACAGTCCTTCCTCGTCGGCCACATCGCCGTACACCGAGTCGATGGCCTGCAGTCCCGCAGCCCGGGCAGCGTTCACCAGCCGGGTCCGGGCCCACCAGGTCTCCTCTCCCTGGGGGGTCTTCACCACCCCCAGGTCCGCCGTGTAGTCCTCCAGGCCGATGGTCAGGGCCACCACCGAGTCCGATGCCGTGGCAATGCTGAAGGCGTTCTCCACGCCCAGGGCCGACTCCAGGATGGGCATGAGCCAGATGGGCCGGTCCATGCGCCGCTCAGCCCGGATACCATCGATCCGGGCCTGAGCCACCTGGACCTGGTCCGCCGTCTCCACCTTCGGCAGGAGAACCAGGTCCGGCGCCTGGGGGACCACCGCGTCCAGGTCCTCCAGGCCCAGGGGAAGCTGGTTGACCCGCACCATGCGCTCGGCGCCGCCGAACTCCACCGTCTCCAGGGCCTTACGAACCAGGAAGCGGGCCGGCACCTTCTCCCGGGGATGCACCGAGTCCTCCAGATCCAGGATGACGGCGTCGGGCCGGTGCAGTCCGGCGTTCAGCATGAACTTGGGTTCGTTGCCCGGCAGGTAGAGGCGAGAGCGTCGGAGCCGGTCTCGGGCCGTGGGGCCGGGAAGCTCGGAAGCCCGGGGAGGAGGTCCCTCACCCCCCTGCTGGCCCCTGGCCCGGAAAACGGCGGCCTCCGTTCGGGCTTCCAGGACCCAGGGGAGGGCGCCCTGGTCCTCCACCCTGACCCGGGCGTGCTCCACCCCCAGGCGCCGGAGGGTGTCCCGAACCGTCTCCCTGATGGCGTCTCCGAAGAGGGTCTCCACCTTGGAGGTGAGCTCCAGGGCCAGTCCTCCCCCCTGGGTGGTCTCCACGGCCACCCAGCAGTCGGAGCGGACATCGGATCCCCTCCGGCCGGCCTCTCCTTCTCCCTCGGGGCTTCCCTCCGGGGGTCCTGCCGGGGCATCTGCGTTGTGGGACTCCACGACGAGTCTCCTCTCTGGCTCTCTGAGGCGGGGCGGAGGGCCGGGAACCCGGAGACGTCCCTCCTCCGGGTCCCGACGTCCTCACCCTCCGTTCATCCGTTCAGGTTTTCGATGATGGCGTTCGTCACCTGCTCGGTGGTGGCGGCACCCTTCTCCACCACGTCCGGTCCTCCCGGCATCTTGAGCATGTCGTAGGTCCGGACCTTCCCCTCTTCCACCACGGCGGCCACGGCCTTCCGAACCCGGTCGGCCCGGTCCGTCTCCCCCACGTGATCCAGCATCATGGCTGCCGAGAGGATCATGGCGATGGGGTTCACGATGGAGGGCTCCAGCTCCTGGTACTTGGGAGCCGAGCCGTGGGTGGGCTCGAAGACCGCCACGTCGTCGCCGATGTTGGCGGAGCAGGCGAACCCCAGTCCTCCCACCAGGCCGGCGAAGGCGTCGGAGACGATGTCGCCGAACATGTTCCCGGCCACGATCACCCCGTAGTCCTCCGGGTTCTTGGTGAGCCACATCATCTGGGCGTCGATGTTCGTGGACCAGTGCTCGATGGAGGGATGGTCCTGCTGCACCTCCCGGGCCGCCTCTTCCAGCATCCCGGACGTCTCCCGGAGGACGTTGGGCTTCTCGCACACGGTCACGGAACGATAGCCGTGCTTCTCGGCGTAGCGGAACGCCGCTTCCATGATCCTCCGGCAGGCCTTCCACGTGAAGACCCGGGTGCTGATGGCCATCTCCTCCTTGGGTGCGCCGGCGAACTTCTTGAACTTGGGATGGGTGGCCAGGGCGTCCACCACCTCCTGGGGCGGGTCGGTCCACTCCAGCCCGGCATAGAGTCCTTCGGTGTTCTGGCGGAAGATGGCGGCATCCACCAGGGGCTCCTCGAAGCCTCCGTCGGCGGTGCGCCGGATGAAGTTCAAAGGGTTGCCGGGAAAGGAGCGGCAGGGCCGGATGCACACGTCCAGGTTGAAGGCCTGCCGGAGCCCCACGATGGGGCTGTAGTAGACGTGGCCCTTGTCCCTGAGCTCCGGGTCGAGCTCCTCATCCGCCTCCCACTTGGGCTTGGAGGTGATGGCCCCGAACAGCCCCAGACCGTGCTCCTTCAACAGGTCCAGGGTGCGCTGGGGGAGGGGATTGCCCTGATTCACCCAGAACTCCCAGCCGATGTCCGCGTGGACGTACTCGGCGTCGAATCCCACGGCGTCCAGGACCCGGACGGCCTCGGGGAGGACGGTCTTGCCGATCCCGTCCCCGGGCATGCTGACTACGGTGTAACGTGCCATGACGGCTCTTCTCCGACGTTGGGGGTTTGCATTGATCAGTCCAGCCCGAGCTTCCTTCTCACCAGGTTCTCGCTGCCTCCCACCACCACAAGGCGCTGCGGGACCGTGCCCAGGGGAGGGAAGTGGAAGAGCTCACCCTCGTGCTCCACCGTTCCCCGGGAAAAGTCGATGACGAGATCCGTGCCCGGGATGATGGTGAGGGCTCCGTCCTGGATCTCCTCCTGGTGCTCTTCCCGGAGGCGGGAGACCAGGGACGGGCACTCGATGCATATGAATCCGTTGTTGTAGGCGTTTCTCAGGTAGGTCTGGGAGAAGCTCCCGGCCAGGACCAGGGCGATGCCCCTGGCCTGCAGGGCCGTGGCCGCCTGCTCCCGACTGGACCCGGTGCCGAAATTCCAACCTCCTACCAGGATGTCTCCTTCCCGGGTGCGCTGGGGGAACTCCGGGTCGTAGTTCTCCATGACCACCCGGGCCATGTCCTCCCGGGTCATACCCTCCCGATAGGTGTAGTCCTTGGAGTAGATCCCGTCGGTGTTCAGGTTGTCGGCGGGGAGGAGGACCAGCCGACCCGTGACCTTCTCCGGAAAGCCCGGCAGGATCTCCACGGACTCCTCTTCCACCCGGGGAGTCTCGAGCTCGGCGTAGTCCCGCTCCGGCTCCCAGGAGGGCGTGATCTCCTCTCTCAGAACAGCGGGTCCCGCGATGCGCCCGGCCACGGCGGAGGCGGCCACCACCTCCGGGCTGGCCAGGTAGGCCTGCGCGTCCCTGGATCCCATGCGGCCCTTGAAGTTCCGGTTCGTGGCGCTGATTCCCACCTCCCCGGGCTCCAGCAGACCCGTTCCCAGGCCGATGCAGGGTCCGCACCCCGGGGGCAGGGGCCTGGCCCCCGCTTCCAGGAGAGCCTGCCAGGCCCCGGAGGCCCGGGCGTCCTCCTCCACTTCCTGGCTGGCGGCGGCCACATAGAACTCGACTCCCGGGGCCACCTCACGTCCCCGAATCACGTCCGCCGCCGCCTGCAGGTCCGAGAGACGGCTGTTCACGCAGGAGACCAGGTAGGCCTTCTGGATGGACACCCCCCGGTGTTGCATCTCCTTCAGGGAATGCATGACCTGCACCGAGTCCGGTCCCGCCACGTGGGGGGAGACCCTGCCCAGATCCAGAGTGACGCGGGCGGCGTAGGGTGCATCCGGATCCGGGGCCATGGGGGACGTACCCCAGGCCTCCAGGTCGGCGTCCCGGATGCGCTCCACCCCCAGGGCCTCCAGCTTCTCCTTTCGCCCCCTGAGGTACTCGAGGGTGATGGAGTCAACGGGGAACCACCCGGTGAGAGCCCCCCATTCCGTGGTCATGTTGGCGATGGAGAAGCGCTCGTCCATGGAGAGGCTTGTCACACCGGGGCCGTGGAACTCCAGGGCGGCGTTCAGGGCCTCCCCCTGGTTGTACAGGCCGCACAGGGTGATGATCACGTCCTTTCCCGTGGCTCCAGGGGGGAGCTCTCCTTCCAGGACCACCTGAACCGTCCGGGGAATCTGCCACCAGAACTCCCCTGTGGCCCAGACCGCCGCGGCGTCGGTCCTCACCACCGGCGTCCCCAGGGCTCCCAGGGCGCCGTACATGTTGGCGTGGGAGTCGGAGGCCACGGCCAGGGAACCGGGCAGCACGTAGCCCATGGAAACCATGATCTGGTGTCCGATCCCGGTGCCGGCGGGGTAGAAGTCCACCCCCTCCTCTCCGGCGAAGGCCTCGATCTCGGCGTACTTGGCCAGGTTCTCCTCCGAGGTGTTCTGGATGTCGTGATCCAGGGCGAAGACGGGCTGGCCGGGGTCGTGAATCTTCGGGGCGCCGATGGCCCGGAACTTCTTCATGACTGCGGCCGTGTTGTCGTGGGTGAGGATGTGGTGGGGCCGAAGGCTCACCACGTCCCCCCTCCGGAGGGGACGTTCAGGCCCTTCGGTCATGTGGGCCTGGGCGATCTTCTCTACGACGGTCTGGCTCATGGCGGATCCCTCTCCTTCAGCGGCCCAGGGTCTTGAAGGGTTCGTAGCTCATGAAGTCGGCGTGGTGGACGATCCATGCCTCCGTGGAGCGGGTCACCAGGTTTCCTTCGGCGGCGTGGGTGGCGATGATGTGGCAAACCTCGTCCGGGACGCCGCATTCCATGGCCACGGCCACCCCGGTGAAGGGGTGCCGGAGGGCCTTCCCCCGGGCGCTCTGAACGGCCTCCCCCTCCACCCGGTCGTACTCCAGGACCTTGCCCACGTCCGCCAGGATGGCTCCGGCGATGACCACGTCCAGGTCCATGGGAAGGGCCCGCCCCAGGAATTCGTCCATGGCCTCGGCGCTCCTGCGGGCGATGTGCACCACGCACCGCTTGTGCTCCATGAACGTGGCGGGGCAGTCGGGAATGAGGAGGGTGAAGGGGATCTCCTCCAGGTCCTCCGGTTCCAGGGGGCTGCGTTGAAAGGCCAGGATCCAGGTGTTCGCCACCTTCTCCCGGAGATCGGAATCCTCGATCCACTCCAGCTCAGGCCACAAGCGTTCCACCGATTCCTTCAGAGCCATGGTCTTCCCCCGGTCCAAAGATGAGAAAACGGGGACCCGACAGGTGGTGACGGCCCCCGAGAAATTCCACTGAAAAAAAGCAAGAAGCGTACCCGTCCATAGGGTAAGAAATGAACGGTACGCCAACAATGGTCAGGAATGGGCAGTCCTCGGTCGGGCCCCTGTCGCGGCCCGGGAATTCTCCCCACATTGCCCGGTCCACGTCCACAGTCGGTCGCGGAGGAGACCGGGGACCCGTGGGACGTCATGGCCTCTGACGGGGTCGGAGGACCCACCGCCGTGTCTCCCTCTGTGACTATTTGTCCATCGCCACCGGCATCAGGAGGGGGTTATGCCAGGAATCGTGGGATATGGGGCCTTCATCCCCAGGAACCGGATCACAAGCGAGGAGATCGCCCGCCAGTGGGGGAAGGACCCGGAGACCATCAAGCGGGGTCTCCTGCTGGAGGAGAAATCCGTTCCCGGACTGGATGAGGATACCATCACCATCTCGGTGGCTGCGGGCCGGGCCGCCCTGGCCCGGGCGGGAATCGACCCCCTGAAGGTGGGGGCTCTGTACATCGGTTCCGAGTCCCATCCCTATGCCGTGAAGCCCAGCGGTACGGTGGTCCTGGAAGCCCTGGGTCTGGGCCCGGAGATCCACGTGGCGGACTTCGAGTTCGCCTGTAAGGCCGGCACCGAGGCCATGTCCGTAGCCCTGGCCATGGTGGAGTCCGGTCGGGCCGACTACGCCATGGGCATCGGAGCCGACACCTCCCAGGGCGCACCGAACGACGCCCTGGAGTTCTCCGCGTCCGCCGGCGGGGCCGCCTATGTCTTCGGTGAGACGGACCTGGTGGCCGAGGTCCTGGAGACCTACAGCTACACCTCGGACACGCCGGATTTCTGGAGGAGGGAAGGGGAGTTCTATCCCCGGCACGGTGGGCGCTTCACCGGGGAGCCCGCCTACTTCCAGCACGTCCTCTCCTGCACCCGGGCCATCCTGGACCGTTCGGGATACGAGCCCGGGGACTTCAAGCACGCCGTGCTCCATATGCCCAACGGGAAGTTCCCCCTGTCCGCGGGAAAGAAGCTGGGCTTCACCCGGGAGCAGCTGGAGACGGGCTGGATTGTGAACACCATGGGCAACACCTACTCCGGCTCGTCCCCCACGGGCCTGGCGGCTATCCTCGACATCGCCGAACCCGACGATCTCATCCTCATCACCTCCTTCGGCTCCGGCGCCGGCAGCGACGCCTTCATCCTGAGGGCAACGGAGCTCCTCCCGGAACGACAGGCCCGGGCGCCGTCCGTCCGCTCCATGCTGGACGGGCCTCGGAAGTACGTGACGTACGGGCAGTATGCGAAGCTCCGGGAGAAGATCATCGTCAACGACTGACCGGCCCCGCCAGCGGGATCGTCGGTTCTTCGAACGCCGAACAGGAAGGCAGGAGGAACGAATGAGAGAGGTGGCAATCATCGGAGTGGGAATGACCCGGTTCGGGGAGATCTGGGACATGAGCCTCCGGGACCTGGTGGTGGAAGCCGGCCTGGGGGCCCTCACGGACGCCGGCACGGACACGGTGGATTCCATTTACGTGGGAAGCATGTCCAGCGGGCAGTTCGTGGGGCAGGAGCACCTGGCCCCCCTCATGGCGGATCACCTGGGGATGGTCGGGGTGCCGGCCACCCGGGTGGAGTCCGCCTGCGCATCCGGGGGTCTTGCCCTCCGGCAGGCCTTCATGGAGGTGGCCTCGGGCATGAGCGACCTGGTCCTGGCCGCGGGGGTGGAAAAGATGAACGACGGCGCCGACGTGACGGCGGTCCTGGCCACGGCGTCGGATCAGGAGGAAGAGGTCTACTACGGGGTCACCTTCCCCGGCCTCTACGCCATGATCGCCCGGGCCCACGAACAGGCCCACGGGACCACGGAGGAAGATCTGTCCTGGGTCTCGGTGAAGGCGCACCGGAACGGAGCGAAGAACCCCAAGGCCCATTTCCGCCGGGAGTTCGGCCTTGAAGACATCATGAGCTCCAGCATGGTGGCCGAGCCCCTGCGGCTCCTCCACTGCTCGCCGGTGACGGATGGGGCGGCGGCCGTTCTCCTCTGCCCCCTGGAGCGGGCCCGGGAATTCTCGGGCCAGCCGGTGAAGATTGTGGGGAGCGGCCTGGCCACCGGCGCCCTGAGTCTGGCCAGTCGGCCGGATCCGGCCTTCCTGGACGCCGTGGAGCTCTCCGGAGCCCGGGCCTACGAGATGGCCGGGATGGGTCCGGAGGATGTGGACGTGGCGGAGGTTCACGACTGCTTCGCCATCGCCGAGATCTGCTGCGTGGAGGCCCTGGGGTTCGTGGAGCGGGGCAAGGGGAAGGATGCCGCCCGGGATGGGATCACCGATCTGGGCGGATCGACCCCCGTGAACCTCAGCGGAGGCCTGAAGTCCAAGGGTCACCCTGTGGGAGCCACCGGCGTGGCCCAGGCCGTCACCATCGTGGAGCAACTCCGGGGAGGAGCCGGAGAGCTCCAGGTGGAGGGTGCCCGAACCGGCCTGGCCCAGAACATGGGTGGCTCCGGCGCAAGCTCCGTCGTCCACATCTTCCAGGGAGTCTGATCATGCCCAGTCCGCGCTATCATCGAGAGATCCCGGCCCGGTATCGCCTGGAAGCCCGGCGCTGCAGCGATTGCGAGACGGTGATCTATCCGCCCCGGAAGGTCTGCCCTTCCTGTCGGGGCCAGGACATGGAGACCGTACACCTGTCCAGGGAGGCGGAGGTGGTGACCTCCACCGTGATCCACGTGCCACCGGACGACTTCTTGAACGAGGCTCCCTACGCCATGGCCGTGGTGGAGACGCCGGAAGGGGCCCGGCTCATGACCCAGGTGGTGGACTGCGACCCCTCCCAGGTGGGGCCCGGCATGAAGGTGGACCTGGAGTTCCGCCTCATCCGCAAGGAGGGCAAGAGCGGGATCCTGTGCTACGGGCACAAAGGGGTCCCGTCGACCCGGTAAGAAGGCTTCGGGGCTCGGAGGAGCCCCGGACTCAAGGAGGCCAGACCATGCCCAAGGTGCAGATCTGGGTGGACGTCCCGGAAGAGCACTTCCACCGCTACGAGTGCGAGGCTCGGCGCCGGGGGGTGTCGGTGGAGACCCTGGTGTCTCACACCGTGAATTGCCTGCTGAAGGAGTTCGAGGACGAAGACCGGGAGTGTCCGGACCGGCTTCTGCTCATGAGCTGACGGG
>Ga0207797_1001393_pt1 | contig 17491 bp, 11 predicted proteins | sample PRCRCaboRojoPR_6_FD_187275 | JGI IMG/M metagenome (GOLD analysis project Ga0207797, IMG submission 187275) | Marine sediment microbial community from Cabo Rojo, Puerto Rico - PR CR 10% Liquid 1 (SPAdes) | ecosystem: Environmental > Aquatic > Marine > Coastal > Sediment | place: Cabo Rojo, Puerto...
CCCGCCGGAGAAATTCAGCGCGGCGGGACCCTTCGTGTTGCCAGCCAAATCCAGAAGGTGACCCATCCGGCTCAGTTCTCCTGGATCATGCCTACCAACATTATCCGTCAGGTCGCCGAGTATCTGACCTACACGGACGGCAACAACATTACCCATCCGTATCTGTTGGAAAATTGGGAAGCAAGCGAAGACCTGAAGACCTGGACGCTTAACTTGCGTCAAGGAATCATGCACAACAACGGCGACGAATTCAACGCCGATGACGTCGTCTTCTCAATCAGCCAATGGCTCGATGACGACGTCGGTTCATCGACCAAAGGGCTGATGTCCTACTTGCCCCCGGACGGGATCGAGAAAGTGGACGACTACACCGTCAAGCTGCACCTGGACAAAGGCGAAATTGCCGTCCCCGAGCACCTTTTCCACTATCCCAACATGATTCTGAACCACCGGACCTTCGAGGGTGACTTCATCAAAGCACCTCACGGCACCGGCCCCTACACACTGGAAGAATACAGTGAGGGCGAGTTCGCCAGCGTGAAAGCCCGCGATGACTACTGGCAAATGGGCGCCGATGGCAAACCGCTGCCCTACCTCGATGGAATGGAATTCATCGACATGGGTGAGGAATTGTCCGCTTGGATCGCAGCCATTCAGGCCGGCGAGGTGGATTACCTCGACCTGGGCGACAGCAACCCGCTGGAGGCTTTCCAGGCCCTCAAGGACAATCCCGACATCAACGTGCAGGGTGTCACCACAGCGCAAACCCGTGTCCTGCGCATGCGAGTGGATCAAGACCCGTGGGGCGACGAAAAAGTGCGCATGGCGCTCAAGCTGTGCCAGAACCACGAGAAGATCCTCAACCTGGCTTACTTTGGCGAAGGTCTTCCCGGTCAGGACTTCCACGTCGCACAGATTCACCCCGAATACTGCGAGAAGCCGACACCGGAGTACAATCCTGAGAAGGCCAAAGAGTTGCTTGCAGAAGCCGGCTACCCCGATGGTCTCGATGTAGAACTGGCTGTCGGCAGTGGTTGGCCCGACATCGTCTCCTATGCTGAGGTGCTCAAAGAGGATGCTGCCCCTGCAGGCTTCAACATCACCCTCAACACGATGCCCAACAGCCAATACTGGGAGCAATGGACCGAGGTCGCCCTGGGGATCACCCCGTGGACGCACCGCCCACTTGGCACAATGGTGCTCAACCTGGCTTATGTCGCCGATGCTGACGGCAATCCCGCTGCATGGAACGAGACCCGCTGGATCGACGATGAGTTCACCGAGAAACTGAACGAGGCCAACGCCACGCTTGATGTGGAAGCCCGCCGCGAAATCTTCTGCGAACTTGAGCAGATTCAATACGACCGCGGCCCCATCGGCATCCCCTTCTGGCGAAATGTCTGGTTCGTTTCTTCCAAAAACCTCAAAGATGTTCCCCCCCATCCGACCTACTACATGCTCTTCAACAAGGTCTGGTTGGCAAGTTAAAATCTCTGACTGACAAAGGCTGAGGTGAAGGGCAGGTTCAAAATGTTTACCATTGACCTTGCCTGCCTCAGCCTTTCCCTTAAACCTTAACCTCACCTGAGGGAGTTTCTTATGGCCAAATTCATCATCCGACGGTTGCTGCTGATGCTGTTAACGATGTTTGTAGTCTCGATCGCCGTCTTTCTGATCACCGAAGCAGCACCAGGAAATGTCGCTCGCAATGTCCTGGGCATCCACATCACGCCCGAACAAGAAGAATCCTTCCTGAATCAGCAGGGGCTTGATGAGCCATTTTATATTCGCTATGTCAACTGGCTTATTGGCACCGATTGGCAAGCATCGCGGAAAATCGGTCTCCCGGTCAAGAAAATCCGCACCGAAGATGGCTTCAACGAGTGGTGGGCGGTAGCAGAAGATGGCACCCTTATCCGCTGGGAAATGGAAGGCGAGGACCTGGTCGCGGAGTATCTGCTCGAAGACGGCACCATTCAAGAGAAGGTGGAAAACTTCCGCTGGGAAGTTAAATCCCCCTCAGAAGAAGTCGAGCGCCTGACCGAATACCGCCAGACGGTGGCAGACAACGACCAGCTGGACGAGGATAACCGCCAGCTGATCCTGGAGCAGCTGGATCAGATTCTGGAAATCCTTCGTGGCAATCAACCGCAGGACGAACTGCTCGCCGCCCTGGAGGGGCCGGAGTCCCGCCTGGAAAGCCTGATCGACCAGGAAGCGCTGCGGGCCAAAGGCAGCCTGACCAGCACAGCCGACGAGATTACCCGTAAAAACAACCTGGTCCGGGTGCTTTCCGTGCACGAGCGGCTGGACGGAGCCAACCCGGAAGAGCTGGAACCCAGCGACATCCAGGCTATGGCCAGGGTATTAAAAAATGCCGCCGATGATCTGAGAGATGTGAACCCGGGCCTGGCCGATTCCCTGGAAGCTGCCGGAGAAGATCTTGGCGAGGAAGACCTGGCCTCCGCCGAAAGCAGGGTGGCGGATGCAGTTCCCACCCTCAATTACCTGATGGGGTCCACGGGTCAGTTTTTACTGACCATGAAAGACGATGATTACCGGACCTCACTCCAGCACCTGGCCGACCTGACAGATCCTGCCCTGGTTCCCCTGGACAACACCCAGCTCAGCGTCCTGACACCCATGCTGGATGAGATCGCCGACGCCCTCGGCGAGGATGTCCCGGGGTTGAGCGGACCCCTGCTGCTGGCCGTTGAAGATCTGCAAGCCGGGAATACCGGTACAGCCCGCGAGCACCTGCAGACAGCCGTAGATCACTACCGGGACCTGACATCTGCGATCGTGCGCAGCGAATCGGCCCGGGGAGCCCGGGTAGCCCGCACTTTCTGGGGCGTGAATTCGCAGAACCTGGCCGTGCAGTGGGAAAAAGGCACCGGAAAAATTGTCTGGCGGCTGGTGATGGGATCCGGCTGGCTGGCCACCAGCGGCGGACCGGTGGAATATATCCCCCTGCAAAAAGGCCTGCTGCGGGGTGATCCCGGCTTGAGCCTGCGGACCGGACGGCCGGTCGCGGACCTGCTCTTCACCCGGCTGCGCAATTCGCTGGTCCTGGCCGGAATCGCCTTCGCCATCGTCATGCCGATCGCCCTGGTGCTGGGCCTGATTGCCGGCTTGAACGAAGGAAAAACCATTGACCGGGTGCTCTCGATCGGCGGAATGATGTTCTCGGTCACCCCGGAGTTCGCGACCGGGATCTTCCTGATCCTGATCTTCGCTTTCTGGCTGGAGTGGGTGCCCGGGGCCACGGTGTTCGGCGAGCAGGCCCCCTGGGAGCGGCCGGAGATGCTGATCCTGCCGGTGCTCACCCTGACCCTGATTGAGCTCGGCTATGTGCTCCGGATCACCCGGGCGAGCATGTCGGACGTGATGAAAGCCCCCTACATCCGAACCGCCTACCTGAAAGGCCTGCCCCGCAGGCGGGTGGTCTTCAAACACGCCATCCGGAACGCCCTGATGTCTCCGATCACCGTGATCATGCTCCACGTCAATTGGCTGCTGGGAGGCATCGTGGTCGTTGAGGTGATTTTCGGCTATCCCGGGCTGGGCAGCTACCTGCTGGATTCCGCCCTCTTCAAGGACTTTAACGCCATCGAAGGTGGGGCGATGATCCTGGTCGCTGTCGCGGTCGGCACCCAGCTGATCGCGGACATCATCTACACCTTCCTCAACCCGCGGATCCGTTATGACTAACCCCGTTCTGCTCCCGGACGCTCTCACCCTCCTCCGGGAAGATCTACCAGCACCCTGACAAGGAGCTCGTTTATGGCCGCAGCTGAAAAAGCTTCCCTCCCCAAAGAACAGCAGAAGTCCCGGCTCGCCAAGCTCTGGGACCGGGTCTCGATTATTTTTGAGTCCAAGGTCGCACTGATCGGCCTGATCATTGTGCTCTTCTGGGTCTTTGTGGCGATCTTCGCCCCCCTGCTCACCCCCTACACCCCCACCGAGCAGGATTACACCGCCCAAAACCAGCCGCCTTCCCGGGCCCATCCGCTGGGAACAGACAGCCTGGGTCGGGACATCTGGGCCCGGCTGATTTACGGAGCCCGGGTAGTCCTGGTCATGCTGCCGATCAGTGATACATTCTGGCTTCCGCTGGGAACCGCGATCTGGGGCGTGCTGCTCGGATTAATTGTCGGTTCCACCCTCGGCCTGATGGGCGGTTACCTGGGCGGCTGGGTGGACGAAGTGGTCATGCGCATCCTGGATGCGATGATGGCTTTTCCGGTGATCCTGCTCTACATGATCATCATCGCCGCTGTGGGAGCCAGCGCGACCAACGTGGTGCTGGCGATCGCCATTGTCGGCATCCCCGGGATCGCCCGCCTGGTCCGCAGTCTGACCCTGGACATCAAAACCCGGGATTATATCCGGGCTGCAGAGACCCGGGGTGAGAACGTGTGGTACATCATGTTCGTGGAAATCCTTCCCAACGCCCGCGGACCGATCATCATCGACGCCATGCTCCGGGTGGGTTATGCCATCTTTGCTATGGGCACCCTCGGATTCCTCGGCCTGGGAATGCCTCCACCCTCGCCGGACTGGGGCAGCATGGTCGCCAAGGGCAGGCAGTTTATCCTGTCTGGAAGCCCTTGGGCAGCGCTCTGGCCTTCCGTAGCTATCGCCTCCCTGGTGGTCGGTCTGAACCTGTTCGCGGACGGCCTGCGGGAAGAATCCCTGCGCTACCAGTAAAGGAGCCCTTCATGTCCAACCCCCAAAAAACCCATGCGCCGATCTTAAAGGTTGAACACGCGGCCATTTCTTATGAAACTCGCTACGGGGACGTAGAAGCGGTACGGGATGTTTCTTTTGACGTGCACCGGGCGACCACCTTCGGTGTGGTAGGAGAATCCGGCTGCGGCAAATCAACCGTGGCCTTCGGGATTGTTGATTTCCTGGGCGCCAACGGGAAAATTGTCGACGGCAGCATCAAATTCCAGGGCCGGGAACTGGTCGGGCGCTCAGACGCTGAACTGCGCAAGCTCCGCGGCGATCAGATTTCCATGGTCTATCAGGACCCGATGCAGGCTCTCAACCCTTCCCTGACCTTGGGAGATCAGCTCACCGAAGTGCTCACCATTCACCGGGACATCTCCAATCAGGAGGCCCGGGAACGGTCGATTGAGATGCTCAAGCGGGTCTATATGCCGGACGCAGCCAACGTGATGGACCGCTACCCGCATCAGATTTCCGGCGGACAGCAGCAGCGGGTGGTGATCGCCATGGCCCTGCTCAACAACCCGGCCCTGCTGATCATGGACGAACCCACCACGGCCCTGGATGTCACCGTGGAAGCGGTCGTGCTCGACTTGATCGAGGACCTCAAGCGTGATTTTGACACAGCTATCGTTTACATCACCCACGATCTGGGGGTGGTGGCCCGGGTGTGCAATGAAGTCGGGGTGATGTACGCCGGCGAAATGGTCGAAGTGGGCTCTGTAGAAAAAATCTTCGGGGAGCCCCTCCATCCTTACACCCAGGGTTTGATGCGCTGTGTGCCTAAACTCGGTTCTACCAAGGAGGGCAGCATTCTCTACCCGATCCGCGGCCGGGTGCCCGCGCCCAAGGACCGCCCCAAAGGAGCGTGCATCTTTGCCCCGCGGTGCGATTACGCCACCGACCGGTGTCTGAGCGAAAAACCGGGATTGATATCTTACCGCGAGGGCCATCTCTCCCGCTGTTTCTACTCGGATGAGATCAACCCGGAAGACTGGTCCCCTTCCTCCGACATGATCAGCTCCTTCAGCCCGCAGGAAACTGCCCCGGCTGGCGAACCAATCCTGAAAATCGACGACCTCAAAACCTATTACGATCAGGAATCCAAATCCCTGCTCAGCCTGGTGGGAATGGGAGAAAAGCTCCATGTCAAAGCCGTAGATAAGGTCAGCCTGGAGGTGCCAAAAGGCAAAACCCTGGGCGTGGTCGGGGAATCCGGCTGCGGAAAAAGCACCCTGGCCAAAACCATCGTCGGGTTGGAAACACCCCGGGGCGGAACAGCGGAATTCCTGGGCTTTGATCTCTCCGTGCCGGTCTCCGATAGAGACGTGAAGTTAATCCAGGACCTGCAGATGGTCTTCCAAAACCCAGACTCGACCATGAACCCTTCCTATACAGTCGGGCAGCAAATCGGCCGGCCGCTCCGGCACCTGGGAAAAATGCACCCATCCGAGGTCAAAGAGGAAGTGATCCGGCTGCTGAATGCGGTCCGGCTGGATGGAAGCTACTACAAACGGCTTCCACGCCAGCTGAGCGGCGGCGAAAAACAGCGGGTGGGCATCGCCCGGGCTTTCGCCAGCCAGCCGGAACTGGTGCTGTGTGATGAACCAGTTTCCGCACTGGATGTGTCCGTGCAGGCAGCGGTGCTGAACCTGCTCCTGGATATCCAGCGGGATCACAACACCACCATGATGTTTATCGCCCATGACCTCAGCGTGGTGCGCTTTTTCTCTGACTATGTCGCCGTGATGTACCTCGGCCATCTGGTGGAAATCGGTCCCGCTGAAAATATTTACAGCCCCCCCTACCAACCGTATACGGAAGCGCTGCTTTCCGCGGTGCCAATTCCTGATCCCACCGCAGAACAAAAACATATCCGCCTGCACGGCACTGTCCCCAGCGCGCTCAATCCTCCCAGCGGCTGTCCGTTTCATACCCGCTGCCCCCGACGGGATCTCCTTCCTGACGGCGGAAAAATTTGTGAAACTGAAGAACCACCCTGGCAGTACAACACCGAGGAACACCGGATTTACTGCCACATCCCCCTGGAAGAGCTGCGGACCTTTGACCCCGTGGTGACCTCCCGGTAAGAAAAGGAGTCTCTGAGATGTTTGTTCGCGACTATATGACCCGCCATCCCGTGATGGTTGAGCCTAACATGTCCATTGTTGAAGCCCAGGACATCATGGCGGAAACCAAGGTCCGCCATCTGCCTGTCGCCGGCGAGGGCAAGCGGCTGCTGGGGTTGATCACCCGCCAGCGGATGCGCATCCCTCCCACCGAACTGGCCAGCCTCAATGTCTGGGAAATCACCCGCTACCTTTCCAATCTGTGCGTCAAAGACGTCATGGTCAAACGGAAAAACGTGATTACTACCATCCCGGACATCGCCCTGGAAGAAGCCGCCAAGGTAATGACCGAGGAAAAAATTGGCTGCCTGCCGGTGCTCGAGGATGACATCGTGGTCGGGATCATCACCGAAATCGACATGATGACCCTGCTGACCGACCTGCTGGGCGGTTATGAAGCCGGCGTCCGGGTCACCCTGCGGATGCCTAACCAGAAAGGCGAGCTTGCCAAAGCCACCGGCGCGATCTCCGACCAGGGCTGGGGCATTTACGCCAGTGGAGGGGTGAAAACGCCCAAAGATCCCGGACACTGGGACTGCGTGATCAAAGTCCGGGATGTCTCCCAGGAAGACCTGGTTGCCGTCCTGGAACAAATTGAAGGACATGAAATTATTGACGTGCGCTGACCGGAATACCAGATACAATATAGATTCCAACAAGGGACAGGAGGAACACGCCGCCTGTCTCTTGTACTGCCGCAGAACCGGTAAGTTTTTCCACTCCCAGAAGAGGTGTTCGTAAAAAGTTTCCAGATGACCAAAAAATTCCCCCCACCCCTCAAGCGCTCTTTTCACTTTCAGACCCTGAATCAAGCCCAGCAGGACAGGATCCATCAGGGCAGCCTGGAGATCCTGGCTGAAACCGGGATGCGTTTCTTCCACCCCGAGGCTTTGAATACTTTCCGGCAGGCTGGAATCCCGGTGGAGGATGCTAACCTGGTCAAGATCCCCCCGGAAAAGGTCGAGCAGGCCCTGAACAGCGCGCCCGGGGAGATCCCGATTTATGATCAGCTGGGTGAGCCGGCCTTCACACTGGGGGATGAACAGAGCTACTTTGGGGTCGGATCGGACTGCATGTATATCTATGACCTCGAGACCGGCCTGCGCCGGAAAGCTCTCCTGGAAGATGTCCGGCACGGGATCCGTTTGGCGGATGCCCTTCCCCATTTGGATTTTGTAATGTCCATGTTCCTTCCTTCCGATGTGCCGGATGAAGTCTATGAACGGCAGCAAATGAAGATCATGCTCCAGGAAAGCACCAAGCCGATCGTGTATGTCGGCCTGGAAGGGTCCAGCACCCGGTACGCCACCCAAATGGCCGAGGCGGTGTCCGGAGGTCTGGAGCAGCTCACCCAGCGTCCTTTTCTGATTAATTACGTCAATACCGTCTCACCCTTCCATCACAACCAGGAAAGCCTCGACCGCTTGTTGTATGCTGCCAAGAGAAATCTGCCCACTATTTACGCCCCGGGCAACCTGGCCGGGATGACCTCTCCGATCACCCCGGCCGGGATGCTGGCCCTCGGCAACGCCGGCCAGCTGGCCGGCCTGGTGCTGTCCCAGCTGATCCGGGAAGGCTCTCCTTTCCTGCGCAGCAATCCGGCCGGGGGCTGCCTGGACATGCGTTCGATGGTCAACCTGTATTCAGCGCCGGACTGCGGGCCGCTGGGCTGGGACCTCACCCAGGGGCAGGGGCTGCCTGTCTTCGGGACCGCCGGCTGCAGCGACGCGAAGATTTTCGACGAGCAGGCCGCCGCTGAAGCCTCTCTGAGCCTGATCACCAATGTGCTTGGAGGAGCTCATCTAATCCATGATATCGGCTACCTGGACAACGCCATGACCGGCTCCCTGGAGCTGACAGCCTTCTGCAGCGAGGTCATCTCCTGGCTGAAATATTATTTCCGGGAACCGGAAATCAATCAAGACACCCTGGCCCTGGATTTAATTCACAGCATCGGCCCGGACGGCACCTTCCTGGAATCCGATCACACATTCCGGCACGTCTTTAATACCTGGAATCCCACCCTCTTCGACCGGAAAAGCCACGCCCAGTGGATCGGGGAAGGCGGGACTACCCTCAAGGACAGGGCCAATCAGGAAGTCCAGGAAATCCTTCAGTCTCACAGGGCCCAGCCGCTGGACGGCAGCACCACCGCCGCCCTGGAGGATATTATCCAGCACTCCCTCTAATCCAAGGAGGAACCATGATCTACCGGAATCACGATCTAGGGATCAACTATATCAAAGCCCGCCAGGACCACCGCTGCTACGGGATGGGACTGGGTATTATCATCCTGGATGATGTCTATCCGGGATTTCCGGGTGATGTCCGCAACGCCAGCGCGTACCCATTTCCCATCCAATACGAAATAGCGGAAGGTGTGGATATCTGGGCCCTGGTGCATGAAGAAGATAAATCGCCCTGCCTGGAACCCATTCAGCGGGCGGCAAAAAAGCTGGAAAAGATGGGCTGCCGGGCGATCGCAGCAGAATGCGGTTATTTCGCCTACTTTCAGGAAGACATCGCCGGCTACGTGGATGTGCCGGTCTTCATGTCCAGCCTGCTTCAGGTGCCTTTTGCCCAGCAGCTGATTGGCCCGAAAAAAACGGTCGGCATCCTGGTGGCCCGGGAAGAGCAGATGACCCCGGCCCACCTCAAAGCGGTCGGAATCCGGGAAGACAGCAACTATGTCATCGCCGGTGCGGAAGGAGAAGGCCGCTGTGAGGAATTCTCTCACCTGTGGTACAAACCGGAACGCACCGATCCCCCCGGGGCTTATTATGACAAAGCGGAGCGGGAGTTTATTACCGAAGGGGTCAAGTTTTACCAGGCTCACCCCGAGATGGGCGCCATGCTGCTGGAGTGCACCGGCATGCAGCCTTTCGCCCGGGCCCTGCAGCGGGAAATCGACATCCCGGTCTTCAGCTGGGGGACCCTGCTGGATTACGCGTATTCCGTGGTAGTGCACCGGGATTATTACGGACACGTCTGAGGTTTTATGTCCACGATCACTGAAGTAATCACCGTGCCCGGGGCGGGCGGATATTACGTCGAAGATCTCGACGCGCTGCAGCAAAACCCGCTCCCGCCCGAAGCGCGGTATACGGCCCGGCCGATCAGCCCCGGCTTCCGGGCCGTCCGGGAGCCGGCTCAAATTGTCTCGGTGGGCCTGGTGCTGGACAGCGGGCAGACCGCCTGGGGAGACTGCGCCGGGGTCGCTTACAGCGGGAAATCCGGCCGGTTTCCGGTATTTCGGGCTGATCAAGGCCTGGAGACCATCCAGCGTCTGGTGGCTCCCATCCTGCGGGGGAAATCAGTCGAGCAGTTCCGTCCGCTGGCAGCGGAAGTAGACCAGCTGACCGAAACGGTCACCCTGGAAAGAACCCTGCCCGAACGGGGGCAGGGGGAGGATTTAACCCGGCGAGAGCTCTTTCAATCCGCGGCCCGGATGTTCCAGGGGCAGCCTCAAGTCCAGGAAACGGTCCGCCAGCCGATCCATCCGGCCGTACGCTACGGCGTCTCCCAGGCACTGCTTCAGGCTGCAGCCCTGCACCACCAGATCACTCCGGCCGAGGTGATCTGCCGGGAATGGGAGTTACCGCTCCCGGAGCGCCGGGTGCCCCTGCACGGTCAGTGCGGCAGCAGCCGCTTCCGGGGAGCCCTGAAAATGATCCACCGGCGCCTGGACTCGCTGCCCCATGCCCTGGTGGATGACATCCCGAATCAACTGGGGCAAGAAGCCGTACAGCTGGTCCGGTACGTGCGCTGGCTCAAGAAGCAAATTCAGGACCTGAACGATCCGGCTTACACGCCCACCCTCCACCTGGATGTGCACGGCGGGCTCGGCCGGATATTTGACGACGACCTGGGGCGGATCCTGGGAGCCCTGTACTCGCTGGAAAAAGCCGCCGATCCCCTGCCGGTCCGGATCGAATCCCCGCTGATTATGGACTCTCTGGAGGAACAGCTGGAGACCATGAAAACCCTCCGGGAATATGTTGATTTCCGGGACCTGAACCTCCAGCTGGTCGCGGATGAGTGGGCCAACACCCTGCCCGATATCGCTGCCTTTCTGGAAGCCCGGGCGGCCCATATGATCCAGATCAAAATGCCCGATTTAGGAGGGATACCTAACAGCGTGGACGCTGTGCTTCGCTGCCGGGAAGAGCATCTGGGAGCCTTCCTGGGCGGGAGCTGCGCCGAAACCGATCTCTCAGCCAGGTTATCAGTTCACGTGGCCCTGGCGGCCCGTCCGGACCTGCTGCTGATCAAGCCCGGGATGGGCCTGGATGAAGGCTATGCCCTGATCCGCAATGAAATGGATCGAACCCTGGCCGGGCTTCGTAATCAGAATTGAGAACAACCCGCTCAACAAACGGATCGGAAGATCCGCCGGTTGAGTGAACTTACCCTTATAATAAGACTTTATTGACCCGCCGGTATGTCTGTCAACCGTGATGATGAAGATCAACTTTCGCCTCAATAATCAGCCCATTTCTCTGAACTCCGATCCTGCCCGCCCGCTCCTGGACGTGCTCCGGGAAGATCTTGGTTTAACAGGGACCAAGCAGGGCTGCGATCATGAAGGAGAATGCGGAGTATGCACAGTGCTGCTGGACGGTGAACCAGTCCGGGCCTGCCTGACGCCGATCGGGAAAGCTGCTGATCGTCAGATCACCACCATCGAAGGGTTGGGGAGCCCCGACCGCCTGCACCCGCTCCAGCAGGCTTTCCTGGAGGCCGGAGCCGTACAGTGCGGATTTTGCACTCCGGGGATGCTGCTGACCGCCAAGGCGCTCCTGGACCGCACTCCGCACCCCGGACGGGAGGAAATTACCGCCGAGCTGGCAGGCAACCTGTGCCGCTGCACCGGGTACGCCAGCATCGTCAAGGCTGTTCAGCTGGCAGCCGAGCGGCTGGAGAATCCCAGCGGAGGAAAACATCCTGCGCCTGATAAAACAAGTGCCGGGGTAATCCGGATTGAAGGGGTCGAAAAGGTCACCGGGCTGACTGCATTCGCCGGGGACCTCCGCGTGCCGGACCTGCTCCACCTTCAGGTCGTCCGCTCCCCCCACCACCATGCCCGGCTGCTGGACATTGATGCCGGACAGGCCGAAGAGCTGCCCGGGGTGATCAGGATCATCACAGCGAAAGATATCCCCGGGGTGAACGGGCTGGGAGATTACAGCAGCCGGGAACCGGTCCTGACCCCGATCGGAGAGACCTGCAAGATGCGCGGGGCCCCGGTGGCCCTGATTGCTGCGGAAGACCAGGAAACCGCCCGCCGGGCCGGCCGGGTCCTGCAGGTGGATTACGAGGTTCTCCCCCATTTTTTTGAGATCGAACAAGCCCTGCAGGAAAACGCCCTCCCTCTCTATCCTGACGGAAACATCCTCACGTCAGCTTCCGTTCAATTCGGAGACCTGCAGGAGGCCCTGCAGAGTTCCGACCTGATCCTGGAAACCACCTACACGACCACCTGGCAGGAGCATGCCGCCCTCGAGAAGGAAGTCGTGGTCGGCTACTTTGACGGTGAGAACCGGATCACCCTGGTGGGGGGCACCCACGAACCTCACTGGCAGCAGGGCTATGCGGCGGCGGTTCTCGACCTCCCTGCGGATCGCCTCCGGGTGGTCATGCCTCCCACCGGAGGCTCCTTCGGAGGTAAACAGGATCCCTGGCCTTTCACCGCGGCCGCCCTGGCCGTTCACCTGACCGGCCGCCCGGTGCGTTTGAGCTACACCCGGGAAGAATCCTTTACCGCCTCACCCAAGCGCCATCCCTATCTGGTGCGCTACACGCTGGGCTGCACAAACGGGGGCCGTCTGACCGGCGTCAAGGTCCGGGTGGATGCCAATACCGGGGGCTATGATGCCCACGGTCAGTACCTGCCCGATTATGCCCTCTCCGGCGCTGGCGGGCCGTACCTCTATCAAGCGGTGGACGGTTATGCCCAGAGCGTGTTCACCAACGGCCCCAAAGCCGGCCAGTTCCGGGGTTTTGGTTCTCCCCAGTCCTCCTTTGCCCTGGAATGCACTCTGGATGAGATGGCCCAGGAGCTCAATCTTGATCCGCTGACCTTCCGCCGGCAGAACAGCATCCAGCAGGATTCCCGGACCTTCCTGGGGTATCCGGCTGCTGAAACCCTCGGCTTCGAGGAGGTCCTGGATGCGATGGAGCCCCCTTTCCGGGAGATGACGGCCGAAGCCCGGGAGTTTAACCGCACCCAACCATCCGATGCTGAGTACCGCCGCGGGGTCGGCCTGGCCGGGATGTGGTACCGGTATGGAAAATCCGGATCACTCCTGGTACCTGCCGAACTGGAAATTAACTTGGGGGGGACGTTTACCCTGTACTGCTCCGGACCGGACTACGGTCAGGGCAGCTCAACGGCCATGATCCAGATCGCCGCGGAGGAACTGGGCCTACCCGCAGAAAGATTGCAAATTATCAACGCCGACACCGCGCACACGCCGGACAGCGGGATCCAGGGGGCCTCCCGCACCACCTATTTCCTCGGCGGGGCGGTGCAAAAAGCAGCAGCCGTGATGAAAAGGACCCTGCTTACCACGGCGGCAGAAATCCTCGACCAGCCGCCCGGGAATCTGACCCTGAAGGGTGACCGCGTGCAGGTCCTGGCGGACAGCAGCCGGGCAGCAGGATCTGGTCGGTCCATTTCCCTGGCTGAATTAGCGGCAGAAATGGAAAATCTGGGTCTTTCCCGCACCATGAAAGGCACCTTCGACCTCAGTCCGTATTTTCCCGAGGACAGCCGACCGGAATACATCCCTCTCTATGTGACCGGCGCCCAGGCGGCCCAGGTGCAGGTCCATCTGAAAACCGGCCAGGTGCAGGTAAACCGGATCACGGCCGTCCATGACGTCGGCAAGGCCATCAATCCCCTGGATGCCCGGGGGCAGATCGAAGGCGCGGTGCTGATGGGCCTGGGAGCGGCCTTGATGGAGGAATATCTCCCCGGCGCGACAGCAGGCTTCGGCGATTATTATCTGCCCACCTCGATGTCTCTGCCTGAAATCGAAACCATCCTGGTGGAAATTCCTTCCGAGCACGGGCCGTTTGGTGCCAAGGGCCTGGGAGAAGCAGCCATCGTCCCCGCAGTCCCTGCCCTGATCAATGCCGTTTCCCGGACCGTCGGGGCCCGGATCCGCTCCCTGCCGGCCACCCCGGAGCGGGTGCTGCGGGCTGTACAGGGCCAGAGGTGGAACCAGTGACCCATTACGAACACCCCGCCACCCTGCAAGCCGCCCTTGAGCTCCTGGACTCCGCCGGCGGCAGCGCCAGGGTCATCGCCGGGGGGACAGACCTGCTTCCCGATCTTAACAAAGGGACTTTGGCTCCCACAAAGCTGATCGATATCACCCGCATCCCGGAACTCCAGGAGATCCGCATCGGTCGGGACCAGATCAGCGTGGGTGCCGCGGTGCCTTTCGTTGACATTAAAAACCACCCGCACATCCGGGCGGTCTATCCTGCGTTGAGCGAGGCGGCAGGATCCATCGGCGCTGGAGCCATTCAGCGTGCGGCCACCTGGGGCGGGAACCTGGTCCAGGCCATGCCTGCCGCGGACGGGGCCGTGATCGCTCTGGCCCTGGAAGCAGAAGCTGAACTGGCCGACCGGGAAGGAACCCGGCGGATCCCGGTGGAGGAACTCTTCCTCGGTCCGGGAATTTCCGCGGTGGACCCCACCCGGGAAATCCTGACTGCCGTTCACTTTCCGGCTTTTCCTGACCAGCCCGGCTGGGGGCTGGCCTGGCAGCGGATCGGGCGGAGGCAGGCCCTGGTGCTGCCCATCCTCAACTGTGCTGTGAAACTGGGGCTGGAATTCGATCACGAACCTCCCCGGATCCACAAAGCCGTGATCGCGCTCGGCCCCGCCGCCCCCCACCCGCTCCGGGCCCGGGAAGCGGAAGAGTACCTCCAGGGCCGAACCTTCAGCCCGGACACCATCCGGGAAGCCGGGCTCCGGGTGCAGGGCCAGGCCCAACCCCGCAGCAGCTTAATGCGGGCTTCCCGGCAGTACCGCCTGGAAATTATCCCGGAAATGATCGGCCGGGCCTGCAGCGAAGCTGCCGCACGAGCTGAAGTACACCCGCCTATGGATATCCCCAAGCATTCAACAACCAAGGAGTGAGCATGTCCGCAAGCACAACCGCCAGCCTCAGCGCGGTGCCCCGCCTGAGGATGTTAACCGAAGAACACTGCCGGGTCATCCACCGGGCTTCCCTGGAAATTCTGCGCCGGACCGGAGTCCGGGTCTACCACCAGGGCGCTTTGGAACTGCTGGAATCCGCTGGAGCAGCGGTCAGCGATGACAACCTGGTCCACCTCAATCCGGGCCTGGTTGAGTGGGCCTTGAAGCAGCCTCCCTCCCGGGTGGTGCTCTGTGAACGCGGCACCGGCCGGCCGGCCGTGGTCCTGGAAGGCCGACGGGTTCATTTTGGGCCAGGATCAGACTGTTTGAATTACCTCGATCCGGCCAATGGAGAGCACCGCAGGTTCACCAAGCAGGATGTCCTGGACTGCATCCGGCTGGTTGACGCTCTGCCGGAGCTGGATTTCTGCATGTCGATGGGTATCCCCAGCGACCTGGAAGGCGATAATCCCTACCGCTGGCAGTACGCAGCGATGCTCCGCAGCACCACCAAGCCGATCGTGATTGTGTGCGATGATCAGGCGGATACCGCAGCGATCGCGGCCATGGCAGCAGCCGCGGCCGGAGGAGAGGAAAAACTGCGGACCAACCCCACCCTGCTGCTGTACTCCGAGCCGACCACCCCGTTGAAGCATTCCGAGACCGCCACCGGCAAGCTGCTCTTCATGGCCGAAAACTCGCTTCCCATCGTCCATTCCCCGGCCCCGATGATGGGCGGAACCGCCCCGGTAACCATGGCCGGAGGGCTGGCGCTGGGCAACGCGGAAGTGCTTTCTTCCCTGGTCATCCACCAGCTGAGAAATCCCGGGGCGCCTTTCGTGTACGGAAGCGGCCTGCACCACCTGGATATGAAAACCACCATCAGCGTGTACAGCGCACCTGAGTTTGAAATGGCCAGGATCGCGGTCGCTGAACTGGGCCGGTTTTACAATCTGCCCACCTGGGGCTACGCCGGACACTCTGACAGCTGCATCATGGATGAGCAGGCAGCCGCTGATGCGGCTTTTTCTGTCCTGGCTTCCTATTTAGCCGGGAGCAACCTGGTCCACGATGTCGGATACCTGGAAGCCGGCCTGACCACCTCCCCGGAAATGATGGTCTTCACCGCGGAAATGATTGACATGATCAGCCATTTAATGGCCGGGATGACAATTGACGAGGAAAGCCTGGCCCTTGAGGTCATTCACCAGGTGGGTCAGCAGGGCGATTTCCTGAGCACCGACCACACCATGAACCACTTCCGGGACTTCTGGCAGCCCTCCCTTTACAACCGCAAGCGGATGGAGGACTGGATCGCGGATGGCTCGCCCAGGCTGGGCGAACGGCTGCAGGAAAAAACCCTCTCCCTGCTGGAAGAGCACCAGCCCGAACCCCTTCCGGACGCTGTCAATCAAACCGTGGAAGAGATCCTCGCGGACGGTTCCTGAAACTTTTCCTGCCTGCAGGCCGGCCGTTCTTGACTTGGGTTTCTGACCGCCTTATAATGCAGAAACCGGTTTCAAGAACCCGGCTCAAGGGCACCCAAACAGGTGGTGATTCACCCCTATGGAGATATTGTCCAATTTCAACAGCATCGAGGTCATCTTTATATTGATCCTGGTGTTAATCCTGTTTGGGCCGGAACGGCTACCTGAGATTGCCGGGAGGATCGGTTCCACGCTCGGGAAGCTGAAGAGCACTTCTTCCCAAATCATGGCCGAATGGAGGCGGGAGGCCGGGCTGGAGGATATATCTCAGGAGGGCCGGCAGCTTTCCGAGGCGGTCGATCAATCCCTGCAGGAGGCCCGGAAGAGCATCCGGTCGGATCAGGCGCCATCGACCCGCAGAACACAAACGGCGGAGAAACCGGAACATCAGCCCGGGATGCAGTCGGGAGAAAGCGGACCTGAGCAGCGCGCCCGGCTGACCAGCCGGCTGGAGGAACTGGAAAATGAACTCCAGCATCTGCGCGGACAGCTGACGGAAATGGAGTCCGAGTCCGGTCAGGGGGAAAACCAGGATGGCTGAACTACACCAACCTACAGATCAACAAGCGATGTCTTTCCTCCAGCACCTGGAGGAGCTCCGAGGGCGGCTGGCCAAGTCCGTGATCGCCCTGCTGATCTCCAGCGTGGGGGCCTTTTTTATCTCCAAACCGATCTTGAAATTCCTGCTCGAGCCCATGGGTGATTATCCCGTGATCGCTCCCAGGCCGACCACCTCGATCGGCATTTTCATGAAGATCTCCCTGCTGACCGGCCTGCTGATTGCCACACCGGTCATCACCTATCAGCTGCTGAATTTCATCACCCCGGGGCTGACCAAGCAGGAACGGCGTTCACTGTATTGGATTATCCCCGGGATCACCGTCAGCTTCGCGGGGGGAGCAGCTTTTGCGTACTTCGTGATGATCCCCGCGGCCATCCCCTTCCTGCTTAATTTTCTTTCCGATGTCGTGCAGCCGACCTGGATGGTG
>Ga0207797_1001394_pt1 | contig 17485 bp, 9 predicted proteins | sample PRCRCaboRojoPR_6_FD_187275 | JGI IMG/M metagenome (GOLD analysis project Ga0207797, IMG submission 187275) | Marine sediment microbial community from Cabo Rojo, Puerto Rico - PR CR 10% Liquid 1 (SPAdes) | ecosystem: Environmental > Aquatic > Marine > Coastal > Sediment | place: Cabo Rojo, Puerto...
CATCCGCGATGTGCCAGTGAATTCCCGATGCATCTGTACGCAGACTCCCGTCGATCTTCATGTTCAGCGTGGTGTATTCCGGGGTGGAAGTGCTGTCCAGCTGATAGGAGACCTTTGGAAGCAGTGTATTCCCGTAGAATTTCGCCGGCCAGTGGCAGTGCTCACAGGTTTCCTGGGCAGGGCGTAGCTGGTGTACCGGGGTGGGAATTGGTTGCTCATATAAATGAAAGGTGGCGGAAATGATCTGATAGAGGCCGTTTAATTTGGAGTCTATGAGTGCATCGATGCCCTCGCCAACGTGGCATTCCACACAGGGCACCCGCGCGTGCGGGGAGTCCTGATAGGTCGTCCACTCCGGGTTCATTACTTCGTGACAGGCGTTCCCGCAAAATTGCGGCTGATCCATGAAATGCAGCGTCCGCATGCTGGCCCCAACCATGAAGATAACATTGACCGCGGTTAACCCGAGGATGAACAGGAATAACCGGGAACCCGTCAACCGACCCTGAATCTCCTCATCCGGAAACTGTTGCCTGAGGAGGATTCTGGTAGTCTTCCCTGTGGAATTTCGATATTTAATCCATCCTACCGGGATAAAGATCAATCCCAGTACGAATAACAGGGGAAGGGCCATATAGGTGACCAGTCCCATGTACTGGTTGGTCAGGATTTCCGCCAGCCTCGCCACTTCCAGGACCAGGAAGGTGAGGAAGGAAGAGGTGGTGAGAATAATCCCGGCTTTGCCCCAGTTGTTGACCGAGACGCCCCGGATGAAATTCAGATACATTTGCCACATGGTCTGCTACTCCCGCTCATCCTGGAATGTATCATCATAGATGTCCTGGATCTCCCCGTTTCGGATCGCTTCCCTCAGATCCGATGTCGGCTGGTTCACCCAGCGATGCATGGGATGTTCTTCCAGCAAACTGTCGATATAGGCGTTGATTTCCGGATCGCCGTAATCACGGGCTTGGGGAATATATTTCAGATAGAAGTGTTTGATGACTTCATAGATTCCGTGCCACCAGGTGTAATCCGGTCCCATCATCGACGCACCCATTCGGCCACGCCGGCCTTCATGGTGCCAGAGTTCCCAGTAGGTCCATTCGATTTCATTGGAAAAATCCGCAGGATATTCCAGAAGATCCTTCTGCTCCACCATATTCATGATCTCGGTAGCCGGTCTGGCAAATTTCTCATTATAGAGACGGACCACAGCATCGTACTGGTAGTAATGTCCCTCCACGAACTGATCTTCATGGCAGGTGGAACAGACTTCTTTCATGTTCGCCCGTTTGGTCTGCCAGTTTTTCTTGTGTTCGGAAATCGGTGGGCGAAGCGTCCAGGAGATGCGGAGGCCCACATCGTGGTTGACCTCCTGTGCATCGGTGGCCGACATGTGACAGGTGGCGCAGGTGGGCGCGGCATAGTAGTCCTGTCCGACCACCCAGCGGTCCGCAGACAGGTTCATTTGATCCTTATGAGTATAGTAGGTGTTTCCGTGCTTGGATTCCTCGTAGATTTCCTTCTGGGGATGATCGGGACCCAGGTGACATTTGGAGCAGGCCTCCGGCTGGCGTGCCTGCGCTTTGGTGAAGCTGTGCCGCTGGTGACAGGCGTTGCAGGAGCCCAGTGAGCCGTCCGGATTGATGCGTCCGATCCCTGAATTCGGCCAGTCTTTCGGTGAGAGTTTGTTTGGCGAATCCGGGTCGACCTCCACCTTGGTGCCGTGACAGCTCTCACAGCCGGTAATCGCCACCGGATGTCCTCCGGCAACCATAGCCAGATAGGCATCCTGGGAATCCAGGATTTGTCCGGCAGTGGCGTGATAAGAGTTGGAAACCTGTTCGGCTTCTTTCTCATGGCAGGTACCGCAATCTCTGGGAGTCACCAGTGTGGCGATCAGTGCCTTCTCGTGCATATACGCATCAGCGTCCCCTTTCTGTGCACCGTGGCAGTCGAGGCAGGTGACGTTGTGCTCGCCATGGGCCGAACTCAGCCACTGGTTGTACAGACCGGTGGTCTTCTCCTTATGGCAGGTCATGCAGCGGCCTTCTACCGCGGGCTCCTGTCCAACTGCCTGACCACCGAGAAGGAGAATAGCTACAATTGCGATGCACACAATGCGTATCATGAGATATCCTTTCCGCTCAGAGAGCGATTTTTCAATGCCTGTGTAAATAAGCTTTATGGAATGAGAGAATATTCGTGATCAAAATCGGCCTCTTTTCCCGGAAATAATAAGGAACCGGCGATATCAGTGGCTGACTGTATAATCAAGCAAAGAGCGTGCCCGACCATACAAAGGATGAAGGATTAAGGAAGCGATTATCGATTAATGATGATTGATAATTTAAAAAGAGAGAAAGGTGAAAGATGTGAGGCGTCAGAAGTGAGCCATGAGCCAGGACAGAGTGGGGCTGAGGACAAGGAAAGAGAGTAAGGGATGGTGTATAAGGTAAAGGATAATGTAGTATATAGGTCTATAGGTTTATTAGTATATAGGGCGGGTGGACAGGGCATCCCAATCCGGCAGTCCTCCCGAGGCCGAACAACTGGTGTTATGAACGCGCTCGTCCCGTCGCACCCATGGGTGTCTGTTCCGGCCTTGTGAGCACTGGGTTAGCACTGCTCACGAGGGGCCGTGGCGAGATCCAGCTGTCTGACCCCCGCCGCAGGCGGGGGGAGTTCTGGATCTCGCAGGCGCCGAGTGGTAGCAGTGCTCCCAGTGGGAACATAGCCGCTGATTTTTTGGGCCCCTTTTTGATCAAGCAAAAAGGGGCAGGACAGGAGGGCACAGATGGTGTGGAAATGTGATTCACCGACCGCGGTCTGCCATAACAGCTCCCGGCAGGGGGCTTTTTTTATGGTCGCTCTCGAGCGGACGTGACGCCTTTAGCGCGCTGGAATCAGATTGAATTCCCCGCCAGCGGAATGGACAGTATGGCTCACGCCGGGGATGAAGCCGGAGCGAAGTCCCGGGCGAACCTTCCAAACGATTATTGACTGTTGATCATTGAATAACAATCGTGGAGAGCTCTATTTTCTCCGCAGCCCTCTGCGGGGGCATCTCTCTGTGTCTTCTGAGGTTAAACTACTCATCCCGCGCAATTCTTTAACCCTCCCAACATTGCGCAAAAACCTCCTCCAGGGCACTCTCCCGCAGGATCTTCCGCCGGGGATTACCGTCATCATCCGGCCACCGGACTAACCGAATCTCCCCGTCACTGATTTCCAGACCGGTTATATCTCCATCACTGAATGAGCAACACCCGGTGTTAAAGTAGCTGGGAGGGCTATCCGGCGGCAATACCATTTTCACTCCGGAGGATTTCGCCAGCACCCAGTGGAGCTCGGCCGACAGACTGCTGATGGATTCCCGGAGTTTTTCCTCCTCGGCCGGCGTGTCGGTCTCTTCTTTCCTGAATTTTAATTCGTCAATTTGTTGAATCAGATAGCTTTCATGCGACTGGGATGAAAAGATCGGATGGTGAGTATGGCCTGAAACCATCAGCATCCCGGATTGTGACCCGGCCCAGTCGTACTGGGCCAGCTCATGTTCCTTCCGCAGGTCGAAATCAGTAGCCGGCGTAGTGGAAGGGACTTTCGTCAGCCGCTGAAACGGACGCCAGATATTGCGCACGATCCACTTCGAAAATCCGGCCAGACGATCACTGAGAGTATCCCCCTGATGTCCGTGGACAAACAGGATGTCTCCCAGGCGATCACCCTGCGATGTGACCCTCAACAGGGCACTTTCATAGACCGGGATCTCTACTGTGAACTGTAACCGCTGCCGGAGCATTGCAGTCAGGGTACCCGTTTTTGCCCAGTGATCATCGTGATTGCCGTAGAACCGGATGAGACGGTCATCTCTGGCAAATTCACGCTCCAGCCGCAGGGTATCCCGGTAGGCCTCAATGACTCCTGAGGGATGGCACTCCCAGAGTTCTTCCACATCCCCCAGAAGATAGAGGGTGTATCCGGCCTCCAGGTAATATCCCAGTGCAGCATGATAAGCGGGTTTGCAGTGGCGGAAATCATCGGCACCGTCACCCTGCCCCCGGTGGTGATCGGAAAAGACAATCAACCGCAAATCCCCGATATCACGGTATATCTCCTTCTCCGGATGATCCCGGATTTGGGAGAGGACAGAGGAAACGGTCTCTTTATGGTTGGACATGGTATTCTATTCCTCAGCTCATGTGATGGTTTGACAGGAGGTTCCTATCAGGATTTGCTTACAAACCCACCTTCGAAAAACCGGGTCAGACGCTGGAATATTCCGAAGAACCACTGCCATCTGGAGACCGGCGGAAACCTCGGATCCTGGTGACTGGCGAATGCCCGCGAGAAAATGCGGCTGATCCAGTAGCGCTCCTCCAGGATATCCAGCATTTTCACTGTGAGGGGACGGATATTCACCCATGGTTTCCAGGGCGTCATATCACCATGTCGGGTAATACTGATCCCTCCCCAGGTGTCGTATGCCTCCTGTATCACCACGTTCTCCATTGGATCGAGCGCCATCTTTTCCCCCATAACCCAGTCCAGAGCATAGATGTTGTCACTGGCAATCAGTGTGTGGGTATGGTTCGGATTTGTATCCCGTACATGGCCACTGAACCCGTCCCCGCTGACCCAGGCGTCCAGCAGCCCGAAATGCACCGGGAAATTGTCGGCCATCAGAATGGTGCACTGGTAAAATTCCCGGTTAATCCCATGGTAATATTTCATTTTATCCCATACCGGGAGACAGCCGTAGATGTTCTTCAGACACCCGGTGTAAAAGCACTGCCAGTGGGTCTTATTCTTGGCGAATGAAATGCGGAAATCTGCGTCCCGCCAGGTTTTTCCGACCACATGCTCACCGAGAACACCTCCATAATCCCAGGGAACGGGCTCGTCGGTCAGGTCGAGGATGTCGTAACCGTCCCCGGTGTACCCGACCATATCAGCCACCGCCGGCACACTGCGGTTTTGATAAGAGTAGTCATATACGTTATGAGACTCGACCAGAGAGATTTTACGGAAGCCCTTGTCACGCAGGTGACCTATCAGATACTCTACCAGTTCCGGATCCGTATACACCGGAGAGGGGTCTTCACGGATTGATGCTGTCATCAGGTTAGGTTTTATCGCGATGGAAAACTCCGCCTGTGGAAGATCGCCTGCCTGGAAGACCGCTTCCAGACGATCAAAAAAACCCGACTGATTAAGGACGGTGTCCAACACGGTGAATTTGTCTGTTCCACTTTCAAGGTATACATCAGATGATTGTTTGTAACTTTGTATATAATCGGAGGGTGCGGGCATAATTCACCTCTATCATGTCATATATTGAAAGTCGAACACCGGGGCAGGAAGGAAACGGTGAAACTCCCCGGTCATGTTTTGTCGATACAGGCTAATTCTATGATTTGAAGAGGTGATAGTAAATGAAAAATTTATTCTCTGGCGTTAGATGAGAGAATTAATCATATTTAAACTCTATTATTCGTAATATCTGTGGAAGTTCAATTATATCAGCGAATGGAAGGTGTGTGAGCCGGGCGGATCCCGCCCGGCTCACACTCCGTCTTCTTACATGAATGAGGTTGGGTTGTTACTGACGGATAACGGGTGAGGGTACGGATGAAGGAGAAAGAGAAATCGGACGGCCCCTGGACCCGGTTTCAGCGTGAACTCGACGAGGAGGAGCTTCGTGATCCCGATATCGTCACCGTGTTCAAGCTGATCTGGGTATCTATCCGACAGTTCTTTGTTGAGCGTCCCGGGCAGATTATCGGCTCTGCTTTCATCCTGTTAATGGTCTGGGGCACCCATGGGAAGATGGAGTTACTGGGATTTGTCTGGCCGGACTGGCGCGGCCCGGGAAGTGATCCTGGTACCAGACCGAATCTGATTGGCGGGATTCCCTGGGATCATGAATTGATCTCCTATTGTGCAGGTGCCGTGATTCTGGTGGGGATACCCGTATTACTCATCAAATATGGTTTGAAGGACAGATTGGCAAATTACGGACTGGGACTTCCACCCCGGGGAAAACGTGCGCTGGCGTTTCTGGCCTTTCTCGCGCTGACCCTGCTGAGTCTGCCGGCATTTTATCTCGGAACCTTTGATCCGGGTATGCGGCATCTGTATCCCCTCTACGGGGAATTTTCCGGGCCATGGGCGTTCGTACTCTATGAACTGTCGTATCTGCCGTTCTTTCTGGCGATCGAATTCATTTTCCGCGGGTATCTGCTATTCGGTCTGGCCGGAGTACGGGACCTGGAGATCTCCGGAACCGGCGGTGGGTTCCCGGGGAAGTTTTACTTCCACAGATATGCATTGCTCATTCAGATGTTGTCCTATACCGCCTGGCATCTCGGCAAACCCATTCCCGAGCTCTGGGGCACGCTGGTCTGGGGACTCGCAGCCGGCGCGCTGGCATACGCGGTCAGATCTATCTGGCCGGTAGTGTTATCCCACTGGCTGTTAAATGTCTTCATGGATGCGGTAATCAGCCGGCCGTTTTCCTGAGAAAATATGACTGTGAATGTCTTTCCGGAAAACTTGGGACAAGTGTGTTTCGTGATGACACCACTTGAATGATGATTCTATTCGGCGGAATGGAGTTAAGGTGGATCTCGCGACGGCCCCTCGCGAGCAGTGCTAACACATTGCTCACAAGGCCGGGAAAAGACTACAGGACGTGACCGATCCCGGCGTAATCGAATGACTGTAGCCCCGGATGAAATCTGGGTATCCGGAGAATCAACATATTCCTCAACCCCGAAGGGATTGAGCAGAGTTTGCATCCTCGGGGCTAGCCCGGCACCCAAAGAATTTCCGGAATATCCGGAGCGCCATACCACCAGGGCTGACCTCACCCCAAACCCCTCTCCTGAGATTAGGAGAGGGGTTTCCATTCGCCGGGGATTGCGCCCGGGCTCCATCCCCGGCTAGAGCCATCACTTCCGGATCTCTCCCACCTGGCGGGAGAAAGATATGCATTGGATTATTAGAATATTATTTCTATTCAGGATGATCATTTCATCATTTTACTTGCCTTCGCATCAGAACTTTATAAAATTTATTGCCATCTCATCATTTTTACCGGCGACACTACCAAATGAACGACAGCCAAAGCACCTGTGGTGCTCCTTTCAAAATCATGTTTTCACAGCAGAATGCCTGACACTCCCGGTGAATACCTCCCGTATAGTATCAGATGAGATAAAATTTTGTTGAAGGCGACCTCTAACCTTCTGAGGTGATGCATCACCGAGTGTCGTTCTCCTGATATTGCGGGCCGTTGCCGGGGGCGGATGACGGCATGACGGATAACGTCGACGGAACGCAGTGAAGATAGTCCATTACCTGAAAAGAAAATGCATACCAGCCATTCCAATATATTCCAGGATATCATTCCCAGTGAAAGGGGGTAATCTTATGAAGTCCGCAATCAGATCGTTACCTGTTTTCTGCTCTGTAAGTGTGTTGTTTTTCTCGCTGGTGTTGAGTCCCGGGCACCTCACTGCAGTGCAGACGGATGCCAGGGGACGGCCGTTATACCATTCCGACCGGATTACCGTCAAACTGAAAGCGGAGACAGCGGCATTTCAGAAACCAGGTAACCGGACCACCTTTGGCATCCCGGAACTGGACCGGCAACTCAGCCGGTTTCCGATTGATCGGCTGGCGCAACGGTTCAGGCACCGGGCTGTCCCAAGACGCACTGACCTGCCGGATCTCTCCAGAATCCATCAGATCATCTTTGATGGCGATGTGAATATCGAAGCAATCGTACAATCCCTGCAGGGGAATCCGGCGGTGGAATATGTCGAACCGATTCCCATTCACTATCCGCACCGGGTACCCAACGATTCCCTGTACGCCCTGCAGCCGTTTCTGGAACAGATTTTTGCCGAAGAAGCCTGGGATATCCATCGCGGCGAAGACGGTGCGGAGCCGATCATTATCGGGATCAGTGACACCGGTGTGGAGTGGTACCATTCCGATCTCATCGACAATATCTGGCAGAACCTGGGGGAGGATGCTGATGGTGACGGGCACGTACTGGAATTGGTGGACGGCTCCTGGCAATTCGATCCGGGTGATGTGAACGATATCGACGACGACGGTAATGGCTACCCGGACGATTTTATCGGATGGGACTTTCTGGTTGATGAGGATTGGAATCAGGGGCCGGACCCGGATGATTATGATGGTCATGGAACCCATGTAGCCGGACTGGCTGCGGCGGTGACAAACAACACCACCGGCGTGTCCAGTATCAGCTGGAATGTCAGGATCCTCTGTACCTCTCACTCCTCGCCAACTATTGGGGCGATCTACTACGGATATGATGGGATTATCTACCTGGCAGAGAGCGGGGCGGACATCATTAATTGCAGCTGGGGATCACTATATCGCTCAAGGGCCGAAAACGAGGCGATTGCATATGCCACAGGACTGGGAAGTGTTATTGTGGCGTCTGCCGGAAACGATAATATTGTCGATCCGCATTATCCCTCCAGCTACCCGAATGTTGTCTCGGTAGCAGCGGTCGGTAACACGGACGAGAAAGCATCGTATTCAACATACGGCATGGGGGTGGATATCTCCGCTCCGGGAGGGGATACGCAACTCGGTGGCCAGTTATTAAGCACCTACATCTATAACGGATACGAGAGCTATCAGGGCACCTCTATGGCCGGACCGGTGGTTGCGGGTGTGTTTGGGCTCCTGAAATCTTATCATCCGGAGTGGTCCGCAGAGGAGTTAATCACTCAGGTCCTGGGAACCGCTGATCCCATTGATACCCAAAATCCCGGATTTGAGGGACAGCTGGGCGCCGGCCGTGTCAATGCCTACCGGGCATTAACCGAAACGGATCCGGTTCTGCCACAGGCTCTCCGTCTGGAATTAATCGAGGTGATGTCACCCAGCGATGAGGGTGGTGACAAGGCGCTTGATCCCGGAGAAACCGCCTCTCTGAACATGCAACTCCAGAATTCTGCCTATGAAGTGGGCGGAACTGATGTGACGTTCATTCTGACCACGGAGAGTTCGGATATTCAAATACTCGATGACCAGTATGTGACCGATATTCCGCCGGATGATTACTTTCTGCTGGAAGATGCGTTTTCCATCAGAGTGGAAGATGATATCGAAACGGCAACGGTCAGGTGTAAGCTTCAGGTGCAGTCCGCTCAAACAGTATATGTGGGACGGGAAATGAGCTTTGATCTCATCATTGCACCTTCGGGAATGCTCGTCTTCGATGTGAGTGAACGGGATCCCACCTCCAGTGGTGCGTTTATCCGGGATTTTCTGGAATTGCAGGGATACGATGCCTTCTTTACCACGGAATTTCCTCTCACCCTGAACGGATTCGAAACGGTGTTTCTGTGCCTGGGAAATGTTGGCATGCAGCGATTTGAATTTTTGAACCAGACCAAAGCCGATATTGTGAACTCATACCTGGAATCCGGCGGGAATCTCTATCTTGAAGGAGGAGTTGCTCTTGGGGGCGAAACTGACGTCACCGAAGAAATCTTCTCCTTGTTTGGGCTCAGCGATGTTGAGTACGGACAACAAAACGATATCGGAGAATTGGTTGGGCAGGACTCTGCGTTCACCGCGGGAATGCGTTTTACCGGCAGTTCCATGCTTATGTATGAGAATATTGACCTCTACACGCCGGATGATACCGGGATCGCCGCCTTCGAAGAGGTGGGGTATGGTATCGTCGGGGTACAGAACACCGGGGAGTTCGGACAGCACACGTTTTGTTCGTCCTATCCGCTTGGCGCTCTGCAGGATGTATCACCACCTTCAACCCGGTTCAATTTCTTTCGGGAACTAATGGAATTTTTCGGGTATGATCTGCCTGTTGTGGCGGATTTCGGCGTCTCAGCAGCCACCGGACATGCCCCGCTGACCGTGGAATTCACCGATTTTTCCACCACACCGATACCCGATCAGGAGCGGATGCTCCGCTGGGACCTGGATGGTGATGGGAAGTTTGACAAGATGAATGCAAATCCGAACTGGACTTATAACGAACCGGGGAGTTATGACGTGACCGTGGAGGTCACCACGGTGGATAACTCCCAGACCATCACCAGAGAAGAGGCTGTCACCGTAATGGCAGGAGAATCGGCGCTGGAGTTTCCCGGATTGGATGGTTGGAGTTTGGGGTATATTCCATCCAGCGCAGATCTGAACTTTATCGATCAATTCACCGCTGAGGCCTGGATCTATCCCACCGGTTGGGGGCCGATGGGGGATTACGGTTTTGGTGCGATAATGCATAAAGGGGTAATCAGTGCATATCTGCATGGTTCAACCCATTCGGATTACTATGATCACAGTCTGGTCACCTGGATTACCCATGAAAACGGGCAATCCACTCGGGTATGCACACCGTTGAACTCCATTGCACTCAATACCTGGCAGCACATTGCCATTTCATATCACGCCGGGACGAATCAGTTCATTGTGTACATTGACGGCGTGGAACAAATCCTGAGTGTATCGGAGGAATCAGGCGGGCCACTGGCAGATAATCTGAATACCCCGATCACCATCGGAAATAATTTCTCTCTGGATCGGACATTTGACGGCAAAATCGATGAAGTCCGCTTTTGGAATGTCGTCCGCACTCCCGAAGACATTGACTACCACCGAACGCGACTTCTTAGTGGCCGGGAAGAAGGTCTCATGAGATGTTTTCCCATGAATGAAGGGCAGGGAGGGTGGACAGAGGACATCGCCAGGAATGGTGACATCTCACAAATAAACTGCGATTGGGTTTCCGGATTACCCCTGGACCTGGTGGGTCGGGTCCCGCGAGGTGTCTACGCTGTTATCGAAGGTTTCGGGGCCCTGATACGCTGGGAACCTCCGTTACTCACTGAAGATATTCAGGAATATCGGGTATACCGCAAAATGGATGGGGAAGACGACTACACATTCCTGGAGACAACCGCAGAGACCTGGTTTCAGGATCCGTCCATAGAATATAACCAGGAATACTCGTTCGTGGTTTCTGCTATGTATTCCGATGGGACCGGGGAGGGGCCGTTATCCAACCAAGCCAAAATCAAACTAACCGCGGGACATTTTCCGGTGGCAACCAATCTGCTGACCTGGCCCGAGGATGGCCAGGCCGTGATCGGATGGGATCCCCCCGTCCGGCCGGGCAGCTATGAGTTAGCCTACGACAACGGAGACATTGGTATCTTCTATGGTGGAAATCCACCGGAGGGTGACGAGCTCTTCGCTGTCGGATATGATGTCCCGGCAAATCATGTGATTCAATCCGCCAGGCTTTGTCTGTATCGGTATACCGATATTGACGCCCATTTCCGGGTGTATATTACCGGTGATTCACTGGGGAAACCGAACGTGAATGACACCTGGTTTGCAGGAACGGTGCAGGTACCCGGGGTTGAAGGGGGAAGCGGTTGGTGTGAATTTGACTTTCGTGACCGGGAGGTGGAAGAGGAGACGCGTCTGTACATACTCCTGAAGTTGGAAAACTATTCATACTTTCCCGTCTGCTCGGATACATTATCCGAGAGCGGATACTATTTTTACTCCGATAATCTCGGTGAGAGCTGGGGGGAGTACCCGGACCTGAACTTCATGTTTCGTTTGCAGGTGGCACCGGCCGAAGGGATAACGAAAATTGCCGCTTCAGAAATAAATCCCGCCAATTATCTGCCGGACACATTCCGGGAACCGCAGATTCATTCCGTCACCGGTACCCGGTCCGGTCCACTCACCGGAAAACCGGCTGAGAATCGTATCAGCAGCAGGAAGCCACCACTCCGTAAGGCCAATCTTACCGTACAGGAGTACAGGATATACCAGTCAACCGAACGGGAGGGACCATATACGCTGCAGGGAACCACGTCGGAAACAGCTGTAAGAATCACCGACCTGATGAACGGGCAGCCTTACTACTTTAAAGTGGATGCCGTTTACAATGATCCGGCAGGGGAATCACTGCGAAGTGAACCAAGTTGGGTTATACCGAATTCGGAGCAGCTTCCGGTCCCGGTGAATCCTGTTGCAGGGAAACGGGTCCCGGACTTTATTCCAATCACCTGGTATTCAGACGATAATACCGCCACCGGATATGAGGTGTATCGGTCAACGACACCGCAGTCTCCAGGACAGTTGCTGGGCACACTGGATGATCCGCAAAGACCGTACGCACCGTTCACGGATTATCTGGATGAGGATGCAACAGCAGGTACTGATTATTACTATCGTATCAGAGCTGTGTATGACGGTCAGACCAGTGAATACTCCATACCGGCGGGTGGACGAATCGGAGAACCGGCGGCTGATTCTGCACACATTCTTCCCTGGGCATCGGACGTGCCGGACCTTGACGGGCTCATCAGTTCGGGGGAGGAGGTATGGGCGAATGCCCTGAAACTTGACATGCGGATGGAGGGGATGGAATTTCCGGCAACAGTTTATCTTACCAATGACGGGGACTATCTCTATGCAGGCCTGGATGATCCCAATAACAGCGATGGAGGGGATGAGAATATCTTCAATGTCTATTTCGATACAGACGGTAACGGGTCATGGCCGAATGCCAGCGGAATAGCGGAGGGTAGTTTCGGCTTCATTTATTCCGGATACAGCTTAACCCGGTATTTTCGCAGAGTGGTGGGATTTTACCCGGACAAATTGCAGTTCGGTTCCTGGGAGGAAAATCCAGACGGTGTTGAGGTCGTGGCCTCGATGAGTAGCGGGCATCTGCAATACGAGATCAGGATCGACCTGGCGACCGAACCGTTTCAGGGAGAACCGGGTTCCAGGCATCGGCTGTGGTTCATGAGTAAGAATCAGGATTGGGGCCAACCCTGCTTGTTCCCCTGGCAGGGAGCGTGGCCTCAGGATGCGATTTGGGTGCATCCGGCGACATATCCTCAATTTCAGCTGGCCACAACCGAGATCGTTGCCACAGAAGAGACAACCGAATTGCCCGATGAATTCGCCCTTATGCAGAACTATCCGAATCCGTTTAATCCCACCACCACAATACGATACGCTATCCCATACACAACCGATGTTTCTCTGGTGATCTACAATATGCTCGGTCAGAGAGTCCGGTCACTGGTTGCTACCACCCAGGAACCCGGATGGTATGATGTGGTGTGGGATGGATTAACCGGTGATGGACAGCAGGCAGGTTCCGGCATCTATTTCTACAGATTGCATGCGGGTGATTTTACCGAGGTGGCGAAGATGACTTTGCTTCGCTGAATATTAGAAGGAGAATGTCGAACACCCGCTGTGGAAGTCTTTCTGTACCTACAGCAGGACAGAAAGGAGTGAGTCACATGATTGGAGGCAGATTCCCCTTTATCAGGTGATCACACCGTCTTGATTCGACACTGAATTAACCAAATAACCATATTCAGGAAGAGAGTGGGTTCGATTGCCATGATTCTTCCCGATGACGATTATTTGATCTTCTCACTATCCGAGACTTCTTTGGTAAACTGGAATCGTTCGAAAGCTTGTTCACCCATCAGGATACTGGTATAGAGAAATAGAATGTCGATGAGATTCATTTGTGCGATAGTGAGCGGCATATCGGTGTCTAGAAACTGTGCGGCATTCCGGGGTGTTGTAAAGAGCGGAAGTTCCGCGATTTCAGATAACGGACTCATAGCGTAATCCCCGAGACTGATCACATGAGCGCCATGGTCCGCGGCCATCCGGGCAGCATCCACGATCGTTTCCGATCGGCCGGAGGAAGAAACAGCCACAAGTACATCGTCCTCCGACAGGAGGGAGGCCTTGATTTTAACCAGGGTCATGTCCGTCTCCACGGTGCAGGAAATCCCCAGCCGGAAGAACCGGATATATGCATAGCGGGCGATTACACCCGAAGTTCCTGTCCCGATGAAGACGAGCTCATTTGTGTTTGAAATCAGATCTGCAGCCGTTTCCATGGTATCCACATCGAGGATACGCCGGGTTTCATTGAGCACCCGTATGGAATTCCTGAACGTTTTCTCGATAATTGTCTCGAGATTATCTTCAAGTTCTATAGGAAATCCGCTGGACGCTTCAATATTATCGGGCACGGAGGTCACGTCACGGATCAGGGTATTTTTAAAATCTTTGTACCCTTTGAAGCCGATCTTTTTGGTAAAACGGATAATCGTGGCGTAACTGGCTCCGGAACTTTCCTCAAGTTCGTTGATAGTCTGTAAGACTGTATCCTCCGGGTTGGCCAGGATATAATCCGCCAGTCGTTGTTCTGCAGAATTCAGACTGTTCCGGATTCCCTGTAATTTCAGGAGGATATTTGTCTGATTTGATTCAGATCTCGATTCTGTACCCATCGTAGTTGCCTCGTTTCATTATACCATTGCCTGTGGATGCCAACTCTCCCTTTCACGAGCCGGGAGTGTTGATTTATTTTGTGTAGAGCAGAGAATCAAGTATTTCCAATGGATGCATTACTGTGCGTCCGGTAAGGGCCTTCAATTGATCAGTACATGAAGTTCCGCTGGCAGCCACCAGACATTCACCAAATTCGGATTCCGCATCTTCGAGCTGAACGGCCAGGTCTTTTCCAACCTGCCTGGCAACCTCATAATACTCACGTTTGTAGCCAAAACTTCCGGCCATGCCACAGCACTCAACCGATGAAGTCTTTACCTCAAATCCCAGTGATTTCAGTAATTTCACGGTCGGTTCGGCTGCGTCGGACGTCCGCTGCTGACAGTGGCTGTGATAAAAAATACGCGGTGGCCACGAAATTGTGCCGGGATCCGCGGTCATCTCCTGAATCCTGCCGGTGAGATTTGCCGCATTCAAAAGGTACTCAAAGGGATCGAATGTCCGTTCTCTGAAGAGGGTCAACAGGTGCTCATCATTGAGAAGATGCCCGTAATCTGATCGGAACATACTCAGTACGCTCGGCTCAATTACGATTATATCCCGTTCTTCGTCTAGATATCTTTTGAGACCGTCCGCCAATTCATGAGCGCGGTCGGATGCGGTGGTTACCATACCCTGGGAGAGTGCCGCTCTGCCATCGGCAAACGAGTCAGACACGACAGTCTGAATGCCCAGGCGATTCAGAATTCCCAAGGCTGCCATTCCCCATGACGGATGGAGATAGTTTACATAGATATCGGGGAACAGAACTACTTCAGCATCTTTCTGCACTTCGGGCGTTGACCCGTTAAAATCGTGACGGGACGCCTTATACTCTTGCGCAAATGTGCGTGTGGCGAACTGCGGGAGTTCAGCATCTCTGGCAAGTCCCACGGTTTTCTCCAGTAACGCTTTTACGGGGGAAGTGGCTGCAAGCCGGTTCGAAAGCGGTGCCAGGCGGGAACCCCACCTGGCCAGGGTTGCGAAGTTCCCGAAGAACTGTTTTTGAAAGGGAGCCGTTGTGTCTTCAGGGGCACTCTGCAGCAGTCCCCGGTAGACAAAGGAGAACTTTTCGGAATCTCCGCTCCTGTTCATCCGATCCCGGAGCACGGTATTCAGCCAGGGGATATCAATTCTCACGGGGCACTGGGGTACACACCGGGAACAGCCGGTACAGAGTTCACCGAATTTTGCAGTTTCCAGCCCGTGGGTACCTGCTTCCCAGGCAGCACCGATCCCGCCGGAATAGGTCTCTCCGCCATATGCATGGCCGCCGAGCGTCTGAAAATTTGCACAGGAATTCAGGCAGGCGGCGCAACGGATGCAGTACAGTGCCTCCCGGAGCATGGGGTCATCCCGCATATCCATGCGGCCGTTTTCCAGTAGCACCAGGTGAAAGGACCTGGTATCGGGGGGATTATGATTGAAGGAAAACGGCCGCAGGTTTAATGGCGGTGTGATAAGGTTCGTGTACGATGTCAGCGGTTGACCGGTCCCGCTGGGACCAAGCAGTTCCAGCAGGGGAAAGAGGTCAGCTTTTGACGGAACGATTTTTTCAATACCAGCAATCGCGATATGAACGGGAGGGGCCTGGGAAACCATCCGGATGTTCCCCTCGCTCTCCACTAACAGCAATGTGCCGCTGTCTGCTGCTATGGCGTTCGCACCGCTGATTCCGATATCCGCCCGGATAAACTTCTTTCGCAATAAATCCCGGGCGAATTTAGTTAACTCTTCCCCGGAGTCCAAGGATTGATTGGTCTCAAAGTGTTCTTTAAACAGTGTGGAGATCTGCTCCCGGTTGCGATGAATGGCCGGTCCAACAATATGTGATGGCTGTTCATCCGCCAGCTGAATAATCATTTCTCCCAGATCGGTCTCCACAACCTCCATTCCTGCGGATTCCAGCACGGAATTCAGATGAATCTCTTCCGAGGTCATGGACTTGGCTTTCACAACAAGCTCGGCATTATATCCGGTACACAATTCGCTGATATGCCTGGTGGCATCTTCCGCATCTCTGGCAAGATAGACCGTACCGCCATTCTGCTCAACAGAAGACCGGAGGGTATCTAGAAGCTCCGGAAGACGCCGGATTGCATCTTCTTTGATTGCCCGCGCCCGATCTTTGAGTGATTCGTAGTCGGGTATCTTGCCGGTCGCCTGATATCTGCCGGTATTAAACGCATTGGTGTTTCGTCGAACAGCATCCTGTTCGTAGTCAAGAGAGAGTTTGATTGCGTTACCTAACGCTTCATAGGAGTCCTTACGCGCATACTTCCGGGGAATGTATTCCGGGGTGTCCATACTGTGGTCTTCCGCCATCGGAGTTACTCCAGGAGTATGATGTACAGTTCACCGGGGCCGTGGACTCCTTTCACCAGCTCACCCATGTCAGCGGTGGCACTGGGCCCGGTGATCATAACCATGTTGTTCAGATAGCCACCGGAGGTGATTTCGTCAGATTGGAGCAAATCAGCCGGACGATAAACGATATCGGTGCTGTCCACAAGCACGATATGCCGCTCGCTGAACAGACTGGCGGAACCTCCCAGCCCATCGGTGACAGCCACGCAGACCGAACCTGTTCGCGCAATGCCGGCAAAGGCGTCTGTGATGCCATACCAGGCGGATTCAAGCGTATTGTCGTCAGGATTCTCCCTGATCCCGGATATCTGCCGGAGAGGATCGAAGAGCGCGGGATCCAGATGATCCGGTGCGGCCAGAATACCTGTTGTTCCATCCGGGATCAGTGTCTTGATCGTATCATATACCTTCTCAGAATCCCGGATTACAGCAGTCACTGAGGCACCTGACCGCTCAGCTTCCCGTAGAAATTGTTCAATAAGCTCTGATCTGCTGGTCATAATTCTCATAGTGGGTAAATACGGCTCAGGTCATTATCATAGAGCGATACCTGCTCAGATTCTCCTGCCAGTAGTCCGGTTGTTCCGGTGTATAAGTTTCCATATCAACAGATCTTCGGATCATAGCCCGAAGCGAGCTGAGATCCGGCAGAAGACCGACTGTCAGAGCCTGGATGCCGATGTTGCCGGCCGCAGTGCCCTCCACC
>Ga0207797_1001396_pt1 | contig 17482 bp, 11 predicted proteins | sample PRCRCaboRojoPR_6_FD_187275 | JGI IMG/M metagenome (GOLD analysis project Ga0207797, IMG submission 187275) | Marine sediment microbial community from Cabo Rojo, Puerto Rico - PR CR 10% Liquid 1 (SPAdes) | ecosystem: Environmental > Aquatic > Marine > Coastal > Sediment | place: Cabo Rojo, Puerto...
CGAGGAGGCCAAGACCGTGGCCGCGACCGCCGTCGACAGCGCCCTCGAACGCGACACCGCCTCCGGCAACGGCCTCAACGTGGCCACCGCCACCGAGGACGGCGTCGAGATCGAGCGCACGAAGGACATCCAGGAGTTCCTGTAGACGGCGTCCGGGGTCGTCTCCACGGCCGGTGACGACGTGGCGATTCTCGTTGTGCGTTCCGGAACCCCCGAGCGACGGCTCCCCTCGTCGACCCAGTTCTCGGTCAGTCGCGGGCACGAAGCGCGGTCTCGCCGAAGTCTTCGTCGGCGGTGGAGTGGAACAGCCGTGCTGAACACGACGCGTGACGCTCACGGGTTCGGGAACATCTACTTCCCGCTGTGGTTCCTGTTGGCTAGAAGTCATGGGCCGGGAGAACCGGCGGTCCAGATTGACAGCCGTGCTGGAGGGTTTTCGGCCGTCCGGTAGCTCGAAGGATCAGGACTGGAGACGGGAACGGCTAGCCGTCTATCAGATAGAACTCCGCGCACTGACGGAGGATCTGGAGGAAAACGGGGCGAGGTCTCGATATACAGACTACGCCGAGAAGCTGTTAGCCCGTGCCGAGGAGGCTCTGGAACGGGGCGACGTCGAATCGTTCTGGGAAGACGTCTCGGCGGCGAAGCGGTGGGAACTGAAGGTCATCGCGGACGTCGAGACCCCGGTAGAGAGGAACAGCCGGGAGCCACAGGGTGGACTGAGCCATCTCGAACTGCGCGCGCAACGAATCCTGTCGGAAGCCACGGACGCGTTGAGCGCGGAGCGGGCGCGTCAGATACAGGACCTGTTAGCCGGGTTCGAGGAGCGTTCTGACGAGCCACGTGCCGCCGACGTGCTCACCGCGTCGCGGCTCCTCTACGACGGTCACGTGGCAGAATACCGGGATCGGAGACGCTATCGAGTGGTCGAACGACAGCTTCTGTACTTCACCGTCGTCGGTCTCGCCACCGCCGTCGCCGTGATTCTCACCTGGTCGGGGGAGGAGTACGAACTCGACGTGCCGGTCGCCCAGTACGGCCCGTGGCTCTACAGCGATACCTACTTCCTGGTCCTGATCCCGCTTTTCGGGGTGCTGGGCGCAACGACCAGCAGTCTTCTCTCTCTCACGAGGGGTCTGTCGGGGACTCGTCTCCCCGACCGAATCGGGTCGCTCGGCCTGACTATCGCCCGCGTCACTATCGGAGGCGCCTCGGCCATAGTCATCTACACGTTCCTCGTCGCCGGCCTGCTCAACGTCGTCGTCGTCACCCCCGGAACGGTGTTCGCGTTCTCGTTCGTCAGCGGCTTCACCGAACGCCTTCTGGTCAGAGCCGTCGAAGCGGTCACGGGAACGCCGACCGACCGGGAGTGAAACCGGCCGCAGCTACTCCCAGTCGGCGAACGTCCCGTCGAACAGCGTCTCGGACTGTCTCTGGACGTACTCGCGTTGCATCCCGGTGACGGCCGACGCGAGGCTCGCCCCGTCGTCGAGGCGCTCGCGGACCGCGGCGCGTTTCCACCCCGCCGGGGTCTGTTCGGCCTCGACGCGACGGTAGAGCGGGTCGAGGAAGTGAGATATCTCGTCCGCTCCGAGTCCGGCGTGTTCGAGTCCGTCGGCGGCGTGGTCGAGCAGTTCGGTGTAGATCCTCTCCGCGTCGGTCGTCACCGACCCGTCGTTCGTGATCCACCGCTGGGTGCTCTCCAGTCCGTCCCGACAGGCGGCGTAGAAGTTCTCCTCTGCGGTCTCCCAGTCGAGATCGACGACCGGGTGCTGTCGCTTCGGGAGACTCTCCATCAGTCCCGCGAACGCCGCCTGCAACGCGACGGTGTCCCTGACTGTGGGCTGGGCCGGCAACGGCCGGAACTCGATGCGGGCGTTGGCCGAGGAGCGCGTCGCCCCGCCGAAGACCGGCCTGACCCAGCGCCAGTAGGTGCCGTGTTTGGTCCGGAGCGTGGCGAACCGGTCGTCGAACCGGTCGCCCTCCTCGACGGGCATCGGCACCATCGTCTCGTCGGCAGCCACGCGGTCGACGGCCTGTTCGACGCTGTCGAGGTCGCGAGGGAACCGGACCTTCTCGCGACCGCCGCTGTTGAGCACGGACTCGAACACCGTCACGCGGTGTTCGTCCCACGCGTCGGCGAGAATCGTCTCGGGGTCGGCGCCGTCGTAGAGGTCCGGCGGGAAGAACGGGGAGTTGACCGCGAGCGCGAGCAGCGGCCCGGCGATCCGGACGGCGTAGTTGAAGTACCGCGGCAGGTCGGCGGCGTGGGCCACCTGGTAGTGTGGCTGGATCGAAGTGATGAGACTCTCGGGAAGGACGGTGTCCGCTTCGAGGTGGACGTGGGGCGCGTCGAGCACGAACCGGTCCGGGGCGGTCGGGCCGTTCGCCATCGCGTGGTAGCGCACCGCGTCACTCATGTTCGTGGCGATCTGGACGCCGCCGGCGGCGACGCTATCGGTGAGATACTCGCGGGCGGTCTCACCCGCGGGCGGGATCGTCCAGAGGCCGTCGCTGACGAGGCGCATCCCCTCGGCCGCCGTCGTGGCGAGCGCCGCCGTGAGCCGAGCGAGGACCTCCGACTCCTGCGCTCGCAGCCCGTGGTTGTTGAGCGGCTGGGGACTCGTCGTCATCTCGGCGTTGTGCAACCCGAGTTCCTTCTCGAAGCCGATGAGTTCGAGGAGTCGACGGGGCACGCGCATCAGCGAGGACGCCCGGCTCTCGTCGGCCTGCCAGCGACCGTCCGAGACGGCGTAGAACTCGTACTCCAGCCCGACGATGGACTGGTGGTTGTCGAACGCGCCGTCGCGCAGGAGCGACTTCACCGCCTCGGCGTCGGCCTCGGCCTGCGCCTGAAACTCGTCGGCGTCGACCGACAGCACCTCGTCGACCTCGGCCGCGAGATCAAGGCTCATGGGTCCGTGTAGGTGCCGCGTCGGCAGTGCCTTCAATTCGTCGCTGTCGAGAGGACGCTGGCACTCGTCCCCACGCGCGAGCGTCGGGGGTCACTCGTACTCCTCCCACGGCTGGATCTCCTCCTCGTGGCGTAGTTCGCCTTTCGCCTTCCAGCGGCGCGGGCGGAACGTGACGAGGAGGAGTCCGACGTAGCCGAGCACGACGAGCCCCGTGGCGATGACCCCCGAGAGCATCCCGATCGACGCGCTCGCCGGCCACGCGGCGTCGGTGACGACGAAGACGACCTTGAACGTCCACGCGCCGAAGAGGACGGTGAAAAGCGGCAGGTAGATGCGTCGCAGGCGGTGTGCGATGGCCTCCTCGTAGGAGATGCGCATCCGCGGGTTCCGGTAGTCCTCGCTCAGTCGCTCGCGCCAGTCCGGCGTCTCGACGCCCGACGACGGGTCGAGGCCGAGGGCGAAGACGTTCTCCTGGAGCACGCGCACGCGGGACCGCCACATGTCGTAGCCGCGGTAGCGTCGCGCCTCGATGCTGAGGAAGATCGCGAGCATGATCCCGCCCACGAGAATGACGTAGTGGGGGTTGTTCGGGCTGGAGAACGCCCACGTCAGGATGGCCGCCATGACCGTGACCGCCCAGTTCGCCGTGCGGTCGAGTCGCTCTCGCCACAGCGTCATCCGGTGGAGCTCCCCCCGGTAGAGGTGGGCCATGGCGGAACTCGGCCCCATCTGCTCGTCGAGGAGGCCGCGACCGACGTCGGGGTCGCCGGCGGCCGCTGCGTCGGACTGTTCCTGGTCGCTCATGCTGTGTCTCTCCTCGAATCGTCGTCGCAAGCAGTAAAAGCTCGCGACGGGTCGGCGCACTTTTAGGCCGACGACCGATAGCCCGGAGTGATGGAGTTCGCCGACTTCGCGGCCCGCGCCGACGAGATAGCCGCCGAACCGGCCGACCTCGAGATCACCGCCCTCGTCCGGGAGTTACTCGACGACGCCGGCGACGACCTCCCGGTCGTCGCCCGGTTCGTGCAGGGTCGGGTGTTCCCGGCGTGGGACTCGACGACGCTCGACGTCGGGCCGAGCCTCTGTCACGAGGCCATCGCCCGCGCCGCGGGACCGAACGTCGACGCCGCTGACGTCGAGGCGAGACTCGCGGACGTCGGAGAGATCGGCGACGTCGCCGCGAGCTACGACTTCGGCGGCCAGCGGGGGCTCACCGCGTTCGGTGCCGGTGGCGACGGCCGGGGCTCGCTGACCGTCGCCGAGGTCGACGAGACGCTGCGGGACCTCGCCGCGGCCGAGGGCTCCGGGAGCGAGGACCGCAAGTGCGATCTGCTGTTCGGGCTGTTCAACCGCGCAGAGAGCGCCGAAGCGCGCTACCTCGCCCGACTCGTCCTCTCGGAGATGCGCATCGGCGTCGGCGAGGGGACGGTCAGAGACGCCATCGCGGAGGCCTTCGAGGTTCCCGTCGAGTCGGTCGCGCGCGCCCTGCAGGTCACCAACGACTACGGACGCGTGGCGGAACTCGCCCGCGAGGCGGGCGTCGCGGGACTCGACGACGTGCACCTGCAGGTCGGGCGACCGGTGCAGGCGATGCTCGCGCAGGCGGGGACCGTCACCGACGCGCTGGAGGCGTGGGAGGAGGTGGCCGTCGAGACGAAGTTCGACGGCGCACGCGTGCAGGTCCACTACGACGGCGAGGCGGTCCGCCTGTTCTCGCGCAACATGGAGGACGTCACCGATCCGCTCCCGGAGATAGTCGAGTTCGTCGAGGACAACGTCACCTCGCCGGTCATCCTCGACGGCGAGGTCGTGGCGGTCGACGAGCACGGCGCGCCGCGACCGTTTCAGGAGGTGCTCCGCCGGTTCCGCCGGAAGCACGACGTCGACCGGATGCGCGAAGAGGTCGAACTCCGCCTGCACGCGTTCGACTGTCTCCACGCCGACGGCGAGGACCTGCTCGAAGAACCGCTGCTGGACCGACACGAGCGCCTGCGGGCTGTCGTCGACGACGAGAGCGCGGTCGCCGACCTGCTTGCCACCGACGACGTCGAGGCGGTCGAGTCCTACGAGGCCGAGGCGCTGGCGGCGGGCCACGAGGGGATCATGCTCAAGAACCCGGACGCGGCCTACACGCCCGGCAAGCGCGGGAAGAACTGGCTGAAGCGCAAGCCCGACGTCGAGACGCTCGACCTGGTCGTCACGGGCGCAGAGTGGGGTGAAGGCCGGCGCGCGAACCATCTCGGGACCTTCCTGCTCTCGGCTCGCGTCGGCGAGAGCGACGACTACGAGACCATCGGCAAGGTGGCGACCGGCATCACCGACGAGCGACTGGCGGCACTCACCGACCTGCTGGAACCGGAGATCGTCTCGCAGGACGGCACCGAGGTGGAGATCCGCCCGTCGGTCGTCTTCGAGGTCGGCTACGAGGAGATCCAGCGGTCGCCGACCTACTCCTCGGGCTACGCGCTCCGGTTCCCGCGGTTCGTCGCCGTCCGCGACGACGTCGCCCCCGCGGACGCCGACACGCTCGAACGCGTCGAGCGCCTGGCCGAGTCGCAGTGAGTGCCGGCGAAGCCGGCCACCGCCGGGGAGAACACACTTATCGCGGGCGGTCCTCCCTCCGGGCGATGGACCTCCCGGCACCGCTCCGCTCGGCGCTCGCACGGTACCCGCTGCAACTGTTTTTCACCGTGGCGGCCGCCCTCGCGCTCCTCACGACGCTGGCCTTCTTCGCCGGCCTGCTCCCGGTCACCCGGTCGATCCGGACGTTCATCCGACTCGTCTCGCTGACGCTCGTGTTGCTCCTGTTCGCCGCGTTCTTCTGGGCCGGCCCGGTCTTCGAACGGCTGCTGGAGTAGCGACAGAGATTAAGCCACCCGCCGGCCTACGACCCCGCATGACCATCCGTCACGACGACCTCGCGGTGACGTGGTTCGGCTACGCGACCGTCCGCATCGAGAGTCCGGACGGCTTCGTCGCCTACCTCGACCCCGGCCGGTACGGCGTTCTCGACGGCCGCTGGCCCAAGGACGGCGACCTCGTCTGTGTCACCCACGACCACCACTACGACTCGAAGGGCATCGAGCGCGTGGCCGGGAGCGACGCAACCGTGGTCGTCTACGATGGCGTCGACGCCGGCCGAATCGACCGCGAGGTGACGCCGGTCGACGAGCTTCCCCACGACGTGGTCCGGATCGGCGAGGACGACCACCTGACGGTCGGCGAGACGGACGTCTGGTCGGTGCCGGCCTACAACGACCCCGACGGCCCCCACGTCGACGCGGACGGCGAGCCACACCACCCGAAGGGCTTCGGCGTCGGCTACCTCGTCTCGGTGGCCGGTACCCCCGTCTTCTGGCAGGGCGACGGCGACGCGCTCGACGCCTACGCCGAGATGGCGGTGTCGCTCTACCTCGCGAACATCGGCGGGTCGGTCGTGAGCGACGCCGCCGAGGCCGCCGACCTCGCCGAGCGCATGGACCCGGACCTCGTGTTGCCGGTCCACTACGACACCTTCGACCTGCTCGCGGCCGACTCGGGCGAGTTCGCCAAAGACGTCGCCAAGCGCGGCGTTCCGGTCGTGCTCGACGAGAGAGAGAGTTAGATCGGTAGCTCGATTCAGTCGCGCTCGTACTCGACCAGCACGACCTCGAACTCCTTGCTCCCGTCCTCGTCGTAGTAGGCCACCCGCGGCGCGAGGCCCAGATCGGGCGCGATGCAGGACTCGTGGACGACCGTCTCGTTCTGGCGCATCTCGGTGGTGTAGCAGTCGACGCCGGCGACGGTGTCGGTGCCGGTCACCTCGAAGGATAGCGACCCCTCGTCGCTCGCGTACGCCCAGCGGTTGCCCACGGCGAGTTCCTCCCCCTCGTAGAACGCCATCGTGGGCGCCAACAGCGTCGTCAGCACGAACGGCCCGGCGGGCGTCATCAGCAGCTGCGACCGGACGGTCTCGCGGTCGCCGGTCGTCGTCGACTCGAAGGACTCGCCGCCGAGTTCGTACTCGACCCGGACGGTCACCTCCTCACCCGTGACCTCCTGGACGTCCCAGACGAGCGTCCCCTCGCCCTCATCTGCGACGTAGATGTCGTAGGTGTACGTCGCCGGACGGTCGAATTCGAACGGTGCCCAGTACGCGCCTTCATCGCCGCTCGCGTCGCCGTCGTCGTCGGTCCCACCGTCGCGCTCGTCGGCCTCGCCGCTATCGCCGCCCCCAGTCGCGTCTGCCGCCGTCGTCGTCGCGGTCGTCGTCTCCGTCGTGGTCGCCTCGCCGTCGCCACCGGCGGCGGGACCGGCCCCCGTGCATCCGGCGACGACCACCAGCAGCGCCGTCACCAGAATCGTGACTGTCTTCACAGACATGATACAGATACGTCCCGTCGGAAGATAGCTGTAGCAGGTCGGTGGCTCCGACGGTGTCTGGCGGCGACGGAGCGAGGAGAGCCATGCGCCGCCGGCGGCGTGGAGAACAGTGCGGCGACGTGGCGACCTCAGACCACGTCCATCGCGCCCAGCCGCTCGGGCAGATACGTCTCGGTCACGAAGTCGAGGCCGCGAGAGGCGAGCGCCTGCTGTTCGGCCTTCTTCCCGATGTCGAGCTGGAGTTCGATCTGCTCCTCCCAGTAGTCGGTCTGGAAGCGCGGGTCCTCGAGTTCCGATTCGAGCGCGTTCACGTCCGAGTCCGAGAGCGGGTCGGTGGGGAGGTCGTACTCGACGATGTCCGCGGGCTGGATGCCGACGAACCGCGCCTCCGGCGTCGCGAGGTACTCAGAGAGGTGCGCGGACTTGATCGACCCGTAGGCGACCGAGCCGTAGATGCGGTACGACCACGGGTCGCCGTCGGTGAAGACGACCACCGGGAGGTCGAGTTCGTCGTGGAGGCGTTTCGTGATGCGGCGGGTCGCCCGTGCGGGCTGGCCCTTCAGGTGGACGATCAGCGCGTTGTACTCGTCGTCGAAGCCGTTCTCGACGAGCCGGTCGCGCATCCCGCCGGTCTCGACGGCCAGCACGAAGTCGACGTCGTGGTCGAGAAAGTCGATGGTGTCAGGGTTGTTGGGGATCTGGTAGCCGCCCTCGCCGACGTCCTTCTGACAGTGGATCTCGCGCTCGCCGCGGCGGGTCTGCTCGCGGAGCAACAGCGGTCCCATCAGCGTCGCGCCGGACTCCTCGGGTCGCATGTGGAAGTCCTCGCGTGTCACCTCGGAGACGATCTCGAGATCCTCGATCAGCTGATTGGACTCGTCCTGGCCGGAGAAGTGGGCCTCCTCGGCGTCCCAGGACTCCGAGAGGTAGTAGAGTTCACGCAGCGTCGACGAGCGGTCCTCCTCGAGCTGGCGCGCGAGGAACTCGATGGTGTAGGCCGCCTTGAGGAGCTTTCTGGCCCCGCGGACCGAGTTGGCGCTCCGGGTCGAGGTGCGGTCGCCGTAGACCCAGACGTTCGACTCCTCGTCGTACTCGATGTTCGATTTCGTCCGGGTCGGGATCTCCATCTTCGGGATCTCACCCGACTCGAACTGGTCGTAGAACTCCGCGGCCAGATCGATGAGTCGCTGTCGCGCTTGGTCGGTCTTGTCTGTGTTCGAACTCATTGTGTTCAGGCGTTGATGGTCAGCTTCTCGGTCTCGACGCCGTCGACGCTGATGTCGAAGGTCGCGTCGTCGGGCACGGTGTAGGTCAGCTCCGCCGTCTCACCCGCCGGCACCGACGGGTTCCACTTCACGAACCACTCGCCGTCGAGGTCGACGACGGTCGCGCCGTCGCCGACGGCGTCGGGTTCGGCGGAGACTATCTCGGTCACCTCCGGGTCGGCGCTCCGGTCGGAGTAGTTGGTCACGGAGAGAGTCACCTCCTCGCCGTCGACGGTGCGTTCGACGCCGACGTTGTTCATGATGCGCGCCAGCGCGCCGTCGATCTCCGGGCGATCGCGGTCGGTGACCTCGGCGAGCTTGTCCGCCATCTGCGGGAGGATGGTGCCGATGACGTCCTGCTTCTGGCGGCGCTTCTGGAGCGACCGCCGGCGGTTGAGGTAGGACTTCAGCTCCCGGGCGGCCTCCCGGATGGCGAGTTCGATCTCGTCTTCGATCGCCGGGACGTTCGCGACGGCGTCTTTCGATTCGCTGGTGAACGGGACGTTCGTCGAGGCGACGTGGATCATGATCACCGCCGGTCCCTTCGGCACCCCGCTCCCGCCGGGCTGGTCGAGCCCGTAGTTGCGCCAGCCGATCTGTTTGACCACGTCGGTCGTGGCACAGGCCCCGCGCTGGTAGACCAGCGGCACACGGTTGGCGAACCGGAGGATGTCGACGGTGCCCTCGCTGTCGATCTCGCCGCCGTAGGCGATGCCGGCCTCGACGATGAACGGGTCCCCGCCGTGGACCTCGGCGTCTCGCGTCGCCGCCGCGTAGAAGTCAGCGTCGAACTCCTTTTTCAGGCCCGCCTCGACGAGCTCGGCGGTGATGGGCGAGAGACAGTCCGTCGGCGGCGCGAGGATGTCCGTCGCGCGCATCGACTCCAGCAGTTCGCTCGCGGTGTCGCGGTCGTCCGCGACCGCCTGCACCTTCGGCGGGTCGTCGGGCACGGTCCGCATGACCGCCCAGACCGCGTCGGTGATCTTCTCACGGGCGGTCTCGCCGACGGTCGCGTCGTCGTACTCCTCGGTCGCGTCCGCGGCGCGGTCGACGTACTCGACGAGTCGCGAGCGGGTCGTTCGGTGGCGACCGTCGTCGGCGTCGGCGAACCGGCGGGCGATGCGCTCTGCTAACCCCTGTACGGTCGCGTCGTCCTTCCGGGAGGTGGTCGCGTCGTCGACGAGCGGGTAGAGGCTCGGCGCGAGCATGTCGATCTCGTCGTCGTGGCGCGTGAGGGCGTCCCACGCCGCGTCGACGGCGTTCTCGCGGACCGTACCGCCAAAGCGGGTGTCGAACTCCTCCTCGACGTCGTCGGCGACGGTCGCGACGACCTCCTCGAGTTCGTGGTGGGCGGTGCGCTCGCGGCTCGCGAGCGTCTCCGCGACCCGGCCGGCGAACGTCGCGGTCGCCTCCTTGCCCTTGTTCGAGACGGCGTCTGCGATTTCGACCTCGAGGTCGACCGCGTCGTGCGCTCGCGGTCCCGACCACGACATCTCGCGGCCGTAGTGTCGGTCCCGGAAGTTGTCGATGATCTTGTCGGCGGTCTTCTGGCCGACCCGGGTGAACTCGCCCTGGAGGAAGCCGGAGACGGAGTAGGACTCGGTCGCGCCGAGCATCTTGATGAGCGTCCCGAGTTCGACGCCGTGGGGGTGCGGCCGGATCTCCTCGGTCTGGGCCGGGAGCTGGTCGGTCGCCCGCTCGAACTTCATCGGCTCGTCGAGACCGGGTTCGCGGAGTTCGAGCCGGGCGTGCGGATTGACGACCGCGGTGTGCTTGATGTAGTCGTGGAGCTGCTGGCGGGCGCGCATGTTCGCCTCCATCTCGATCTCGATGCGCGTCCCGTGCGAGCGGTCCCACGTCGTCTCGCGTTCGGTCTGGATCTCGGGCTCGTTGGTGTCCGTGTCGATGATGAGCTCGAAGTACTGGGCGTCGGGCTGTCCCTTCGGCCGGCTTGTGATCTTCGCCGGCTTGCCGCTTGTCTGCTGTGAGTAGAGAACCGCCGCCGAGATCCCGATCCCCTGCTGTCCGCGGCTGTTTTTCACGGAAATCGCTCCTTCGTTCGCCACCACGAAGTTCTCGTCGCGGCCGGTCGAACCGGGCACCGAGATGTCGTACACGTACTCCGGTGGCTCGGTCTCTTCGACGTCTGTCACCCCCAAGAGACACATATCCCGCTCGGTGAGACCGTGTAGACTCTGGACCGTACTCCAGAGCTCCCGCAGATCCTCTGTCGGTCGGTGGTCGTCGTCCAGTAGCCCCATCTCTTTCAGATTGTGAACGTATCGGGGCTTCTCGACGTAGTTGCCCTCTAGCGCGTCTTCGATCAGGGACTGATAAACGGCTGCGTGTTCGAGTTTCGAGCCGACGCCCGCGCCCATCAGCAGTCCAGGGACCGAATCCGGAACCGTCTGCGTCGCTGTGTCGCTGACCTGAACCTCCGAGAGCAGGGACGTCGGAACGCGTTTGTACTGTTGCTGACCGACGTCGTGTGATTCCGAGAACACGTTCGCCAGGTCGACGTCCTCACCGTACACCTTGGTGCGATAGGTCGTGTTCGGGTCTGCGGCGTACCCGCTGGCGTCGTCGTACACTTCGGTGCTTGCGAGGACCCCCTGCATGTTCCAGAGGACCGAGAGCTGTCGTGCGAGGGTTTCGCTCGTGGTCGTGTGTGAGAGTTCGTTGCTCGGATGGCTGTCGGAGCCGTCGCCCTCGTACAGCGCCGCGACGAATCGCTGCTGGAAATCGGATGAGGCCTCGAAGACGAAGCCGGGGATCCGCTTTTCCGTCGCACCACTCCCGCAAGCGTGTTCGAGGAACAATCGCAACGGGGACCCGAAGGCCTTCACGCGAGTCGAGTTACGTTCCCGCTCGACGGTCGTCGTTCCACCACCGATGGCAGCGACGGCTCGTTCCGTCTCCTCGATGAGTTCGCTCTCGTGGGTTCCGAAGGTGAATCCGACCTGCCGTTCGCCGACGTGACCCTCGGCCACGTAGTACCCGAGTAGCTTGGCGAATTCAGCGTCGAGCGGGACGCTGACGGGAATCGTCGTCTCCTTCCCACCGACCTGATACGTCTTGAGTTCACAGTCTGCCGCCTTCCCTTCCCAGCCGAGTTTCACGACCGTCTCCGCGGGCAGATATCCCTTTTCGATGTAGTTCCGTTCGAGACTGTCTTTCAGTACGTCGACACCGTCGTACCGGTAGTACGTCCGTTTTCGTTCGCTGTCCCGAGACGGTTTCTTGCGGACTGTCTCACCGGTCTTCAGCGTCTCGAGGAGTTCCCGATCGAAGCCGTAGACGTACAGCCGACGGTTCTCGAGTCGGGTTAGCGGAAGGTGCTCGAGCAAGTTCACCGCCGTCACCGGGTCGTCGGTGGCGGGGAGATTCCGGGGTGCGAGAATCGTATCACCCGGTTCCAGGTCGCCCGCCTTCACTTCCTGTGTCTCCCCGTCAGTCGTCACAGAGAAGACGCTGTGATTGCCCGTCACTTCGACGGTTCGTCCCTTCTCTGTCGTAATCTCGTACGTTTGCTCTCGCGTTTCGTGTCGAATCGCATGGGTGACCGGTTCCCACGTCAACTCCATCGACTCCCGGTTGAACGACGGGACTTCGATGTCGTGAGTGATCCGACGCGTCGCCCGACCGCCCTGTGGGAGGTACGCGTCACAGAGCGTTCCGATCGGGACGAACTCGATCTCACCGTCGCGCTTGACGAGGAGACGCTGGTCCGGCGTCAACGACTGCTCACGGGCGTGAAACCGGGAGCCGTAGAGGAGTTTGCCGAAGACCTTCGGGATCTGCTCTTTGGTGATCCCCGGGCCGTTGTCCTCGACTATCAGCCGGTAGTAGTCGTCCGCTTCCGCGATCTCGACGTAGATGTCGGGCAGAATCTCGGCCTCCTCGCAGGCGTCGATCGCGTTGTCGACGGCCTCCTTGACGGCGGTGACCAGCCCGCGGGCCCCGCTGTCGAATCCGAGCATGTGCTTGTTCTTCTCGAAGAACTCGGCGATGGAGATCTCGCGCTGGCTCTCGGCCAGCTCCTCGGCGATCCCCTCTCCCTCGCCGAGCGTCGACTGGAAAGAGGTCATCCTGTGGAGTTGCCTACCCCATCGACGGTTAAAGTCTGTTCGCCAGCACGGTGAAAGTGAACGGGGGACTGGAACCCGGTCGTCGTGTGAGTGACCCCCTCACGTGTGAGAGAGACGTAGCGAGAGGTGCGAGGGTACAAATTGTACTCTCGCGCGCCCGCGTGCGAGCCTTTAAGGGCCGTCACGGCTTACCCAGATTCAGGTTCTATGTCAGATGAAAGTGAGTACGGGGCCGGGCAGATTCAGGTCCTCGAAGGCCTAGAGGCCGTCAGGAAGCGCCCGGCGATGTACATCGGGTCGACCGATGCCCGTGGTCTTCACCATCTCGTATACGAAGTCGTCGACAACGCTATCGACGAGGCGCTGGCGGGATACTGCGACCACATCGAGGTGACCGTTCACGACGACGGGTCGGTGAGCGTCGTCGACAACGGTCGCGGCATTCCGGTCGATATCCACGAACAGTACGACCGGCCGGCGGTCGAGGTCATCATGACCGTTCTCCACGCCGGCGGGAAGTTCGACAGCAAGTCCTACCAGGTCTCCGGCGGTCTCCACGGGGTCGGCGTGAGCGTCGTCAACGCCCTCTCGAAGCGACTCGAGGTCACGGTCCGCCGCGACGGCGCGGTCTGGACCCACGAGTTCGACCACGGCGAACCCGTGGTCGGCGCGTTCGAGCGCGTCCGCGAGATGCGCGACGACGAGGAGACCGGCACCGTGATCCGGTTCTGGCCCGACGAAGAGATTTTCGAGGCGACGGAGTTCGCGTTCTCGACGCTCTCGAATCGGCTCCGCGAACTCGCCTTCCTCAACTCCGGCGTCCGCATCACGCTGACCGACGAGCGCGACGGCACCGAGGAGACGTATCTCTACGAGGGCGGCATCCGCGAGTTCGTCCACTACCTCAACGAGTCGAAGACGCCGCTCCACGAGGACGTGGTCTACTTCGACGACGAGGAAGACGACATCGAGGTCGAGGTGGCGATGCAGGCCACCGACGAACTGCAGGGGTCTATCCACGCGTTCGCCAACAACATCAACACTCGCGAGGGCGGCACCCACCTCACGGGCTTCAAGACGGCGCTCACTCGTGTCGTCAACGACTACGCCAACCGCGAGGGGCTCGTCGACGACCTCGACGAGAACCTCAAGGGACAGGACGTCCGCGAGGGGCTCACCGCCGTCATCTCGATCAAACACCCCGACCCCCAGTTCGAGGGACAGACCAAGACCAAACTCGGCAACAGCGAGGTCCGGGGCATCGTCGAGAGCGCCGTCCACGAACACCTCGCGACGTACTTCGAGGAGCACCCCGACACCGCCCGCGCGGTCGTCAGCAAGGCCGCCGAGGCCGCCCGCGCGCGCAAGGCCGCCAAGAAGGCCGAAGAGCTGACCCGCCGCAAGAGCGCGCTCGAGTCGACCGCGCTCCCCGGGAAACTCGCCGATTGCCAGACCAAAGACCCCTCGGAGGCGGAGCTGTTCATCGTCGAGGGCGACTCGGCCGGTGGCTCGGCCAAGCAGGGCCGCAACCCCGAGTTCCAGGCCATCCTCCCGCTCGGCGGGAAGATCCTGAACGTCGAGAAACACCGCCTCGACCGGGTGCTGGAGAACGACGAGATCCGGAACATGATCACCGCCGTCGGGACGGGCATCGGCGACGAGTTCTCGCTCGAGGACGCCCGCTACCGGAAGGTCATCATGATGACCGACGCCGACGTCGACGGGGCGCACATCCGGACGCTCCTTCTGACGCTGTTCTACCGACACATGCGGCCGCTGCTGGAGGCGGGCTACGTCTACGCCGCCAAACCCCCGCTCTACCGCGTCCGCTGTGGCGGGAAGACCTACGACGCCATGACCGAGGCCGAGCGCGACCGCCTCGTCGCCGAGAAGTGCGACGGCAAGCCGGACCAGGTCCAGCGGTTCAAGGGGCTCGGAGAGATGAACCCCGAACAGCTCTGGGAGACGACCATGAACCCCGAGAATCGCGTGCTCAAGCAAATAACTATCGAGGACGCCGCCGCCGCAGACCGGATGTTCTCGGTGCTGATGGGTGACGCGGTCGAACCGCGAAAGCAGTTCATCAAGGAACACTCGCCGGAAGCCGAATGGATCGACATATGAGTTCGGAGCCAGACGACACGTCGGAGCCGGGCGCACAGCGAGTCGAACACGTACGGATCGAGGACGAACTCGAACAGAGCTACATCGACTACGCGATGTCGGTCATCGCGGGGCGAGCCCTGCCGGACGTCCGCGACGGGCTGAAGCCGGTCCACCGGCGCATCCTCTATGCGATGCACGAGATGGGCGTCACGAGCCGGAGCTCTCACCGCAAGTCCTCCTCGATCGTCGGCGAGACGATGGGTGACTACCACCCCCACGGGGACCAGGCCATCTACGACACGCTCGTCGGCATGGCACAGGACTTCTCGATGCGGTACCCGCTGGTCGACGGGCAGGGGAACTTCGGCTCGATGGACGGCGACCCCGCGGCGGCCATGCGGTACACCGAGGCCCGGATGGCGCCCATCGCCGAGGAACTGCTCGAGGACATCGAGAAAGACACCGTCGACTTCCAGGCCAACTACGACGACCGCCTCGAAGAGCCCGACGTCCTCCCGGCGGCGTACCCGAACCTACTGGTCAACGGCTCGACCGGCATCGCGGTCGGCATGTCGACGAAGATCCCCCCGCACAACCTCGGCGAGGTGATCGACGCGACGATCCACCTCATCGACAACCCCGGCTGCGACGTCCACGACCTGATGGAACACGTCGAGGGCCCCGACTTCCCGACGGGCGCGAACATCGTCGGCAAGAACACGGTCCGGAAGGCCTACGCCACCGGTCGCGGTCGCATCCGCGTCCGGGCGGAGTTCGAGGTCGAGGAGTGGAAGTCGGGTCGCGAGCGCATCGTGATCACCGAACTCCCCTACCAGGAGAACAAGGCTCGGATCGTCGAGCGTATCGCGAACGACGTCAACGAGGGGAAGATCGAGGGCATCACCGACCTGCGCGACGAGTCCGACCGCGACGGCGTCCGCGTCGTCGTCGAACTCAAGCGCGGGGCGAACACGGAGGTCGTGAAGAACCAGCTGCTCGAACACCACCTCGAATCGACCTTCGGCGTGATCAACCTCGCGCTCGTCGACGGCAAGCCGCAGGTGCTCACGCTCAAAGAGACCCTCGAGGAGTACGTGAAACACCGCAAGGAGGTCGTCCGTCGGCGTTCCGAGTACGACCTCGCCGAGGCCGAAGACCGGGCCCACATCCTCGAAGGGCGACTCACGGCGCTGGAGAACGTCGACGACGTCGTCGAGCTGATCCGGAACGCGGAGGACCGCGACGCCGCGAAGGCCGCGCTCCGCGAGTCCTACGAGTTCTCCGAGGCGCAGGTCGAACACATCGTCCGGATGCAACTGGGTTCGCTCACCTCGCTCGAACGCGAGGAGATAGAGGTCGAGTACGAGGACGTCCAGGAGACCATCGAGTACCTCGAGTCGGTCCTCGGAAGCGAGGAGAAGCTGCTCGGAGTCATCAAGGACGAACTCCGCGAGATCAAAGACAGCTACGACGACGAGCGCCGCACGAACTTCGTCGAGGACACCGGCGAGGTCACCCACGAGGACCTCATCCCCGAGGAGGACGTCGTCGTGGTCGTCACCGAGGACGACTACATCAAGCGGATGCCGGTCGAGACCTTCGAGCCCCAGCACCGCGGCGGCAAGGGGATCATCGGCACCCGGCTGAAGGAGGGCGACCGCGTCTCCTCGGTGTTCACCGCGAACACCCACGACTATCTCCTCTGTTTCACCAACCACGGGCAGGTCTACCAGCTGAAGACCTACCAGGTGCCGGAGATGGGCCGGACCGCCCGCGGGAAGTCGGCGGTGAACCTGCTGGATCTGGACGACGGCGAGGATATCACCGCCGTCGTCAACGCCGACGACTTAGACGAGAACGGCGGCGAGTACCTGACGATGGTGACCCGCGACGGCTACGTCAAGCGCACCGGCGTCGACGAGTTCCAGCACATCCTCTCGACGGGCATCCGCGCGATCCGGCTCGAGGAGGCGGATACCCTCGTCGACGTCGAGGTGACCGACGGCACGCAGGACGTGGTGATCGCCACCGAGCGCGGCATGAGCATCCGGTTCGACGAAGACGAGGTGAGACCGATGGGTCGGAGCGCTCGCGGCGTCCGCGGCATCCGACTCGACGAGAGCGACCACGTCGCCGGCGTCGCCGCGGTCGACGAGGACGACCACAGCTGGCTGTTCACCGTGACGAAGAACGGCTACGGGAAGCGCTCGGACATCGGCGACTACCGCGTGCAGTCCCGCAACGGGAAGGGGCTCATCGACATCAAGACCGAGGACCGCAACGGGCCGGTCACCGCCATCGAGGCGGTCGGTCCGGGCGACGAACTGGTCGTGATGAGCGAGGGCGGCCAGATCATCCGCACCCCTGTCGACGACGTCTCGGTCTACGGGCGCAACACGCTGGGCGTCACCGTGATGGACTTAGACGAGGCCGACCGCGTCGCTTCGGTCTGTGTCACGCGGTCCGGCGACTGACCGGGCGCGCGGGCGCGACCTCGAGTTTCGACTTTTACCGGCGGCTCCACGCCGGGTTCGTGAGGACGAGCAAGAGCCCGTAGCCCGCGCTCCCCAGCCCACCGACGAAGCCGACCGCGGAGCCGAGCGTCCACGCCCAGCGGCGGACGCCGGCCCAGAAGCAGAACCCCTCTCCCTGCGTCCTGCACTTCGCGCCCCGGTCGGGGTCGTCCGGGCCGACGTCGCTGAAGCCGGTCAGCGCGAGCGTGTAGTACGCGCCCTCGTACCGGATC
>Ga0207797_1001397_pt1 | contig 17479 bp, 10 predicted proteins | sample PRCRCaboRojoPR_6_FD_187275 | JGI IMG/M metagenome (GOLD analysis project Ga0207797, IMG submission 187275) | Marine sediment microbial community from Cabo Rojo, Puerto Rico - PR CR 10% Liquid 1 (SPAdes) | ecosystem: Environmental > Aquatic > Marine > Coastal > Sediment | place: Cabo Rojo, Puerto...
CTCCAGGGTTTAGAGCGCTTCGCGAACAGAACGCAGCGTGGATCTATTTCCGTCGGGGATCATTGTGCGCACCTTGTCTTGCTCGGCTCAAAGTAGACACGAATGCCTCATGCGATTGCTACGATGGATGGTGGTCTTCGCTCTGGTCGGGATGGCGACGGGCGCTCAGGCAGTCTGCGCGCAGGATGCGACATCGACGCTGCGCGGTCGGGTCGTGGATCGATCCACCGAGCGGCCCCTTCGGCAGGCGAACGTCGTGGCTCAGCGCGACGGGCAGCGCTGGGGCGCCAGCACCGACACAACCGGCCGCTTCCAGATGCAGGTGCCCGCCGGCCAATATCGCCTCGTCGTCTCGGTGGTGGGGTACGAGCCGCAATCGGAATCCGTGACGGTGGAGGCCGGAGAAACCCAGTCGCTGACGTTTCGGCTCGCCCCGCGCTCCTACACCCTGAACGAGGTTGTTGTCAGTGGGGCGCAGGTGTCGCAAGAGGGCGCCACGGGGACCATCCAGCGCGTCGAGCCGCAGGCCCTCGAGCGGCAGGACGCCTCCGACGTTTCGGAGCTTGCCAAGCTGATCCCTGCCACGCACGTCGCCACCAACTCGCGGGGGCAAACGATCCTCTACTTCCGCAATGCGGGCGATCGGCAGGTGGGGCAGTTCTTCGACGGCGCGCTCCTGAACATTCCCTGGGACAACCGGGTCGACATCAGCCTGTTTCCGTCCAGTGTCGTTGAGGAGGTCACGGCGGCGAAGGGCGTCGTGCCGGTCGAGTATGGAACGAACGTGATCGGCGGCGCCATCAACTTTCAATCGCGCACGCTGGACCGCCCCGGACGCGAGACGGAGGTGACGGGACAGGTGGGATCGGCGGCGTTTCGACAGGCGACGGTTACGCACCTCGGCCGCACCGGCGCGTGGGATTACACGGTGGCCGGGCAGTACACGGAGCGCGGCAACCTGCCACTGCCCGACGACGCCGACCTGCCGTTCAGCCAGCCCGGCAACGACCGCCGGGTGAACACCGACCGGCAGTTTTTCAGCGGATTCGCGCGCGGGAGCTACCGGTTCGAGAGCGGGGCGCAGCTGGCGGTGACGGCCATGCACGTCGACGCGGAGCAGGGCGTGGCGCCCGAGAGCCACGTCGATCCGGCCGTGACCGGCGTGCGCTACTGGCGATATCCGCGGTGGCGCAAGTCGGTGCTCATCGCCAGCGGCCAGACTACGCTGGGGTCGCAAACGGCGCTTCGCGGCGCCGCGTGGGGCAGCCGGTTTGCGCAGGACATCTTCCAGTACCAGACGGTCGACTACGAGACCCTGGACGAGGTGCAGGAGGATCGAGACCTCACCGGCGGATTCCGTCTGATCGGGACACACCAGCTCCCGACGGGGACCCTCACGCTGTCTGCCAACGGGCTCACGACCCGCCACGAGCAGACGAACCGCTTGTTTGAGGAGGGACAGGCCCGCCCCGATTCCGTGACCACCTTCCGGCAGCACATCTTCAGCGTGGGCGGGTCCTATGAAGTGGGACTCACGTCGCGCCTGACGGCCTCGGGAGGGATCAGCTTCGACGGTACGGCCACGCCCGATACCGGCCCGTTCCCAGACCGCGACCCGTTCACGGCGCTCGGGCTGACTGCCGGCGTCTCCTACGATCTCAGTGACACCTATCGGCTCCGCGCCTCCGGCGGACGCAAAGGCCGCTTCCCCACCATGCGCGAGCTGTTCGGCGCTGCCCTCGGCAAGTTCGTCCCCAATCCCGACCTGAAGCCCGTCACGGCGTGGATCGGCGAGGTGGGCATCGAGCGCCGCGGCGCCCGGTTCTCCGGAAGCGCGACGGCCTTCCTCAACCGCGTGACCGACACGATCGATAAGCGTACCTTTCAGCGCGGTCCCAACGAAGGCAAAGAGCAGCGCATCAACCTTGACGGCAGTCGCGTCTACGGTGTCGAGACGACGGGCCGCTGGCAGATTACGGAGGCCTTGCTGTTGGATGGGCACCTCACGTGGATGATTCCGCGGGGCGTTCGGAGCGACGACACGCAGCCGCTCGACGAAAAGCCGGAGTGGTTGGGCACCGGGAGTTTGACCTACGACACCCCGTTCGGACTGTCGCTCATGGCACAGGGCCGGTACACGGCGGGCACCGAGACGCGGAATGAGCAGAATCGGTTCGTGGAGCTGCCAAATGCTCTCGTGCTCGACGCCCGCGCCGGCTACGCCATCGACCGCTGGGTGCCCGACCTTGGGGGCGGTGAGGTGTTCGTCCGGGTGAGCAACATCACCGACGAAGCGCGTTTCCTGCAGCTGGGCCTGCCGGGCCCGGGACGCCAGATTCGCGCCGGGGTGTCGCTATCGCTTTGAACGGGGGCCTGAGTGTTGGCGTGTTCCGGTGCTCGCACGATGGATCCCAATTGCGGGTTTTACCTCCGGAGCAACCGCGCCCTCCGCATGGGGGCCGAACGGTAGATCCCTTCCCCCGCGCTCGTCCTGTTCCTACGCTCTCAGGCTCCCACGCTCCCGATGCGTGCTTTCCTCATTGCCAGCGCAGCGACGATTCTGGTTCTCGGCGTCGGATGTCAAGGTCCGACAAGTCCCGACGAGAATCCCGACGCGTACCGTCGGCTGGTACAGCTGGCGGGAGCCGAGGCCCGCTCGCGGGGCGACTCAACCTTCCTCTGGCTCCGCAATCCGCAGAACGCCGAAGCGCGGTCGCTGATGCTCGATCTGGGCCTCGACTATGTTCGCTACGACCGCGTGGATGGGGTCGTCTGCGCCTGGGCGGGCGGCGGCGTGGGACCGGCCCGCGGGTTCGTGTACCGGCTGCCCGGGGCAGCGCTTCCTGCCGACTCGCTCGGCGAGACCTGCTATCGCTACGACACGTGCGGCGAGGAGTCCATCCCCGGCGACTGGACCCGCTTCTGGTGCGAGTAACGGCGGGACGGCAGACTGCAGCCGGCAAACCGCGGTGGCGCCGCAGACGCATGCGGCAGACCGTCCATCCAGAGCATCCGAAGCAGGGAGGCACCGGCCGAGCGCCCTGATTCATCATCGATCGACGATGAAACGACGCACGGAGCGGTGCCGACGCCGCCGCCCTATTCCACCTCCTCGACGATGGCTTCTGCCGAGCGGGCCACGGAATAGCTGTGCGCCTCGGGCCAGGCCGCGAACAGAGGTTTCACCTTCGCCCACGTCGACTCGAAGAGGTCGCTCTTTCGGTATGCCTGTAGCGCCTGGTCGTTCTCCCAGTGGCTGTGCGTCGTGCAGATGTTGGGAAACCGTTCGTCGCGCCACAGCTCCAAATGCAGGCAGCCGGGCATGGCGCGGATGTGCGGAGAGGACGCGTCGAACTGCTCCAGAAAGGCATCCACGGCTTCGGGGTGGAACGTCATGCGGACGATGCGAACAATCATAGGGGAGAGGATGGCCAACGAGAACAACGCGCCTCCAACCTAACCATGCGGCGCATCGTTGTCGAGGTCGTTCAACCGACGAGATCGTATGCCCCGCTCACCGGTTGCTCTCGCTCGTCGCATCGCCGTCCACCAGCCATCGCCCAATCGTGCACTGCAGGCAGCCGCCCGCCTCGCAGTACGCGCGATAGAGCTGGTGCATGCCTTGCGCCTCGAGCGCCGACTGCGCCCGCGTGCCCAGATTGCGGAACCGACGCGTCACGCGGTCGCGGGACGCGGGGAGCGCACTCAACACGTCAAACACGGCGTCCGACGGGCCGGTATCGTCGCGGCGGTCGGCGTCGAGCAGGAGGACGGGCAGGACGGCGTTCGTGATGAGCGTGTCGATGCGGGAGCGCCCGAGGCTTGGGTCGCGCTCGGACGTGGCCTTGCGCAGGTGAAAGTGCGTGCGCCAGAAGTCGGACGGCTCGGCCTGGAGCAGCGAACGCAGTGCCTCCAATGGCGACTCGGCGGTGAGGGCATCACGGAGCTGTGGAAGGGGGTCGGTGCGTAGCAGTCCGCCAGGACGGAGCCAGGCCACGGCCTGCGCGATGCGCAGGGGCGGAAAGTTGGTGGGGCGAAGCCGGAAAAACGTCCAGGTCGTGCGCGGCATCACGGGCCGGTCGAAGCGCACGTTCAGCCGCTCGAACCGGTGGCGCAGCGCCACGGCATGGTCGGCGGTCGCGCGGTCGGCCTCCAGCAGATGGGCCGGATCGGGGATCAAGCCCGCGGTGCCGAGGTGCAGCGCCTCCAGGTCGCGCGGATCGTCGAGCTCGGCCACGAGGGGCAGCGGCAAATGCCGGGCGAGCGTCGTCATGGGCGCGTCGTTCTTCGCATAGCCGAGCCCGGCGAAGAGACGCTCGTGCAACCGCGCCGCCAGTGAGGGAGCCTCCCGACGGGCCAGCCGGTCTCGTTTGGCGTTCATGCGCCGCCGCGCCAGCCGCCGAATCCAGTCGGTCCGCACCGCAGACGGGACGGCTTCCCACCGCGGAGCGCACGGCAGGGCGTCCTCGGCGCGCGTGTGGAAGGCATGCAACAGGGCCCGAAGCGGTGCCCTTACGTGGGGGAGCAGGATCGTCTCCGGAAGCGAAGAGGCATCCTCGCGGTGCAGGTTCCCCGTCCACGCATCCGCCTGCAGGGCGACATGAAGCACCACGCTATTGTACCGCGCGTCGGTGTCGTGCGCATGGTCGACCCAGCCGCGAGACGTCACGTGGATCTCCACGTCGCCGCGCCATTCGATGTCTCCGATGCGGACGTGGGCGTTCACAAAGTCCGGTCCGGCATCGGTGTTGGCGCATCCCGGATCGAACACCTGCACGCGACGGCCGTCGGTCGTGCGCAGGTCCTCTGCGGCGTACCGCCGTTCGTGCCACAGGTCCTGCACGAAAGCTTCCGGCACCGTGGCGGGATCGGGGGTGGGCTCGTGCACCGTGACGGCGACGCGGGTGCCGTCTACGGTGTACAGGTGAACCGGGGGCGGAGCGGACAGGCGGGCGGGCGAACGGGCAGCCATGGTCGTCGGTCGGCCAAACGAACGGGCGCGTACCTATTAGACACATGGCCGGTGAACCGCATAACCCGATGCCGGAAAGCCGTCGTCGGCAAAATCAATTTCGGCGTGCGGTTTCATCCGTCCCGACCAGGGCCCATATTGTCGGGGGGATATTCTCTGGTGCGGAGCGGTGCCGCACCTCCGTGGCCCCTTGGTAGAAAGGACGGCTCGGCTGTCGATGCCGCTCCTCGATGGCGGAACCACAGCCGACGTGCCGCGCGTCTGCCGCTCCGACTTCTCTGATTCGCACTCAGCCTCGCCTCCACCGATGAATCGACGCCTCTCGTTTGTCCTGTCTCTGCTCCTGGGGATTCCGCTCCTGGTGGCGGCCTGTGCCGGCTCGGAGCCGACCGCAACCCCGGACCCAACCCCGGCGCCGTCCGCATCCTGGACCGACACCGTACTCGATACGCTCACGGTGGAGGAGAAAATCGGCCAGTTGTTCGTGATCCGCGTCACCGGGCGCTTTCAGAACGCCGAGCATCCACGATTCGAGCGGGCGATTGACCTGGTAGAGACGTTTCATCTCGGCGGCATCATCTTCGGACTCGGCACGCCCATGGCGCAGGTGGACCGCGCCAATGTGCTGCAGGCGCACGCCGCGCTGCCGCTGTTGATGTCGCAGGACATGGAGTGGGGCGCCGGCATGCGCATCGACCGCTCCACGACGCTGCCGCCGGCCATGGCCGTAGGGGCGACCCGCAACGCGGAGTTTGCGCGCCTGGCGGGCCGCGTCACGGCACAGGAGGCCCGCGCCCTCGGGGTGCATCAGGTGTACGCCCCGGTGGCCGATGTCAACAACAATCCGCAGAACCCAATCATCAACGTCCGTTCCTACGGGGAGAGGCCGGACCTGGTGGCCGGCATGACGGCGAGCTTCGTCCGGGGCATGGAGGCCGCCGGGGCGCTGGCCACGCTGAAGCACTTCCCCGGGCACGGCGACACCGACACCGACTCGCACCTCGCGCTGCCTGTCCTGCGGATCGATCGGGCCCGCCTCGACTCGCTGGAGCTGGTCCCGTTCCGCGCGGCGTTGGAGGCGGAGGCAAGCAGCGTCATGACCGGGCACCTCGCGCTGCCCGCGCTGGAGCCCGACTCGACCGTTCCCGCCACGCTGTCCCCGCCGATCACGACGGGGCTGCTGCGCGACGAGATGGGCTTCGACGGCCTCGTCGTGACCGACGCCCTGGACATGCACGGCGTGACGCGCGGCTTCGGCACGGGCGAGGCGGCGGTCCGCGCGTTCGAGGCCGGCGCCGACGTGCTGCTCATGTCCGAAGACCCGCGGCTGGCCCGCGACGCCCTGCTGCGTGCGCTGGACACCGGCCGGATCACCGAGGCCCAAATCGACCGGTCCGTGCGGCGCATTCTGGAGGCCAAGGAGCGGCTCGGGCTCCACCGGTCGCGTAGGGTGGATCCCGCAACAACGCGCCAGACGGTGGCGGGCCGCCGGTCGCAGGTGCTGGGCGAGGCCATCGCACGCAGGTCGCTGACCCTCCTGCGCAACGACGGCGGCCTCGTTCCGATGGTGCCCCCACAGAAGCACCGCGTGCTGGCGATCACGCTCAACGACCGGGACGACCCGGACGTTGGCGATTCGTTTTTGGACGTGCTTCGGAGCGGCGCGGGGATCGAAACGCTGACCGTGCAGCGACTACACACCGGCTCCGACTCCACAGATTACCGCGAGGCGTTGAGCGCGGTGCCCGAGCACGACCGCGTGGTCGTCGGCTCCTTCCTGCGCGTCAGCGCCTACAGCGGGCGCATCGGGCTGCCAGAGCGGCACGGCGTTTTTCTCGACAGTTTGATGCAGCGCGATACGCCTGTGCTCCTCGCGTCCTTCGGGAACCCGTACGTGACCGGATCGCTCCACACGCTGCCGGGCGCCATCCTCACGGCGTACGGGACGAACCGGAGCACGCAGGAGGCCGCCGCGCAGGCGCTGGTCGGGCAGAGCGGTACGCCCGGACGCCTTCCGATCACCATCCCCAACCAGTACGCCTACGGCGCCGGGCAGCCGCTCCCGCAGCAGGCGCCGCGCGTCGACGTGCCCGAGGCCGCCGGGATGGAGGGCGACCGCCTCCGACGCGTCGATTCGTTGCTGCACGCGAAAGTGGTCGAGCGCGCCTTTCCTGGCGCCGCCGTCGCTGTGGGACGCGGACAAACGATCACGAAACTGGACGGCATCGGCTACCACACGTTTGACGCGAAGCGCGAGGTTTCCTCGCAGTCCCGCTACGACCTGGCGTCGCTCACCAAGGTGGTCGCCACGACCACCGCCGTGATGAAGCTCTACGAGCAGGGCGATCTCCGCCTGGACGTTCCCGTGGCGCGCTACCTGCCGGCGTTCGGTCAGAACGGCAAGAGCGACGTCACCCTTCGCCAGCTGCTGCTGCACACGTCGGGCCTGAAGCCGTACCTCGGCCCCGACGAGCGCGGACCGACGCCGGAGGCCATCGTCGACACCATCATGGCGCAGAAGCTCCAGTACGATCCCGGCACCGAGTCGCGCTACAGCGGCCTCAACATGATCACCCTCATGCAGGTGGTGGAGAAGCGGTCGGGGCAGGACTTTGCGTCGTTCTGCGAGGAGCACATCTTCACGCCGCTGGGCATGGACGACACCGGATTCCGCCCGGCGCAGGCCCGCGATCCACGCAGCGTTCCCACGACCGATACGACCGGCACGCGATACCGGGGCAGCGTCCACGACCCGATGGCGCGCGACATGGGCGGGGTCTCCGGCAACGCGGGGCTGTTCTCCACCGCCGAAGATCTGGCGCACTTTGCCAGCATGCTCGTGAACGACGGTCGGATCTTCGGCCGTCAGTTCCTGCAGCCGTCCACGATCGAGGCGTTCACGACCCGTGGCGACGTGCCCGAAAGCACGCGCGCCCTGGGGTGGGACACCAAGAGCATGGAGGGCTACTCATCCGCCGGCGCTGAATTTGGCGCGTCGAGCTTCGGCCACACGGGCTACACCGGCACGTCGTTCTGGGTCGATCCGGAGCAAGACCTGTTCGCCATTCTCCTCACGAACCGCGTCTACCCCGACGACACGGACGACCGCATCACCGACATCCGACCGGTCTTTGCGGATTACGTCCACCGGTCCCTTGTCGGACCGGCAACGCCGCTGCTACCCGGGCGAGGGACGCTGCCGTCCCCGGAGCCGATGAGTGAACGCGATCGGTAGCACGACGAGGGGCGCGGGACTGCCTGGGAGCCGGGCCGCACGCAGCAGGACGATGCCGGGTCGGGCTTTTCCCTCCCTGCTTCCGGGGGCGCCCGAGCGTCCAGAGCTGCCACGCTTTTCGGATGCCGCACGTCCACCCCTCGATCTTCCGGTGTGCCTTTCGTAGCTTCCTTCGATTTCCGCCATCGAACCCCTCCACACCGCCATGGATCGGCGTGGTTTTTTGCGATTTGGAGCCGCAGCGTCCGCCCTTCTCGGTACCGGTTCCGGCCTGCCGGCTGCAGCGGCCGCCGAGAACGCACTCGTGCAGCCGTTCCATCTGAACTATGCGCCCCATCTCGGGCTGTTTGAGACCCTCGCCGGCTCCGACCCGGTGGCGCAAATCGCGTTTATGGCCGAGCAGGGCTTTACGGCGTTCGAGGACAACGGCATGCGCGGGCGATCCGAGGCCGAGCAGACCCGCATCGCGGACGCACTGCGCGACCACGGCATGCGAATGGGGGTTTTCGTCGCGCATAGCATCGGGTGGAGCGAGCCGACGCTGACGAGCGGGGAGCCCGGGCCGAAACAGCAGTTTCTGGACGAGATCCGGGCGTCGGTCGAGGTCGCCCAGCGGGTCGGGGCAACGTGGATGACGGTGGTGCCCGGCGTGCGCCATCCGCGGCTGGCCGAGGGCTACCAGACGGCGCACCTCGTGGAGACGCTCCGCGAGGCGGCTGCCATCCTGGAGCCGCACGACCTTGTGATGGTGCTGGAACCGCTCAACACCCTGCGCGACCATCCCGGGCAGTTCCTCACGCACAGTCCGCAGGCCTACCAGATCTGCCGTGCCGTCGACAGTCCGGCGTGCAAGATTCTGTTCGACTGCTACCACCAGCAAATTACCGAGGGCAACCTCCTCCCAAATCTCGACGCGGCGTGGGACGAGATTGCCTACCTGCAGGTGGCCGATCACCCGGGCCGCTACGAGCCGACGACGGGCGAGATTCACTACCGCAACGTGTTTGCGCATCTCTACGCCAAGGGGTACGACGGCATCATCGGGATGGAGCACGGCGTGTCGGGCGACGGCGCCGCCGGGGAGCGGGCCGTGATTGAGGCGTACCGCACGGTCGACGCTGGCTGAGCCGCGGAGGCTATGGATGCGCTGGATGCGTGGACGGGGGGCGATCGAACCCGTATGGAGGAGACCAGACGACCGGCACCGCGCGAACACGCCCGGTCCTCCCCACGCGACCATTCCTCCGAAGCCTCCGTTCGTCCTTTGCTTTTCGCCCCTCGCACTCAGAATTGAAACGCACCATGCCGAGCACGACCCGCAACTCGCTGCCCGCGCCGCTCGACACCGTCGGCGTGCAGCTCTACACGGTGCGCGACGCGCTGAAGGCGGACTTCGACGGTACGCTCGCTGCCATTGCCGAGATGGGCTACGATGCGGTCGAGTTTGCCGGCTACCACGATCGCTCGCCGCACGAGGTGAAGGCCCTCACCGACCGCCTCGGGCTGGCAACGCCGTCGGTTCACGTGCTCCCGGGTCACATTCGGAAGCGGGCCGACGACATCCTGGGCGCGGCGCAGATTATGGAGCATGAGTACGTCGTCTGCGCGTATCTCATGGAGGAAGACCGCGGCTCGCTGGACGCCTACCGAGACATTGCTGCGCTGCTGGAAGACTTCGGAAAGCGCTGCGCCAGCAAGGGCATTCAGCTTGCCTATCACAACCATGACTTTGAGTTTCAGCCCATTGAGGAGACAGTTCCGTACGACCTGCTTCTTCAGGAGACGAGTCCGGAGGCCGTCAAGATGGAGCTCGACCTGTACTGGATCCACGTTGCCGGGCACGATGCGGCGACCTACATGCAGGCCCATCCGGGACGATTCCCGCTCTGGCACCTGAAGGATTGGGGGCCGGACGGCGCCATGAAACCGGTGGGCACGGGGGAGATCGACTTCGCCTCGATCTTCGAACACGCCGAAGCCGCCGGGCTGCAGCACGCCTTCGTTGAGCACGACGATCCGGACGACCCGATGGCGAGCATTCAAACCAGCCTGAACCACCTCCGGCCCTCAGGGGCTGAATAGCGGATGCTGCAGTCCCGCAATGTGGCTGCATCCCCGCCGGCCGCAATCGGCCTCGGACGCGGCGCCGGCACCACCTTCACGATCGCACGCACCACGACTCACGAAGCAGACCCATGCCACTACACCGCAAGCTGCGTTACGGAATGGTCGGGGGCGGCCCCGGTGCCTTCATCGGGGGCGTGCACCGCTCTGCCGCGGCCTTGGACGGCGAGATTGAACTGGTGGCCGGCGCCTTCTCCTCCGACCCCGAGAAGTCCAAACAGCAGGGCGAGGCGTTGAATCTGGCACCGGATCGCGTCTACGAATCGTACGAGGAGATGGCGCTGCACGAGGCGGCCCGTCCGGAGGACGAGCGCATCGACTTTGTCTCCATCGTAGTGCCCAACTTTCTTCACTACGACGTGGCCTCCACCTTCATCGAGCGCGGCTTCCACGTTGTGTGCGACAAGCCGATGACGACCTCGCTGGAGGATGCCGAAAAGCTCTGCCGCCTCGTCGAGGCGCACAACGTCGTGTTCGCGCTCACCCACAACTACACGGGCTACCCGCTCGTGAAGCAGGCGCGGGCCATGGTGCAGAACGGCGAGATCGGCACGGTGCGCAAGGTCGTCGCGGAGTATCCGCAGGGCTGGCTCGCCGAGCCGCTGGAGGAGGAAGGCAACAAGCAGGCCTCGTGGCGTACGGATCCGGACCTTGCCGGAGCAGGCGCGCTCGGCGACATCGGCTCGCACGCCGAAAACCTGGCCCGGTACGTGACGGGACTGGAGATCGAGCGCCTGTGCGCCGACGTGGGCACCGTCGTGGAAGGACGCGGGATCGACGACGACGTGAACATGCTCGCCCGGTTCAGCAACGGAGCCCGCGGCGTGCTGTACTGCTCCCAGATCTCGCAAGGCGAGGAAAACAATCTGCGCATCCGGGTCTACGGCACCGAAGGGTCCATCGACTGGCGACAGGAGGATCCGCACCGTCTCAAAGTGCGCCGCAATGGTGCGCCGCAACAGCTCTACACGCACGGCAGCGAGTACCTTGCGGACGTCGCGCAGCACAACACGCGGCTTCCCGCCGGGCATCCCGAAGCGTTTATCGAGGCCTTCGCCAACGTCTATCGGAACGCGGGGCGCACCATCGCCGCACGCCTGGCGGGCGAGGCGCCCAGCCCCTTCGACCTCGACTTTCCGACCGTGCAGGACGGAGCCGTTGGCGTGCACTTCATCCAGACGGCCCTGGAGAGCGGCCGGCAGGAGGCCTGGGTCGACGCCTCGTACTCCCCGCCGGGGAGCGAGTCAACCCGCGGCACAGACCGCACCTGACGAGCAATTGCACCAACCACTGGCAGCCGAAACTCCACAATCAATCCACTGACATGAGACGACCGGTTACGCTGTTTACGGGACAATGGGCGGACATGCCCCTCGCGACCCTCGCTGACAAGGCCGCCTCGTGGGGCTACGACGGCCTCGAGTTGGCCGCGGCGGGGGACCACTTCAACGTGCAACGCGCGCTGGAGGACGGCGACTACGCGCAGCGCCACCACGACCTGCTGGCCGAGCACGGCCTGCGCGTGTGGGCCATCAGCAACCACCTCGTCGGGCAGGCCGTCTCCGACCCGGTCGATGAGCGGCACGCCCGCATTCTGCCGGACCGCATCTGGGGCGACGGCGATCCGGAGGCGGTTTCGGAGCGCGCCGCCGAGGAGATGAAACGGACGGCCCGCGCGGCGAGCGCCCTCGACATCGGCGTGGTGACGGGCTTCACCGGGTCGCCGATCTGGCACTTGCTGTACAGCTTCCCGCCCGTCGATCCCGCCACCATCGACGAGGGCTTCGCACAGTTCGCCGAGCAATGGACGCCCATCCTCGACGTCTTCGAGGAGGAGGGCGTGAAGTTCGCCCTGGAGGTGCACCCGACCGAGATTGCTTTCGATGTGGCCACGGCCGAGCGGGCGCTCGACGCGGTGGACCATCATCCGGCGTTCGGCTTCAACTACGACCCGAGCCACTTCGGCTACCAGGGCGCCGACTATCTTGGCTTCATCGACACCTTCGCCGACCGCATTTTCCACGTCCACATGAAGGACGTCTGGTGGGCCGACGAGCGGCGGCCGGCCGGCGTGTTCGGGGGACACCTGCCCTTTGGGCACGAGGACCGCTACTGGGACTTCCGCTCCATCGGGCGCGGCAAGATCGACTTCGAGGCCGTGGTCCGCGGGTTGAACCGTGTCGGCTACCATGGCCCCCTGTCGATCGAGTGGGAAGACAGTGGCATGCACCGCGAGCACGGCGCCGAGGAGGCCTGCGAGCGCGTGCGCGGCTACGACTTCCCCCCGGCCGAGGGTGCGTTCGACGCGGCCTTCGAAGAGGAGGAAGCGTAAACCGGATCGGTGAATGGCGAGGGGGTGTGGGGCCCGTCTGCACACCTCCTTGTCTACTTCTCTTTCCGAACGCAGGTCTGTGGAACCCCCTGTCTCGCAGAGCCATTTCAGCGGATGCGAATCGGGACCGCACTTCGTTGCTGTGCGGCCGTCTGCTGCGCAGCTTCCACCGCTTGCTCGTCGTATCGATGATGACCCGTTGCACGCTCTTCATCCGTCGTCTCTTCATTGTGCTCCTTTCTGCGGGCGTGTTTGCCGGATGCGGCGGATCCGCCGACGAGGGCGCGCCACGCACCCGGGCCGAGCGGTCGCCGGCCCCGGCCGGGAGCACGCTGTTTACGAAGCTCCCGGCGTCGCACACGAACGTCGACTTCGCCAATCAGGTCGAGTACACGCAGGACACCAACGTCTTCACCTACCGCAACTATCACAACGGCGGCGGCGTGGCCATCGGCGACCTCAACGGCGACGGGCTCCAGGATCTCTACTTCACGGCCAACCAGGAGGACAACCGTCTGTACCTGAACGAGGGCGACTGGTGGTTCCGCGACGTCACCGGTGCGGCGGGCGTCGCCGGGCAGCGTGCGTGGGCGACGGGCGTCAGCCTCGCCGACGTAAACGGCGACGGGCGCATCGACATCTACGTCTGCAACTCGGGCGACATCTCGGGCGACGACCGGCAGAACGAGCTCTACATCAACCAGGGCACCGACGAGAAAGGCGTGCCGCAGTTCGAGGAGCGGGCCGCCGCGTGGGGCGTGGCCGACGAAGGGTATTCCACGCATGCGGCGTTCTTCGACTACGACCACGACGGCGACCTCGACCTGTACCTGCTGAACAACTCGTTCACGCCCGTCAGCAAGTTCGATCTGCGCGACAACCAGCGGCAGGTGCGCGACGAGTTGGGCGGCGACAAGCTCTACGAAAACCGGGGCGGCGAATTTGTGGACGTCAGCGAGGAGGCGGGCATCCTCGGCAGCGAGATCGGCTTCGGCCTCGGCGTGACCGTGGCCGACCTTAACCGCGACGGCTGGCAAGACCTCTACGTCTCGAACGACTTCTTCGAGCGCGACTACCTCTACATCAACCAGGGCGACGGCACGTTCCGCGAGGCGCTCACCGACCAGATGCGCCATAGCAGCCTCTCCTCGATGGGGGCCGACTTCGGGGACGTCAACAACGACGGCTGGCCCGAGCTCTTCGTGACCGACATGCTGCCGGAGACCGACGAGCGCCTCAAGGAGACCACGTCGTTCAAGTCGTGGAACCACTACCAGAGCATGGTGCGCAACGGGTACTACCACCAGATCATGCGCAACACGCTTCAGCTCAACAACGGCAACGGCACGTTCAGCGACATCAGTCAGATTGCCGGCGTGCACGCCACGGACTGGAGCTGGGGCGCGCTCATCGCCGACTTCGACCTCGACGGCTACAAAGACATCTTCGTGGCGAACGGCGTCTACAAGGATGTCACGAACCAGGACTTCATCAACTACCTGGCCAACGAGCAGACGGCCCGGCGCATGAAGGAACGGGGCCGCGTCGAGTTTCTGAACCTGATCGAGAAAATCCCCTCCAACAAGATCGCAAACTACGCCTTTCGGAACGCCCTTGGCGCGGACTCCACCACCGGCCCCGTCTTCCGCGATGCCGCCGCCGAGTGGGGCCTCGACACGCCCAGCTTCTCCAACGGATCGGCGTACGGCGACCTCGACAACGACGGGGACCTTGACCTCGTCGTGAACAACCTCAACATGGAGAGCTTCGTCTACCGCAACGAGGCCGACAGCCTGCGCGACCATCACTCCCTTTCGGTGACGCTGGACGGCGCGGGCGACAATCCGTTCGGGTTCGGGGCGCAGGTCACCGCAGAAGCCAACGGCCGGACGTTCTACGCCGAGCAGATGCCGGTGCGTGGCTTCCAGTCGACGATGGGGCACCGCCTCACGATGGGCGTCGGCGCAGCGGACACGCTCGACCGCGTGACGGTCGCCTGGCCCGACGGACGCGTGCAGCGCCTCACCGACGTGGCGACCGACCAGACGCTCACCGTCCGCCAGTCCGAGGCGCCGCCCGCCGCCGACACCGACCGTCCGAAGCCCGCCGTTCCGGAGCCAAGCCGCCAGCCGTTCGCGGACGTGACCGACGCGGTGGACCTCGACGCGGCCACGCACACCGAGAACCAGTTCGTCGACTTTAACCGTGAAGGGCTGATTCCGAAGAAACTCTCCACCGAAGGGCCGCGCCTCGCCGTCGGCGACGTGAACGGCGACGGGCGCGACGACCTCTACGCCGGCGGCGCCAAGAATCAGCCGGGGCGCCTGCTCGTGCAGCAGGCCGACGGAGGCTTCGTCTCGACGAACGAGGCGCTCTTCGATGACGATCGGGTGTCGGAGGACGTGGATGCCGTGTTCTTCGACGCCGACGGCGACGGCGACCAGGACCTGTACGTGGTGAGCGGTGGCAACGAGTACGCGCCCGAGACCGACCCGCTGCAGGATCGCCTCTATCTGAACGACGGTACCGGCACATTCACCGCGGCGCCCGACCGGCTGCCTGACTTCGAGCACAGCGGCGGCACGGTGGCCGCCGCCGACTACGACGGCGACGGGGACACCGACCTGTTCGTGGGCAGCCGCGTCGTGCCCTGGAACTACGGCACAACGCCGCCGAGCCTCCTGCTGGAGAACGACGGCACGGGCCGCTTTACCGACGCCACCGACGACGTCGCACCGACCCTCCGCGACGTGGGCATGGTCACCGACGCGGCCTGGATCGATGTCGTCGGCGATGCCCGTGCAGACCTCGTCGCGGTGGGCGAGTGGATGCCAATCACAGTGTTCGAGAACACCGGAGAGCGCCTCGCGCGCGCCGACGCCGATGGACTCGGCGACAGCCACGGATGGTGGAATCGCCTCGCAGCGGCCGATTTCGATGGCGACGGCGACACCGACTTCGTGGTGACCAACCTCGGCACCAACACGCGCCTGGACGCGAGTCCCAAGCAGCCGGCCTCTCTGTACGTGAGCGACTTCGACGACAACGGCTACTCTGACCCGGTGCTGTCCGTCTACCGGCAGGGTCAAAACGTGCCGTTTGTGCTGCGCGGGCCGATCGTCAACCAGATCAACCCCCTCCGTCAGAAATTTCCCTCCCACGAGGCCTATGCCGGCACGCCCATCACCGAGGTGTTCACGGAGGCTCAGCTCCAGGAGGCCGTGACCAAGCGCGCGCACACGCTTTCCTCGGTCTACGTGGAGAACACAGGAGACGGAGCGTTTTCGATGCGTCCGCTTCCGTTCGAAGCGCAGCTCGCTCCGATGTTCGGTCTGCACGCCGACGACGTCAACGGCGACGGCCACCTCGACGTGCTGATGGCCGGCAACTTCCACGGCGTGCCGCCGAACCTCGGCCGCATGGACGCCAGCTACGGCGTGGTGCTGCACGGCGATGGCACCGGCACCTTCACCGCGGTGCCCACGCGCGAGAGCGGCTTTCGCGTCACGGGCGAAGCGCGGGACATCGTGCCGCTGGACGTGGCGGGGCAGAGCGAACTGATCGTCGTCGCCAAGAACGACGGGCCGGTGCAGGTCTTCCGACGGCGATGACCTTGCGGTCCTCGGTTTCGGGTTTCGCGTTTGGGGTTCCGGGTTCTGGGTTCAGCAGCTCGTTTGGGCTTCGACGAACAGACTTTCAAGATGCGTTGCGTCCCAACACGACGTGGTAGGTTCGAGCCGTTTCGGCCTTGAAGAAAATGCCGCCCGGACGACGGAGAGGCCCGAGCGCCTGGAAATTCTTCGCTGTCTGAGCGACCCTGGGAGCGAGTTCGAAGAATTTCAGCGAAGCCGGAACCGGGGTCAGGCATTTTCTTCGCAGCCGTGATCTTTTTACTTCGTAAGTCGCTTCGCTCGTCGGGTTCGTTTTTACTCCCTGCGGTCGTGTGTCGCTGCCCTCGGCTGGATCCGGCCAAAAATGAACATCGACGTTCCATGCAAGCACATCTGGTGCTACACAGCACTAGGATATTGTCTATGCGCCGCATCCTCCTGATCGCTGTTTTTTCGATCCCAATCGTGTTAGCAGCATGCAGCAGCGACGCCAATGAGGCGGATTCGTCGCCGACCTTGTTTGCAAAGAAGGCCCCCGACAGCACGGGCGTCACGTTCACGAACACGCTCGCCGAGTCGACCGAGCTCAACATCGTCAACGACCTCTACTACTACAACGGCGGCGGCGTGGCGGCGGGCGACGTGAACGGCGACGGGCGGGTGGATCTGTACTTCACGGCCAACGAGGGGCCGAACGCGCTCTACCTGAACGAGGGCGACTTCCGCTTTCGGGAGGTGACGGCGCAGGCCGGCGTGGCGGGCACCGGCGACTGGACGACGGGCGTCACCATGGCGGACGTCAACGCCGACGGGCGGCTCGACCTCTACGTCTCGGTCGTCGATGGCTTCCTGGGACTCGAAGGCACCAATCAGCTCTACGTCAACCAAGGCACGAACGACGACGGAATCCCCACCTTTTCGGAGGAGGCCGCAGCCTTTGGGCTCGACGTGCAGCGCTTCGGCACGCAGGCGGCCTTCTTCGATTACGACCTCGACGGCGACCTGGACGCCTATCTGCTCAATCATTCCGTCCACGACGAGCAGACGTACGGCCCCGTCGAGCTCCGCAACAAGCGGCATCCCAAGGCGGGCGATCTGCTTTTGGAAAATCGGGACGGCACGTTCGTCGACGTGAGCGCAGAGGCCGGCATCTACGGCGGGCGCATCGGCTACGGGCTGGGCATCTCCGTGACCGACGTGGACCT
>Ga0207797_1001398_pt1 | contig 17473 bp, 6 predicted proteins | sample PRCRCaboRojoPR_6_FD_187275 | JGI IMG/M metagenome (GOLD analysis project Ga0207797, IMG submission 187275) | Marine sediment microbial community from Cabo Rojo, Puerto Rico - PR CR 10% Liquid 1 (SPAdes) | ecosystem: Environmental > Aquatic > Marine > Coastal > Sediment | place: Cabo Rojo, Puerto...
GACCGGTGCCGAACCAATGATGTCAGTTGATACACTGCCGGAATCGGACAGGCTGGTGATTGCCGGTACCATCGGAAAGAGCCAGGTGATCGATTCCCTGATCCGGGAGAACAAAATCGATGTGTCGGATATACGCGATAAATGGGAAACCACCCTGATTCAGGTCGTGGATCAGCCGCTGCCGGATGTGCAACAGGCACTGGTGATCGCCGGGAGTGACAAGCGCGGCACCATCTATGGGATATATGATTTGTGCGAGGAGATCGGCGTGTCCCCCTGGCACTTCTGGGCCGATGTTCCGGTGAAGGAGAAGAGCAGTTTGTATATCCTCCCCGGTCGTCATACCCAGGGTCCACCGGCTGTGAAATACCGTGGAATTTTTATCAACGATGAGGCGCCGGCTCTCACCGGCTGGGTTTATGACACCTACGATGGATTCAATCACCATTTCTACGAGACGGTTTTCGAGCTGATTTTGCGGATGAAGGGAAATTATCTCTGGCCGGCCATGTGGGGTAAAACTTTCTTTGTTGAGGATACACTGAATCCGGAACTGGCTGATAAGTATGGCATCGTGATCGGCACCTCTCATCACGAGCCGATGATGCGGGCCAATGTGGAATGGGATATGTACGGCACCGGCGCGTGGAATTACGTGAAAAACGATTCGGTCCTCCGGGAATATTGGCGGGAAGGCATCCGGAGGATGGAAGACCGGGAAAGTATCATCACAGTCGGTATGCGCGGACAGGGCGATTATGCTATGAGCGATTCCACAAATATCACTCTGCTGAAGGATATCGTCCGGGATCAAAGGGAGATAATCGAAGATGTCACCGGAGAGGATGCATCCGAAGTCCCACAGGTCTGGGCACTGTATAAGGAGGTACAGGAGTATTACGATCAGGGGATGCAGGTGCCGGAGGATATCACCCTGATGTTTGCCGACGACAACTGGGGGAATATCCGGCGGCTTCCGAAGCCGGGTGACACTTTGCGTTCCGGCGGATACGGGATTTACTATCACTTTGACTACGTCGGAGGACCCCGGAGTTACCGGTGGATCAATACCAATCTTATTCCGAGAATCTGGGAGCAGATGCATTTGGCCTACGAACACATGGCCCGACGAATCTGGATCGTGAACGTGGGCGATATCAAGCCCATGGAACTCCCAACAACGTTCTTCCTGGATTACGCATGGGATCCGGAGCGGTGGACTGCAGACCGGCTGCCGGAATATACCCGTCTATGGGCGGAGCAGCAGTTCCCTGGCGAATACGCGGGGGAAATCGCTGATATTCTGTCGAAATACACCAAATATAATGCACGCAGGAAACCGGAACTGCTTTCACCGGACACCTACAGTCTCACCGATTTTAGGGAAGCGGAACGGATTGTGAAGAAATATAACGCGCTTGAAGAGACAGCCGTGCGGATCGGCAAACAACTCCCGAAGCAATACCAGGCGGCTTACTATCAACTGGTGTTATATCCGGTAAAGGCCTGTGCGAATCTGAACGAACTCTACGTGACAGTTGCGAAAAACCGGAAATATGCGGAACAGGCGCGGGCAATGACAAACGAATTGGCGGACAGTGCTGTTGCTCTGTTCGGGAAAGATGCCCGGTTAGCTCAATATTACAACACGGAGATGGCAGACGGGAAATGGAACCATATGATGGATCAAACCTATATCGGATACACAAACTGGAATAACCCCGAGCGTGACCGGATGCCATGGGTCACGCGGATTCAGGTACCTGAAGCGGCGGAAATAGGGGTGGCTATCCAGGGATCGGATAACTGGTGGCCGCGGACCCGGGAGACAAAACCTGTCCTGCCGCAATTTGATGTGTATCAGCAACAGCGCTATTACATCGAGATCTTTAACCGCGGACGTACACCATTTGATTACACCGTAGATCCGGGTGAGCCATGGTTGCAGGTTTCTTCCAGAGAGGGGACGGTCGACGACCAGGTGCGTGTCTGGGTCAGCGTGGACTGGTCTCAGGTGCCGTCCGGCACTCACATAGCGCCGATTATCGTCAACGGTCCCGGAGACTGGAAAGTTGAAGTGGAGGCTGTGGCTGCCAATCCCGAATCACCGAACCGGGATCAGGTGCAGGGTTTTGTTGAAGGAAACGGATACGTTTCCATGGAGAGTGTCCATTACACTGATGCAGTAAATACGTCCGATATTTTCTGGCAGGAGATCCCCAATCTGGGGAGAACCCTCTCAGCAATGACTCCGTTTCCGGTGACTGCTGACAGCCAGGTTGTTAGCGACGAAACTCCGCACCTGGAGTATCGGGTCTATCTGGCGGATACCGGTACGGTGGAAGTGCGTGCCCATTTATCCCCCACCCTGAACTTCCACGATACGCAGGGGCTGCATTATGGGGTGTCCTTCGATGATAATCCCCCGCAGCTGGTGAACATGCACGCGGACAAGTCTCATCGCGCCTGGCAGGAGTGGGTCCGGAACAACATCAACATACAGACTTCCCGCCATACTATTGATGAACCGGGTGAGCACGTGCTGAAATTCTGGATGGTGGATCCGGGAGTGGTGCTACAGAAACTGGTGATTGATGCGGGGGGAATGGGGTCGAGTTATCTCGGACCGCCGGAGAGTTATTATCGGTACGATTAATAGCGACATGGTATATTGGATAGATGTGATTACCATGACAGTCAGGGCCGGCAGACTGTGGAGGGGCGGTCTGCCGGCAGTGCTGTGTCGGGAATTAGAATTTGCATCGTGTCCACCTCCTCTCTAAATTCATAATTGCTGTATAGGGGGCCCGTAGCTCAGCGGTCAGAGCGACGGACTCATAATCCGTTGGTCGTAGGTTCGATCCCTACCGGGCCCACTCTTGCCAAGGATGAAGGATTATTGATTAAGGATGAAGTCCCCTCTTCCCTACCCCCTCCCAAAAATAGAAAAAACAAAATAGCGCGTAGATGCCGTAAATATATCGATCCACACGGATAAAAACGGAACAGGCGGATATGATACTCTGCGCCTAGGTTTACGACCGTATTGATACTTCCAGTACCTCCGGACAATTTGTCATGGATAAATCGTTTACGGCAGAGAATACTACTCCTCATCCCCCAGGCTGAGTCGTCCGAAATCCTGATTGTGTATAAAATACCCCTGATTTTCCAAATATACACCGTAGAAAGACCTGGGGCACCTGAAAAAGTATTTCACTTTGCATGACGAGTTCCGTAAATAGTGCATCCTGTAACTGTCGGACCCGTCAGAATTGGCAGTGCGCAGGATATCTTATTTCTCGCATTACAGATGACATAGTTCGGATAAGCAGGAGTCCATGCAATAAAGCGACAGATCTGGCCATTATGAATCACAGATATGTTATGCTGACAGTCATTCTATTTTCACTGGGCAGTGTCATATTTGCCCAACCGTCGGTAGATTCACTGGAGGAGGGATTTCAGAATCCGCCCCGGAGGGCACAGCCGAGGACGTTCTGGCATTGGACGGGTGGCAATATCACCCGGGAAGGGGTTGTCAAAGACCTGGAATGGATGCATCGGGCCGGTATCGGAGGCGCCCAGATAGCAGATGTTGCTTTTGGCGCGGGACAGAGTATCGACCGCAGGGTGCCGTTCGGCAGTCCGGAGTGGCTCGACTATGTCCGCCTCGCCGCCTCCAAAGCCCAGGAACTGGGATTGGAGCTGTCCATTTTCAGTTCCGCCGGATGGAGTATCGCCGGAGGGCCCTGGGTCGAGCCGGCAGAGGCCATGAAGAAAGTGGTGTGGAGTGATACCACGGTTGAGGGATCCCGGTCATTCGATGCTCTGTTGCCGAGCCCGCCCTCCAACAACGGCCCGTTTCAAAATATGACCGGACAGTCCGGGGATGAGACCTATTATAAAGATATTGCTACGATTGCCTACCGTACACCTCCGGCGAGACAAAGTAAGCCGGAGGCTCATCCGGAGATTACTACTGCATCTGGCCCGATTGGCGGACGAGCGCTTATGGATCATGATTACACCAGTGCTGTCACGATTACTGCGCCCAACGATAGCGGTCCCGCCTGGGTCCTGCTCGCATTTTCCCAACCGTTTCATGCCCGAGCTCTCACCATTGCAGCCCGAAACGGCATCCCGTTTGGCCGGGTATCAGTCAGCGAGGACGGCAGCGATTTTCAACCCCTGGTGACACTGCCCGGGCCCCAGAATTACCGCGCCGGCAATGTCCAAACCTATGCCTTTCCCGAGACTGAGGCCCGCTATTTCAAACTCGAAATTACCGGTGCCGCCATGAGTCCCGCGGAAGTGATGGCCCAGCCGAAACCACAGCCCGACAGCGCGTATGCGCTGACCGAACTCAGATTACATCCGGACGCCTATGTGAATCGCTGGGAAGATAAGGCGGGTTATTACCGGTTTCTGTTTGACTACACCTCCTCCGGCACTCCGCCATTTGATTCTTCGGCCGTCATTAACCCTGCCAGTATGATTGATCTCACGTCACAGGTTGATTCCAGCGGCCGGCTTCACTGGCAGGTCCCCGCCGGCAGGTGGACGATTCTGCGCCTGGGGTATTCGCTGACCGGCGCCAAGAACAGACCGCCCCGCCCGAACGGATTGGGATATGAAGTGGACAAGCTGAATCCCCGGTATGTCCGAAACTATCTCCAAGGCTATTTTGATCCGCTGTCCGACACGCTGGGTCGGCTCTTTGGCGACGGTTTGAGTCACATGACACTGGATAGCTGGGAAGCCGGGATGCAAAACTGGACAGACGGCATGATCGAGGCCTTCCGGCAGCGACGCGGATACGATCCCGCACCTTACCTCCCGGTGCTGACGGGCCACGTGGTCGGCAGCTCGGAGATCAGTGACCGATTCCTGTGGGATTTTCGGCGCACTCTGGCCGATATGTTTGCTGAAAATTTCTATGGCGTGGTCACCGATTATCTTCATGAGCGGGGATTAAAAACATACGGAGAAGCTTCGGGCGTATCTCTGGAAATTCTGGAGGATGCTCTCCTGAACAAAAAGAACGTAGATATCCCCATGGGGGAGTTCTGGGTCAATGATTTACATCCGCGGAGTATGTACTATGTGGATGTGCGTGGTGCCGCATCTGCCGCTCATGTGTACGGGAAGCCGTATGTGGCCACGGAATCGTTTACCGGCGGGGATTACGAAGCACCCTATACCTTAAAGCAGATCGCCGATTACTGGTTCACCCAGGGGGTCAATCGTATTGTCTTCCATAGTACTGCTCTGCAACCCCTCGATACAAGGCCTGGCAATACCATGGTGGGCACTCATATCAACCGGAATATGACCTGGGCGGAACTGGCAGAACCTTTTACAACATATATCAGCAGAATTTCCTACATGCTACAACAAGGGGACTTCGTGGCGGATGTGGCCTATCTCCTGAAGGAGGGAGCCCCCTCCTCCATGCCCTTCTGGGGTGCGGGACTCACACCGGCACCTCCTGTCGGATATGATTACGATTACGTCAACACGGATATCCTGCTTCATGACATGTCGGTGGATTCGGCCGGACGGATCGTTCTGTCAGGGGGTATGATATACCATGTGCTGGTACTGCCTGACACCAGAAAAATGACCGTGCCTGTGATCCGGAAAATTCAGGAACTGGTTAAAGACGGGGCAACGATTGTCGGACCACGGCCCGTGAAATCGCCAAGCCTGTCCGGATATCCTGAGGCGGATCGGGAAATCCAGTCCATTGCCGACTCGGTATGGGGCGATCTGGACGGGATCAATCGAACCAAGTACTATTACGGCAAAGGCAGGATCATCTGGGGGCTACCGCTTTCCGAAGTCCTCTCCATGATCGGCGTGCCGCAGGATGTCACCGCCGATCGCCTCATGAACTCAGACCTGTCATGGATACACCGCAGGGTCGGAAACACGGATCTGTACTATCTCTCCAATGATAATGACCATCCGCAGAATATCAATGTCCGGTTCCGGGTGAGCGGAAAAAATGCTGAGATCTGGCATCCTGACGACGGCACCATCGATCCAGCGGAATATCGGATGTCAAGCGACTTTACAACCGTTTCTCTGCACCTGTCCGAACATGAATCGGTGTTTGTCGTTTTCTCGGGAAATACCCCGGATTCAGTACGCAAGCTCCTTGGCAGGCAAACAGAGACCGTTACCACAATCAAGGGACCCTGGGAAGTGAGTTTTCCGCCTGATCTGGGCGCCCCTTCCACCGCCAGATTTACCAGGCTGCAGTCATGGACCACACATGCAAACGAAGGTATTCAGTATTTTTCAGGAACGGCCACTTATCGAAAGACATTCCCTGGATCGCGAAAGTGGCTTCAATCAGGGCAAAAACTCGTACTTGATCTCGGCGGAGTGAAGGATATTGCACAGGTGACATTGAACGGGAAAAGCCTGGGCATTCTGTGGAAACCGCCCTATCAGGTAGATATAACGAATGTGCTGAAACCCGGCACGAACCGGCTCCAGGTCGAGGTAACCAACCAGTGGACTAACAGACTGGTCGGGGACCGGTCACTTCCCGACGGAGAAAAAATACTCACTTCGGAAGTCCCCAGGTTTGGTCCCCCGCGCACGCTGAAAGAGTCGGGCCTGCTCGGACCGGTGATAATTCACGCCATCTCTGAAAAAGAAGACGGCCAGAATAATAAATGAGAACGGATTGTGTATCTGATTTCGTGTTTATTTTGCGCTGGAGCGTGGCAGGCTATGTAATTCGTTGTTTTCAAAATGATCTCACGACCAAAAAACACAAGACATTCAGAGAACTAATGGGACGAGTGAAATATCTGTATATCCTGCTGATCTTTCTAGGTGTAATAACTTCGAATCCACTCAGAGCGCAGGCCCCGGATACGGTGGCGGGAATCCCGGTGAATTATGACGAATCGAAAGTCGGCCAATACGTCCTTCCTGATCCGTTAATCCTGGCAAACGGAGTAAAGGTGGAAAATGCCCAAACATGGTATAAAGAACGGCGCCCGGAGATCCTGGACCTGTTTAAGGAGTTTCAGTATGGCCATACCCCCGGACCGCCTGCCGAACTGAATTACGATGTCTTTGACAAAGGAACCAGGGCATTTGAAGGTACTGCGATTCGCAAGCAGGTGAGAGTCTACTTTTCCGATGATAAAGACGGTCCCGGGATGGATCTGCTTATCTATCTGCCTGCCAATGCGACCGCCCCGGCTCCAGTGTTAATGACACCGAGTTTTTTCCCCAATTCCAGCCGTGTGGATGACCCCGGGGTAAAGCGCGGGGAAATGTGGAACCGGAAGCATGAAAGAGTCCCTGCTCCTGACAATACGGGATTTGGAAAGTTAGATGTCCCGTTATTTATTTCCCATGGGATTGGCATCGCCACAGTGTATTACGGAGATATCCAGCCGGATTTTGCAGACGGTTTCAAATACGGTGTGATCGGTTTGTACCATCATGAGGCGGAGGAAGGGCGCAAACCGGATGCATGGGGGGCCATTTCGGCTTGGGCATGGGGTCTGAGTCGGGCGATGGATTATTTTGAGCGGGACCAGGACATCGATTCCTCGCGAGTAGCGTTGATGGGAGTCTCCCGAATTGGGAAAACGGTACTGTGGGCCGCCGCCCGGGATCCGCGATTTGCGGCGGTCATCGGCAGCTGTTCCGGTGAGGGCGGAGCCGCCCTCAGTCGCCGCGATTTCGGCGAAACAGTGGCCCACCTGACGGCTCCCTCCCGATATCCGTACCAATTCTGTCAAAACTACGGGACGTTTGCTGAACATGTGGATCAGCTACCGGTCGACGGCAATTTGTTGCTGTCCCTGATTGTACCCCGCCCGGTGCTGCTGCAGACAGGCAGTGAGGATTTGTGGTCCGATCCCAAGGGCGAATTTCTGGCGGCTGTGGATGCGGGACGGGTCTACAGGTTCCTCGGCAGGCAGGGATTGGAAACCGATCAATGGCCCCCGGCCGGAGAACTGGTTTCCGGTACCCTCAGTTATTACATGCATGACGGTGGCCATGGTACGGTGCCCGCCGACTGGGATATCTTCCTGGGATTTTTGCAGCAACATCTGTTTGGGAAACAATAGAGAATGCCACATCCTTGCCCATACAACACAAGGGATGACAGAGAATCAATGCTTGGTACAGCAGTGGACTCTTACTCCTCTGGTTGAGCGGCCGCTGTTCTCCGGCACACCCTTGGAAGGATGAAGCCCCATCCTACACTCGCAAAAGATGAATATTGCCTCCTGGATATGTAACATCTAAAACATCCGTGTTTAATTGAATTCCTCAGCAAAGATTATAAACCACGTTAACCAAATCCCGAGAGCGGGATACCGAAACGTCCATGCGGTGGTAAATAACTGCTATGGCTTATCCCGCAGCTGCCGACCAAAGCTCTCCAAGGATATAGTTAACTACCATCATATTGTTTTTTCCATCGAGATGTTCTCAAATCGATGAGGTATTCCGGATAATTTGCGTTGCATCCTGGCTTTTTGTAACATATCATCAAATAATTATATGTGAATAATTAACATCGCACCGGAGATACCCTCATGGAAACCGCCGTTAACCCTCAGCTGTTGCAGCTTAAAGCTAAACTGTTCCGGGGTTTCGCCGATCCCTCCCGCCTGTCCATTCTTGAATCGCTGCGGGACGGGCCGCTCACGGTCACGGAACTTGTTGAGATGACTGAACTCAGCCAGCCGAATGTCTCAAATCATCTGAGTTGTCTGCGGGACTGCGGATTGGTAACCGGTGAGCAGAAGGGACGACATGTCCATTATCAGATCGCCGATCCCAGGGTGAAAACACTGCTGCAATGCGGAGAAGAAATACTGGCGGACTCCGCCAGAGGAGTCTATGAATGCACACGATACACGATGAACGACAGATAAATACAGAAAAAGTTGAACTGCCGGTCAGGGGGATGGACTGTGCCGGCTGCACAGAAAAAGTCAGTCAGGCGCTGAACGCCGTCCCTGGGGTGGAGTCGGCCGAAGTCTACCTGGCATCGGAGAAAGCGGTAGTCCGGCTTGAGCCGGGAAAAGTAACTCCTGAAGATATCCGGAAGGCCATACAAGACAGCGGCTACCAGGCCGAAGTGCCGGGAGACCAGGAAATGGCTCATCGAGAGGAGGAAAGCGAAGCGTTCAGCAAGCGGATCTTTCGTTTCTTCGGCGTGCTGTTTGGCACGGTGCTCGTGGTGGTTGTACTGGGTGAATGGCTGGGATTACTCCAGTCCGTCACCGATTACGTCCCCGGACCCGTCTGGCTAGTACTCATTGCGATCGCCGGGTATCCGGTGTTCCGGAATGTCGTCCAGGCGGCGCTGAAAGGGCGCATTATCTCCCATACGCTGATGACTGTGGGAGTGTTCGCCGCTGTCCTCGTTGGTGAATGGGCCGCAGGCCTTATCGTAGTATTTTTTATGCGGGTGGGGGATTATACGGAGCGATATACGACAGAACGTGCCAGACGGGCCGTGAAAGATCTCACGTCTCTGGCACCGCAAAAGGCACGGGTTACACGGGATGGCACCGAAGTTGAAGTGCCGATATCGGAAGTCGAGGTTGGCGATACTGTGGTCATCCGTCCCGGGGAGAAGATCCCTGTGGACGGGGAAGTTCTCTCCGGGCACGCCACGGTGGATCAATCCACCATTACCGGGGAGTCCATGCCGGTGGAGGTTTCAGATGGCAGTTCCGTTTTTGCTACCACAATGGCACAATTGGGCAGTCTTCGGGTACAGGTTTCGGCCGTGGGAGACGAGACCACCTTCGGCCAGATTATCAAGATGGTGGAGAAGGCGGAAGCGAATCGCGCGGACGTGCAAAACTATGCGGATAAATTCTCCGGCTATTATCTGCCTGTTGTGGCAGGGATCGCCGGACTAACCTATCTCATCAGCGGGAATCCGCTGGCGACGGCTGCCGTGCTGCTGGTCGCATGTTCCTGTTCCTTCGCACTTGCGACACCGGTTGCAGTGCTGGCCACCATCGGCGCCGGAGCCAAGAACGGCCTGCTGATCAAAGGCGGGAAATACTTGGAGGCACTGGCACAGGCGGATGTAGTTCTGGTGGATAAAACGGGGACACTGACGCTGGGCGAGCCCCGGTTGACGGATATCCTGAGTCTGAATGGGGTGTCGGAAACCGAACTGCTTGCCTATACCGCCTCCGCGGAGCACGATTCCGAACATCCACTGGCCGCAGCAATTCGGATGGCTGCCACTGACCGGGAACTGGATATTTCCTCACCGGCTGACTTTGAAGTGTTGCCGGGGCAGGGGATCCGGGCGCAGGTGATTGGAAGTGAAATCACAGTAGGAAACCGCCGTTTGGTTCCGGATGATACGATAGTTCCGCAGGAGATGAACACGCTGGAATCCCATGGGAAAACCGTGCTCTGCGTCTTGCAGGATAATGAACTCATCGGCATCCTGGCAGCGTCTGACACGGTGCGTCCGGAAGTACCGGACGCTATCACTTCACTCAAATCCATGGGACTAAAACATATCGAGCTACTGACCGGCGATAATGAACGCACTGCCAACACCCTGGCCAAGCAGATCGATATCCCCTACCGGGCCGAACTCCTGCCGGAAGATAAGATTGAAGTGGTGCAACAGTATCAATCGGATGGTTCTATAGTGGTCATGATCGGAGATGGCGTCAACGATGCTCCGGCGCTGGCGCAGGCGGATGTGGGAATCGCTATGGGGGCCGCCGGAACCGACGTCGCTATGGAATCGGCGCACATCGCACTGATGCGTGATGACTGGTGTCTTGTACCCCGGGTGTTTCGGATGGCCCGACGCACAATGGGTGTGGTGAAGGGGAACCTGGGATTTACAGGTGTCTACAATCTTGCCGGCTTGACGCTTGCCGCCATGGGATTCCTTCCACCGGTGCTGGCAGCGGCCGCCCAGTCCCTGCCGGATCTGGGTATCCTGGCGAATTCGTCCCGCCTGTTGAAGCAGTAATTTCCAAGGGCTATGGATTATTGATTAAGAATGAAGTGAAAGAATAAAATAGTACCCAGATCCGCCTCCGGCTGAACGCTGATCCCTTTGGGAACTCAGATTGTCACAGAAACACATGTAAACACCTTTAAAAATTTTTCCGGTATTCCTAACTGGGCACATGGATATATAATTTCCGCCTCATTTGATCAGCACCAGCTTTCTTGTCCCGCTGAATTGATCCGCTTCGAGGTGGTAGAAATACATGCCGGTCGGCAGATCATCGACGTCGATTTCCACATGATGATAGCCTGCGTTGTAATCGCCGTTCACCAATTCACGAACAACCTGGCCACGGATATTCAGAAGAGCCAGCCGGACATGCCCTTTCCGTGGAAGCTGAAAATGAATTCGGGTGAGGGAATTAAACGGGTTGGGATAGTTCTGTTCAAGCGCATAGCAATCCGGGAGATCTGTCGCCTGATACAGGCTGGTGGCGGTCATGCCCGGACCTCCGATGTCTCTGACTACGGCATTTTCCAGGAGGTCCTCATCGCCAAGTTGCCCATCAATGAAGTGCAGAGTAATTTCGTTTCCATGGATATCCGCTCCCGTCGAGCCATCATAGAGGAACTCATACCAGTGAGGAACCTGGTTGTTAGTGGTTGCTGCATACTTATAATATGTGAGAGGTGCCGAACCATCCGGTAAAATAATATCCACGATGGCAGAGGCACCTGTATCGATCCCTGTGATGGTGAAGCTGAAAAATCCCAGCGGAAAATCGAATTCCTCCGGTTGATCCGTCGGTGATGGGTTCTCCTCGGCAGTAACATCTCTTAGACACGTCCCCTGACCTGTGGAAATCGTCAGATAGCCAGAGCCGTCGTAATTATGCATGGATGCCACATTATCCTGCTGGCAATCGGGTAAACCGTCGTTATTCCCGTCATAGTTTGCATCCTGGCCATCCGGACCCGCTTCTTCACTGTCATCAACGCCGTCATAATCCACATCCACCGGAATACCGGTGCAAAGATTCCGGGCTACAAATACTCCATCTGAAACCGCCAGATCTGCATCAATGAAATCACCGAGATTATCTGTAGATGGAAGAGTGATAGTGGTGAATGTGTTTGAACCTGAAACGGCTGCAGCATCCGTGGTGACCAGAAAATTTGAAGCGCATCCGTCCAGATTGCCGTCCGGGCTCAGGAGTACAAGCCAGCCGTCCTCGTTCTGAATATCAGGATCATAATATCCCGCAATGGCAATGGAGCCGTTGGAGTGGACCAGAACTTTGTACCCTTCCTGATGTCCCGGAGCGGTAAATTCCTTCTGCCAGATGATGTCACCGGATTTTGTCAGCCGCATAACCCGCATATCATTGTTATTCGCGGAAATGATGGAACCTACTGCGATGATATCTCCGGCGGCGGTTAGCGTGAGATCATAAACATGCTCTATTAATACGTCTGCCTGGGGATATTTTTTCTGCCATAAGATGGCATCACCGGGGCTGATGTGGGCCAGCCAGAAATCGGATCCCCCCGTCGGATCGAGCTTTCTCTGCCAGAGGACATCACCGGCAGGGGAAAATTTCCAGAAGTTGGCTTTGTCTCCGCCATACAGATAGCCGCCGTCAGGATGTTTTACAAGTGCATTAAACGGAGTTTTATCTGTTCCTCCGCCGGCAACAATAAAATTACCATACTCTACCTCCAGCACAGTTAATCCCCGTTCATAATTCGGCTCCAGATTCCCGGCAAACGGTTTCCCAATGCGCTTTTGCCAGAGTGTAGCACCAGAGGAATCTAACCGGCTAATCCACATGTCCGGATCGTTTGGTCCTGATGGCCAGGTTTCCCCAACTGCCACCAAGCCGGAATCTGATGTTACAATTACATCGTGGATATCTCCCCAGTAATCCTCTTCCGCCCGTTTCTGCCAGAGGATTTCGCCGTCCGAATCCAGCCGGGCAATCCAGCGGTATCGTCCCGAAATTTGACCTGCGACCACAAAACCGTGATCCCACAGTTCTTTGACCGCATGGATAGCATCGCCACTGGCGCCTGATGAGAACGTCTTTTGCCAGAGAATATTTCCGTCGGGGTCGATGACGACTATACAGGGATATTCCCCGGTTCCGCCACCTACAATAAAATCCCCTGATGATAATGTATCCATACAGTAGAACCGTTCATTCTCTTCGGTCCGGTAGATAAATGCCATATTCTGGATTTCTCCGCCGGTCCCCCGGAGTATGATGCTATATACCGGCTGAACCGGATCGTTGGAGGCAATGCTCAGCAGAGCGGATTTCTGTCCGACTGAACGGGGGAGGAAAGTAAGGTCGAGAGTGCATGAACCCCCTGATGAGATAACGCCACAGGTATTTGTGGAGCGAAACAGGGATGCATTCGTTCCGGAGATGGAGACAGATGAGATATTCAGCTGGCGTTCGCCGGTGTTTCCTATGACCAGCTCCCCGGTGGCCAGGTTACCAACGGGTATGGTTCCAAAATCCAGGACTTCGGTTGTAACTTCGATACGGGCTGAAGGAGTCCTGCCCTCAAGAGGAACCGTGACCTCCGGATTTTCAGGATCGTTGGAATAGATATGAAAAGTGGCGGCGTGGCGACCTGCTTCGCGAGGACTGTAATTCATTTCGATATCACATCCGGCACCTTCAGCAATGATCCCACAGGGGGAGTTGTATGAAAATTCATCAGCACTCTCTCCCCTTATGGTCAGAGAATCAATCTCCAGATCCGCGTCACCTGTATTCATTACGGTAAGAACCTGCGTGTCCAACTCACCTGCATCGGTCAGATCAAATTCCAGCTCCATGGGGTCAGTCTGAATCACAGGGTACGGCGTCCGCCCCCGGATCGCTGCAGAGATCACCGGGGTATCCGGATCATCCGAGGTGATTTTCAGTGCAGTGTGTTTTTCCCCGAGGCTGACTGGTTTAAATGTGATTTGAACGGCGCAGGAATCCCCCGGAACCATGGTGTCACACAGGTGAATAAGGGAAAATTCGGCGGAATCTCCTCCAGCCAGTGTAACGTCGGAAAGATGCAGATCAAGGACACCTTCGTTTTTGATATACAGGGATTTGGTGGATACCTGGCCTGTGTCCACGGTGCCGAATACCAGTGAGGTTGGGGACAGGACGATATTTGGAGCGGGGATCTCAATCCGGGTGGTGGCATAGCGCACATTATCATCACTTTCGTAAATGATATGGACGAATCCCTCCCGGTCGGTGGTGATATCCACATACCGCAGATAATTATTTGTGGTTGCTTCCGGGGTATCTAAGGTCTGGTTCGGCCATGAGCCGGAATAGTTCATGGCGTAACGCAACTCACCGGACGCAATGTGATAATAGGCGATATGTTCAACCCCGTTCAAATCGCTGGCGATGGTATTACCGGTACTGGTCCATGTACCCTCATCAAGCTTCTGGAAATCCCAGGGAGCATTCGGTCCGGTTTTCATAGCGTACATGTGATGTTCTACTGCCGACCCATCATACGAACCCACGTAACTGACGTGAGGATTATTGTCCGGATCGAGGGCAATATCAATCATCAGCGCTTCAAGCTGACCGCCATACCAGTTTAACTGAATCAGCTCGGTACCGGACCATTGTCCGCCGGGGGCATTTGTCATATACCCGGGACCTCCAAGAGCAGGAAAATACGATGCGATATGAGCATAACCCTCCGTATCAAGTGCCATCGCTACATGGTACGAGGCGGGATTCTGATACCTGTTATTCAACGGCACACTTTCCCAGGGCCCAGACGCATTCGTTACGTAATAAATCACCCCCGAGCCCGCATCGGCGTCTGTCAGCAAACAGGTAATGTGGATATGGTTGTCTCTGTCTATCTGTATAGCCGGCGCCCAGATCATTTTACCATCCTCAGTTGTGAGTATCGTTTCAGGGGATGACCATCCGGTTTTTGTGCGTCTGATCCGTTTTAAATCGAAATCGAACGTGGAAACATCAGCTTCGGCATAGACAATATGAGGAGTGCCCGTTGTATCAATGGCCAGTGAAATTCCATAAATCTCATCACTATTGGTGAGAGTGGTTATTGTCCAATGATCATTTTCACGAACCGCATAGGCCACATCACTGCCAAACGGATTGTCCAGATAGGCTACATGAACGACGCCTGCCGAATCAATGGCGATGGTTCCGCTTCGTCCCCGGTCGATGGTGTCAAGGTTCCATGCTCCCGGTAGATCATTAAGCGGGATGATGAACAGCAGCAATAACAATGCGATAATCTGCAATTGATGATCGTTCTGGATATGCATTTTTACACCCTCCATGAAATAATAGTATGCAGCATTCCATCCGGGGATGGGGAATGAAAAGGTGTCTAAGGATCGCTGTTCAGGCATTTACAGGGAATCGTGGTTCAACCCGTAGCCACCGGCAGAGGTCTGACCTGATACACAGATTGAGGGGAAATTGAAATAGGAGTCCTGAATCAATGCCTGTATGGAATTGGGAGAATCAGAGTGCGTCGAATCGAGAGCGGTCGGTTATCGGTCGTCTTTTACTGACCCCCCGGCTTTGATTTCCTCGATGGAAATTTTATACGATAATAATAAATGTCCGGGATTATGCTAATATTTTATAGACGTGGTGCTTTGAAGGCAAGAAAATCTTTCTAAAAAATTTTAAATGGGTGTTTTTCGATGAAGTGAAAAAAGTCCCCAATCTTCTACCAACGCCACAATCCACAATTCCCCGTTGATCAAAACCCGTCTTATTCCTTATTATCATTTAAGTTATGAAGATGCTTCCTGTTGCTTAATCTCTTTTAACACGGTTTCAGGTAGCTAATCACAATTCGGTATATTAAACGCCGGTTGCTCTTGTGACCAGGAGTGGGCAACCGGGAGGTGTCTTCTCCCTCTTCATTTCCATTCATTAGGGATAAAAACAGTACAAAACGAAGAAACAGGAGTCAGCAATGATGCAACATCGATATAAACTGGCCGGCCTGATGGCGCTGATTTTCATTCTTATGGGTTGCGGAAGCACCATCGAGGTGGCGAAGGTCAAACAGACAAAAGAGGTGGCTGTTCCCATCATCACTGTGAATGAATACATCGATATGTCGAATCTGGATGATACGGGGCTTACCACCCTGATGCAGCGGATCGCCGAAAATGAAGAGTTCGATCTCACCCCGACGGTGAAAAAACTGCGGAATAAGACTTATGACGAATACGCTGCTCAGATGCCGTTCACCATTCTGCCGGAGAGCGAGGTGATCCACACCGAGAAATATCAGAACTTCAACCTCCTACAGAAGGAAGCGAACGACGAACGATATCAGAATCTGCAGTTCCTTTTGGTTCCCGACGGATATAAGAAATATAATCTCGGACAGGGTGCACTTTTATGGAACCGGCAACCCAGGATGTTCGGTGCTGTCCCGGAACAGGTGGATGCCCTCCTGTTTGCCTCTGCAGACTACGCTATGGTGAAGGATAATCCTTTCTGGTTTTTCCTCATGCCATTCGCCGCTGACCGGGTTTACGTCAAAGCTACCATCAGATACGAGATGGTTAACCGCGAGGGAGAAACCATCATGCGGATTGTGAAGAGTGCGAAGTCCAGGGATTACACCAGGATGGTGGCCGGACTGAATCTGGATGTGGATGAGATCCAGGGTCTCGCAACCACTGCCACCGAAAGGGCATTCGTAAAGGTGGATGAGTTTGTACAGGAAGAGATGGGACAGCAAAGTTAGGAAGGATTAAGGGAATGACAAGTGAATATCGATGAACGATTATTATAAAACCTATGTGTCGTGAGAACAGGTTGCCACAGAGGACACAGAGTAAAACGTGAACAGCCGTGAAAGGTCACAGGATCCGAAGAAGTACAAAGGGGAATTGAACTGTCCTGCATTCCGTCCCATTGGAGAAGAACACTCCCTTCAACATCTGCAGGCCTACACTGCAAAAGACCCTGGCAGGGTCCGGGGCAGATTGCACCATCCCTTAACCACTATCTGCCAAATTCCCCCTTACATCACCTTCCCCAGTATGGCAGCTATCGGTCATGACGCCAGATCCCCGACGTAGGTACGACCGGTTCGCCGGAGCCCCGGCAGGGGCGAGCCGTTTGTATTAAAAGATATCTTAATACCTTCGAGCTCCGGTAGGAGCGATCCGTCAATTCCAGAGTGCTGAAGGGGTACTTCGAAGTAAAGCTTTTGCAAACGCGTCACTGTTCTCTGCGGGCGATCTTTCGGCTCCGGGTATCGTCCGGGAAAAATGCGCTGTTTCCATGCATTTGCTGTACCAGCAATAGAACTGCAGAGGTATACGGGGAGCTTCCGGCGTGCCACGAAGTTTCGGTCGTATTGTAGTGGCTTTAAATCTTCGTGGTGAATTTGCTCGTTTTTTAGTACGTGAGATAATATGTAAATCGCAGCTGGCGGT
>Ga0207797_1001399_pt1 | contig 17465 bp, 10 predicted proteins | sample PRCRCaboRojoPR_6_FD_187275 | JGI IMG/M metagenome (GOLD analysis project Ga0207797, IMG submission 187275) | Marine sediment microbial community from Cabo Rojo, Puerto Rico - PR CR 10% Liquid 1 (SPAdes) | ecosystem: Environmental > Aquatic > Marine > Coastal > Sediment | place: Cabo Rojo, Puerto...
CTTCGAGTAGTTGACGTCGCCCGTCAGCTCCGTCTCGTCCTGGTTCTTCTTGTCCTTCGGCTCGAACGTCTCGACGCACTGGCGCTTGTTCTCGGAGGCGACCAGCCGGACGATCTCGACGTGGTTCTCCAGCACCTGCTGGAGGTCGTCGTCGTAGTGCGCCAGGAGTCGATCCATGTAGAACTCCGAGGCGGGGTCGAGCGCCTGGTCGTTCCGGATCGTGTACGGCGCGTCGAGGTTCCCGTTGAGTCGTTCGATCACCACGTCCCGCTGCTCCTGGGGCAGGAGGACGATCGGGTCCTGGTTCATCGGCGACTGGACCACGTCGTCGGCGGGGTCCTGGTCGCGGATGACGTCGCCGAGGTTCAGCCACCGGAACGTGTACATCCGCCCCTCGTCCCGCAGGGTGAAGTCCTCGAAGTACCGTCGGACCATCCAGTCGAAGTGGGACTTCCCCGACCCGACCGGGCCCAGGAGGAGCTTGATCCGTTTCTCGGGGCCCAGCCCGCGGGCGCCGGACTTCACCTTGTTGACGAACTCGTGGATCGACTCGTGCACCTCGCGGCCGTAGAAGACGTTCTCCCCGTCGTGGAGCGGGTCCTCCGAGGCCATGAGGTACTCGACGACACCCGCCTCCTCGTCGTATCGGGTGCCGTAGTGGTCGAACATGTCCGCGACGCGCTGGTGGGCGTTGCGAGCGATGCGTGGGTCGTCGTACACCTCCTGCAGATACCACTCGAAACTCTTCGCCTCGCGGAGATCCGCGGGGACTGATTCACGGTAGTGCCTGCTGAGGTCCGCTAACGTTTCGATCTCGCCGGTCATTGTTTGGTGATGTCTCGCCGGGGAGCGCCGGGAGGCCCCGCACCGCGTGCCGTCGGTGCCCGGGGCGACGCACGGCGGGGTGTCCGTCCGCCGCTCGACGGTCGCGGTGTCGGTCGACCTCCCGCACCGCACGCTGATCGCGTGGCTCGTGGTGGGGACACCGCGGGCAGCGGGTCGACCGTGGGGTTCGTCCGTGGCATGGCTCTCCACACCACCCTGGCCGCGCGACAACGGAGTCGACGAACGGTCCTGCAGAACGTCGGTCGTTCGGTGAACGATGCGCGGACGGGCGGCGGCTCGCCCGGTCTGTTGGCCGAGACTATTAGTGAGAGAGTGGCACACAGATATAAGCCTTTTCCCGAAAACTACCCAAATATCAGAGTCGATGAACGTGAAAAATGGCACACGCCTGTGGGGTCGGGCGGTCGATGCCCCGTCGACGAAGAATCGGTGTATTTAAATATTAAATCGGCGCCGTCGGGCGGTGTACCGGCCGACTGCCCGGACCCGTCCGCGGGGCACGGCGCCCGGGCGTCGACCGGGACGGCCCGGTCCCCGGACTCGTCGACAGCCGTGGAGGCTATCCGTTTCGGGGTCCCAGCGTGCGTATGGAGCCGACCACCGACGTGGAGTCGCCGCCGGGCGGCTGGACGGTCTGGAACGCGGAACCCGGGGGACGGGTGATCCTCGCGTACCGCCCCGACGTCTTCACCGGCGACGCGTTCCCGGCCGCGTGTCTGCCGACGATCTACGTCTCGAACGGCTCGCGCCGTCGCCGGCCCGGCGCCGGCGCGGTCGAGACGGACGAGTGGCACGTCACCCTCTTCTTAGAGCCCGAGGTGGCCACCGACGCCGACGTCTACGACGACCGCGGGGCGGCGCTCGACGGCGCGATCGGCCTGGCCGACCGGTTCGACGCGGGCGACGTCGACTACCGGGGACTCTACCAGGTCCCGCGGCCCGACTACCTCGACGAGCTGGACCGCCTGACCGGCCGGGAGGAGTGACCGGCCGGGAGAGGCGACTGGCCCCGAGCACGATCCGCCGGGAGCACGACCGGCTACGGGGCTCGGCTAGCCGGGCGGAGCGACTGCCGGGTCGGGAACGGGCCGTGCGGACGCGACGCTTAACGGGCTCCCCGGACAACGGAGGCCCATGCCCACAGTCACACTCATCGGGAGCCGTCTCGCGGAGGAAGGTCGGGAGTTCGTCTACCACGGGGAGTCGTCCGCCTGCGAGGGCTGCCCGTACAGGGGGCAGTGTCTCAACCTCACGGAGGGGAGACGCTACCGCGTCACCGCCCTGCGGGAGAACGCCCAGACGCTCGAGTGTGCCGTCCACGACGACGGGGTCAGGGCCGTCGAGGTCGAGCCGGCCTCGGTGCCGGCGAACGTCGCCTCGAACCGCGCGTACGCCGGCAGCAAGGCCAGCCTCGAGGGACCCTGTCCGCACACGCAGTGTCCGAGCCACCCGTACTGCGAGCCGATGGGCGCCGACTTCGACGAGGAGTACCGCATCGCGACGGTGCTCGGCGACCCGCCACACGACTTCTGTGCGCTCGACCGGGACCTGACGCTCGTCGAGTTCGATCCACCCGAGGAGTGAGCCGCCCTCGGCCCCGGCCGGTGTGGGGCGTTCCACCAGGACCCGGCCGGTGAGCCGCGGCCGGCGAGGCCGCGCTACCTCCCGGTCGCCTGCTCGCGGGTTCGCTCGCGGAGCCGCCGGATCCGCTCGTCGGTCGGTGGGTGGTAGCGCCCGTCGTCCCGGTCGACGGGCAGGAGGGAGAACTCGCCGAGGTTCGCCTCCCGGAGGTCCCTCGCCGGTCGTCGGCCGATCGCGCCGTCGAGCCGCCCGAGCGCCGACGCCAGCGCCGCCGGGTCGCCGGTCAGTTCGGCGGCCGTCGCGTCGGCGACGAACTCCCCGCGCCGGGCCAGCCGGGCCACGACGCGCCGACCGCCCCACGCGAACAGCAGCGTCGGCGGGAGCGCGACCATCACGCCGAGGAGCACCGGGCCGACGAAGGCGGGGAGGACGCCCGCCGAGCCGCCGACGAGCCCCACCGAGAAGAACGCCACGACGAGCAGCCCGGCGAGCGCCCGGAGGAACCGGACCGGTAGCCGGGCGAGGGTGACGGCCCCCGCGTCGCCGTTGGCGACGTGGGCGAGTTCGTGCGCGAGCACCGCGTCGAGTTCGCGGTCGTCGAGCGCGTCAACCAGCCCCCGGGTGACGCAGACGACCGCCCCGCCGCCGACCCCGACGGTGAGCGCGTTCGGCGCCGCGGTCGGGACGACCCGGACGTCGGGCTCGGGAACGCCTGCGGTCGCGGCGAGCCGGCGGAGGCGGGCCCGGAGGGCGGCGCGATCGTCGTCACCGCGGACGCGGCCTCGGTCGCGGTCGGGGCCTCGGTCGCCCCCGACGTCGGTGTCGACGCCGAGCCGGTCGAGCAGTCGGTCGGGCGTCGTCACGCCGGCGTAGGTGACGCCGCCGGCGACGACGACCGCGAGGACGCCGGACGCCTGGAGGGCCAGCGACTCCCCGGCGAACGCCAGCCAGAGCCCGCCGCCGACCCCGAGGAGGGCGACGGCGTGCCCGACTGCCGAGACGGCGAGCGCGGCGACGACGAGCCGGCGGATGTCGGGGCCGGCACTCGAGGGAGGTGACACGGCCCGGCGGTACGGCCCACGTCGGTAAGAAGTCTGCGCGGGAGCGGTCGACGGGGGCGGTCGTCCTCAGTGGGGCACGGTCCGACCGGGCGAGGCCGGGTCAGGGTCGCCGGTCGTCGCTCGCCGGTCGTCCGTCCCGGGTCTCCTCGCGTCGACCGTGGGCGACCGCCGTGGACGCTCGTCGGCCTCGACGTTCAACTTTGCACCGCCCGTCCACAGTCGACTCCGTGTACCGCAGAGCCCTCTCCCGTCGCCTCGGAGCGATCGCTGCCCTCGGGCTGGCGGGCTGCGTGAACCGCGCGAACGACGCCGGGCCGGGAACCGACGGTGCGGACGGTACCGACGGTCCTCTGCTCGCCGACCGTCCGCGACGGGACCGTCTACACCGCCGACTCGAACGGCGTCGTCTACGCGCTCGACGCGGCCACCGGGTCCGAGGAGTGGACCCACGACACCGGGCGGAACCTCCACTCGCGGGCGCTCGTCGTCGACGACGGTACCGTCTTCGTCGGGACCGCCGGGACCATGCCGGCGGTGGCGAGCGGCGACACCGACGGCTCGAAGGCCGGGCAGGTGCTCGCCCTCGACGCCGCTACCGGGGCGGTCGGCTGGACGTTCGAGGGCCCGGAAGACTGGTTCACCGGCCCGGCGTGCGGCGACGGCCGGGTGTACGTCGGCAACCACACCGGCGACGTCGTGGCGCTGGACACCGGGAGCGGCGAGGCGGTCTGGACGTGGCGCCCCTCTCCACGTGACGACGTGGCGGGGGACGAAGAGCGGGTGGCCCACGCGGCGGTCCTCGCGCCCCCGACGTACGCCGACGGGACCGCCTACGTCCCGGTCCACGCCCTGGGTCGCGTCGCGGCGCTGGACGCGGCCTCGGGCGAGGCGGAGTGGTGGCGAACGCTGGCGGCCCAGAACGTCAAGTCCTCGCCGGCGGTCGACTCCCGAACCGGGCACGCACGGGAAGCTCTACGCGCTCTCGCGCGAGGACGGCTCGGTCGTCTGGCTGACGGAGACGGGGTACGACTTCCGGTCGTCGCCGGCGGTCGGGGGCGACGGGGTCTACGTCGGCGGCGGCGACGGGCTGCTGGCGGTCGCGCGGTCGGACGGGCGCGAGCGCTGGCGGGTGCAGTTCGGCGACTTCGTCTACTCCTCCCCGGCGGTCGCCGACGGCCGGGCGTACGTCGGGTCCGCCGACGGGTCGCTCTACAGGCGGAGCAGGCCGAGTGCCTCGGGGCTTGACCCCGAGGGTGAAGCCCGTACGCTCCGCTAAACGTGTTCCGTTCGCTCGATATACTGCTCGATCGTGTCGGTCGAAACATCGCCTGCCGTCCCCACGTAGTACGATTCCTCCCAAACCCCACCGCCCCACAGGTACTTCTCCAAGAACGGTTCGTGCTGCTCCCACATCTCCCGTGCCGTGCTGCTCTTGACTGTCCGTACAATCTCGCTCGGCGCGTACTTCGGCTGGGCTGACAGGAACAGGTGTCCGTGGTCGGGCGAGATGCGGAGCGACAGTATCTCGTAATCGTAACCGTCACACACGTCGCGGAAATTCGCTTCCAGCGAATCCTCGATTGGTTCGAGAATCGCGTGGCGATACTTCGGACACACACGAAATGGTAGTTGACGTTGTACACCATGTGATTCGACCGCTTCTCACCCATATCGAACCAACTCCACCAACACAGTTAAGTATATCCAAAGGATATACTCCGGTATGGCGAATCGCTTTGAAATCGACGGCGAGGAAGTTCTCGACGGCGAGGTCAAACCGTTCGGAAACAGTGCCCACGTCACCGTCCCTAAACGCTGGCGTGGGGCTGACGTGAAAGTCGTCCGAACTTCAGAACCCACCGAACAGGACGAAGAGTGACCGACGTACAGGCGCTCGTGAAAACACTGGACTTCCAACTCGACATCCAGAGTGACAACGAGGGTCTGTTGTACGACGCCACGCTCGAAGCCCGCTCGGTGTACAACGAAACCATCCGTCTCGCCAAAGAAGGCGTGGACTGGAATACGATTCCCGACCGCGTGGCCGACGACGCCAACCTCGTGAAGAACACGACTCAGCGCGTTGTCGCCAAGGCTCTCGGAGCGATGGAGAACTACTACGAATACGACGACTTCGGACTCCCGAGTCACACCAAGGACGGCGCGTACCCGCTTCGTGCGAACTACGAGGAGGGGTACAACCTGTCGCTCACCGACGATGGCGACGTGGCGTTCCGAATCAGCGCGAAGCCGTACAAGCACGTCAAGGGAATCCTCGACGGGAGTGACACCCACCTCGATATTCTCAAGACCGCACTCGAAAGCGACGAGTGGAACATTGGGACTGCGGAAGCCCTGTTCCACAACGACAACGCCGAGTTGCACGTCAACGTCACCAACACCAAGCAGACCGTTCGAGACAAGCACGACTCACGGACTGTCGTGGGTGTGGACGTGAATGAGGACAACGTGGCTCTCACCGCACTCTCCGAGGATGGCGTCGAGGACACGTTGGTTATTGACTTCTCCGAAATCAAGTTCGAGCGCCACCGCTACTTCACGATGCGAAAGCGCGTCCAGAACGCGGGGAAAGACAGTACCCACGACACGCTCGAAGGGCGCGAAGAACGGTTTGTCCGCGACCGACTCCACAAGGTATCTCGGCACATCGTGGAGTGGAGCCAGCAGTTCGAGAAGCCGTGCATAGTCTTTGAAGACCTCAAAGAAATGCGCGACAGTATCGACTACGGCACGCGGATGAACCGACGCTTGCACCATCTCCCGTTCCGCGCCCTCCAGTTCTATACGTCGTACAAGGCGTCGTTCGAGGGCATCCCGACCGCGTGGATTGACCCTGCGTACACGAGCCAACGGTGTCCGATGTGCGGACACACAGAGCGTGCGAACCGTCACAAGAAGCGGTTCAAGTGCAAGTCCTGCGAGCATCAAGACCACAGCGACCGTGGTGCAAGCGTCAATATCGCGGTGAAAGGTGTGAAGAAACTCGATTGGACTGTGCCCGCTCTCAACAGCCTTCCCGTTGTTCGGAAGGTGCGACGGCGGGCATCGGGGGCCGTGGACGCCCCGACCGTGACCCACCCGACCGTTCGAGGCTATCAGGCCGATGGTCGGATGGGAGTGTCCGACTAACCCACGGGAAGCCTCGGGGCTTGACCCCGAGGCGGTTCACTGCGTCGAGTGACCGGCGAGGACGGGACGGCTCCACGTCCCCCGGCGACGCCGTCCGCCGGTCATAGGGTCGGTTGTAACCGTGTACCGGTGATTCGACGACCGTTCCGTCGAACACCGGAAACGAATTACAACCGACCCTATCAGGGCTCGCGCGTCCAGACGACCGCCTGGCCGTTGTCCAGCGTGAACTCGCGCCCGTCGTAGCTGCGGCTCACGCCCGGCGCGGTGATCTCGACGTCCCAGTCGTCGAACGCCACGTCGTGGTCGTCGACCAGGTCGTCGACGATCGCCGGCGAGACGTCGACCGGGACCCCCTCCATGTTGGCGGCGAAGAGCACCTGCTCGTCGCCGTCGGGCGACTCCCGGAACGCGTAGTAGAGGACCGTCCCGTCGGCCGGGTGGCGGTAGCCGAACGCCTCGCGGTCGTCGTCGACGTCGCGGCGGAGCCACGGTCGTTCCTGGCGGAACTCCCGGACCGCCAGGTCGAACGACGTCCGGCGGTCGTCCTGCTCGTCGGCCCAGTGCGAGAGGTTCGAGAACTCGTGGACGTCGCGCATCCAGGCGTCCGCGTACCGTTCGAGGTCCCGCGCGGTGAGCTCGCCCATCGGCTGGTCCATCGCCGACAGCATCTCGGCCATCACGTCCAGGTCGTAGTCGGTGGCGTCGACGGCCGCCCGCAGCGCACGCATGAACGTCTCGACCTGGCTGCGGTTCTCGAAGCCGAGCGACTTGATCCGCCGGAAGTGCTCCGGTCGCTGGAACGTCTCCGGGCGGACCTGCCAGAGCACGAAGTTCGACTCCTCGGAGACGACCTTCACGTTCCAGGTGGCGTCGGTGTCCCGGACGAACCCCCACGGCGCCCGGAAGTTGGCGTGCGTGAAGTCCATCGGCACCCCCGGCAGCGCGCAGTGGAACAGCATCGACGAGGCGGGGTTGTTGTACGCCTCGTCGAGGGTGTCCGGCAGCGTCTCGCCGAGGTAGGGGTTGACCGGCGACTGGTTGAACTGGACGGTCGGGTCGATCTGCGTCCCCCGGCGGATCGTGTCGTGGTTGGCGACGCCCGTCAGCCAGTTGCCCCCGAAGTCGGCGACCTCGCGCACGCGCCACCACTTCGTCGCCCAGAAAGTGAGCAGGGCGGGCGTGTTGTGCGCGAACGTGATCGGCGACCACTGGAACGAGTGGGGGTGCTGTTCGATGAGCGCCCGGTAGGTCGACGCCAGCTCCCAGTCCTCGCGGGGCCACGGGCGGCCGTCCTCGTAGATCATCCAGGGCCGGTACTCGGTGCCGGCGACCTCCTGGGTCACCTCGTCCATCTCCGCGAGGAAGGCGTCGTCGTGGACGTTCTCGTCCCGCTCGGCGTCGTAGTAGGTGAAATCCTGCGCGCCGTCGACGCGGATCCCGTCCGCGCCGAACTCCATCTTCCGGCGCTGCATCTCCAGCAGGATCGCCCGGACGACCGGCTGACGGTAGTCGAGGTGCTTGCCGTACATCCCCGGCCCCTCGAAGTAGTAGTCGTTCAGCAGCTCCGCGCCGCGGTTGTCCGCGTGGCCCAGCGCGACGTCGAAGACGATCTTGATCGGCTCGGGGAGGTCGTGGCAGGCCGCGATGAACTCGACGAGCTCGTCGGGACGCCCGGTCTCCATGATCGCCGCGTTCGGCGCCGAGAAGCCCGAGATCACGATGTCGTAGCCCCAGTTGATCAGCTCGGGGCGCGCGCAGTCGACGACGACCTCGGTGCCGCCGCGCTGGCGGTCGACCTCGCCGGCCGTCCCGTCGACTCCGGCGTCCGACCCGCCGTCGCCGTCGGCCGTCCCGTCGGCGTCCTCGCGCCCGGCGGCGTCGCCGCCAGCCCCGGCCGCGCCGGCGTCGCCGTTGCGTCGCTCCCAGTCGGCGGACCCGGCACCGGCGTCGGCGCCCGCCCCCGTCTCCTCGATCCAGAAGTCGTGCTCGACGTGGTTCTCGGTGATCGGCTCGACGGGCATCACCTGGATGGCGTCGTAGCCGAGGAGGTTCCGGTCGGCCGCCGAGAGCGGCTCGCCGGCGCGCTGCTTCTCGCCGATCTCCCGGTAGCGCCGCGCCAGCCCGCCGAGCGTCCCGTCCTCGGTCGCCGTCCCCGGGTGGATCTCCAGCATCGAGACCGCCGGGTCGACGCGCGGGAGCCCCTCGTGTTCGGTCGTCGAGACGCGTTCGTCGTCGGTGCCGAGCGCCTCGAAGTACTCCCGGTCGGGCCGCTCGCGGTCGAGCCGCTCCACGTCGTACAGCTCCGCGGGTGCGAACGCGCCGAAGGGATACGAGTAGCCGACGGGGTCCTGGACGGTCTCCCAGCCGTCGTCGGTCTCGTACGCGAGCCGGTAGAGCGAGCCGAGCTCGTCGGGCGTTCCGGGGCGCATCCCCTCGAGGACGCCCCAGTGGAACTCGCCGCGACGGCGGAGGGGGACTCGCTCGCGGCGGAACCGCACCGCCTCGCGGTCGCCCGAGAGGTCCACGTCCTCCGTGGCGGTCAGCACCTCCAGGTAGACGTCCCCGGGGTCGACGCCCTCGTCGAGCAGTTCGGGCGTCCAGAAGCCGATCTCGGTGTGGTCGTCGTCGGGCCGGTAGTGGGCGCCGAGCCGGTCGGTCAGCTCCTTTGCGGCCTCGAACGCCGAGTCGTGGCGCGACTCCACCGCCTCGTGCCAGGCGAGCAGGTCGTCCGTCTCGCCTTCGAGGAGTTCGACCTCGGCGAGCGTGCTCATCGGCTCACCTCCGCCGCTCCCGCGCTCCCGGCGGTGCCGGGTCGGTCCCGTTCGGGTCGGGTGCGCCCGGACCGTGGCTGCTCGAGTCGGGTCCGCTCCGATCGGTTCGACTGCCGGCTGCGACGGCGACGGTGACGCGTCGGCGTGCCGTCTCCTCTGGTCGACGTGCTCATGGGTTTTAACTCTCGTTCGCGTACCTGATTCAAGGTTCCCTCGGTTGCGATCGGGGGTCGACGGAACGTCCCGCGACCGCCGGAGGGACCCGGAACGACACCGGGACGGCCCGGGTCGGCGACGCCCGCCCCCGCGGGCCGCGCTTACTCCTCGGGGAGGATCGCGACGCTCTCGACGGCGAGGTCGCCGTCCTCGTCGACCTGCAGCTCGTCGGTGAGGACGTCCGTCGGCTCGACGTCGGGGCCCAGTTCCACCTTCGCGGGGAGGTCCCCGAAGTTGAGGACGACGACGTACGACTCGTCGCCCGACTCGCGCCGGAACGCGACGACCGCGTCGGAGTTGGCCTCGTAGTCGACCCGCGAGAAGCCGCCGCCGTACCGCAGGGCGTCGAGCTCCTGGCGGGCGTCGATCAACCGCTCGTAGTGGGCGTGGAGCTCGTCGCGCGCGTGGTCCCACGCGAGGGGGTCGCGCCGGCCGCGCTGGCCCATCTCCTGGCCGCCGTACAGCATCGGGACGCCCGGCAGGGTGAAGATGGCGCCCGCGGCGGCGAACGCCGCTCCGTCGCCACACTCGACGACGTAGCGCGTCTCGTCGTGGTTCTCGATGTAGAGCATGAACGCCGCGTGGTCCGGGAAACCCACCTCGGCGCGCTGCTCGACGGCGTCGAGGACCGCGTCGGCGTCCATGTCACCCCGACCCACCTGCCGCATCGTGAAGTAGAGGGTGGTGTCGAAGTGCATGTCGAAGCAGAGCTCGTGGAAGTCCGCGATGTACGGGATCGTCTCGTCCAGCAGGAGGAACTCGGGGTCGCGCGACTTCACGCGGTCGCGGACCTCCTGCCACAGCGGCTTGGGGACCGCCCAGGCCATGTCACACCGGAAGCCGTCGGCGATCTCGGCCCACTGGTCGACCGCGTCGAGCAGGTACTCGCGGACCTCCAGGTTCGAGTGGTCGAAGTTGGCGATGTACTCCCAGTCGAAGTAGGTGCCCGGCTCGCCGTTCTCCTGCCACTCGTACCAGTCGTAGTACTCCGAGTCGGGGTTCCCGTACGCGTCCTGGAAGAACGGGTGGGCGCGCGCGGAGTGGTTGAGGACGAGGTCGAACAGGACCTTCATCCCGCGGTCGTGGGCGGCGTCGACGAACGCCTCGTAGTCATCGCGCGTGCCGAGGTCGTCGGCGACGTCGTAGAAGTCGACGATGTTGTAGCCGTGGGGCGCGTGATCGTTCTGGAGCACCGGCGTGAGCCAGAGGACGTCGACGCCGAGCTCCTCCAGGTAGTCGAGCCGCTTTTCGAGCGCCTCGAACGTGGTGTCCGCCTCCTCGTCGTCGTCGGCGAACCCGCGGACGTAGATCTCGTAGAGCGTGATGTCCGTCGCCCACTCCGGCGGGTCGTTGAGCCGGCCCGTCCGGACCGCCTCGCCCGTCGCGCCGGCGCCGGTCGACTCCGTCCCGGCGGCGTCGTCCGCGGTGGCGCCGCCGTCAGTCCGAAAACCCTCGCCCGTCGCCTCCCGGGCGTCGACCGGTCGGCCGCCGTCGGTCGCGACGTCGAGGTCCTCCCGGTGGACCTCCGCGGCGTCGGCCACGGAGAACTCCTCGCCGACGGCGACGGCGTGGACGCGCAGCCGGTCGGGCAGCGCCGCGACCGGGACGCGGACCTCCCGGTCGGTGATCTCGACGGCCGACTCGTCCACGTCGACGCGGTCGCGGTCGTCGAGGAGGAACTCGACGTCCAGCTCGTCGGCGGTGAGCCGGCTCTCCGGGTGGGGCGTCGGGACCGCCTCGAAGACGACCTCGTCGCCCTCGACGCGGACCTCGAGCTTGACGCGCGGCCGGCCGCCCTCGCCCTCGCGCTCGGCGCCAAGCGCCCCGCTGCCGGAGCCCGACGCGCCCGACAGCCCGGAGACGCCGGAGACGCCGGAGACGCCCGACCAGCCCGAGAAGCCCGAGAAGCCGGACTCCCCCGACCGGCCCTCGCCGCCCCGACCGGCGGGAGCCAGTTCGCCGGGGAACGCCCGGATCGTCAGCTCGTGGGTGCCGTCGGGCGCCTCCAGCTCCACGACGTACGTCCCGGGCTCGTCGGCGGCGAAGACGACGACTGGGTCGTCGCCGAACGAGAGGGTCGAGTCGGCCGGCGCGGACCTCACGCGCCAGTGGTACGTCTCCTCGGGATCGGGGTCGCGGGGGGCCAGCTGGAGCTGCTCCCCGACCGCGACGAACTGCGGCGGTCCTGGGTGGTGCATACGGGGTGAGTCCCGCCTGACGCACTTTGCCTTTTCCATTCGTGGCAGATTTTACTCACCATCGAGTACACGTCTGTCACGGTCGACGAAGGGGGAGGGGTGGCCCGCGGACCGGGGAGCGTCGCCGCTCGCTCCCTCGCTGGCCCCGTCGAGTCGTGTCCATACCGGGTCCGGGGTGACGACCTGCCGACAGGTCGCCTCGCGGTGGCCCCGCCAGTTCCGGCGCGCGACGACGCGAGCCGGGCCGACGACCGCCGAGAAGCGACCACTACTACTGTGGCAAATGCTGCCCGGCGATCCGCCAATACTTATACCAGTGGGCACGGGGTACCGGATATGCGCCTTCGCACCGCGCTCAATGACTACAAGCGTGACCGCGGTGGACGCTTCCCGGAAGAGTGTCCGACCGCGGCCGGCGCCTTCTCGGGCCACGGGGACCGGCTCGTCTACGTCGACCCCGACGGCACGATCCGCGACTACTCGTCTGCGCTCTCCGGCCTGTACGGCATCGACCGCTCGCGGTTCGGCGTCGAGACCGCCGACCGGACCTACTGGTTCGACGAGCTCGACCCCGTCAGACAGCACTACTACCGGGAGACGAACCTGGTCGAGACGGAGTACGACGCCGGGCAGTTCACGGTCCACCAGTACGACCTCACGCTCGGTCGCGCGCACGTGACACACGTCGAGCTCCGGGGGGCGATCCCGACGGACGCCCACCTGACGGCGTTCCTCACGCTGGCCCCCGAGGGACGCGAGACGCGCGTCGGCCGGCTGATCCACGAGGGGGGCGGCCCCGACGACACGAAAGCAGTCGAGGTGTTCCACCGCACCGAACACGACTACGTCACCGCCTCGACGGGGTTGGACGACGTCCGGGGACAGATCCCCGAGCGGTTCGACGAGATCCTCTCGGACGAGTCGTTCGACTTCCCCCGCGAGGCCGTGTTGAAGCGGTACGAGGACACGCACCTCTCGGGCGACGTCGTCGTCTCGGCACCCCTCGAGCGCGAGGGGCGCGGCGCACAGACGACGCTCGTCACCCAGCTGTCGAACCACGGAGAGGTGTCCCGGGACGAGGCGCTGGCGGACCTGCGTCACTGTGCGCTGGCCCACGCCACCGCCGACGACCTGCGGGCGGCCGCCCGGGAGCGCGCGGAGGTCGCGGTCCCGGAGAACGCCCCGCGCTCGCAGCTCGTCCGCGAGGACCTCCGGGTCCTCTCGCTGCTGTCCGGCCCGACCGGCGCCCGGATCGCCGGCCCCGAGTTCGACCCGTTCTACGCCCACTCGGGCGGCTACGGCTACGCCTGGTTCCGTGACAACGCCGAGCTGGACCGCTACCTGCTGGCGGCCGACGACCTGCTCGGGCTGGGCCTCGGCGACCGTCTCGCCGAGAACGCGCGCTTCTACTGTGACACCCAGGAGGACGACGGCACCTGGCCCCACCGGGTGTGGGCCGTCGACGGCTCGCTGGCGCCCGGCTGGGCGAACGCCCGCGTCGAGCGGGCCGACAAGCCGGAGTACCAGGCCGACCAGACGGCCTCGGTGGCGACCTACCTCGCCACCCTCCTGCGCGAGCGCCGGGACGTCCTCGACGACGACCTGGTCGTCGACGTCCGCCACGCGCTGGACGCGGCGATCGAGGGGTTAGACGAGACGTTGGCCGACAACGGCCTCCCCGACGAGTGTCAGAACCTCTGGGAGAACATGGTCGGCCAGTTCACGCACACGTCGGCGACGTACCTCCAGGCGTACGCGTCGGTCGCCCGCGCCCCCGTGCGCGACGACCTCCGCGTCCACTGCGAGGACCAGGCCGAGCGCGTGCTCGACGCGATCGACGAGGAGCTGTGGGTCCCCGAGCGGGACTGCTACGGCCTCCGGGTCCGCGACGGCGAGGTCGACGACCGGCTCGACTCGGGGACGTTCGCGCTCGTCGACGCGGTCGCCGAGTACGACGCGCTCGCGGGCGTCGGCGGCGGCCTGCTCGACCGGCTGACGGACCACGTCGACGCCGTCCTCTCGGGGCTCTACCGGAACCCGGCCGGCAGCGACGTCGCGGGGCTCGTCCGGTTCGAGGAGGACTACTGGCGGACCGGCGAGCAGCGCGCCGAGAAGGTCTGGTCGGTCTCGACCGCCTGGGGCGCCAGTGCCGCCGCCGAACTCGGCGTCCTCCTGACGGACCACGGCCGGCGGACGACCGGCGAGTCGTACTTCGAGCGGGCCGGCGAGCTCTACGAGGAGCTCGGTCCCGAGGGCGGGCTGGCGACGGAGACGGGCTACCTGCCCGAGCAGGTGTTCGACGACGGGACGCCCGACTCGGCGACGCCGCTGGGCTGGTCGCACGCGCTCCGGCTCCACACCACGGCGGTGCTCCAGGGCGTCGACGCGCTCCCGTCGGCCAAGCCGGCGCCGTCGGGCCCGGAACACCGGCCGCGCTGGACGACCGGCGAGAAGTACGGCGTCGGCACCGTGGCGGACCACGGCTCCGAGGACCCCTCACGCGTCTGGTTCACGCTCACCGAGGGCGCGCTCACGGAGGTCCGGTTCCCCCGCGTCGACCTGATGAACCTCCGGACGATGGACCTGCTCGTCGTCGACGCCGACGAGGACGCCGACTACACCGCGCGCACCCACAACGAGACCCGCCGCGACGACCACGCCGACACGGTCGAGCGAACCGCCGAGATCGTCGAGGAGGAGGCGCTCGCGTTCAGACACACGATCACGGAGACCGGCGACGGGCGCGGGCACGAGTGGGAGCTCGTCGTCGAGTACGCGACCGATCCCGAGCACGACGCGCTCCTGGCGGACGTGCGGTTCGAGGCGACCGACGGGAACGACTACGAGCTGTACGCCGTCGCCGACACGTCGCTCGTCAACACCGGCGGTCGCGACCGCGGCCTCCGGCTGGGCCAGCCGGGGAGCTACCACCTGGTCGCGCGCGACGCGAGCGCCTACGACGAGGGGCACGCCGACGAGCCGCTGCTCATCGACGACGCGGGCGAGCAGTACTCGGTCGCGGTCGCGTTCACCGCCGGCTCGCGGTTCGACTGGGCGACGGTCGACGTCGCCGGCTCGTCGTACCTCTCGGAGCTGTTCGGCGAGGGGGTCGTCCCCGAGTCGCGCGAGCGCGTCGACGACGAGAACGTCGTGCTCGTCGGCCGGCTGGGCACCGGCAGCCGGCTCTCGGAGACGCTCGCGCTCGGTTTCGCCGAGCACGCCGACACCGCTGCCGCGCTCGGGGAGGCCGCCGGCGCGCTCACCCGCGGCTACGAGACGGTCCGGTCGGCGTACGTCGACTCCTGGGGCGACTACCTCGCGGACAAGCCGCTCCCGGCGTCGGTCGCCGACGACCCCGCGCTGGCCGACCAGTACCGCACCGCGCTGATGAGCCTGCTGGCCGTCGAGGACAAGACCTACCTCGGCGCCTCGATCGCCTCGCCGTCGGTGCCGTGGGGCGAGGCGGTCACCGCCGAGGAGCCGAAGGGGTACGGCTACAACTTCGTCTGGTCGCGCGACCTCTACCAGGTGTTCACCGTCCACGACGCCGTCGGCGACCTGGAGTCGTCGATCCACGCGCTGGAGTACGTCTACCGCTACCAGCAGGACGAGCGCGGCTTCATCCCGCAGAACACCTACCTCAACGGGCGGACCCGCTGGGGCGGCGAGCAGATGGACAACATCTCCTTCCCGGCGGTGATGGCCTACCACGTCTGGCAGCGCGGCGTCTCGTTCGACGACGTCGACTACGACTACGTCAACGTCAAGCGGTCGGCCGACTACGTCGCCCGCAACGGCCCGCCGACGGCCCAGGAGCGCTGGGAGGAGGAGGCCGGCTACTCGCCGTCGTCGATCGCCGCCGAGATCGCCGGGCTCACCTGTGCGGCCAGCATCGCCGTCGACGAGGGCCACCGCGCGGACGCACTCATCTGGCTGGCGCTGGCCGACGACTGGACCGAGGGCGTCGAGACGTGGTGTGCCACCGAGACGGGGACGAAACGGCACAGGAACACGCCCTACTACGTCCGGATCACCCGGGACGGCGACCCGGACGCGGGCAACCTCCGGACGCTGGCCAACAACGGCCCCACGCTCGACGAGCGGGAGATCATCGACGGCGGCTTCCTGGAGCTGACCCGGCTCGGCATCAAGCCCGCCGACGACCCGGTGATCGAGAACTCCGTCGAGGAGGTCGACGGGACGATCCGCGTCGACACGCCCCACGGGCCGGCCTTCTACCGCTACAACGGCGACGGCTACGGCGAGCGCGCCGTCGAGGACGAGGGCGCCCCATGGAGCATCGAGGCGAAGGGGAAGGGCCGGCTCTGGCCGATCTTCACCGGCGAGCGCGCCGAGTACGAGTTGCTGGCGGGGACGGAGACGGGCGAGCTCGCCCCGGAGAACATGCTCGAGACGATGGCCGACTTCGCCAACAGCGGTCGCATGCTCGCCGAGCAGGTGTGGGACCGCGAGCACGGCACCGACTACAACTGGGAGTTCGGCGAGGGGACCGGCGCGGCGACGCCGCTGGCCTGGTCGATGGCCCAGTACGTCCGGCTGGCGCACGGCATCGACGCCGGCGAGCCCGTCGAGACCCCCGCGTGCGTGCGCGACCGCTACCTCGAGACGGCCCGGCCCGAGGGGCCGAGCCTCCGCGTGTCGACGAGCTTCGACGGCGACCACCTGACGGTCACCGGCGAGACGGACGGCGCGGTCGTGGCGGTGAAGACGCCCGGCGAGACCGCGATCGTCGAGCCCGACGGCGACGCGTTCCGGGTCCGGCTCGCCATCGAGTACGGCGAGAACCAGGTGACGGTCGCGGCCGCGACCGACGAGGAGTTCGCGGCGGCCGGCACGACCGTCGAACGGTTCACGCTGTAGGCCGGCGACGACCGCGGACGTCCCGCGACGGAGCCGGCTCCCGGCGCGTCACCGACAGCCTATTTTCCCCAGGCGCCGCGGGTGAGCCATGCCACCGTCACGACCGGCGGAGTCGGCGTCGGACCCACGACGGACCGTCCGACCGTCCGACCTCCCGACCGAGGTCACCGAGGTCGCCGTCGCCCCCGACGGCGAGCGGGTCGCGTTCGTCGCCGACGAGCCGGACCACGAGCGCGACGAGCGCCGCCGGGCGCTGTTCGTCGTCCCCGCGGACGGGAGCGAGCCGCCACACCGGCTGACCCGGATCGCCGGCGCGCGGACCGTCCGCTGGCGTCCCGACGGCACGCAGCTCGGGTTCGTCGCCGCCCGGCCGACCGCCCGCGGTTTCGGGGGGGACGGCGACGAGCCGGGCGTCGACGACGCCGACGAGACACCCGCCGAGCAGGTCCACGCGGTCGACCTCGCGCGCGGCGGCGACGCCCGGCAGCTCACGGCGTTCCCGGAGGGCGTCGCGGACTACGACTGGTCGCCCGACGGCGATCGCATCGTCGTTGCGGCCCGCGACCCGACCGACGAGGGCGTCTCGTCGCGGGCCGACCGCGAGGCCGGCGAGCCGCGCGTCGTCGACCGGCTCCAGTACCAGTTCGACGGCGAGGGCTGGCTCGACGACGTCCGGACGTACCTGTTCGTCGTCGACGTCGACGCGGGCGATCGGACCGCCGGGACTGGCGGGGGTGGCGCGTCCGTCGCGCCCCACG
>Ga0207797_1001400_pt1 | contig 17455 bp, 13 predicted proteins | sample PRCRCaboRojoPR_6_FD_187275 | JGI IMG/M metagenome (GOLD analysis project Ga0207797, IMG submission 187275) | Marine sediment microbial community from Cabo Rojo, Puerto Rico - PR CR 10% Liquid 1 (SPAdes) | ecosystem: Environmental > Aquatic > Marine > Coastal > Sediment | place: Cabo Rojo, Puerto...
GGATACTTCACCAGGAGAAAGCAAGCGTGGGAATCGCCGAAAAGCCGGAAGGAGGCACCATGAGCGTTGGACGCTTCCTGGTCAGCCTCCTGGGGCTATGTGCCCTGGGATTTCTTCTCTTCGCATGCGAAGACGTGGAGACGGACAGGGAAGCCGAGGCGGTGTCGGTCCAGACTGTCGGGGACACCACCGTGGTCACCACCCGGCGGCCGGCGACCCTGGACACCGCCCGCATGACCCGCACGGCTCGTATCGGACGCGGGGATGCCCCGGGGGACTTCCTCCTCATGAGCGTGCCGGCGTTCACCGTCGGATGGCGTGGGGAGGTCTACGTGGCCGGCGAGGGAATCCGGGTGTTCTCCCCGGATGGCTCGGGTGTCCGGCGGATCGCTTCTTCCGGCCAGGGGCCGGGAGAGGTGGCAAACGTCACGGGCATGGAGGTGGATGGGCTCGGCCGACTCCTGGCCCTGGACCTGGAGAACCAGCGGGTGGCCACCTTCGACACCAGCGGTGCCTTCCTGGCTCACTGGCCCCTTCCTCACGATCGCCTTCTCTACGGTCGGCAGGCGGTGGTTCCCGTTCCCGAGCAGGGGACCCTGGTGGGAATGCACCCACCAGTGACGCCGGGGGGCAGCGGATTTCCCCGACCCATCTTCCTCCGATTGGACAGCGCCGGGACGATCCAGGACACCCTCTTCGCTCCGGCTCGGTTCCGGAGGGGCTGCACGCCTGATGACCCGCATTTCAAGGGGGGGCTCTGGCAGGACTTCAGGGAGCCCATGTTCCCGAAGCTGAAATGGACGGCGGGACGCACGGGAGAGATCGTGTACGGATGCCCCTCGGAGTACGTCGTGGACCGCCTGCAGCCCGACGGCAGCCTCCTACGGATCGTCCATCAGCGGGATCCCATGGTGGAACCGCCGGAGGTCCGGAGCTCCTTCGTGGAGGTATACGAGATCTTCAACTCCCGGGGCGGCAACGACTGGTCCTGGCGGGGGCCGGAGCCCCCGGAACGGAAGCCCTACTACCATCGCCTGATCGTGGGTCGACACGGACGGCTCTGGGTGTGGCCCGGCCACCTGCGCCAACCGGTCCCCAACCCCATGCCGCCCTTCTCCGACGTATGGGTCGATCCCAGGACGGGGACCTTCGACGTCTTCGATCCGGAAGGCCGCTTCCTGGGCCCCGTCCAGCTTCCCGAAGGAATCACCTACCAGTGGCATCCCGGGACCCAGGCTCCGTTCTTCGCCGGGGACACGGTCTGGATGGTCCGTCAGGACAGCCTTAACGTGCACTACATCGACCGAATGGAGATCCAGTGGTGAGAACCCGGACGAAGAGGAAACCGACTGACGGTCGGGATTCTCCGACCTGGCTCTTGTGAGAGCTCGGAGGTCCTCGTGAAGAGGTTCGTTCTCTGGTCCCTGGCCGCCGGCGTGCCCTTCGGCCTGGTCATGGGATTGTTCTTCTTCCTGGTGACGGAGACCGCCGGAGCAGCTCTCCTGGCCGGCGCCCTGGCCGGGATCCTCTTCGGCGCGGGGCTGGGAGGGTCCGTTGTGGTCCTCACGGCCTCCGGCCAGGAGCGCTTCGTTGTGGAGGAACGGCGCCGCCGGATTGAGAGAGATGTCTGAGGAGCCCCTCATCCGGGACGCCCTGGCTCGGGACGTGGAGCGGGTCGTGGAGATCTGGATCGGCTTCCTGGATTTCCACGCCCGCCTCGATCCCCGCTTCGCACGAAAGGCCGGATCGGAGCGGGAGTTTGCCCAGCACCTGGGGCGACGCCTGGCGGAGGAGGACTGCCTCCTTTTGGTGGCGGAGGTGGAGGAGGGGGTCGTGGGGTATCTGAACGGAGAGATGGGGAGCTACCCGCCGTGCTTCGCCCAGACGGCCCATGGGGTCATCCAGGATCTGGCCGTAGACCCTCCCTGGCAGCGGCGAGGGATCGGGACCGCATTGCTCCAGGCGGCCATGGTCTGGTTCCAACGGAAGGGCGTCTCGGCAGTGGAGACGGGGGTGCTGGCGAAGAATCCCCTGGCCACGGGCTTCTGGAAGCGAGCCGGGTTCGAGCCCTACATGCAGACGTTCCGGGGCTTCACGGGGCTCCGGGAATGAAGGTATAGTCCGAGGCGCCAGCAAAGACGTTTCAGCTGAAACGTCCTGGCATTCACAGCTGAGTCGCCCCGGCATTCACAGCTGAGTCGCCCTGGGACAAGCTCCCCGCCGGGAGCCATTCGCATGCGGGATCGGAGCAAGCCCAAGGAAGCCGGAAACCGGAAGGCGTTGCCTCGCCTCCGGCTCCTTCCCCTTCTGCTCCTCTCCATCTGCGCTGTCTTCGACGGTGCCGGGGCCCAGCACTGGTGGCGGTGCCCCCCCTTCGGAGGGGGCCGGCTTGGGATCCGGGTCACCATCGACTACCTCACCCACCCCCGTCTGGCCGGACGAGGCACGGGGACCCTGGGGGACCTGTGCGCCGCCACCTTCGTGGCTTCCCAGATGGGGGCCCTGGATCTCAGCCCCGGGGATGACAACGGGGACTTCCTCCAGCCCGTTCCCCTCCCCCAGAACTGGGACTACCGGGGAGAGCCCGGAGGCGCGTGGAACGTGGTGGGTGTCCTCAGGGGGACGGCGGGGGCCGGGCCCACGATCCTGGTGGGGGCCCACCACGACCACCTGGGGGCCTGGGGAGAGGACCGTTACTATCCCGGAGCCGACGACAACGCCAGCGGAGTGGCGGCCCTGCTGGGGGTCGCCACGCGCCTGGCAGAAGGCCCGGCGCTGGCCCACACGGTGGTCTTCGTCACGTTCACCGGGGAGGAGATCTCCTTTCAGGGCTCCCGCCACTACGTCCGGCATCCCACCCTCCCTCTGGAGCGGACCCGCCTCATGATCAACCTGGACATGGTCGGGCGCCTCCGGAAGGCACCTCTGGCCATCCGCGGCCTGGCGGAGCTGGGAGACCAGGAGGGAGTCCTCCGAAGCTACCTCGCCCGGGCGCCCCTCCCGCTTCAACTCACGGACCGGGCCGGGGCTGGAAGCGATCACCAGGTGTTTCTGAACGCAGGAGTTCCATCTCTCTACGTCACCACCGGGTTCCACTCGGATCGTCACAGGTTCTCCGACGTCCCGGAGAAACTCAACCTGCCAGGGATCGAAGAGGTGGCCGATCTGGTGGCCGGGATGATTCGGGCCCTGGAAAAGACCATTGACCAAGGAGCCGAAGGATGAGACGACATCAGACGCTCTTCCACTGTCCGCGCCTCCCGGGAACTCTTCATCCCGGGACCATTTCGGCGCCTTCCTCTCTTCCGGCGGCTCTCCCTGCCTTGTGCATGGCCCTGGCCCTGGGCGCCTGCCAGGAATCCGGCGTCCGGGAGGAGACCCACGCCGGGTCTCTCCGCCCCTTGACGGCCGAGCCGGACATGCGCATCGGCAACTTCCAGGACCCGGACCTGGGGTTCACTCGCATCGGTGGCGTGGACGTGGACCGGGATGGGAACATCTACGTTGTCGAGAGTTCCGTGCCGGAGATCCGGGTCTTCAGCTCCGAAGGCCGACTCCTCCGGCGCGTGGGAAGGCAGGGCGGCGGGCCGGGGGAGTTCGAGGGGTCTCCCCGGTTCGGGGTGGTGGGGGACACGATCTGGACCTGGGACAGCCGGATCAGCCGGATCACCCTCTTCGACCGCCAGGGACACGTTCTGTCCACGGGAAGGACGGACGGAGTTCGGGTGCAGCTCCCTCGCAGCATCGGCTCCGTCCTTCCTCACTCCATGCGTCCGGACGGGACGTTCACGAGCCATTTCTCGAGGGTCTCCAGCGCCCGTGGGGCTCCGGAATCCGGGGTGGAGCCCACGGACAGCATCCCCTTCCCCATGGTCCTCTTCGACGCCAGCGGCGCGGTGACCGACACCATCGGCTGGGCCGGACGTCCCCCTCCCCGTCTGTGGCGCCCCCCCTCGGAAAGGGGCTCCTTGCCCGAGAGCATCACCATCGACGGGCAGCGGGCGTGGGTGCCCAGGCCTCCCCCGGACACCCCCTTTTGGTTGCCGGTCATGGACGGCTACGTGGTCGTTGAGGCCTCCCCGCCGGAGAGGGAGACGGAGAGCGTGTTCGCCGTGACCCGCATGGGGCTCCATGGGGACACAATCTACCGCCGGGAGATCCGGTACGAGCCCATCCCGTACACGGACGAGGACCTGGACTCCATCGCCGCCCGGGGGGCTCGGGGAGAGCCCGGAGGAGGGGTTCCCTACCGGCCCGGGGCCCCCGCTCCCCCGAACTGGGAGGCTATCGCCCGGACGCTTCGGGCTCACATGGACTACCCGGAGTTCCGGGCGCCCCTGGACTACCCCTGGCTGGCCCAGGACGAAAGTGTGTGGATCCGGCTCACCTCCCGGGAAGGGGCCCCCTCCCGATGGGTCGTCCTGGACTCGGAGGGCCGGCCTCGGGGCACCCTGGAGCTCCCGCCGGACCTCCGTGTCCGCTGGAGCCGTGGGGACACCCTCTGGGCCGTGGAGCTTGACGAGTACGAGGTGCCGTGGCTGGTGCGCTACCGAATCCAGGGGACGTGAGAATGCCGAGGCTATCGCACCGACTTCCCGGTTACCTGGCCACGGGGCTCATGATGGTGGCCACGGGGCTGTGGGCCTTCTGGGGGTTCATGGAGATGTACTACGAGGGGTGGGGTCAGCCGGGGCTTCTTCCCCTGGCATACCTGATCCCCGGCCTGATCTTCCTGGCGTTCTGGCTCCTGGCCGAAGCCCTTCCCCGCTTCGGGGGCTGGCTCATCATGGTCTTCGGGGTCCTCTTCACCGCCTGGATCCTCGCCATGCAGCTCCGCCGGGGCTCCCCCACCCTGGCCGGGCTCCTCTCCTGGTTTCCCGTCACGGCCATGGTGGTCCTGGTGGGCGGGCTCTTCGTGGTGGCCGGCAGACGGCGGGCCCGGGAAGAGGATGAGCCACCCCGGGACAAGAAGAGCGGGGGCGAGGGCTCCTGGATCCGGCGAAACGTGCGCCTCCTCCTTCCCCCCGGGACCTTCCTCCTCACGGGCCTGGTCTGCACCGGTCTGAACTGGCACGTGTTCTTCCGCACCGACGACGGGGACCGGGGCGCCCGCCTGATCCGGGGCAACGACGTGGCCCTGGTCTGGGCCCCCGCGGGGCCCGGCTGGGCTCAGAGCGACCCGACCCTCCCCGGAAACCTCTCCTGGAACCAGATCGCCCTCTACGGCATGGAGCCCGTGGGCTTCCAGGAGAAGCCCGGCCGGGAGGACCGGGACGCCACGGCGGAGGAGATGGCTCGCTACGGCCTGTTTCGCTACCTCACCGCCGACGGGACGAGTCTGGCCCCCCAGCCCCGGGACCTCTGGCGAATGCCCACGGTGGAGGAGATCGTCCGCTCCCTGGTGCGGAGCGGGGAGAACGCCGGCTGCGTGCCTCCGGAGGGGGACCTGGCCGAAGGCGTCCGGGGACGGGCTTCCTGCCGGGAGACCCCGGACAAGGAATCCCCCCTCTGGGCCACGGACTATCCCTTCATCTACATGTGGGCCGCCCAGGAGGCGGACCACACCCGGGCGTACTACGTGAGCTACAACGGCTGGGTGCAGCACCAGCCCAAGAGTTGGGGGAATCCGCGGCACGGGCATAGATTCGTCCGGGAACCCGGGACGGGAGAAGTCCTTCCTTCTTCCCCCGGGCACCGTTCCAGCCCAGCCGAGGATGATCCCCATGCCCCCTCTGGACCGACGTAGATTCCTCACCAGGATGGCCGCCGGCACCTCCGTCTTCGCCGCCGGCAGCTCCGCCTTCGCCGCCACGGGGCTGGCCGGCGCCGGCCCTTTCTCCAGAGAGAGCATCGTGCCGCCCAACGATGAACCCGCCCCCCGGCACCGAAGGAGCGGTCCCCCGGACCTTCCTGTGAACCCGACCTTCCTTCCCCTGCCCCCGGGCAGCGTGCGACCCCGGGGGTGGCTGGCCCGGCAGCTCAGAATCCAGGCTGACGGGCTCACGGGACACCTGGACGAGTTCTGGCCCGACGTGGCCGACAGCGGATGGTTCGGCGGCGGGGCGGAGGCCTGGGAGCGGGCCCCCTACTGGCTGGACGGCCTCATTCCCCTGGCCTGGGCCCTGGACGACGGGGCCTTGATGGAGAAGGCCACCCGCCGGGTGGAGGAGATCCTCCGCCGCCAGCGCTCCGACGGCTGGTACGGCGTGGTGCCCCGGGACCTGGAGGCGGAACCCTACGACATGTGGGCCATCCTCCTCATGAACAAAGTCATGGTCCAGTACCACCAGGCCACGGGGGACGAAGGGGCGCTGGAGGCCCTGGCGGCCAGCCTCCGGGCTCTGGCTCGCAGCCTCCGGACCCGGCCCCTGTTCCGATGGGGACGCTACCGGTGGTTCGAAGGACTCCTCTCCGTCTTCTACCTCCACGGCCACGCCCCGGAGCCGTGGCTCCTGGAGCTGGGACGGACGCTGCGCCGGCAGGGCACCGACTACCCCGCCCTGTACGACGGGTACGGCGTCACGGTACCCACCCCCCGCCGGGGTCTGTGGACGTGGGACAAACACGTGGTGAACACGGCCATGGCCCTGAAGGCCGGGGCCCTGTCCTGGAGTCTGGAGGGGCGGGAGGAAGACCGGCTCTTTCCGGCCCGGATGCTGGCCCTTCTGGATCACCACCACGGGCAGGTGAACGGGATGTTCACCGGGGACGAGTGCCTGGCGGGCCGGAACCCCATCCAGGGCACGGAGCTCTGCGCCGTGGTGGAGCTCATGTTCTCCCTGGAGACCCTCCTGACGGTCCTGGGGGAGGCCTCCTGGGGCGACCGGCTGGAGCGAGTGGCCTTCAACGCCCTTCCCGCCACCTTCAAGCCGGACATGTGGGCCCACCAGTACGACCAGCAGGCCAACCAGGCCCAGTGCACCGTCAACCCGGACCACATGTTCACCACCAACGGACCGGAATCGAACATCTACGGCCTGGAGCCCAACTACGGCTGCTGCACGGCCAACATGCACCAGGGGTGGCCGAAGCTGGCGACCCACCTCTGGATGGGCACCCTGGACGGAGGTCTCGCCGCCGTGGCCTGGGCTCCCTGTCATCTCCGGCACCAGGCCGGTGGTATCCCCGTGGCCGTCACCGTGGATACGGACTACCCCTTCCGGGAGACCGTGACCCTTACCGTTCGGCCGGAGGCCCCCGCCACCTTCCCCCTGCTGCTCCGGGTACCGGCCTGGGCCCGGGGGGCCACCCTTCGCCTGAACGGCGGCCCGGAGGAGCCCATGGAGCCAGGGACGTTCCACCGCCTGGAGGGGGAGTGGGCCGGGGAGGAGCGACTCACCCTGCGCTTCCCCATGCGACCCCGCATCACCCTCCGGTACAACGAGGCGGTGGCGGTGGAGCGGGGCCCCCTGGTCTACGCCCTCAGCCCCCGGGAAGAGTGGAGACGGGTGAACGCCGGCGAGCCCCACCGGGATCTTCCCCACGGAGACTTCGAGGTGCGCCCGGCTTCGGAGTGGCGCTACGGGCTGGTGGTGGCGTCGAAAGACGCACCGGGCCAGGCTGAGGCGGAAGATCCGGTGGCCCGGGCCCGGACGCTGGAGGAGCTGGCGGAGAAGGTGGAGGTTCAGGAACGGCCGGTGGGGGAGGTACCCTTCTCCCCGGAGGGGGCGGGGGTGGTGGCCCGGGTCCCGGGTCGTAAGCTCCCGGACTGGGAGTTGATCCACGGCTGGGCCGGGGAGATCGCCCCGGGGCTCCACGACTCCCACGAGCCCGTGGAGAGCCTCACTCTCCTGCCCTACGGGTGCACGAACATCCGCATCACGGAGTTCCCCCGGGTGAAGGGCTGAAGGGCTGAAGGGTTCGGTGTGAGGCGTCAGGCCCCGTCCCCGGACGCCTCCCTCAGTCCCACTCCGACTCCGTCGTCGGGGGCGGATTGCTGTGCAGGGGCGCCGCCACCACGTCCCAGGGGGCGTCCAGGATCTCCAGGTCGAACCATTCGTTGAAGGCGTCCCAGGAGCGGTCCTCGGGCCAGCGTCCCTGATCCGGCGTCCAGCTCCACAGGGCCGTCTCGAAGAGGATCAGGTAGTTCTCCTGGAGCCAGGTCCAGTTCTCCTCCTCGGACTCGGGCAGAGGAACCAGGAAGGGAAAGGGCCGCTCCACGGCGGCCCGGAGCTCCTCCTCCGGCTCTCCCGCCTCCCGGAACTGACGGGCCCAGACCTCGAACGGCTCCCTGCCGTGGAGGAGAGCCACCAGTCGATTGGCATACCAGATTTCCCTGCTGTCGTCCTGAGGCAGGGAAAACATCATGGAATCAGCTCCCCGCATTCCGGTCTCCGTATCGCTTCAGGCCTCCGGGGTCGCCGGGGGGCTCATCGGTGATTATCCGTCGCCCTCCACCGGAGGCACAGCCTGCATGATCAATTCCATGGCCCGTTCCAGGGCCCGGCCCCCCTCACGGGAGCCCTTGTACTTGCCCAGCCGTACGATAACAAGATCATGGGAAGGAACCAGGGTGGTGCTCTGTCCTCCGGCTCCCCGCATGGCCATGGCGTCCTCGGGTAGGGGCCACTGACGGTTGCCATTGATCCAGAAAAAGGCCCCGCCGTAGATGGGCCGTCCGTCGGCCACCCACGCCGGCGCCAGGGTGCCGGCATACTCCACGTATCCCTCGGGCAGAATCCGCTCACCCTCCCAGACCCCGTCCTGGAGGTAGAGGTTGGCCAGCCGGGCCCAGTCCCGGGCCGGAAGGTACTCGTAGCCCTGGGTGAGATTGTTGCCGTAGGGATCCGTCTCCAGCACGGCGTCCCGGATGCCGATCTTGTCGAAGAGGTGCCGCTGGGGGAAGGCGTGGTAGTCCTCTCCCCGGCCCTCCACCGCCAGGCGGATGAGGTAGTTCGTGAGGACGGGATCACAGTTCCGGTAGCGGCCCACCGTGTTGGGCGGCCACTGCTGGGGCCGGGTGGCGGCCCACTGGAAGGCATCCACCGTGCCCGTATAGAAGTAGAGGTGATCCGGGTAGCCCATGGACTCTTCGTAGTCCGGGTCCTGGGGCGCCTTGATCCGGATGCCGCTGGACATGCGCATGATGTCCCCGATGCGGATCTCCTGGCGAGGGTCCCCGGGCTCCTGCCACTGGGGAACGGGCGCGGGCTGCCAGAGCTCGTATTCCCCTTGCTGGATGAGGACCCCCATGAGGGCACCGGTGAGGGTCTTGCCCATGGACCAGCTCTCCAGGGGAGTGTGGATGTCGATGCCCTGGGCGTAGCGCTCCCCCAGGATCCGGCCCTTGTACGTCACCAGGAACGCCAGGGTCATGGCCTCCGGAGGGCCGAAGCCTTCCTCCATGGCCCGGGCGAAGAGGGCCGAGTCCACCTCCGCCGGCCAGGGCTCCTCCGTGACCACGTCTCCCATGGGCCAGGGGGTGGTGGAGGCCGGAGGCAGGTCTGGCTCCACCACGCTGGGGGTGAAGTAGACCGAGTCCTCCCCCATGGGCAGTGCCACGCAGCCCTGACTCTTGTAGCGCTTCGCCACCCGGGTCACGCCGGAGGGAAGGGTCAGGCGGACCTCCTCCCTCTGGACGTCCACCACCGTGTCCGTCACCAGGGCCCGTTCTTCGTAAGGGCTGGTGAAGTAGCCCACGTTCTCCGCGGCGTCCGCCGGATCCAGCCCCGTGATGAAGACCCCCGAGCAGAGGATCTTGGCGAAGCCGGCGGTGTGGTGCTCCAGGGGATCGCCGGGAGGCGGCTCCCACTCCCCGGGAAGCTCCAGAGAGTCGCCCCGAGCGACGAGGGCCTCCCGGGGACTGCGGTCGGCGACCGTGCCCTCCCGGGATCCTTCCCGACACGCCCACGGGGCGGAAACCAGAAGGAGAAGCAGAAGGAAGAGCGGGGCAATTCCGGAGCGGGAGGAAGGACACCCGAAGAAGAACGAAGCGGGGCGCTTCGGCCGGGGACGGTTACGTTGCATGAAGGGCTCCAGGGGGATCAGACCGAGTGGGCGTATCGGGCCTCGGCGACGGAGGACCGGAACGGGACCTGGAAGGAAGGTAGGGGCCTCCGGGAGAGAACGCGATGGGCGAGACCTTCCTCAAGGAACGGCGCGATGTTGCCGAAACTCGAGAGATGGCGGGCCGTGCCGCCCCGAGACCGGCGCTTCCGGGGGAGGGCCTCTCGACAAGTCTTCAACTGTATCCGGAACCACAGTTGCCGAACCGACGCCCGGCTCCGAGTGTGTGTGAAGGCGGAAGCCGGGTAGGGGCCGTGACTCCGGTGCGGAGGGGAGGAGCCAGGGAACTCGAGATCAGGGACAGGGGGGCTGCTTTGGTGGACTCGGATTGCGACGGCGTCATCGTAGGCCATTCGAACATGGATCTGGACTGCTTCGGATCCATCGCCCTGGCCCGGTATCTCTTCCCCGGCTACGTCACCCTCCAGAGCCGTCACATCCATCCCACGGCCCGGAATCTGGCCACCATGTTTCGGAACCACCTGGGGCTGGTTCCCTCCCGGGACTTCAAGGGTCGGCGGGTGGAGCACCTTGTGGTGCTTGACACCCGGTCCCGGCCCCGGGTGAAGGAGTACCTGGACCTCTTCGACGGGCCCCCTGCCCGCATCGACGTCTACGATCACCATCCCGCCGATTCCCGTGACATCCCCGGAGCCACCGTGCACGAGAGTACCCTGGGCTCCAACACCAGCTTCCTGGGAAGCCTGGTCATGGAGAGGGGGATCCGGATCACGGAGGACGACGCCACCATCGCTCTCACCGGGATCTATGCCGACACGGGCAACTTCACCCACGGCAATGTCTCTCCCACCGACTTCCAGGTCGCCTCCTACCTTCTTTCCTCCGGGGCCTCCATCGAGCTGGTCCGGACGTTTCTCAGCCCTCTCCGTGAGAGGGTGCAGGTCACCATGTTCCACGAGTTGTTGGGGGACCTGGTGTACCGGGATATCCAGGGGCACTCCATTCTCCTGAGCTACACGGAGCTGGACGGGCCCCGCCAGGGCCTGAGCCCCGTGGTGGAGAAGGTCTTCGAGATCGAGAACCCGGACGCCTACTTCGCGGCCTTCTTCTTCAATCACAACGACAGCGTCGTGATCATCTGCCGGAACCAGAACGACAGCATCGAAGTGGACCGGATCATGGGGGCCTTCGGCGGAGGAGGACACAAGAAAGCCGCCTCGGCCACGGTGAAGAAAGCCAAGGGCAGAGAAGTCTTCCAGACTCTACTGGACGTGCTGGACTCGGACCTGGGACCGGCCCTCACCGCCGGTGACATCATGACCCGGGACGTGGAGGTGGTGCATGAATCCACCTCTCTCACAGAAGCGCTCCGCTTTCTGGAGCGGACGAGCCACACCGGCTTTCCCGTGGTGGACGACGACGGGGATCTGGTGGGAATCATGACCCTCCGGGACATCATGAAGGGTCGGCGGGCCGATCAGATGCACGCTCCGGTGAAGGGCTACATGACCCGGAAGGTGATTTCCGCCGCCCGTTCCACCACGTTTCGGGAGATCGAGGAACTCCTCCTGACCCACGATATCGGCCACCTGCCCATTCTCCGAAACGGGAAGATCGAGGGAATCCTGAGCCGGAGCGACTACCTGGCCTTCCGCAGGGCGGAGAAGGAGCAGGCCAGGGCCGTGCAGGAACGCCTGGGTCAGAAGGTGAGAACCTCCCAGTCGCCCTGAAGCATCTCCGTCAGGGGCTCCCCCATGTACTTCACCTCGATCCCCATCCCCTCCAGGGCTTCGGAAACGCCGTAGCCGTCAGCACAGGCTTTGCACGCCACCAGGACCACACCGGCTTCGTCCATGGCCCGGACCCGGTCCTGAAGCTCCCCATCTCGGGCCAGAAGCTCGGCGGAGGGTCCCCACACGATGAGGGTGACCTGGTCGAACCAGCCCCGAGCTTTGGCGTTCAAGGTGTACATGAAGGCGGCCCTCAGGGCCACGTCCCGGTCACCGCTGGTCCATAACACGGCCAGCCGGGAAGAATCGTCCGGATTCATAGCGGTCTCGGATTGGGCGTGAAGGGTCGGGGCGGTCGGGGCTGAGAACAGGGTCCCCATCAGAACGGCAAACAGCGCGAGGCTGGAGCCTCGGGCCCGAACAGGGGATCTCATAGGGTCCTCCGTGGAAGGGGAAGGTGGACGCCGGTGGGGGCCATGCCCAGTATAAGGATACCGGAAAGGGCTGGAGCCGGCACCTGCCGAGGATGATCGACAGGCGTTCCCGTGGCTTCACCCAGGGAGAGTGGGGGAACCACTTCAGCCCGGCCAGCCCCCCGATCCGGACCGGAGGCACCTGTGTCGGATCTCCTTGTCCTTCTCAATCAGCTCTTCGGTGACCGGTACGGATTCCACCGGGACGTCGGTGGTGGAAGTGTGGGCACCGTGTTTCTGGCCAGGGACCGGAGGTACTCCCGGAACGTGGCCGTGAAGGTGATCCGGGCCGAGACGGCGGGGAAGAAGGTTGCCCGACGTTTCCTCAAGGAGATCGAGATCGCCGCCGGTCTCCTTCACCCCAACATCATGCCGGTGTTCGATTCCGGGGAACGGGAAGGGATCGCCTTCTTCGTCATGCCCTACGCGGAGGAGGGGTCTCTTCGGGACCGTCTGATGAAGAAGGGGGCCCTCCCCGTTCCGGACGCCACGAGGATCGCATCGGAGGTCCTGGAAGCCCTGGAGTGCGCGCACGACCACGGGGTCGTCCACCTGGACATCAAGCCGGAGAACATCCTCCTCACCGGAGGCCACGCTCTCCTGGGAGATTTCGGGGTCTCCCGGGCCACGGCCGACGTCCAATCCTGGGGATTCTGGGCCAAGGAGACGCCTGTGGGCACGCCGGAGTACATGTGCCCGGAGCACGCCTCCAGGAAGAGCCGGCAGGACCCCCGCTCCGACATCTACTCCCTGGGCTGTGTTCTCTACGAAATGCTCGCTGGAGCACCGCCCTTCCAGGGCCCCACGGAGAAAGCCGTTCTCAGGAAGCACCAGACCGAGTCCCCCTTTCCTCTCACCTCCCGTCCCACGGTGTCCCCGGCTCTGGACCGTGCCGTACGCAAGGCCCTGGAGAAGGAGGCGGCGGACCGGCACCAGGACGCTGCGACCTTCCTCCAGGCGCTTCGACTGGACGCTGCCGCCGAGGCCGAGGCGGAAGGGGCCGGGACCCCGTTCGAGCCCACCACCCGGGAGGGGAGGCTGTCGGTCTGGGTGGTGGAGGATCAGCCCGGTCCCCGGGCCGAGATCAAGGCGCTGATCGACAGGGCGGAGGGGGTGGCCTGCCCCAGGGCCTTCGAGTCCGGGGAGGCGTTGATGGAGGTCCTGAAGACGGAGTGGCCCCCGGACGTGGTCGTCATGGACATCGGCCTGCCGGGCATGAGCGGCATCGATGCCACGGAGCGACTGAAGCGGTCCTGGCCTGGTACCCATGTGGTCGTGCTGTCCGTACACGAGGATTTCGACCGGGTCTTCAAGGCATTTCAGGCCGGAGCCATCTCCTACCTGGACAAGAGCGCGTCCGAAGAGGAGATCATGAGGGCCGTGCGCCTGGCCCCACGGGGAGGATGCGTCATGACCCCGCCCATCGCCCGACGGGTTCGCTCCATGTTCAGTCAGGCACCGGAGGCCCCGTGGGCCTACCGCCTCTCCGGGGAGGACACGGAGCTCCTGTCCCAGTTGGCGGAGGGCCGGCAGGTGGAGGAGATCGCGGCGCGCCTGGGTCTGGACGTGAAGGCGGTGGAAGCCAGAATGCGTCTGGTGCATGCCAAACTCCACGTGAACCAGGGCCTTCCCTCCGGATGATTCACCGGGACGCGCCCCTGCGACTGGACGGCCGGTTTACCCATCTGGTATCCAGGGGAGATTCGATCCTGTTGGTGGGGGAGGAGGACTCCCTCCTCCTGGAGACGCCTCTGGCGGGAGACGTGGTCCGCCGGATCGACGGCCACAGCTCCAGTGTGGAGATCGCCGAGGCTCTCCGGGACCTCCATCCCCCGGCCCTGGTCCACTTCGTCCTCCTCAAGATGGAACGGGAAGGCCTCCTCCACGGGGTGGAGACAGAGGAAGAGGATGGGCCTCGTCCAGGGAGGGAGCGGGGCGACGGATCGGCCTGGGCAGGCCTGGCGTGGAAGCTCCGGAAGGCCTGGGAGTCCCGGGGAGCCCGGGTGGGAGCGACTCTTCTCCTGAGGCGTCAAGACCGCCCTCCTGTCCAGGTCCTCCTCACCGACGACTACCTGCATCCGGAGCTACCGGACCTCCGTCAGGAGCTTATGCCCCTGCAGGAGGCCTGTCTCCTGGCGAGGGTGGGGCGGGAGAAGGTCTGGATCGGTCCCTGGAGCCTCCCGGGAGAGACGGCCTGCATCACCTGCCTCCAGGAACGCCTCCGCATCAACCTGGTGGCCCGGACCATCCTCCATCTGTCCCTGGACGAGGGATGGGAGGGGGAGTTGGAAGTCGAGCCCCTCCACCACCCCGTTCCCCGGACCGCCTTCCAGCGCATGGCCCGGGGGATTCTGGAGGTGGATCCGTCCCGGGAAGATCCCACGGAGATCCGGGTCTTGAAGGTGGCGGGTCCCTCTGCCCATGACTCCGGCAGCAAGGAAGAAGTTCACCCTGTCTTCCGTCTTCCCCACTGCAGGGTGTGCGGGAACCCGTCCCTGACCCCACCGGGTCCTCACTTCCAGCTCCAGTCGGCCCCCGGTTTCATCCGGTCCTCCGGAGGCTGGCGAAAGGCCGAGCCGGCGGAGACGCTCCGGAGATTGGAGCCCCTGGTGAGCCCCCTCACCGGCGTGATCCGGCATGTCCGGAAGGTGTCCGTGGAGGCAGCCGACACCGTACACGTGTATACGGCGAACCACGCGCACTGCTGGCAGGCCGGCGGGTTCCGGACCCTCCGGGCCGACCGTCGCGATCACAGCGGAGGAAAAGGGCTCACGGACCTGGAAGCCAGGGTAAGCGCCGTGTGCGAGTCGGTGGAACGATTCTCCAGCGTGTATCGAGGATCGGAACCGGTGCGCCTGGGCCGCCTCTCGGAGATGGAGGCCGACTCCGTCCACCCCAACGACCTGCTGCATTTCAGCCGGGACCAGCTCCGGAACCGGGAAAGCTGGAATTCGGAAGCGGGAAGGGGGTTTCAGTGGGTCCCGGAACCCTACGGGGACGAGCCCATGGAGTGGTCGCCGACTCGATCCCTCCTGTCCGGTGCCATCCGGCTGGTACCCAGCGCGGCGGTCTACCTGGGGTTCACGGGGGAAGGCAGGCGATTCTGCCCCGGGGATTCCAACGGCCTCGCCAGCGGAAACTGCTTGGAAGAAGCCATTCTCCAGGGGTTCCTGGAGCTGGCCGAACGGGATTCCGTAGCCCTCTGGTGGTACAACCGGGCACGGCGGCCCGCCGTGGACATGGACAGCTTTCCGGATCCCCGGGTGCAGGATACCCGGGCGCTCTATCCCTCCCTCGGTCGGGAGCTCTGGGTCCTGGACCTCACTTCGGACCTGGAGATTCCCGCTTTCGCAGCCCTCTCCGCTGTCCGGGGTGGGAAGCGTCCGGACATCATCTTCGGGTTCGGGGCCCACCTGGATGCCGACATCGCCTTGCTCCGCTCCCTCTCGGAGCTGAACCAGATGCTTCCCACGGTCCAGCGGAGCATGGAGGAGCGACGGCGGCAGCTTCTGCCCGCCTTCCCCGATGCCATCCGGTGGTGGGAAACCGCCACCCTGGAAGGCCATCCCCACCTTCTTCCATCGAGAGACCTGACCCCCACCGTCCGGCAGGATATGACCCGGCCGATGCATGAGGACCTGTTGAGTGCCGTGGAGGAGTGCACCACCAGAGCTGCAGCGGTGGGTTGTGACGTCCTGGTCCACGAGCTGACCCGGCCCGACGTGGGCTTCCCCGTGGCCCGGGTCATGGTTCCTGGCCTCCGGCACTTCTGGCGCCGCCTGGGGCCGGGAAGGCTGTACGATGTCCCGGTAGACCTGGGATGGGTGGACGCTCCCGTCCCGGAAAGCCGGATGAACCCGGTGTCCCTCTTCGTATGATTTCCTTTGCCATCCCGGAGATGGGTAACTAGGTTACCTGTAATCTCCCCCGACACGAGCCTTCGAGGGCAAACTGCCCGCGGGATGGGCGGCAACGCCTCCGGCAGCCCGTATCGGCAACGAGCCTGGCCAGGCGCGCTATGGCTGGCGACGCGCCTGGTGTGATCCGGTATTCCCCCTCAGCGGGCCGGATCGAGTCATCAAGCCCGGCCTCCTGCGAATCCGATGCTTGCTGCGCATGGAGGTCACAGGTTAGAGACGGCGGGGCCACCGCCGGGGGTGGAGTGTGTGTCCGCTGCGTTCCTCCCTGACCTTCTGCTTCCCCCCAAGAAAACCGGAATCATGGACCGCGGCTCGTGGCAATCTCCCACCGCGGTTTTCGATGTCGTTCCTGCCGAAATGTCCTTCCAATCGATGAGCTGAGGAGCACGCCATGATCTCTAGCACACCTTGCACTCTGGACTGCCCTGGCGAGCTGAAGTGGGCCATTCCCGCCGGGGTCCTCAACGCCTTCTGGGGAGACGTCCTGCCCCGTCTGGTTTCCTGGGCCTGGATGTCGGGAAGCCCGATCTCCCAGGGGAAGTACTTCGAGCACCTGAGCAAGAAAGCCGATCCGGTGGGAGAGTTCCTCATTCATATGGACCAATGGGTTCCTTCCATTTCCACTGCTCAGCCTACACTCAACCAGCTACCTGAAGAACCAGGCAGAGCCCGTTCCGGTAGGTTCACGCTGAATCCTGTGGCTGAGAGACGATTCCAACTCGTGAAAGAATACCTGAAAGAACCCCAATGCAGGATCCCCATCCGCTTCATGGGGGACGGGGGCTACGACTTCCTCCTCAGCGATCAGGGGCTGGACGTCTTCGTTCCGGAGCGGCCCGAGACCCCCTTCGAGCTTCTCCGGTACTACACCTTTCGCCGCACGGGGCGACGGCCCATCGGGACGCCGGTGTACCTCTCCGAGGCGCACCTGGCCACGTCCACGGACTCGCCTACGGGACCGGGGCAGGTGGTGCTGCCTCCCGAGATCGTGTTGCGGGCCGTTCTCAGCTCCGATCTCGATCTCAGGGATTCCCTTTGTCCGACGCAGATCGACTGCGCAGTTCGGGACATGGGTGTCCAGCTTCCAGACGGATTCTCGGAGGAATCTGACAGATGGGCCTGGTTCATGGACTACATCGGAGAGCAATCCGGAGAGAAAGCCGGAAAATACGATGATTGGGAACACCTTTCCGAGATTTTCTCTGAACTAAGAGATAATTTGAGCCAGTCCAGACCCACCACGCTGGAGAAGATCCGCTGCATTCTGCAGCGTTTCCGCTGCTGGCAGATCGAGGGGTCCGTGTATCGGGGGATCATGACGGAGTTTCCCAGGCTGGTGGCGGAGATCTGGCTGGAGGAGGTGATG
>Ga0207797_1001401_pt1 | contig 17451 bp, 18 predicted proteins | sample PRCRCaboRojoPR_6_FD_187275 | JGI IMG/M metagenome (GOLD analysis project Ga0207797, IMG submission 187275) | Marine sediment microbial community from Cabo Rojo, Puerto Rico - PR CR 10% Liquid 1 (SPAdes) | ecosystem: Environmental > Aquatic > Marine > Coastal > Sediment | place: Cabo Rojo, Puerto...
CCCCAGCCGATGCTCCCGACCCGTGGCGCCCCGCGATCGGTGAGCCAGCCGTGGGCCTGGCGCAGGTTGGAGAGCGCCTCCTCCTGCTGGACCGTGGAGGTGAGGCTTCCGGCGCTGTCCGGCGACGACGCCACGGCGCCGTAGTAGAGGTCCACGGCCAGGGCCCGGTAGCCCTCGCCGGCCAGCCGGCGGGTCATGGACCGGATGTTGTCGTTGAGGCCCCACCACTCGTGGATCACGACGAGGCCGGGCAGGGAGTCCGAGGCCGCCTCGGGCGCGGCGTAGTATCCGGTGACCGCGCGGCCGTCCACCGTGGCGTAGGTGACCGTGTCGGTGGAGACGGCCCGGGACGGTGGGGCGTCGGCGGCGCCGGAGGCCACGGGGCGGTCCCCCTCGTGCTCCTCGGCCATCCGGGCCTGGAAGGTGTCGGCCGAGGCCGACGCGTCGCCGCCGCCTCCTCCGCAGGCGGCCAGCGCGAGCGTTCCCGCCACGAGGGCAGGGAGCGGGCGCAGGAGTCGTGGGCGACGTGGAACGGCCGTCATGGCGGGCTCCCGGATCGGTGGACGTGGGTGGACGCGCGGAGCCCGAACATAACACGTTGCCGCGGACGAGCGATCGGATCACGCGGCAGACGGTGCGCAGAGGAGGAGCTGGAGGAGCGTTGAAGGCGCTGATCCTGGCCGCGGGGTACGGCACGCGGCTCTATCCGCTGACCCGCGACCGGCCGAAGCCGCTCCTCCCGGTGGGGGGACGTCCGCTCCTGGATCCCCTGGTCGAGAACCTGGACCGGGTGGAGGGGCTGGAGGAGATCCTCCTCGTGGTGAACGGCCGCTTCGAGGAGGAGCTGCGGAGCTGGGCGGATCGGGCGGGCGGAGCCGTCGGTACGCCCCTCGACGTGCTGTCGAACGGCACCCGGGAGCCCGAGGAGCGCCTCGGCGCCGTGGGAGACATGGCGTTCGTCGTCGACCGCGCCGAGCCGGACGACGACCTGCTCGTGGTCGCCGGCGACAACCTCTTCGAGTTCGAGATCGACGACATGGTCCGGGCCGCGGCCAACCGCCCGTCGGCCGACGCCGTGGTGGCGGTGGAGCGACGGGAGAGCACCGCGGGGCTGGAGCGCAGCGGAGTCGCCGTGGTGGACGACGAGGGGTGGATCCGGCGCTTCGTCGAGAAGCCCCGGCGACCGCCGGGCCGGACCGCCGCGGCCCCCCTCCACCTGTACGGGCGGGAGACGCTTCCGCTCTTCGGCCAGTACGTGGAGGCCGGAGGCGAGACGGACGCCCCGGGACATTTCCTGGAGTGGCTCGTGCCCCGGCGGAACGTGTGGGCGTGGACGATGCCGGGGCCGCGCCACGACATCGGCACGCGCGAGAGCTATCGCGAGACACGGAAGCACTTCGAATGAGCTGGTTCCGGACGACCCGAGCGAGGTGAACGGTGGCTGCTGAAGGAGACGACGGAGAGGGAGCCCGCGAGCGCGACGTGAGCGTGCAGCTGGACTGGCAGGGAGACCTGCGGTTCCTGGCCCGGGCGGGGGAGTGGACCACGGAGATGGACGGGAACACGGAGCGGGCCACCTCCCCCGTCCAGATGCTCCTGGAGTCCGTGGGCGGCTGCGCGGCCGTGGACATGATCCACATCCTCCGGAAGGGGCGGCAGGAGCCGACGGGGCTGGAGGTGCGGGTCTCGGCGGACCGGGCCGAGGAGCATCCGCGGCGGCTCACGCGCCTGGAGGTCCGGTTCGAGCTCACCGGCGACGTGGAGCGCGCGGCGGCAGAGCGGGCGGCCCGTCTCTCCTTCGAGACCTACTGCTCCTGCTATCAGAGCCTCCGGCCGGACATCGAGCTGGACTACCGGGTCACGATCGACCGGCAGGGCGGGGAGGAGGACCGCTAGCGGCCGCGGGAGCTGTCCGGCTCCACGCCGGGCGGCGTGTGCCCCGGGTTCCGGGTCCAGATCAGGATGGTCCCGCACCCCCGCTCCGTGGGCCGGTTGAACTGCGGCGGCACTTCCGAGGCCCCGCGGTAGACCTCGATCCCGATGATCGACTGGGGCATGATGTTGTCCACGGGCATCCCCGCGGTCAGCGTCCCGTCCACGTAGACGGTCGGGGCGCACCGTCCGCCGAAGCGCCCGATGGTGACCCGCGCCATGCCGAACCGGTTCGGCGTGACCCGGACGCCGGCCAGGGAGCGGAACAGGTCGCTGGTGTGCGCGGGATTCCGACGCTCGATGTCGCCGCGGTCCAGGAAGACTCCGAACCCCGAGTCCCGGCGGCGCTTGAAGCCGGCCATGGGGTCCGCCCGCGGCTCGGTGACCTCCACCCTGAGGTCCTCCACCGCCAGGACGGTCCGCTCCAGCCACAGCTCGGCGCGGGTGGAGTGCCGGGCGCGCAGCTCCACGACCCGGGGGTTCGTCTCGTAGCCCAGGTAGTGCACCCGCACCCGGTGTCGGCCCGGCCGGAGGCTGTCGAGGCGGAAGCGGCCCTCCTCCCCGGTGATCGTGCGCCGCCCCTGGGAGGGCATGAGGACCCGGGCTCCGGAGACCAGCTCACCGGTCTGCCGGGAGCGGACCGTGCCCACGAAGCGGGCCAGGGTGTCCGGCCGGGAGGTCGTGTCCTCGTGGACGGTGTCCGGGAGGACCGGAGGGACGGCGGGGAGGCTGTCGACCGGCGACGGTCCGGGGACCCCGGCGGCGTCCGGCGCGGACAGGAGGAGGCCGGCGGCGACGAGCAGGAGGCCGCGGAGGGCCAGCGCCGCCGGACCACCACGTGGGGGCGGACCGCCGCGGATCGTCATCAGCCTCCCTGGGTGTTCCTCGTCCCCCCGACTCGCGTGTGGATGACCAGGACGCCGCAGCCCGAGCTGCTCAGCGTGAACTGGGGCGGTGTCTCCGAGCTCCGTCGGTACACCTCGATCGCCTCGATCGACTGCGGCTGGAGCTGGTCGATGTTGTAGTTCCTCGTCAGGACCCCGTCCAGGAACACCACCGGCTGACACTCGCGCCCGGCCCTGCGCATCCGGACGTCGGCCCGGCCGTACTGGACCGGCCCCACGTCCACCCCGGGGACCGTGCGGAGGAGATCGCTGGTGTGCTGCGGGTTCCGCTTCTCGATCTCCTCGCGGGTGATGAAGTCACCGAAGCCGCGCTGCATCCGTCGCTTGAAGTCCGCCATCGGGTCCACGCGGTTCGTCTGCTTCACCTCCACCTTGAGGTCCGCCACCTCCAGGACGTCGCGCTCCAGGAGGAAGGTGGCGTTGGTCACGCGTCCCGGCTGCAGGCGGATGGGCCGCTGGTTGGTGGAGTAGCCCAGGTAATGGACCCGCACGTCGTAGAGGCCCGGCGGCAGCTCCTGGATGGTGAAGTTGCCCTCCTCGTCCGTGATGGCCCCGTACTGGATCTCCGGGATCGACACCCGTGCGCCGCTGATGGGCTTCCCGGTCTGGGAGGAGGCCACGGTGCCCGTGAAGTTGGCGGTCGTGTCCACGCCGGGGGCGGGCGCCACGTCCACGGTGTCGGCGGCCGCCGTCGTGTCGGGCATCGGGATCGTGTCCGTCTCCTGGGCGGCGGCGGTGCCGGGGAGGGAGAGGGCAGCGGCCAGGAGCAGGACGGCGGCGCCGGCGGGTGCGCGCTGAGTGACGTCGGGGGTCATGGGGCTGCGGCGATCCTCGTCGGTTCCGGGTCTCGGCTCCCACCTCGTCGCGGTGCCGGCGCGGCTGGTCGCGACGCCGGCCCGTGCGGTCTCCGTACTTTTGAGATACCAGCGTCGACGCGCCCGTGTTCCTCGCGGCGACGGCCGGCCCTTTCCGTCACCCGCCGTTCGCGTCCTCCCGGTCGCTTCCTCCGAACACGATGAGAAAGGCCAGTCCGGAGACGACGACCAGGCCCACGGCAGGGGCGCCCACGACGCCTTCTGCCGCGTCGAGGACCGTGAGGACGAGCAGGCCCAGGCCCGCGACGGCGGCGAAGACCAGGTAGAAGGTCTCCCGCGGGCCGAACGAGCCGCGGATCTTCGGCACGGGGTCGACTCCTCCGGGTCAGGCGGCGCCGACGTTCACGACGTTGCGCGCCACCTGCCCCAGCTCGGCGTCCGAGGAGGTCTCCTCGTCCAGCGTCTGCTGCAGGAGGTCCGCCACGTCGTGGGCGCCGAGCTGCCGGGCCAGGTCCCGGGCCGTGCCGTACCCGGCGATCTCGTAGTGGGCGATCCGACGCTTGACGGCGGCGATCGCGGCGTCCTGCACCGCCGGGTCGGCCCCCGATTCCATCACGTCCTCCGCCTCGGCCACCATGCCCGCCATGGCGGTGCAGTCCCCCCGGACGGGCGTGTGGTCGAGACGCTGGAAGCACGCCTCGAGGCGCCGGCGCTGATCGCTGGTCTCCTGGTGGTGCTCCTGGAGGACCTGCACCAGGGACACGTCGTTGGCCGCCTCGGTGAGGTCGGGCAGGAGCTCCAGGTCCCGGTGCTCGGCGTCGTAGAGGTCCCGGAGCTGGTGGACGAGGAGATCCTCGAGCGTCTCGAGCTGCATCGTGTCTCCCGGTGGTCGGACGGAGGAAAGCAAGTCGTGGGCGCCGGGCGGATGGAGCGCGCCGGTCCACATCGGTGCAAGGTGCCTTCCAGCCGATCCGCCGCCTGGCCCGCCGGCCGGCGAGGGGCTACTTCCATCACGTGGAGGGAACCGTGTCCGGCCGGCGAACCGGGGGGTGACGCAGGTGGCGGACGGCGACAGGCGGGGGCAGGACGTGGGGTGGGCCGAGGCCCTGGACCGGGTCCGGTGGCTGGGGCCCGGGCTCGTGATGGCGGCCACGGCCATCGGGGCGAGCCACCTGGTGCTGGCTCCCACGGCCGGCGCCAGCTTCGGCTACGCGCTCCTGTGGGTGGTGCTCCTCTCGCACCTGTTCAAGTATCCGGCGTTCGAGTTCGGCCCCCGGTACGCGGTGGCCGCCGACGAGTCGCTGCTGGACGGCTACCGCGACGTGCCGGGACCCCGGGGGTGGGCGCTGTGGGTCTTCCTGGCGGGGACCGTGGTGCAGGGGGTGAGCGTGCTGGCGGGGGTGCTGGGCGTGGCGTCCGCCGTGGCCGCGGCGGCCGTCCCCGGGCTCCCGCTGTGGGCGTGGAGCCTGCTCCTGGGGGCGGCCTGCGGGATGCTGCTGTGGTCCGGCGGGTTCGGCGGCCTGTCAGGCCTGAGCAAGTGGATGCTGGCGATCCTGGCGGCCATGACGGCCGTGGCCTTCCTCGCCACTCCACCGCCGGCGTCGGCGTGGGCGCGGCTCGTGGTGCCCGAGGTGCCCGGCGGCGCGGTCCTCCTCCTGGCGGCGCTCCTGGGATGGATGCCCACGGGGATCGACGTGTCGGTCTGGCACTCGCTCTGGGCGCTGGAGCGGCGGGACGAGTGGAGGGAGCGGGCCGGCGGCTCGGAGCGGGCCGCCAGCCTCCGGGTGGGCCTCACGGACATGCGGATCGGCTACGGACTCTCCTTCGTGCTGGCGGTGATGACGCTGACCCTGGGCGCCGAGGTCCTCCGTCCCACCGGGAGCGTGCCGGAGGGGGCCGACGTGGCCCTCACGCTGGCGCGCCTCTACACCGACGTGCTCGGTGAGTGGATGTTCCCGGTCTTCCTGGTGGCGGCCTTCTTCGGCATGTTCTCCAGCGCCTACGGCGTCCTGGACGGCTTCCCGCGGGCCTTCGAGGCGACGGTCCGGAGGCTCCCGCTCTCCGCCGGCGCGGACCGGGAGGGCTCCGGCCCGCTCTACTGGGGCTTCCTGTGGGGCACCCTGATCCTGGCCGTGGCCGAGACCGCCCTGTTGCCGGATCCCGTGATGCTGGTGACGGTGGCCGCCGTGGCCTCCTTCCTCCTGGCGCCCGTGACCTTCGGCCTGAACTACTGGTGCGTCACGCGCCTGGTGGACGACCGGGAGCTGCGCCCCGGACGCCTGCTCCGGGGCTGGGCCGTGGCCGGCATCTTCTTCATGGCCGCCGCCACGGGGCTCTACCTCTGGCTCCACGTGCTGTGAGGACTCCGGCCCCGCCGGCGGCGAGGGGAGGGCGGAGGGACTACGCCACGGCCGAGTCGCGGGCCACGCGCCTCCACTCGCCGCTCCGGAAGCGGAAGGCGTTCACCGCCGCGCGGCCGTAGACGTCCAGGAGGATGGCGGCCCACACGCCGGCCAGGCCCAGCCCCAGGCCGGGGGCGAGGGACCATCCGAAGAGCCGCACGACGACGAGGCCCGAGGGGAGGGCCAGGAACGCCACGGCGATCCGTGCCACGGTGAACAGGGAGATGCCGTACAGGGGCCACAGCGTGTCGCCGGCCCCGCGGAGCGCGCCGCGCATGACCCTGGCGATGCTGTATCCCACCACCGCCACGCCGAAGACGCGGATGAACTCCACCGTCATCTCCGTCGCTCCGGTCCGGAAGAGCACCGCGATCGGTCCGGCGGCCAGGACCAGCGCGCCCCCGATCAGCGCCTGGGTGATCACGCCGATCCGGAGCGTCTGCCACCCGTAGGACTCGGCCTCACGCTCGTCGCCGCCTCCCAGGGACTGGCCCACCAGGGTGCTCGCCGCCGTGCTGTACCCCCAGGCCGGCATCATGGCCAGGAGCATCACCCGCCGGGCGATGGCGTAGGCCGCCACGACCCCGGTCCCCAGCTCGGCCAGGACGAAGAGGAAGGGGAAGCGCCCGAACGTGCGGATGAGCCACGTCGACGACAGCGGCCATCCGACCCGGACGATCTCGCCGGCCAGGTCCGCGTCCCACTGGCGGCCGCCGCGGCGGAGCCGCACCTCCTTGTCGCCCGACAGGATGACCCAGGTGAAGAGCCCGCCGGCGAGCACGTTGGCCGCCACCGTGCCCCACGCCGCGCCGGCCACGCCCAGGGCCGGGACGGGGCCGAGGCCGAAGATGAGGACCGCGTTCAGGATCGCGTTCGTCGGGATCGTCCACAGGCGCACCCGCATGGGCGTTCGGGTGTCGCCGGATCCCTCCAGCGCCCGAGCCGCCACCACGCTCCAGAAGCGGAAGGAGACCGAGAGCATGACGATCCGCAGGTAGGTGCCGCCCAGCCGGATCGTGGCGCCGTCGTCGGTCAGGAGTCCGATCATCCCCTCGGCCCCGAACCACGTGAACACCGTGAGGGGGATCGTGATGGCCAGGGCGATCCACAGGGAGATCTTGAGCGCCAGGTCGGCCTTTCCGTGCTCCCCGGCCCCCTTGAGACGCGATACGACGCTGATCGTGCCGCTGGAGACGCCCAGGGCCAGGCCGAAGCCGACGAACCAGTACTGGAATCCGATCTCCAGGCCGGCCACCGCCGCGTCGCCCAGGGCCAGGCTGATCATGAAGAAGTCCAGGGCCCGGAGCAGCGTGCGGAGCCCGCCGGTGACCATCACGGGGACAGCGAGGTCGAACGCCCGGCTGGCCCTCTCCCGGTCCACGAGGCCCAGGCGGGCCAGGAGCGGCGGAAAGGCGTACAGGAGGTCGCGGAGAGCGCGGACCGGGCGGGAGCGCTGGCTCGTCACGGGTGCGTCGGAGTCGGTGTCAGGCGCCCCGCAGGCGGCGGACACGCGGCCAGGCGTGGACGGCGAACAGCAGCGCCGCCGTCGCCTCCGCGCTCCGACCGGCCAGGGCCCACGCCTCGGCCTCCCAGGCTCCCCCGCCGGCCGCGGCCAGCACACCGGCGTTCAGGAGGAGCGCCCCGGCGACGGCCTGCCAGGCCCGCGGCCGCTCGCCCCCCACTCTGGGCAGGATCCAGAAGGCGACCCCGAGAGCCAGCTGCACCATGAAGCCCACCAGAAGGGTCTCGAGGTGCACGTTCCTGAACCCCCACAGTCCGCCGCCGATCTCGGCCAGGCGGGGCATCTCGCGCGACGCCAGGAGCAGGGCGCCGAGCCCGCTGCCGGTCACCAGGTGCAGCAGCGACAGGCGCACCATCCACACGCTGAGCGCCGGCACGTCAGCTCCTCCGCACCCGCGGCCAGACGTGGAACACGAAGACCAGTACCGCCACGAACTGGAGGAGGGCCGAGAGCGGGAGGAGGCCCACCGACAGGCCCAGCGCCGGGCCGGCCTCGCTGGCCACCCGGAGCAGGAGCCCGGCGTTCAGGGCTCCATAGCAGAGCCACAGGTCCGTACCCCCGGGGTCGGCGTGCCCGTCGGGCCGGGGGAAGAGCCAGATGGCCACCCCGAAGATCAGCTGCGTGAGCCAGCCCACGGTGATCAGGTGAATCCACGCGGGACGGAGGAGGGCCACCGAGCCCAGGGACCCGGAGCCGGAGAAGCCCGGGCCGGCGTCGGGGGTGCCCAGCCCCGCCAGGAGAATACCGGCCACCATGGCCAGGGCGAGGTAGACCAGAGCCGTGAGGACGAATACGCGCGAGATCTTCGGCATGGCCATATGATAATCCCCCGGTCGGCGAGCTACAGCCGTCCAGCCGGCGACGACGCGGCGGCCGGGAGCCGAGCCCAGAGGTGAGACACCGATTCCGGAGGTACCAGATGGCCGGTCGATCCAGGAGTTCGTCCCCGGACACCCGGGCCGTGCACACCGGCGAGGAGCCCAGGGTCGACGGCTCGGTGGTCCAGCCGATCTTCCAGTCGGCCATGTACGAGTACAGCGGCGCCGAGGAGTCGGAGCCGCGCTACATCCGGTACGGAAACACCCCGAACCAGGCCACCGTGGAGAAGAAGCTGGCCGATCTGGAGGGCGGGGAGGCGGCCATGGTCACCGCCAGCGGCATGGCGGCCATCACGACCACGCTGCTGGGCCTCCTCTCGCCGGAGGACCAGCTCCTGGCCCAGCCGTCGCTCTACGGCGGCACTCACGAGCTCTTCACGTCGGCTCTTCCCGAGATGGGCATCGACGTCACCTTCCTGGAGGGCGAGGACCCGCGGCACTGGGAGACGCAGCTGGACGGGACGGCGCGGGTCGTCTATGCGGAGTCCATCTCGAACCCCCTGATGGAGGTGGCGGACCTGGAGGCGGTGGCCGAGTTCGCCCACGACCACGACCTGGTGGCGGTCATCGACAACACCTTCGCCACGCCGTTCAACTTCCGTCCCCTGGAGGTCGGATTCGATCTCTCGATCCACAGCGCCACGAAGTACCTGAACGGCCACTCCGACGTGGTGGCCGGGGCCGTGGTGGGACCGGCCTACCTGGTGCGCCGTGCCCGGGGCCGGCTGAAGCAGTTCGGAGGCTCGCTGGACCCCCACGCCGGCTTCCTCCTGAACCGCGGCATGAAGACGCTGGGCCTGCGGATGAGGCGGCACAACGAGTCGGCGCTGACCCTGGCGCGGTTCCTGGAGGGACGGGACGAGGTGAGCGAGGTCAACTATCCCGGGCTGCCCACGCATCCCGCCCACGAGCGCGCCCGAAGCCTCTTCGACGGGTACGGCGGGATGATCAGCCTCGAGCTGGAGGGGGGACGGGCCGCGGCCGAGCGTCTCATGGACCGCCTCACGATTCCGGTAGTGGCGCCGAGCCTGGGGGGCGTGGAGTCGCTGGTCACCCGCCCGGCCGCCACCTCCCACGCCGGCATGGACCCGGAGGAGCGCCGCCGCCTGGGCATCACCGACGGCCTGGTGCGGGTCTCCGTGGGCGTCGAGGCCACCGAGGACCTGGTGGCCGACTTCGAGCAGGCGCTGGAGGGCTGACGGCGGAACGGGAATCCGACCGAAAACTCGCGCCGGTCCCGCGTGTAGGGACGGGCCGGCGAATCGCGGAGGGGTGGCCGAACTGGACTAAGGCAGCGGCCTTGAAAGCCGCCGGGGCGGAAGCCCTTTGTGGGTTCGAATCCCACCCCCTCCGCCTCGACGTTGCGGCGGTCGTTCTATCCGCTCGAGCAGCTCCGGGACTCTCCGCCCTGACCCACCGCGCCGTGCCGCACGTTCATCGCTCCCGTCCGCCCATTCGACGAAGCGCCGGGATCCCCCGGCCGATCCCGCCGTACAGTTGACGCGAACAGAGAGACGGAGAGCGCTCCCCCCGGTGGGACGGCTCTCCCGAGATACGGGGCGGTCGGAAGCATCACCCTCCTGTCGGCAACACACGGCTCTGAGGCCGTAGACAGAAGCTTCCCGGCCGTCCCGTCTTTCTTTGCGTCCACCCCGGACGCTTCCCGATGTTGAGGCTCGCCCGGCCGTCCTCCCGTCTCCGATTCCTCCATCGACGTGACCGAGCCCACCGACCCAGGCCCTCCGTCCGGGCACGAGGAGGAGATGCCGGAAGTCGAGGCCACCCTGGCCGTCACCTCGGAGACGCCGGCCGAGGTCGCGGAGCGGATCGCCGCGCTGGACGGCCTCGGCCCCTACCGGTTCCGGTGGCTGGATGTCCGGGAGCTCCGGGACGTCTACCTGGACACGGCCGCCCGGGAGCTCGGGGACCGGGCCCTGGCGCTGCGGCTGCGCCGTGAGGGCACCGGCTGGCGAATCACGCTCAAGGGGCCCGGCCGGCCGGCGGCCGGTGGCGCCGTGGAGCGCAGCGAGCTGGAGCTGAAGTGGTCCCCGGCCGCCCTCGGCCGGATCCTGGCAGCCCTCCGGGATCACGGCGTCGAGCTCCCCGACGCGGCGTCCGCCGTCTCCGGCGCGGACGCCGGCGATCCCGTGGATGCGGTCCGGGCGGCCGGCTTCCGCGTCCTCCAGGATCGGCGAACGCGACGTGCGAGGGCCCGGGTCGCGCGGGCCGACGGTCGGAACGGGACGCTGGCGTGGCTCGTCGTGGACGCCGTGCGCTACCGGACCGCTTCCGGGCGGGCCGTCCGGCACCGGGAGGTGGAGATCGAGGCGACGCCGGCGGCTCCGGAGGGGGTGCCGGGGGAGGTGGCCGGGCTGCTGCGCCGCCGCTTCGGCGACGCCCTGCGGACCTGGGAGCACCCCAAGCTGGCCACTGGCCAGGCGGTGGCCGGGACCGAGCCTCCGGCGGGCCCCGACGGGGACCTCCTGCCGGCGGCGTACGACCGCCTCGAGCGGGAGCTCTCGGGAGGCGGGGCAGGGAAGTGAAGCGGGGCCGGAGCCCCCGAACACACGAAGAGCCCGGCCGCCCCACGGGGGGACGGTCCGGGCTCTCGGTTCTCGTGACCCGCCCCGGGCCGATGGGCCCGGGAGCGGGAGCTCAGATCAGCGGGCTCAGCGACCCGGCGTGATCCGGATGCCGGCCGTGAACGGCCACACCCAGGAGTTGTTCGTCCCGAGCTCGTCCTCGTCGGAGAACGCGATGTCGCCCTGCGGGCTGAGCAGCAGGCTCACCGACGGCGCCACCTGGTAGGCCAGGGTACCGCCGACGTTGATCGCCGGATAGGTGAAGGTCTCGTCCGCCCCGTCGACGGCGAAGGTCATGATCCCGCCGCCGGCGTTGGCGCTCAGCTCGAACTTGCCGTCCGGCGAGCGATAGAGAACCGCGCCCAGGCCGGCGATGTAGTGGTTGACGTCGACGTCCGGACCCTCGACGCCGTTCACCTCGGCCCCGGAGTGGAAGCCGAAGTCGGCGTTGCCCCGCACCGTGAGGCGCTCGCCCACGGGGATCCCGATCCCGGCGCCGAACCCGTAGCCGGCGTCCGCGGCGTCAGCGATGTCGAAGGTCGGCACGTAGAGGCCGCCCCTCAGGTCGATCTCCACCGGGGCCCGAGTTCCGTCCATCATCTGCGCCGTGGCCGTTCCCGGGGCCAGCGCCAGGGCCAGCGCCACCGTGGCGGCCAGGCCGAGCAGTCGTGAAGTGAGGCGATTCATGATGTCATCTCCCTCGTTGTCGTGTGATCCTCTCGGGACAGCGCGGGCCGCGAGGCCCGGCCGTCAAACTTCCGTCAAGGAATATTGGGTACCCCGCCCTCCGTGTCAAGGTTTCACCGCATATTATCTCGACACGAATTCAACGACGGGAGCCCTGTCCGGCAGAGGACGGGGCCCGACGAGGCGGGCAGAGCCTACTCCGTCATGGAAACGTATAAACTAATAAATAGTGACACTATATCCCTGTACAGGGCGGCGGGGCGCCGTCAGCCGCGGCGGGCCTCCCGGCAGATCCCCCGCAGCATACCCCGGAAGACCAGGGAGTGGATGGGATAGAGGCCGTACCAGTACAGGAGCCCGGCCAGCCCGCGGGGGTCGAACACGGCCGTCTGCCGGATCACCGAGCCGTCCCCGTCGGCCGACGGCTCCACCTCGAACTGGAGCCAGGCCCGACCGGGCAGCCGCATCTCGGCCCGGAGGCGGAGCAGGCGATCCGGCTCGATCCGCTCCACCCGCCAGAAGTCCACCGTGTCGCCCGGCTCCACGTGCTCCGGGTCCCGGCGCCCGCGCCGGAGGCCCACGCCGCCGGCCAGGTCGTCCAGCAGGCCCCGGAGGCTCCACAGGACGTCGCCGAAGTACCAGCCCGTCTCCCCGCCGATTCGTCGGATGGGGGCGAAGGCCCGATCCGGGGCCACGGAGACCTCCCCGGTCCGGGAGTCCACGACGCGGGTGCCGAAGCGCTGGCCGCCCCACGTGGAGGGCTCGCCGCCGGCCGACAGGGCGTCGGACCACCGCGTGGCCGCGAACTCGCGGTCCTCGTGGTTGCGGGCCCGTCGGATGGCCTCCTCGATGCCCCGCGGCTCGACACCGAAGCGCTCCTCCGCGGAATGGTCGGTGACGACGGTCTCGTGCACGAGGCTCGTGGCCAGCTTGCGGCCGATCCGGGAATAGAGCGGCGTGACGAGGCCGAGCCACAGGGCCGAGAGCCAGGGCGTGAGCACCGGAACGGGAATCATGAGCCTGCGCAGGCCACGCTGCCGGGCGTATTCCCGCATGATCCCCTCGTAGGAGACGCGATCGGCGCCGCCGATCTGGTAGACGCGCGACTCGTCGGCCGGGCCGTCCAGGGCGCCCAGCAGGTAGGCCAGCACGTCCTCGATGGCGATGGGCTGGGCCTTCTTGCGCACCCAGCGCGGCAGGAGCATCACGGGGAGTCGCTCCACCAGCGTGCGGATCATCTCGTAGGAGAGGCTGCCGGAGCCGATGACGATGGAGGCGCGGAACTCGAGCGTGGGCACGCCGGACTCCCGGAGGATGCGTCCCACCTCCTGCCGGCTCCGGAGATGCCGGGAGAGGTCGCTGCCCTCCCCGAGTCCGCCCAGGTAGACGATCCTCCGGACGTCCGCCGCCCGCGCGGCCTCGGCGAAGTTCTCGGCGGCCCGCCGGTCCATCTCCTCGAACTCCTGGCCCTCGCCCATGGAGTGGACCAGGTAGTAGGCCGCGTCCACGTCCCGGAGGGCGGGGCCCAGCGACTCCGGCTCCAGCAGGTCGCCCGCCACCACCTCGGTCTCGTCGTCCACCCGCCCCCGGAGGCTCTCGGGACGCCGGCTGAGGCACCGGACGCGGACGTCGGAGCGGGCCTCGAGCTCCGGCAGCAGCCGCCCGCCGACATAGCCCGTGGCACCGGTGAGGAGCACCAGGCGCCGCCCGTCCCGTGCGCCGGTCACGAGTCACCTCCCAGAACGGAGGGAGACCTCTCGGCCACCCACCGGTCCACGCGCTCGAAGTACGGGCCGAGGTCGAACTTCTGGCGGGTGCGGTCCGAGGACATGGGCCGGGTCTTACCCAGGATCGGCGTCTCCTGGAAGGCCCGGTCGTGCAGCCCGAAGCACCAGAGCACGTTGGCGTAGGTGTTCGGGTTGCGCCCGTCCAGGGCGTACCGGCGGTGGAAGTCGAGCATCAGGCCCAGCGCCTCCTCGTGGCTCTCCGTCCATCTCATGATCTGCTTGCCCCACAGCATCCGGAGGTACCCCTGGATGGTCCCGGTGGCCACGAGCTCGCGCTGGGCCGCGTTCCACACCTCGTCGTGGGTCTCCGCCGCCTCCAGGGTCCCGGCGTCGTAGAGAGGGTCGCGCGGGTCGTCGGCGTGCTCCGACAGGGTGGTCCGCGCCCAGTCCGGGAGCACCGAGAGGCTGGCGTGCTCGTCGGACCGGCGACAGAAGTTGTACGCCAGCTCGCGGCGCACCACCAGCTGCTCCAGGAAGGCGTCCACGGACTCGTCCGGCACAGCCGTCTCGGCGAGGACCCGGAGGGCGGCCTCGCGTGCCGAGACGCAGCCGAAGTGCAGGTAGGGGCTGAGCCCGCTGGCGACGTCGGCCCCGGGGTCGCGGGAGTGTTCGGCGTAGTCGGCCAGGTCCTCCTCCACGAAGGCCTCGAGCCGCTCCAGTCCGGCCCGGCGCCCGCCACGGTACCGGAGGGACGGCTCCACGGAGCGGTCGACGCCGGCGGCCTTCACCCACCGGTCCAGCTGCTCGTCGTCGGCGCCGGCCAGCTCCCGGCCGATGCCGTCCACCGGGAGGTCCGGCCGCCCGGCGATGTCGGGCTCGCTCTCCTCCACGGGGTGGAGGTAGGACGGAAGCCGCCGGTGGATGCGGGGGCGGATGGTGTAGGCGGCGTACTGGCGCCCCTCGATCTCGTCCATGGGCACCACGCCGTTGCCGTCCACGGCCAGCACCGGCACGCCGGCGTCGGCCGTGTGGGCCACCGCCCGCCGCGTCATCTCCGGGAGGATGTAGGCCGGGAAGTCGTCGGTGACCGCCAGGGCCGAGGCCCGGATCATCTCCGCGGCGGCGTCCCGGCCGTCGTTCTCTTCCCGCGGGTAGAAGACGTAGGGAATGCCGCGCTCCCGGAGCCCGCGGGCCACGTCCCGCGCCGACTCCAGGATGAACCGGTGCAGGCGGGCGTTGGCCCCCGGGTAGTCGGCGTTCAGCCCCTGGTAGACCACCACCGGCAGGCCCAGGTCCCGGCCCCGGCGGACGGCCTCCTCCAGGGCCGGATTGGAGCGGTGACGCTGGTACATCTGCATCCAGTACAGCACGTAGTCCCCGTCGGGGTGTGGCTCGCCCTCGCGCAGCCACCGACGCCGGCGGGCAGCGGGCTCCCAGGGCCCCGTCCATCCCTCCGGCGGACGCGGCTCGTCGATCTCTCTCAGCGGGATGAAACTGTAGTCGGTCACCGTACCTCCCGGGAGGAATGTTCCGTACACGGGATCGCGGAGGGCACCCGACAACCCGTCGCGAGCACCCGGTGTTTAATTACAGACAGTCGGAGCGGGCGACCAGACTCGGAGTCGCCCCCGATGGGTTAACGCGTCCCCGACCGGGGACGCCCCACAACGGAGGAGAACGATGGACATTCTCCACCTCGGACGGACGATCGGGGCCGGCTTCGGCATCGCGGCCCTCCTGCTGGCCGCGCCGACGGACGGCCGGGCGCAGCAGAAGTTCAGCTTCGACAGCCGGGGAGGCCTCGCGGTCCCGGCCTGAACCTGTGGCAGTACACCGGCGGCGCAGAGGTCAACCTGCTCGACCCCGACCGGACCCGGTGGGGCGTGCTGGCCAGCCTGGGCGCGGGTGCCGCCACCAACTGGGTCTTCCCGGTGTCCGCCGGGCTGAAGATCCGCGTCTGATCGGAACCGGACGGAACCCGACGCCGGCATCGGCCGGCGTCCACCCTCCCGCCGGGGAGTGAACGCGGCGGGAGCCGGTCGAAGCGGGGGCACCGCCTGCGGGCGGCCCCCCGCTTCGTCGTTTCGGGGCAGGGGGCGGCGGGGCCGAATCCTGAGGGTGCGAGTCGTGTAGGCGGACCCGGTGCGGGCAGATGCACCGTCCATGCACGAATCGACCACGCAACACCGGAGGACAACCATGCAAAACCTCAAGCTCACGGCCATCGCCGTCCTGGCGGCCCTCTTCATTCCCGCCACGGCCTCGGCGCAGCTCGTGAAGATCACGCCGAAGGTGGGGGCGCACTTCGCGGACGCCAGCGTCCGGAACATCGATGACCAGGTCGGCACCACCATCAGCGAGCGGAGCGTCTCCAGCTTCGCCTTCGGCGCCAACGCCGAGATCGGTGCACCCGGCTTCCCCCTCGGTCTCCGTGCGGACGTCGTTCTCGGCACGGGCAACGAGGCCACGCTCGATGCCGAGCAGCTGGAGAGCACCCTGGTCGGCGTCTCGGGCTCGCTCGTGCTGCGGCCCCTCTCCATGCTTCCGTTCGTGGATCCCTACCTGCTGGGCGGCGGGGGCTTCACGAGCACCAGCTACGACGCGACCCAGTTCGAGGGAGACCTCCCCACGGACCGTGAGTTCGCGCTCCACACGGGCCTGGGCACGGACATCTCGCTGGGAGGCACCCGGCTCCAGGTCGAGGCCACGGACTACATCACCGGGTTCGACACCGACTTCGACGTTCAGCACGACATCTTCGTGACGGCCGGCCTGGGCTTCTCCTTCCCCTGATTCGGGCTCGCGCCTGAGCGACCCCCCGAATCGAACCGCCCCGGCGCGCCGGGGACGCCTCGATGCGTCCCCCGGCGGACCGGGGTTTCGTAGTGCCGGTGCAGGGAGGAGCCCGGCGTCTCAGCCCGGGAGCGCCTGCCGCAGCACGAAGAGCAGGTTGGCGGGGCGCTCGGCCAGACGGCGCATGTACCACGGGAACCAGTGGCTGCCGTAGCTGATGAGAGTCCGGACCGCCTCCCCCTCCCGGGCCAGGGTCCGCTGCGCCTCCGTCTCGATGCCGTACAGCATCTGGAACTCGCAGGCGCCGGGCTCGATGTCGCGCTCCCGTGCCTCGGCCCGGAGCCGCCGGTGGAGGCGTCGGTCGTGGGTGGCGAAGGCCGTGCGCAGGCCGATGCCCTCCACGTCCAGTGCGCGGCGGCCCAGGCGGAGGAAGTTCTCGTCCACGTCCTCGCGGTCGGGATAGGCGACCCGTGAGGGCTCGTCGTATGCCCCCTTCACCAGCCGCACGCCGCCCTCCGAGCTGAGCCCGGCCTCCAGCTCGATCAGCTCCTCCAGGTCCTCCTCGGTCCGGTACAGGTAGGCCTGCAGGCAGACGCCGACGGCCAGGCCCTCGCGCCGCAGGTCGCGGTAGAGATCGAGCGTCGGGTCCACGTGGGGCGCCCGCTCCATGTCGATCCACAGGGTCCGTCCCGTGCGGGCCGACGCCTCGGCCAGGGCCCTCATGCTCTCCCGGGCCACCCCGGTGTCGAGAGCCAGGCCCAGGTGGGTGGGCTTCACCGAGATCTCCGGCTCCCCGGGGTGCCCCCGGCTCTCCGCCAGAGCGTGCAGGTACTGCTCCCGGACCTCCCGCGCCTCGCCCGCGCTCTCGACGTTCTCCCCCAGGAAGGTGAGGACGGAGTCGATCCCGTCCTCGGCGAGCCGTTCGGCGGCGTCCAGGGCGTCCTCCAGCTCCTCGCCGGGAAGGAAGCGGCGCACGGCGCTCCGGACGACGGGGGAGCTGCGCGCCCACTTCCGGAGGCGGTCGCTGCGGGCGGCGCGAAGGAGGAGGCGGCTTACGAGTACATGCATGTATACAACAAAGCTGCCCGCCCGCCGGGACATGCGAAAGGGCCGCCTGGCGGCGGCCCCTGCCCGCATCCGTCAGATCTGTCGGGTCCGGCCCTGTTGGATCAGAAGTGGAGGCGCAGTCCCACCGACACGGGGAACGA
>Ga0207797_1001402_pt1 | contig 17406 bp, 16 predicted proteins | sample PRCRCaboRojoPR_6_FD_187275 | JGI IMG/M metagenome (GOLD analysis project Ga0207797, IMG submission 187275) | Marine sediment microbial community from Cabo Rojo, Puerto Rico - PR CR 10% Liquid 1 (SPAdes) | ecosystem: Environmental > Aquatic > Marine > Coastal > Sediment | place: Cabo Rojo, Puerto...
TACTGGAATATTGGATGAATGGGGTGTTGGGAAAAAGCGTTTTTTCTTGCTGGATCTTTCGAAAAAACTCAGCGCTTTTTTGTATCGACGGGAAAATAGAACCTAATCCAACATTCCAACATTCCATCATTCCAGGCCTCGGCACAAGAACGGGTATCAGAGCCGGACCCTCTGGACCCGGATATTTACTAGTGGATCGTTCTTTCTCTGCGGGCCAGCGGCTCCCTCGTGAATTCCTTATTGTTAATACTAACCGGTTCACTGGCGGAGTTGAATACTTTTCCTCATGTATTCTGACATACTCAATGATGTAGATCGCCCGGTACCCACCGTCGCACAAAGTGGATATACAGGATATGACCCATTTACAACGTTCGAAGTATTGAGGATCATGTATAAAATGGCTCTTTGGAGCCTGTCAACCAGAGCGAAAAGGGGTTTTCCGACTCCAAAGTATAGAGAGTCAACTGCTTGCAAATCAGAAAGGAGATCGCCATGGCAGCCATAGAACAAACGCCACAGAATTTCTATCATCTGATTGCCCACAATGTCCAGAAAGGCGATGCGTATGCCATCAAGTTTAAAAACGATCCGGTTGTTTACGTTGGCGTGCCCGTTCTGGATCGCACGGGCGGAGACAATGAATTTACGTTTCAAATCATGGAACCCAAGGAGAAAAAGGGGGTCGTCGTTCGCCCGATCGATTCGATTGAACTCATGAAAGAACAATAGCCTCCAAGATGTAGCAGGGGCATTCTCCACATATCGTGGGCGACCTGCTTTTTCCAACACCCCATTACTCCAATATTCCATTATTCCAGGTGCAAATGTAGCAAGAAAAAGCCATCTGTCTCTAACCTGGACCAAAGGACCAGGATTTCTCTGCTAAGTATTTCTCTCGTTTTGTTTACGGTCATTTAGGGTATCATTTATGCAGAAACATTCTGAAAGTCATCAAAACACCCATAGACAGGGCGGTCATGGAAATCAGGGCCATGATCATGGCTCCCATGACCATACGGAACATCACAAAATGATGATCAAGGATTTCCGGAAACGTTTCTGGATCTCCCTGATTGTCACGATTCCCATTCTGGTTCTGTCTCCGACTGTTCAAGGCATTTTGGGCTACACGCTTGCCTTTTATCTGGCCGATTATGTGCTTTTCGGCTTGTCCGCTTTCGTCTACTTTTATGGTGGTTTGCCTTTTCTCACCGGGCTTGCCGACGAACTGAAGAAACGCCAACCGGGTATGATGACCCTGATCGCCGTTGCCATCACGGTTGCCTTCGGTTACAGCTCCGCAACCACGTTCGGCCTCCCGGGAAAAACCTTTTTCTGGGAATTGGCCACGCTGATCGACGTGATGCTTCTCGGGCATTGGATTGAAATGAAGTCGGTCATAAAGGCCTCCGGATCACTGCAAACGCTTGTGGAAATGATGCCCAGGGAAGCCCACTTGCTGAAAGAGAGTACGACCCAGGATGTCCAAGTGGACGAATTGAACCCGGGTGACCTGGTTCTGGTCCGTCCCGGAGAGAAGATCCCCGTCGACGGATCGATCACCGAAGGAAAGAGCAGCGTCAATGAATCCATGGTTACCGGGGAATCCACGCCGGTGACGAAGTCCAAGGATGACAAGGTCATCGGGGGGACCATCAATGGGAACGGGTCTTTAAAGGTACAGGTTGAACAGGTCGGGGAAGAGGCCTATCTGAGTAAAGTCATTGAAATGGTGCGAGAAGCACAGGAAAAGAAATCAAAGACCCAACACCTGGCCGACCGTATTTCATTCTGGCTTACTATCGTTGCCCTGTCCGTCGGCTTCATTACACTGGCTAGCTGGTTGGCGGTGGGTCAAGACTTTGTTTTTGCTCTGGAACGTATGGCCAGCGTGATGGTCATTACCTGCCCCCATGCACTTGGGCTGGCCGTACCGCTGGTAGTAGCCATTTCTACCTCGATTTCGGCGCAAAAGGGGTTACTCATCCGCAATCGTACATCCTTTGAAAATGCGCGAAATATTACTTTGCTGGCCTTCGACAAGACCGGCACCCTGACCAAGGGGAATTTCGGTGTCACTCGCTATGGTTCCCTCCGTGAGGATCTAGATGACAATCAAATCCTAAAATGGGCGGGAAGTCTGGAGTCCCGGTCGGAACATCCGCTGGCAATGGGCATCATGCAGAAAGTAGCCGATGCGAACATAGAAGCCGCTGAACCGAAAAACTTTAACACCATGACGGGAAAAGGAATCGAAGGCGAAGTGGAAGGCAAACAGATCAAGGTCGTCGGTCCCGGCTATTTGGAAGAAGCCGGCCTGAACATCCCCCAAGACGTGTACAAGAACGATCAGGAAACGATCATCTTTGTCATCGTAGACGATCAACTTGCCGGCTTTATCGCTATGGCGGACGAAATCAGAAAAGAATCCTACGAAGCGGTACGAACACTAAAAGACATCGGCTTGAAAGTCTACATGATGACCGGCGACAATGAACGCGTTGCCAAAAGTGTCAGCGAGGAGCTGGGTTTGGACGGCTATTATGCCAACATATCACCGGATCAGAAGCTGGAAAAAGTAAAGTCGTTTCAAAGGGAAGGCGAGATCGTGGCAATGACGGGTGACGGTATCAACGATGCCCCAGCATTGGCCACTGCGGATGTGGGCATCGCCATCGGCTCCGGCACGGATGTGGCCGCAGAGACGGCGGACATCATACTTGTAAACAGCAACCCCAGAGACGTTTCGTCTCTGCTGGTTTTCGGCAGAAAGACGTACCGGAAAATGATCCAAAACTTTGTTTGGGCAACCGGGTACAATGTGGTCGCTATTCCGCTTGCAGCAGGCGTCTTATACCATGCCGGAGTCATCATCAATCCGGCATTTGGAGCCATCTTAATGAGTATCAGTACCGTTATCGTGGCCATCAACGCCCAACTGTTGAAGAAACAAATGGCATAATCGTAATAGATGTGCCCCATAAATCGTCACATGTGTGTCATCAGCTCTTTCAAAATGATGCCTTGACATCTGAGTACATGATGCTATGATGCTTACATGAGGACTACGCTGACACTACATGATGATTTGGCGCGAGAACTTCGGGAAAGGGCTCATCAAGAAGGCAAGCCTTTCAAAGACATTGTGAATCAAGCGATCAGGACCGGCTTGAACCAGATGAATAGACCCCGTGACGTCAAGCCTTATAAGGGGAAATCTTACAGCCTGGGCTATCCGCCGCGAGCGGACCTTGACCGTGCATTGCAACTTGCAGGTGAGTTAGAATCGGAAGAAATCGCCCGAAAGTTGCTGTTGAGGAAATGAAAGTCGTCGACATTAATTTACTGATTTATGCAATCAACAGAGACACCCCGCATCATTCCAAGGCAAAAAGATGGCTTGAGGATTCCCTTTCCAGCGAAGATCCCTTCGGTTTCGCATGGATCGTTATGCTCGGTTTCTTACGAATTATCACGAATGAAAAAATCATGCCCAAGCCCCTGGCCCCGGAAACCGCTTTAGAAGTGGTTGACGAGTGGCTCAAACAGCCCCCGTCAATAACGATTGTTCCGTCGGGCCAACACTGGTCGATCCTAAGAGAACTGCTCACTCCTCTCGGCACCGCCGCCAATTTAACGAATGATGCCCACCTGGCCGCCCTGGCCATTGAGCATGGTGCCCGACTCTATTCAACCGACAACGACTTTAGCCGGTTCAAGTCTTTGCGCTGGTCTAACCCGTTGGAGTAAGGGCGTAGGAAGAGTCGGGACCTTAATGAGAAGGCCGCTGCGGGACTTAGACGAGATGGTTTATGGAAGTGATAACGGTAACGACGCCAATGAGCGTGATGATCGCTGCGCTGGCAATCGACACCCGCCTGGCAAATTTCTGTGCATCGAGAAATCGAGCGGCCAGCTTTCCTGCACTTACCACGGTAATACCAATGGCAATGAGGGCGGCCGCCAGCCCTAGGCTGAAGAGCAAAATGTAGGCGAGACCTTCATCAATGCGGCCGGAAGCAACCGAGGCCAGCAAAATGACAATCGCAGCCGGACAAGGTACCAGGCCGCCGGAAATACCCAGCAGGAAGAGCTTCCAGTTTCCCAGCCGCCTTTTCCCCTTGTTGGTTTCCGTCGTCATGTGTCCGGTCTGGTGGGAATGACTCTGGTGATTATGCCCGTGCCTTGTGGGATTGCCTGAACGGAACTCTTCATTTGGGTTTCCGGCATGGGGATGGACGTGGCTGTGTACCGTTCCGTCACTGTGGACATGTTCGTGCCCTGTTTCGTGAACCGGCTCATCCCAGGCCCCATGATGATCGTGGTCTCCCTCCAAGAACGCAAATTCGTGAGAGGGGCGATGATGAGAATGATTGGAATGGGAATGACCGTGGTGGGAATGACTGTGACCAAACAAATGGCCGTGGCTGTGCGAATCTCCCGGACCGTGGGAGTGACCGTGGAATAGATCCCCGCCCCGTAACCTGGACACCAGCATGCATCCGCCCACGATCAGGATGAGCAGTCCGGCCACCAGTCCCAATGAACCATGGAGGGCCTCTTCGGTCAGATCGATGCTGTCGGACGCCACTTTGGCGACGACGGCCAAGGCAATGGCACTGAAGCTGTGAGTCACCGTCACCACGAGCCCGAGAACAACCGCATCGATCTTCCTCCCTTTGGTCCCGACGAGATAGGCGGCCACCACCGTTTTCCCGTGCCCCGGTTCCAGGGCATGCAGCGCCCCCAATCCGAAGGCCGACAAAAAGAATATAACGGATAACTCCATGAAATTACATCATCCCTGCGCTGAAAAGGCTTCTCTGATTCCCGGTTCTTTGCACCGATCGTCTTTGTCAAAGTCCTCCATTGACGGTCTTTGTTTAGGTGCTAAAATCGTACCAATTCCGCCACCTTACAAACAGAAAATCGAAATCTGTAAATCTGAAGAATCTAGACTGAAGGCAAGCCAAGGAAATTCAGAGAAGGGAGAGCGGTCAGAATGGATATAGATCACTCGGACAGGCCGCAATGTCAAACACTGTGTAAGTGCAAGGCATTCAACCTCGGCTATCCACCTCGAGCGGATATTGACTGCTGCTTGGACTTTGCAGACCAAGTGAAGTCAGAAGAAATGGCGTGCAAGTTATGCTTGCGGAAATGAAATCCATCCCGTTATTTCTTCCTACTTTTTCCCCAAAACAAGATACCAAAAAGGCCTAAGACCATTAGGACCCCGAGAATGCTCTTCGTATGCTGTGAAAACACTATTCCCCTTGCCTCGCCTGAATCGATAACTTCCTCCCAAAGCAGCTGCTTGTCTATCGGCACGTCGACTTCCAGCCGGTGCCCTATCTCATCATCCACAACAACCTCCCAGGCACCCGCAGTATCCGGAAAAAAGCAAAACCGACCATTTTTGTCCGTACGCCCTGATTGAAAGTTCACTTCCGCATCCGGGGACAAAATCGTTACCCGGGCATAGCTCATCGGTTCTCCGGAGTCGTACCGAGCGGTTACCACCAGTCCACCACGATCTACCGACCCGGTCACTCCGTGGGCATGCGCCGTTAGTGGACACAAGAAAATCAAACCGATCAATACAAGTACGGCGGGGCTACGCTTCACGGGACCTCTTCATTCGTTTGTTGAAATAGAAGAAAATCAGGATACCGATACCTATCGTAAGCAAGCCACACAGTGACGCAGCCGGTCGGCTCCTGATCGAGAAATAGACGATCCAAAGGTTGCCGAGGACAAAAAGCAGTGGCGTCACAGGATATCCGGGGGTGCTGTACTGTCGTGAGTCTCGCGTTCGGAATCGGGTCATTCGCAACTTAACCATGCCACAAACGGTGAGAACAGCGCATAGGGCAAGGGTAAAACCGATATAGATCAATAATTCGTCAAAAGAGGCGGTAATCGCCATGCATATGGCAATGAAGGCCTGAAGAAAAATGGCTCGCGCCGGCGTCTTGTGAAACTTGTTGACCTTTCCGAACAACTCGAAAAAGACCCGGTCTTTGGCCATTGCATAATAGACCCGGGGGCCTGCCATGATCATTGCACTCAGAACGGATAAAAGGCCCAAGGCGATGGCGCCGCTGAAGTATTTACTCACGCCTTTTCCAAACAGGGAAATTGCAGACTGTGTACCCACTTCCAGCACACCACTCATTTTTTCGGGTGACAGGGCATATATGAAGACAGCGTTTAAACCCATATAGAGGGCCATTACAATCAGGGTACCCCCCAACAGGGCGAGCGGAAGATTTCTTGACGGTTCTTTGATCTCCCCTCCAAGGTAAGCAGCCGCATTCCAACCACTGTACGCAAACGACACAAAAATTAAGGAAACCGCAAATTTCCCGTTAAATATGGATCCCGCACTCAGGTCTCCCGAAAAGTGCTCGACGGAACCCTCCCCCATCCAAAGGCCTCCTACAATGAACACCAAAATGAGGCCGATCTTAAACACCGTCAGTCCGTTTTGAACTTTCGTACCAAAGGCAAGACTGTGGTAATGAACAAAAGAAAAGATAAGGATGGCAATTACGGCCAGTATGGTAACCGGTGATATAGTGAAAATGGTGATGTCAAATAAAGACGCAGTGTAATCTGAGTTCCCCCTTACCGGAAACATGCGAAAGAAATAGGTGCCAAAGGCGATGGCCGCCGCGGCAATGGGCGCAGAGAATCCGACAATCAACGAAATCCATCCGGACAGGAAGGCCACGGCCTTCCCGAAGCTCTCCCGTAAAAAAACGTATTCTCCGCCCGCCTCCGGAAAGAGAGCGCCCAACTCCCCGTAGCAAAGCGCCCCAGTCAGTGCGAATATTCCCCCGACAAACCAGCATAGTAGCATCACTTTGGGGTCACCGAGTTCCTCTATGATAAACCCCGAGGTGGTAAATATCCCAGTCCCCACCATGTTGGCAATCACAAGAACGGTAGCCGAAAACAGGCTGATTTCCCTGGTCAGTCGATTGTTGTTCAGTCGATTCTTCAAATTGACAACGTAGTCCTTATTCGACCTTTTCGCTTTCCACTCAGCGGGCACATTCTCCGATGACCACCAGACCCAGCCAATTCTCGTCCATCTTTTTCACGTCTTCTTCAATATTCTTGAGTGTGCTTTTCAGGACTTTCTCCTTGTCTTTATACCCTGCATAATAGACGATAGCCACCGGCAGCTCAGGCGGATAATACTTCCGAAAAACGTTTACGACTTTGTCCATTGATTTTAATGACATATAGAAAACCATGGTGGATTCATATTTCGCCAAATCTTTCAGAATCGTATCACCCTTTTCCCATGATTCACCAAACAGGGACCTCGGCGACGATAAGATGACAAAACGAACGTCCTCCGGTGTCATGCTGCGTTTCAAAGCAGCACTAGCCGCATTGAAAGCCCCCATCCCCGGAATTACTTCATAGAGACTCTCGTCAAAGCCTTTTAACAAACGTTGCAGACTTGGGCCGTACACACAAGGATCTCCGCCGTCCATCAAGGCTACTGTTTTTCCTTCCCCGAGTTTTTCCATAATGAAGGCTTGAACTTTTTTGACCTGTTCCTCGGCCTGTAACTTCCATGCTTCCGGGTCAGCGTCTTTTAACTTCTTGGCCTCCTTCCCCAGAATGCCCTCCCATGGATTGAAAGCCACTTTGGCAGGATCTATATACTCACCGAACCGGTCGAATCTCTTGGGCAGCCGAGGAGAACAAAGCAGTACATCTGCATTTTTCACAATATTCAGTGCCCTGGGTGCCGTTAAATCGGCACCGGCCGGCCCCATACCCACCACGTAAAGCTTACCCGTCGGCGCTGCGGTAACATTCAGGCCTACAGAGCACAATAGAAACACAGAAACAGAAATTGCCCAAAATGCGTGTTTGCGTACCGTCATTTCTTTCATCCCCTTCATCTTCTTGAATACATAGTCAACCGGGTCACTGACGATTTCCCGTGGAGTAATATTTTGGTCCTTATTCGAAACTGATATTCCTGAAAACCCTATCCAGAAGTCAAGGCCTATTACCGACGTAATACTTCCAATCCGCCCTCTGAATTCTTTATCACTTCTACCCTACTCTTCACATTATGCCCCGTTCCGTCTTTTACCTCCATGCGCCAAGTCCCGGTCGCATCAGGGCAAAAACAGAACCTTCCGTTGCGGTCCGTTCTGCCGTTTTGGAACTCTATCTTCGCATCCTTGGGGCTGTAAACCAACACTTCGGCATAACGCATGGGTTCCTTATCTGAATAATAGAATTCCACAGTAACTACCGTCGCATCCCCTATGACTCGGTACGCCGTTCCATGAGCCTCAACGTCGGTAACACAAAAAGTGTGGAAAACGACAACCAGTCCCAACAGTATCAGAAATTGTATTCTCTTTGTCATCATTTCACCTCAAAAACGTAAAACGCACGGTAAACATGATAATCCTTTTTTGGATCGTCTTTTACCCAGACTTTGTGTTTTGCCATAAATAAATGTAAACCCGGTTTTTCAATTTTTACACGGACAATTCCCTCCTTACTCGTTGTAAACTCGTCTCCCTCTATCGTAAAGACTGCAGTGTCTGGTAATGCTGTCTGGTCAAAAAGCACCTGGATGGGTAGTTCTCCACCCTCTGGAGTTTTCAGCGGATTCGCCAGAGGGATCAATTCGAACTTCATCCCAATGGGTTGTTTTGACCAACCACTCTCACAGAATAGAACCTTTGCATACTGCGTAGAAAAAAATGAATTGATCACATTCAACCCGACTTCTTCCGCCTCTTGCCGAGTCAAAAACTTCTTGCCCTTTGTTGTGTTGACACGGTATCCCCAGTCACAGGAAACGCCTGCGAGCGAGACCCTATTGGAAGTCCGAAATCGAACCTGCTCGGGCATGTCTACCCTCTCTATCTTTTCGGCCGGAATCCGCTCGCCATTCATAGAAAAGGCAACAAGCTCCTTTACGCACTCGGGATTATAGACATCCAACCTACCAGGCGCCTTACCCCGAGCAACCACATATCCGTCTTCGCTTTCCACAACCCAAAGATGATGTCCGTAGACTTGTGGAACAAGAAAAACGCCAAGTGATAAGATGAGTGTACAAACCCTTATCCATCCCATGTCCGATATTATCCTTTCTTGTGAGCTCCTTATCAAAACATAAACTTCACCGAACCCATAACGATCCTTCCCGGAGCGACTGTATTCGGCTCGACCTCGTCTTTGGCAAAGACATACTCCCGGTCGAAGATATTCTCAATATCGAGAGACAACTTCACCCGATCCCGGAAAACTCGTGATATGGAAAGGGCCCAGGTCGAATAATCAGAAAGCTCGACGGTGTTTTCGATATCCTGGTACCTTTCTCCCTCGTACCGGTAAAGCAGCGTGACATTGAAAAGCTTGGGATTGGCGTATGTGACACCGGCTCTGACTTTGTGTTCCGGATAGTCACTCACCAGGTTCCCTTCATTTTCGGGATTCACAGGATCCTCTTCAATCTCCGTCTGGTTATACGTATAATTGACAAACATGGACAACCAGACTTTCGGTCTCCACTCGAGTTCCGTCTCCATACCGTGGATGCTCACCTCCTCGAGATTGTCTCTTTCGTTCCAGTTCCTTGCTGCATCAATCGTTCTTGTCGCAATCAATTCATCTGCAACCGACCAATAGTACGTCACTCTGCCCCAAATGCTCTCTAAAAATACCCGTTCTGCGCCGATGTCATAAGAAAGTATTTCTTCCGGCTCCAAATCTGGGTTAGCAATTGTTACGCCACCGCCTCTCGTGTGGGTCTTGTAGAGTTCAAACAGTGTAGGTGCTCGAAACCCTGTTCCCACAGAAGCCCTTATGGCCGTTTGTCTATCCGGCCGATACACAATGCCCCCTTTAGGCGAAAACTCTTTCCATTCCTTGCTAGGATAGACATTGTCGAAATTGCCATAGCCTCTAGAAGTACCGGTATCTCGTTCCTTCCCGTTCTCCGACTCTATATAGTCATATCGTCCCCCCACGTTTACAATCAAACGATCATCAAAAAACTTCTTTTCATAGTTCAGAAACGGCGAAATGAATTCTTGGTCGCCTTCCGCCTCATATTCTCTAACCTCAGTGTAATAGGTATAGTCAGTTTCAAAGTGTACGTCTTTATAGGCCACCCCCAAGGTGAGCCAGTCGTCCTCCAAAAGACTCATACTGGATTGCAACTCACCTCCCCAGGTGAGCACCGGGAAGTTTTCTTTACGATTAACCGTCTGATAGGCCAGAGGACCGCGTTTCTGATCGATGAATGCATCCTTCTCATCGTCGTTTATATACGCCAGAGCTTTCCACTCTATACCATCCCCTTTGTTTGAGTAATCCAGCCAATAGCGGTAGTCCTCTTTCTCTCCGTAAAAAAATGGCCTGCCTTTGTTCATTTTGTGTCTGTAATGTAGGAAACTAAAATCTATGTTCGATCTGTCGTTAATGTCATAGGCAAGTTTGGAGTAGACCCGTGTGGACCGGCGATCTCTTCTAATTACGTTTTCAGTGACTGGGTCTTCCATGTAAAATCCATCGGATTCTTCGTATCTGCCGTTCAGAAGTGCTCCGAATGATCCGAACTTCTTGCTGTAAAAGGCTTCTTCGGAATGTGTGTCACTTTCCCCGTATCCAAATGAAACGAAAGCTTCTCTTTCTTCCTTTGGTCTTTTCGTAATGATATTGATGACCCCTCCCAGTCCCTCTGAACCGTAAAGAGCTGACGTAGGCCCCCGCACGACTTCGATTCGTTTTATCGCATCTTTGGGAATCTGGCTCCAGGCAATCCAACCAATGCTATTGTTGGCGTTGTCATTTTGCGGAACACCGTCAATCAGTATCAGTGTTCTTTGAGTAATCCCACCTGTTACCCCTCGCATGTGCACAGTTCCTTTTATGCCGCGCCGTTGCATGCCGTAATGCCAGGCGTTATCTAAGCCAACCTCAGTTCGAAGAATATCTTCCACGCGTTCAAAAGGAGACGCTTCTATTTGAGACTCGTCAATAATGCTCACACTGGAAGGAACGTCCATTATCGGCCTCTCCGTCCTGGTTGCCGTCACTGAAACCTGGTCCAATTTGTAGACTTTTTGTTGATCCCCACTCGTCTCATTTTCCGCCGCATGACCCAAAACCGGACATAACCAAGTCATGGCCAGGCATAAAAGCGCAAACAGCACTACAAAAGGCCTTTGTTTGGATACTGCACTCCTGGAAAAAAACTCGCCCATCCTAAACATACCCATTTCTCCAACCTCCTGTTCTTGATTTTTAACGTATCTCGGCAAAGGTATCAATCACTCGGCACGCGGACAAGCAGAGGTAGGCTGACGAACATTGCCACGCAAGTTTCGTCGCTTTTATTTGCGCTTCCCATGATCCACGCCCCACACCGCCACCAAAAAAAAAGCCACGAAGCCATGTCACCTTTCTCGGATGACAGCCTTCGTGGCTGGAGTTATAAAAGTTACTGAGAAGTATCTGTGGCAGTTTCTACTGCCAGATTACGAGCGTATCATAAATTCTAACATACTTCCCTCGCGCATGTCAATGCACAAATTCCCTTATTGTTGCCAATCTTTACTGGTTGATGGTAGCGGGAAGGACGGTTTCCTCGTGGAAGAGGTCTTTCCGATCCAGGTTTAACCACTGGCCAATCGCTAGTTTTCGAATGTGGGCGAAATATTCGGGGGTAAGCCCTCCATACGTTTCGAGGGCAGCTTTAATGTCAGCCTTTATCTTGTCTGAGAACTCCTTTTTCACCGTTAAAGTAATCTTCTTTCCTCTATAGGCAAAACTTGCTGTCGGTTTGGGTGATGTACCCATGACTTCTATGGTCCCCCTTCCGAGACTCGCCCCTGTAGCCACCTGTAGTCCGTCATTCATGCAGCTTAGCGGAGTTTTGTTGCCCGCCAAGGAAACAACTTCTACCGCGTCCAAGGGCGCATTCAGAATTTCCCGTGCCCGGATACCCATCTTGGCACCAACCAAGGAATAGGCACCTAGGTGCCGATGAAGTTCATTGGTCAGGACGCATGCTTTCCATTCTTCAAGACCGTGGCGGCTAATTATTTTGCTTACGTAGGGTTGCAGATCTTCCTGAAAGAAATCGGGGTCAACTGGAAAGGCCTTCCAGGTTACCGTCGGGCGGGCCACCAGGTGAGTGTGTGAAAAACCGTTAAAGGCTTGAACATATGCTTTTCGGACCGCCTTTCCGTCGAAGTCTTGGACTATTAGGACCTCCTCGTCCAGGGTTGAACGAGCCACCCTAAACAAAGACGGTTGGCTCAGGTAAATTGCAGGAAGTTCATCCCAGATCAAAAAGTGGCCTTCGGACAAAAGATCCTCAACTGTATTCCTGCTGTGAAGGCTCCTCACAAGGTTGGCCGCAACAGTGTCACGCTCCCCTATTTCCTCGAGCAGCGGTATATCAAAAGGCAAAAGCTTTTTCTCCGGAGGATGGAAAGACAATATCTGAATCGACGAGTCATAAATCAAACGGGCCGCCTCGCGATCCCGTTCCGTGTTCCATCCCGGATTGGGGGCGTCCGGATGCCCACCGTAATAAATAAGACGTGAAATCTTCTCGGCTATTTCAGGCCGGGTGCTGAGAGCCTCAGCTAGGTTTGTAAGAGGCCCCACGCAAAAATACAAAATGGGCCCATCATCCTTTTCAACGGCTTTTAAGATCGCCTGGCGTGCCGAAGCACACACGGGAGTCATGTTCGATGTATTCTTGCCTTCCGGCAAATGAAGCTCCTCAGACCATGTCCGCCATGGCGGTGCCGACTTTCCCAATTTTTTCCCCTTACCGATTGGGAAGTCGCCTTTACCAAAATAGCTCATAAGCCTCCCCAAATTTTGGCACCCTTTTTCCGGAGATGTGGCGCCGTCTGAAGTCACGATCAGACGAATATCCACCGACTGCGTGTTCAAGAGTATGGTCAAAGCCCGGATGTCGTCCAGTGCCATATCCGTATCCACTATCGTGGGGACGCTGTGTGTGTGCGCCCTCATCGACGACGGGAAGAGAAAAGCCAACATCCCGACTGCGACCACCAAAGATACGCTGCGCTTCAATGTCTTCATATTACCACCATTCTGCTACTGGGCCTGGTGGCGCTTGATCGCCGACTCATAAGGCTTGCCTTCCAGGAATCGTCCTACAAAGAGCAGACCCATGTAGAGCTCCTTTTCCCCCGATAGCTTTTCCCCCATATCGGCTACGGTTCCTCGCACTATCCTCTCCCGATCCGGATACCCGGCCCAAAATACGACCGCACAGGGCATGTCTCCAGGCAATACTTCTTCCAGGGCGTCAAAGAGCTTTTCAGGTTTCCGCAAAGCCATGTAAAGAACCATCGTGGTCGGATACTCGGCAAGATCCTCAAGGATTTGTCGATCCTTCAGGTCCCGATCCGTCAAGAAGAAGGGAGCAGTCTGCATCACAAAGCGGGTATCATGCGAAGGAATTGTACTTTTGCCCAAAGCCGCCATAGCTGCTGCGTCACAGCCCATACCCGGAATCACAATGACGTCCTGAGCGTCGAAATGTTCCACATACCAATGACTGGGGCCAAAAAGGCAAGGGTTACCCGAGTCCAGTAGCCCCACATCTTTTCCTTCAGCAAGGAGCTTCTCAATCTTTGCCACACGTTGATCTCTTATTCGAAATCGCTCCACCCTAAACTTGGCCTTCTCCTCGTCGTTAAGTTCTTCAGGCTTTTTGCCCTGGTAATCCCATAAACCTTGCCACGGATCAAACAAGACCGCCTCGGAGTCGACATATTTCTCAAAAAGCTTCACATGTTTTTCAGAGGCTACGATTACATCCATCCGTTTCATGACTTCCAGGGCTTGCAACGTGGCCGTCTGCGGACCGGCAGGACCGGTGCCAATGACATAAAAATGCCCCCGACCCCATGACACAGCTTGTGGAACATAAAGGCAAGCCATGACGGCCGCCAGGCATAGAACAGTAAAAATAATCCTCTTGATTCGACCTAGATACTTCACGAAAACCTCACTTGATGCCAAAAGTTAACGTCATACAATGGAACAGTTCATCGCACTTTTCCTGGTCCGGATAGGGTTCCTTGTGGGGTACCTTTATCAGCCACTGACCCTCTTTCAAAAGCTTGACCTTCGCCATACCTTGTCGATTCACCATCGTGGAAAACGCAAATGTTTCCCCTTCGTCAGAAAAGCCTGCATAGGTGGCGTGGATATAATCACGAAACAGCGGCTCTCCTTTTTCAACGATTTTTAGAGATAAGGTATCCCCCGCTTTCAGTTCAGCGGGGTTTGCCTGTGGAATGATCTCGACAAAATCGTTGTCTACTGGGGCAAGGTCGGTTCCTTTTTCACCTGCATGAATGATTGCCTTCGCTCCCATCTCATGGCTCATACAGAAAAGCGCATTGTCCAGTCCCTCTTTGTTTTGTCGCTTAAATCCGTCGGGCGTTCGGGTAAATACACCCGGTTTTGTTCGGGCGTAAACCAAATAGCTTCCATTTTGGTCAACGAGCAACTCGTACGTACCAGGAGACAATTCCTTCAAATCGGCTCTCTGTCCTTTTGGATCCACCGCATAAGCACGGGCGAGACGTTCCTGTTCAAGGATCTCGTCTTTTGGAAACTTGTGCCCCCAAGCGATTTCAATTTTGACAGATTCGCCGACCTTCGGCGTGTAGTCGCTTGCATTAATCCACAGCATGTGCCCCCACACGCTCGAAACACTGAACGTTGCGAGCATAAATAATACAAACATAAAGCTTCTTCTCATTTTCATTTCTCCTTTCAAAGACTACTTACCGCAAACGCAAGTTCAAGATTTCATCATCTCGCCATATTTTTGACCATCCCCCGTTGGGGTTGTCCTTCAAGGCATCGACCGATGATCATCATCCCGAACCAGTTCTCTTTCTCCGCTTTTATTTTCTCCAGGATCGTGTCCAGCTTGCCTTTGACCACTTTTTCCTTGTCCGGGTATCCTGCATAGTAGACGACTGCTACCGGTAGATCTCCGGAATAATACTTCTTCAGTTTGGCCACCAGACTGTCCGCTTGCTTAAGCGCCATATACAAACCCATAGTTACGGGGTATTTGGAAAGGTCTTGTAAGATGGCCTCATCTTCAGCATTCTCAAATAGAAACACAGGAGCGGTAAGCATGAGAAATCGGGTGTCATAGGCCGGGATAGAAGATTTCTTCAGCGCCGCCATAGCCGCCTGAAAACAGCCGAAACCTGGAATGATTTCAAATTCGTCTTCTCTCAAACCTTCTATCACCCGATGAGCCGGGGCAAACACACATGGATCACCGCTGTCGAGAACGGCGACGGTTTTTCCCTCAGACAGTTCTTTCCTAATCTCGGCGGCCTTTTGGTCCCAAAAATCGATCCGTTCTTCAACCATGGCCTTCTTCTCTTCAGCACTGAGTTTGTCCCGCTCCCGCCAGTTATATGTAAATTTCTTCCATGAGGGGTGGTCACGCCACTCCTTTCCTTCCAAATAAGGGGCAAACCGTTTTGCCATCTCCTCTTTGCAATACACGATATCTGCTTTTTGCAGGCACTCAAGGGCCTTGCCACTTGCATGCTCAGGTCCGGCCGGTCCCATTCCGATGACGTAACATTTCCCCGAAGATTCGTGCCCTTCATGGGCAAGACCGTATGGACACAGAAAAAAGAAAAGAGACAAAACCAATACGACCCTGATCTTCCAAAGCGTGATACTGTTGTACTGATGCATCAATTCGAATCTCCTTTACAATCGTTTATCCTGCAAGGCTTTGCGGCTTATAGACCCTGAGGTCCACAAAATTTAGACGATGAGCAAGGTCACGAAACACGGGAGACCAATAAACGGTCGGGCAATAGATTATATTGGCGTCTGTGCCCCGTGACCTTGCTTTTGTTTGTAGGTAAAGAACGTGCCTCGCTAAAATCTTATTTCTCCCAATATTCCAGTAGTAACACCCGGCATCGGGTATCCGGCACGCAATTCATAATCTTGATCCGTGACATTGTTTACATAGCCCTTGACTCTAAAATCAAAATTGGGAAGGTGAAAGGTGTGTTGGGCACCCACATTCACCACGATCACTTCATCCAACTCGGTTCCCACTTTACTTTCCCGTTCGTCGAAATACTTCGAATTCAGTGTGACGACACCGCCTTCCCACAGCTTGTAATTAAGCCCCAGGTTCACGGTATTCCTCGGTTGGTTTTCAAAGAAATAGTGGGTTTGATCGGTATCGAATGGATGGCTGTCTCGCGACCAGTTCTTCCATATGTAGGAAAGATAACCGCTCAAATCGTGGGTAATGCTGCGGGTTAACTCCAGTTCCACGCCATATAGCGCAACATCGATATTATATACCTGGGCACTTGGTGCACCGCTGATATAATTGTGTTGCTGGTAGTCGGTGATATCCGTGTAATAGGTAGCCGCTCTAAATTTGAGGTCAAAGGGAAGTTCTTTCAATAACCCCAACTCATAAGTCCAAGAGGTCTCAGTTTCAAATTCTGAATTCGCCGCTTTGTATGCTTCCGAGGACGCAGCCTGCGCCCATCGCCAGAGATCTCAAATTCAAGGCGTTCGCATTTCGCGACTCACGGCAGCGTACACTTCAAAGCCAGGATCCACCTCATAGTTGAGTCGCGCTTTGGGGCACCATTCGTTTTCCACCCTGCGAGTCTCATAAGCCTTTTGTTCTGCAGGAGTAAGGCTTCGAAAGACGCCCCATCCGGGAAACCCTGCTTTGTAGGCATCACTTTGAAACTCATACCAACGAAAGCCCCAAGTCAGGGTCAACGGCTGGTTGATGGACCAGACGTCCTGGAAAAATGCCGAGAAGATTTCGTAATAATCCTTGTTATCCGGAGGCCCTTGAGTTCGGTATTCCCCTCCCACCGAAAAAGCATGACCGTCGAACAATTCGAAGTCGAGGTAGTTTAGGTTATACCCTCGATTGTCCTCTTCAGCATCGAGGTTTGAGTTTTGGTTTCCCGTTGAATCGTAATAAAATCTATCTCGCTTGGATTCGTGCTTGTAGGCTTGGGCACGAAGTTCCCCGGGCCCCAATGGCTGTTCGAGAAGAACATTGTATTCATCAGTTTGCTTGTCCCAGTAAGAAGCACCGCCTGCATATGCCCGGCCTTCGTATCCATGGTGGAACCGGTCGACTTCGTCCGCTTCAACAACCGGATAGTCCGGATCATAGTTGCTCGCCGGATCATCCGGATCGTTAATCACGGCATATCCGGTTTCGTTGTCTATGTGATCCCAGCCGAAACTGAGCGTACCGTTTGTCGGCAAATAAAGCGAAATCCGAGCATTAAAGGTGTCCGTATCATAGTAATTGTT
>Ga0207797_1001403_pt1 | contig 17396 bp, 9 predicted proteins | sample PRCRCaboRojoPR_6_FD_187275 | JGI IMG/M metagenome (GOLD analysis project Ga0207797, IMG submission 187275) | Marine sediment microbial community from Cabo Rojo, Puerto Rico - PR CR 10% Liquid 1 (SPAdes) | ecosystem: Environmental > Aquatic > Marine > Coastal > Sediment | place: Cabo Rojo, Puerto...
GGTTCCAATCACGCCAAATGTGTCTCCTAATCCGGTGATCGGGAATCCACCCGTCCATAACATAGTCATCCCCCTCGCCATGGTGAGCATGGCCAGGGTTGCAATAAACGGCGGCACCTTAAACCGGGTAATGGCAATGCCGTTCACCCACCCTAACAGAGCACCGGCCAGGATCCCGGCCAGGACGGCACCGAGGACGGTATACCCCATAAACAGATTCAAAAAGGGGATTTCGGTTCCGTGTTTTAAAAGTTCGGCCGTTACGGCGCCGCTGAATGCCAGAATTGATCCCACCGACAGGTCGATGCCCGCCGTAAGTATCACCAGCGTCATCCCGACCGAAATACACACGTTGACCGAAATCTGCCGTAAGATATTCCAGATATTACTGGACGTTAGAAACCTGTCCGAAAGGGCAGCCATGATCACAATCAGCAACATGAGTGCGATCAGTGACTGAAATCGTCCGAGTAACGCCCGATAATCGAGATCCCGCATGTTATCTAATACTGTTGTTTTGTCTGTCGTCAAATTGACCTCGGAATTGCGGCTTTCATTAATAGCTCTTCGTTCGCTTCCTGCTGAGAAAATTCTCCGGTTTTCCGTCCTTCTGACAAAACAAGGATGCGATCCGCGATGGCTAGGATTTCCGGGAGTTCGGAGGAGACCATAATAATCCCGAGCCCGGCGTTGGCCAGTTCGCTTATCAATTTGTAAATTTCATTTTTTCCGTTGACGTCAATTCCTCGTGTGGGTTCATCCAGCATGAGGATCTTTGGATTCGTGGCCAGCCATTTTGCGATGACTACCTTTTGTTGATTTCCACCACTGAGATACTCTGCCTGCTGATGGATATTCGGAGTTTTGATATTCAATTGCCGGACATGTTCCTCCACCATCTCTCTTTCGGCCTGGGCGTTGAGGATTCCCTGTCGCTCGATGACACCGATATTGGCCAGGCTCACATTTTCAGCAACGGAACGATTTAAGACTAATCCCTCCAGCTGCCGATCTTCCGGGACAAGAGCAATGCCAGCCTGAATGGCTTCCGACGGAGATCCTATGGACACCGTCTCCCCTTCCACCTGAATTTCACCTGAGGCTCTTCCGGTATGGACTCCAAATATGGTCTCCAACAGTTCAGTCCGGCCGGCACCCATCAATCCGAAAATCCCAAGGACCTCACCCTTGCTGAGGGAAAAATCGACATCATTGACCTGATAAATATCCGACCTGACCGGATGTTCCAGCCGCAATCCTGTCACCCGCAATACTTCGCCTGCCCGGTCAGCTTCTTCTTTCACAAAAAAGCTCTCCACGTCCCGCCCAACCATGCTCTGGACAATCTCTTCGTGGTTTAAATTCTCAATGCTATCACTATGAATGAACTTGCCGTCCCGGAGTATGATCACTCGATCTGCAATCTCAAAGAGTTCATCCAGTTTATGCGAGATATAGATGATAGTCACCCCATCCTCCTGGAGGGATTCAATTAAATCGAATAAGAGGCGCACTTCCTGTTTGCTGATGGCCGACGTGGGCTCGTCCATAATAATAATTTTTGCATTCAGAGAGAGGGCCTTGGCAATCTCGACTACCTGCTGTTGTCCAACCCGTAATTTCGACACCAGCGTTTCTGGAGGGACATCTAAATCCAGTTGTTCGAGAATTGCTGTGGACTCTTTGTACATCCGCGAGTAATCAATAAATCCGAAGAGGTTTCGATACTCCCGTCCCAGGTAGATATTTTCAGCCACGCTCAAATTCGGCACCAGGTTGAGCTCCTGGTGGATAATAGCGATTCCCTGTTTTTCAGCCTCCCTGGGATTCTGAAACCTGACCTCCTCTCCTTCCAGGTATATCCTTCCCTCGTAGTCCGGATAAACGCCCGACAAGATTTTCATCAGCGTCGACTTCCCGGCTCCGTTTTCTCCAACTATGGCGTTCACCTTTCCGCGGAGGATGTCAATGTTCACGCTATCCAGGGCCTGCACACCCGGGAAAGATTTACTTACACCCCGGGTGGAAAGTATGGCGGATTGTATGTCTTCTACGTACATAACAGTCAGAAGGATACCTTTATTGGAATAACCTGCAGCGGATCTATATCCGGCGAATTCTCACTGATTTCAGCTGCCCCGACAAATGAAATGGTTTTCCCGACACGGGCATTCTTCTGAATTCCAGGCACGATAGAATCCCGTACAATGCTGTTCAGCGCCGATGCTATTTCATTAAATCGCATTGTGCTGTTAAAGTCGCTGACGCTCAGATGTCCTGATGCGTCACGTACGGCATTCCCATATATATCCCGGGTCGCGATTAACACTTCAGCAGAATCGCCGGGGGGCTGCACACTTACAAGCACTCCTTTCTCCAGGTTGGCAGTTACAGTCCCCTCACCGCGGATCAAATACGAATGGACTGATGAAACCCCAAGGGTATTCCCGTACTTATTAACGGCAGTCTCCATATCGTGTTCAAACAGACGGAGCAACTCCGTGACGGGCGCGGCTGTCTCCAGGCTGGAAAGGAGTGTGGTATTCCAGAACTCCCGGGCCACTTTCTGAGCATCGTACTGTTGGCTTGCAATTTCCTCCTGCTTTTCTTCCAGCGGTTCAAAATAAACGGAATGATATACGAGAAGCGCCCCGACTATGAGATAGAGAATATGCTTCACGGCAATTCCTTTAACTAATTTATATGAAAGGAAATGGGGAATATTCATGGTAAATGCACTTAAATTGACCGATTTGCAGAGAGTCCGGTAACAAAAACACCTGATAGTGTATATTTAGCAGGAAACGTATTTGACGCAATAATGGTTTAACACCTTCTGTTTGTAAAAAAATATCAGTCAAGTCACCTATGATTAAAAATTTTACATTGATGACTCTTTTTTCCCGTATGCAATGTAATTGTCAACATTCTCCTGGGTAACAAGTTCAACCCCAATCGGTAGTTTCTTCGGGAAATCCCGCTTGCCGTTCAGATATTCATCGGCCATTTTGGCGGCTCTTTTCGCCATCACCCGTGGAAACTGCATACCTGTGGCCTCGATTTTGCCGTCCCGGATTGCCTGTACAACGTCTTCAGCGCCGTCAAATCCGAATACCATCACCTCCTCGGCTTTTCCGGCAGATTCAAGCGCCTGGTACGCACCCATTGCCATGGCGTCATTCCCGCAGAATACCGCACCAATATCCGGATGCGCCTGGAGGATTGACTCCATCACCTCCATAGCTTTCGTCCGGTCGAATTCTGCTGTCTGCTGGGCTACCATCTCCAGTTCAGGGTAATTATCCACCACACTGTGAAATCCCCGGGAACGGTTCCAGGTATTATTATCTCCAACCAGACCCAGTAATTCGACGTATTTTCCCTTGCGATTAAGCTTGTCAACAAAGTAGCGTCCCAGTTCCACGCATCCGGAATAGTTATCGGAAAGCACCTGACTGACCGGGGCATCGGAGTTCACCTCCCGATCCATACAGAAGGTCGGGATCCCTTCCTCTTTCGCCATGACGACATTGGATACCGAACCGTCGGCATCAGTCGGGTTAAAGAGAATGGCATCGTATCCCACCGCTATAATATTTTCGAAATGGGATTTTTCCTTGGCGTTATCGTTCTGGGAGTCAAAAATTGTTGCTTGGTACCCAAGATCTTCCGCCGCCTCTTTAGCCGTCTCCGCCAACACGACAAACCACGGGTTATTCATAGTAGAGACTACCACGGCAATTCTGCCTTCGGCGGAGGCCTCCGCTTTCCCTTCCTTCTTCGAATTATCCCCGCATGATATGAATGTCGCCCCCAAACTGAGTACTATCAAAAATATTGCCAGGTGTCGTATTTTACTTTTCACGATATTACCTCAATCTTTTTAAACCCAAGTTTCCGTCGGATATATGTCACAAGATCCGGTCAATGTACTCAGGCAATTATAAATTCAATGCCGTGCTTTGAAAAATCTTCCTGTATTTCGTCTGTGATTTCGTCATCGGTTATGAGGTAGTCAATAAGTGAGAGTGCACCGAGACTTGCAAGCGACTGAATTCCCAGTTTTGTTGAATCCGCCAGCAGATATACGGTAGAAGCGACCTCAATCATCGCTCGTTTTACCGGCAAGTCGCTCATGCTGGGATAGGTCAGCCCGGCCTGTAGAGTTACGCCTGCCGTGGCCAGAAAAAGGGTATCCACGTGAATATTATCAAAAAAATCGGCGGCTTTTTGTCCGGTGAGCGACAAGGTCGGCGCTTTAAATTCACCGCTGGTTATGAGTATTGTGAGCCCTGACTGCCCCCCCAGGAGAAAAGGGATATTGACCGCATTCGTTACAATAGTTAAATCGGAGAAGCCATTAATATTTTTTGCCATTTCGGTCACAGTGGTTCCTGAATCCAGAATAATCGAATCCCCATCCTTAACATACTCCACCGCCTTCCGCCCAATTCGATTCTTCTTTTCCATATTCTCAGTATGCTGGAACGTAAATGAACTTACCTGAGCAGGAAGGTCTCGTAAAAATGCCCCTCCATGCTCTCTGGAAATACGTCCCTGCTCTTCGAGATAGGTCAAATCCTGCCTAATCGTTACCTCCGACACATCAAAAATATCACTCAGTTCCGATACGCGTGCCGAACCATCCTCTGTTATCAGATCCAAAATCCGCTCTCTTCGTTGCGATGCTAACATTTCGGTTCCTTTCTTTTTATAGTTGCCTAAAACATATAAATATAAGGAACCGAATGAACATTCACACCTTCCCTTTGTTTACGCAATTTTAGTATAACGAAATTAATCAAAAATAACAATAACTATATAACAGCGAATCTAATTATTTATATATAAAATAATTTTAATAAATATTTATTTATTATAATTATTAGTTTATATGTATGAGTATAACTTTAATTATTACTGATATAAGTAATACTTTTGAATAATTTTAAAATTATTCATTTTGGTTGATAAAATCGCGGGTTTTACATTTTATGTTTAATTCAAAACCCTTCCGGCCAATTATTATTGCATATTATATTCTGTAAATCAGCTTACCTGAATTGTATTTAGATTAGACTGCCAACCCCTCAAAATTTCTAGTGATTGTTTTTCATGAGTCAAACCAATTCCGGTTCCGGATACTCCTGCGTGTCTCTGCTAGGTTTTTTGTGCTAATTAATCAATAACATCTTGATGGTTTTACTGAATGAATCCACACGAATCCGGGCAAAATATACCCCACTAGGCAGATCGGTTGCATCAAACCGTTGGTTATATGATCCGGCTGGTTTTTTCTCATCAACTAGTAAGGTAACTTCCTTTCCGAGTATATTATAAATCCTCAGGTCCACATCTCCAGGGGCCGATAAGGAGTATTTAAACACCGTGTTACTATTAAAGGGATTGGGGTAATTCTGGTAAAATTCATACCGGCCGGGCAGGCTATTTGGAGTGTCCTCCTCGTATCGGGTAATGGTCCCGGAATTCAGACCTCCGGGAGTTCCGAATTTCTTAGATGATGTCCAGCTCTCGGGACGGCCATTGTCAAATTCCGGATTCATAAGTTCGAGGGTGGCGCCATATCCGATATCCTTCGTTGGCCACGGTTGTGTATCACTATAACTGACAGAATCAATCAAAGTATCATTACTGTAGAGCCTGACGGCATCTCCCCCATTGCTCAGTTTAAAATCCATCTCACCAATGAAATTGGTTACCTCAGGAAAGTGTGATTTAAAATCCGTGGTATCATTACAGATTATGAGGTAGTCATCTGACTGCAATTGCATGCCCGGTGGAAACCGAAATATATTATTAACATCACTGTCGGTTAGCACCCATCCGGTAAGATAAATATCCTGTCCCGAATTATTGTAAATCTCCACCCAGTCTTCAGTATCAACGTCCGGGGAGGAGTTATAATTGATTTCATTGATAACAACATCGGAGCTTGCCCCGGGGATCACGGTTAACTCACGAAGGGGACTCCATTCTTCCCCGTCCCTGGATCGCGCTTTAACCACTGTGGGTTTTTCAATTGTTACAATCTCACTCTCTCCATTAACCTGGATGCTTGAAGGAGAGGCATCGCCGGTCAAATCCCATTGCCGTGGGTCGGTCCCGTCCACGGTATAATATATTGTCCCCGAATCAAATTCCCGTTCTAATAGCAATCCGACAGTCGTGGCGCTACGCAGCAAAATATTGGAATTGATCGGCTGCCCGCCGGACTTAATAAGTGGTGGTTGAATTGAGGGATACATTCGCTCAGCTCTAAGCGCATTAACCAGTTTCAGGTCCCTGCCGACAAGATCATCGTTGACATCCTGCCATTCTTTATGCCAGTGATCAAAGTCATAAAGGAAGCCACGCTCATCCCCCCACCGGGCTATCTCACATAAAATCGCCTTTTCGATAAACCGGTTGAGTGAATCCCATACTGCCGTTGCCTGTTCCTCTGACAGGACGCCCTGATTGAACGCGTGCTTATATGCCCTATCCGCAAATTTCATCCTGAAATCGATATTTCCCCTCACCTGAAAATACGTCTGAAATTCATCCCGTCCCGCTTTATCCAGATCCTCTATCGAAACCGGCGGGCCTGTACGCCGGCTTCCGCCTTCAAAGCTATCCTCTATATCCCAGGCGGTGAAATAGGCAGGACCCGGTGGGATATTGCGATTCCCATAATAATATTGCGGGCCGTCCCCCGGATTGGCGTAGCTATGTAACAAGCACATATCAACATATTCATCAATTGCGAGGTATCCGGCAAGATCGGATAACTGTTTGTTTCCCCAGTAAGTCGAGTTCAGATGATCGTACCTGTCGTCGCTTCCGGACCGATCTCCGTCCTTCCCCTTCCCGTAGTAATAATCTTCACCATCCCCCCCAAAATAGATGGCCATGGCATCATCATCCATCCGCTCACACGGATTATAGAGGCCCCAATACTTTCCGTTAATGTACAGGTGGACAAACGTCCCCATGCTTCCCCACCCGGACATCAGCAATTGTAAATCGCGCCCAAACTGATCCCGGGTATAGACCGTATTTGCCCGATCCCAATCGGCGCCCCAACTTTTATTGTGTCCTGCCCGGAGAATTACTTTATCCCACTCGCCAGGGGACTTCTCCCGGTTATAGGGTGCGGCGGTGAAGATATCATGTTCAAGGTTGCCGCCCAATTCGCCCATGAACTTTAAAGTAAAGGATTGTTTGTGATCGTAATAGCCGTTGTCCCATCTTCCTCCACCGCCCTGTACCGATATACCGGCATCCTTTTGCCAGTCATCGTATTGTCCGAATTTTGTATTCTCAGGATAAATCAGTTCTACAGAGCACTGTATTTCTTCCTTCCATCCCGGTTCGTTCGGATCGCCTGACTTCCCCCCGGAGCCTTCCCGCAAATTCTGCCCCCGCAATATGCCGACTATTCCGAACAGCGAGTCATAATTCGCCACGATGGACATGGTCGGAATATCTAATAACGCTTCCTTAATTTCCTCTTCCGTCTGAGAAACGTCATTCATGTCAAATTCTTCAGTCCAGTATACGTGATCCTGGCTGTGCTGAGTTTCGGGTACGCCGCTATTATCCTGCTGAATTACGTTTTCAAGAAAAACGAAGGTGTGGGTTCTAATCTCCGAATACGTGGTGTCATTGACTAATGTAATCGCCCGTACAGATGTGGTCTGAGAAACCGGAACTGGCTGGGTATACTGGATTCCGTTTTTCGGTGAAGGCTGAGTGCCGTCAGTAGTATAGAGAATGGCACTGTTGGCCTCCTCAGAAGTTAATTCCAGATCAAATGTGGTGTCATAAAAGCCCCTGGTATGTGAATATTCCGGTTGGGCGATTTGCGCAAAAAGGCCACAAGGAAGGAACAGGAACCACATGTACAAGATGTACTTTACTCGCCAACAACGCATATTATTCTCCAACTGATATTTTTCATAGAACGCCTACTAGCGAATGGATATTAATTATCTCCATTGATTTTCCTATGTGCCAACAAAAAGGAAAAAATCTCAGTAGTGTTTTGTTGTAATTAAGCCTGCAATCCTCAAGCACTGTCATATAATTCCTGTCCTGGAAATGTAGTTACGCTAAAGTTTACTTTTGTTTTTTTTCATTTTTTTTCTTTTTATTCTAACATGTTATCTCTTAACATGCAATTGAAAACTCAAACCTGCATCCATCTATCCTGTTTAATGTAATACGGGACACATTTATGAGCTCTAAACCCGTCCCGATCAGCACCAAAATCTGCATTACCCATTAAACAGAGGGTATTTCAGGAGTGTACGTCCCCGTTTGTGAAGCCCGGAACCAAATCACTTTAATTCCAACAATCGGTTCACTCAACGATCGATAACTGGCTAATTTAGTGTGGGTTTCACATGCAATAGCGGGGCAGGAATTAACCGGCCGCTTGCCCCGTTATCAGCATGTTGAGTGCTATGGTCAAATGGAAACTCGATTCACGCTCTTCTATTACCTGATGCTGCCTGGTATATTATTACTTTAAGAGGATAAGTTTCTTTGTCTGGATGATATCTCCAGCCCTGAGCTGGTAAAAATACACACCGCTTGTCAGGGCACTCCCGTCAAATGCCACCTCATGTCGCCCCTGTGCCTGCACCTCTTTTACCAATGTCGAGACTTCCTGTCCGTTTGTATCAAATATCTTCAATGAAACTGTGACCTTTTGGGGCAACTGATATTCGATTGTGGTCCGTGGATTAAACGGGTTGGGATAGTTCTGCCCAAGCCGGTATTTTTTCAGATAACCATCTGCGGTAAAATCATTTACCGAGGTCACTTCACCAGGATCAACGGTGACACTTTCGAACACGGTTTCACAAAGCACTCCATCCAAATGGGAGGTCACGCCAAGACCAATATACGCTTCCTCAGCCAATTCAATCTCAGCTTCCGCCGGGTCGGATGGATCACCGGTACTCCAGGTAACGCCATCTTCTGAAAACGAGGCCGTAAATGTATTCCCCTCGCGTACAAGTTTCACCCAAACTGGAGCGGGGATTCCGTGGTCAAGATTTGTGTGGTCGCATTCTGAACCTGTGCTCGGACGTCTCTGAAAGTAGGTTCCCAGCCCGGGGGTAGCTATAGCCATGACAAAAGCAGAGTTGGCATCAAGAGATTCCCGGATCATTATACACGCCTTGGCATCATCAGCTGTCTGTTCTATTGAAGAAATGTAGGCAGTAATTTCACAATCCCCCTTTGCGGGCTGATATACATAGTGGAAGGCATCTTCCGTAAACCAAATATCTGAACCGGAGCCCTGAACGGTGAATTTATCATCAGCAAAAGTCGCGCTGCCCTGTGCCAGGGGATTACCTATATCCCGGCTTTCCCAGGGTTCAGGCAAATCTTGTGCATGTACAAAAATTGCAGAATAGCACAACAGAACAGATAGAGCCAAATTTCCAATTCGTTTCAAATGTACCATAGTTTGAACCTCATTTATCTATCGTAAAGGTGATTTAGCCACAGATGTTCGGCAAAATGATCTACTCAACCTATGGATTGGCGGGGGGAATCATTTGATCCTTGAATTTTTCAAACAGGAGAACCCTCCCTTCATTCCAAAGGGAGGGTTCTCCTTATAAAGCCTGAGCTATTTGCATGCTTGTTGACTTTTATTTTGCGAACACCATCTTCCTGGTTTCGACATAATCACCTGCCCGTAATCGATAAAAGTAGATACCTGTACTGATATCCTCTGCCGGAGTCCACTTCACTTCATAATTCCCGGCGGATTTATTTCCATCAACAAGTCTGGCTAATTCCTGACCGGACATATTAAACACACTCAACTGTACCTGGGCAGATTTATTTACCCGGTATCGAATCTTGGTATCCGGATTAAACGGGTTGGGATAGTTCTGCTCAAGAAGAAATGCTCCTGGAGCAGTGACTTCATCGTCTACAGATGTCGCGGGTTCATTTCCGGCGGCATAATTGGCCTGTACCTCTTCTGCAGTGAGCGCTTTGTCATAAATGGCTGCCAGGTAGATCTCCCCTTCAAACTGTCGCCGATCTGCTCCGGTATTGTTGCGCTCGGTCCCAATAATGAGGGCATAAGTATCATCCCAATTTGAAATATCATTACCCCGGTCACTTCTCGTTGCTGCTAGTTCCCCATTGTAATATGCCTTTTCTTCACCCCAATCATAGGTATATACAATATGATATGTCCCCGAGGGTGTTGCTGCTTCTCTATCCTCCTGAGTAAGAAAGACTCCCGGGGTAAAATCGCCCAGATCTCGCCCATTATCACCGTTCGCGACAGTTCGAAAACGAATCTCTATGCGACTGAAATCTACCATTACTGTGAAATTCCTGTCTCCACTACTTGTGGAATAGGAAAACACTCGAGCCTCTTCATTTTTCATAGTATCGCCTGGCGCGATCCAATATTCGACGGTTATAGCATTGGATGCCTGGATGGCGGACGTAAGACCGGCGGGCGCTGTATTTACATAATCCCCCTGCCCGGCTTCATCTGCTTTGGGATCGGCGAATAACCCGTGATTCCGGTCGGCAGGGAAATTTTCGAATTTCGCGCCGTTTCTATCCTCTAAAAGCGTAATTGCCCCCTCGCTGCGTGGATATCTTACCAGATCAATAATCGGTTCTACACCACTTTGATCCTTGATGGTATTACCATCTCTGATACCATCTTCAAATTCCTCGAATGTGTAGAGGACAATCTCTCCCTCAGTGCGCTGCGCAGAAGAGTCTGCAGGCAGAAAGAATATTAACACTATGATTAAAACTATGCCATTTAAGAAGTAGTTACCCTTCTTCATGGTACACTCCCTGTCCCGGCAAACGCAGGACGGCTTGTTCGTTTATGGGTTAGCTGATTAAATAAAAAAAAGCGGACTGATTATTCGAAGGTATTATTCATGGCAACTCCACAAATAAAGGGTTTTCGCTGCCATCTTGAACTCACTTCGAAATGCCTTCGCTTAGTTACAAAATAGTTATTTTTTTTATGGTATTCAATAATAATACGCAATTATAGATAATTATACCAAAGTATAATCCCTTATTTTCTGGTCATATTGTCCTCTCACATATTCTCTCTCCCCAATCTGGTTATGGGCCGGCTGTACTCAGCTGGCACCTTATGTAAATACCTTGGCATCCACAGGCATACTATATATGATTATCCGGGATTGGTTCTTATCCTAGATTTCTTTGATTATCCGAGGGTTCCAGATGACGGAATTAAAATGACATAAACATGGAAAACCTGTTCACGTTATCAAACGTCTCAAACTGAGAAAACGAGTAGTTAATCTCGATATCCTTTCCTGCCAGGGAAGGCGAAAGGCCAAATCCGGCTGAAACGCCTCCGAAATCGAGATTTGATTGATAGCCACCGCGCAGCATCACCAAATTCATAAATTTATATTCGAGTCCTACATTCACCCGTTCGGTATAGTTGTTTGGATGAGAAAAATCGGATGCTAATACCAGTGTATTTCCTGGGGAATGATCGGGATTGATGAAATCCATCAAATCGACCGCTGCGCCAAGTGCAAACACCAGCGGTAATTGTGCGGTGATTTCTTCATACTTGACCGCCGTGCCAAAATTACGGATACTCATACCGAACCGAAAACTTTCGAATCCAGGATAATACTTTAATCCAAAATCGAAGACCAGTTTTTGCGCCGAATTTGTTTTGGTTCCAGTTTCGACCACCGATTCGCCCAAATTTTGCCCGGCAAGCCGTACCGATCCACCCATGAGAAACTGTGTATTGACATAGCGTGCGAATGTGACCCCGAACGCATATGCCCCGACATTTTCCATCAGTCCATTATCAACGTATCCCTGTTGATCGGTTGCTGCAGCCGATTTTTCGATCAAACTGGTCGCATAAATGTCCCCATAATCCACACCAAGATAGCTCAGCCCTACGGTTCCCACTGATCCCAGATCCCAGGCAAAAGCGCCTGCATAATACTGGATATCCGCAAGCCATTGGGTGGTCATAAACAGCGCTTCAAATTTGTTGTCCATCTGAGCGAAGCCTGCCGGATTATAAAAAGCAGCTTCGGCGCCGGTTCCAATCGCTGAGTAGGCCTCCCCCAATGCGCTCCCCGTCGGTGAGACACTTACTTGCAGGAAATTCATGGTACTCTGCCCGACTTTTTTCAGTCCGATCTGCGCATGCACCTGGCTCGTCATATATAATCCGACGGCAAGAAAAATGAATAATCTCACATATCGTTTCATTGGATTCTTTCTCCTTGGTGAGTTAACGAGCCACGGCGAGTTTTTGAAAGGAAACCTCGCCATTCGGCTTTTCAAAAATCACAATATAGATTCCGCTTGAAATCACTTGCTGGTTTGCAGTCAACATATCCCAGTTAAGTGATCCCGCCAGCACCGAACTGTTATGTTCAATTGTTTGTACAAGGTCGCCGTTCTCCGTTACTATCTTAATTGTGACGCGGGGCGGCAAATTAAAAAAGATAATCCCGCGTTGATCAGTCCAGCCATAGGTCTGAATCAAAGGGTCGTTAATGTTGTATGGATTTGGGACTATCCTGATTTTATCAAGATCAGATTGCGACGACCGGGGCGGATTAATCCATTGCGTAGTAGGATTATACACCCGGCCACTGTAGACCAATTTTCCCCGATTTTGTGGCAGGGCATTCATATCATCGCCAGCCACCCGAACCGCTGCCTGGACGTAGTAGTAGTATGAACCTCCAAACAAGACGTTCTCATCCTTAAAAACATGTTCTGCTGCCTTATCATCGGGGGAGGTCGTATGAACCACTTCAAAGAATACCGTATCAAGATTTGAACGTTTTCGTAGCACCCGATATCCGGCAAAATTCGGCAGGGCTTCTGCTTCAGGATCTGACCATGTTACCTGGGCAAAACCACCAAACCCATCAATTTCAACGGACGGCGGAGGTGGTGACTTTGGTACCATATAGTCATGACTCCAATTCCATTTTGCCGCAGAGACCGCTTTATGCATTGAATCAATACCGGTGCTTATCCAGCGATCCTTTTTCTTGTCCATTTCCGTTGCATCAGCAGGAAAGGCAAAATTGCTCGGGAGATAGCCGGTCCGTGCATCAGGGATTCCCGGCGGATCTTCCAGCGTTCCGTCGTACCATTTGTTGCCAACCTCCTTCATTTTTTTTAGCCCAATACCGGACTCGCCGCTGGCGTAAACAATATGGAGAGATTGGCCCGGTTCAAAAGTGTACGGGCCAAAGACTACAAATCGAGCAGGGAATGCGGCCTCATGCGCATATCCTGCGCCAATAGCAGTCCAATCAGCTTTTCCGAGTTCATCATTATTAACTCGGTGGGAAGTTCCCGGGTGTATGCCATCCATTTGCTGATCTGCAAAGTACGTTCCCTCGAGCAAGGGACGCCAATCTGATCCGAGTTGGCTATCCGGGTTCCCTGCCGGATCACCTATCGGCAATAACTGGGTTGTAAGTGAAAACGTGACCTTGGGTTGTAAAGGATCATCATCAGAATTGTTTTTATTCCCAATATAGGGTGCTTCTGACGCATGGAGAATACTCAACCATTCAAAGCCGGATTCGATTAAACGCCCTTGTTGCGAGATGACCGGTCCACCCATCATATCACCAGCCACGAGGGGATCGTCAGCCATATACGTATAAAAAATTCGTAAACTATCACCGGGGCGGGCACCGTAATAATGGACCCATTGGGTTTGGTCCTTCCAATCTTCACCACTGCCCGGCCCCGGATTTCTGCCATTAGCTCGCTGAGTACCTGTCTCCCGGGTCTGTGCAAAGATCCTAAAATCATTCAGGGTCTGAGTACCGTTGTGTGTAAACTCCAAATCCGTAATGATATAATCGTCATGATTCTGGTTGGAAAATGCCAGGATGGTCCGTTTCAGCTCCACACCGTTTTGATATCGCGTTGCATAGGTTACCGTCTGATCGCTATTCCCGACAAGCATGGAAGGATTAACGTCAGTATACCAATCCAGGGTGACATCTTCGTCGTTGACTTGAGTCGTTGCATATCCGTAGCGGGTTGCTGTTTCCAGCGGTTCCACAATAATATCATAGTCTAACGGCCCTGGTGGATTTGGAACAAATAAAGAATAGGATATTGTTGAACCATTATAATTATAATCCTTTGCGGCCAACCAGATATCTCCCCCTGTAATGCACTCACTCCAGCGCATAGTATTGCCAATAACATTAAAATCTGCAGGGAACCACGCACCGGTATAATTGACGGCGTAATTTGATCCGTTGCCGTTGGCGGAAGCCCAATACCTTCCGACCTTTATTAAAGTTGAATTGCTTTGGGCAATCGCGACCTGACACCAGAATACTCCAATGCCAGCGAATAACAAGAGCCATCTAATTGCCGGGCCTCTGGAAAATTTACGTAGGTGAATCAATTCTCTCATAATTGTCTCCATACGGATTATTTATTACTTCAATTTTTAGTAAACCAACAACCAGTTAAAATTCTACCTTTATGCCGGCCCTGACCTGCCGCCTTTCCCCATACATAAGGAAAGACCGGTTGGGATCGTTGATATACGGTTTTTCCGAAGAACGCAAATCTCCGACCTCATCATTACCGGCGATATACTCACCCTCATTTCTTTCACGCAGATCGTCATATTCCGGTGAATCATACATTTGTAAACGCAATGACCGTAAATACTTTTCCTGATCTCCTGATTCCTCAAAGGGAAAGCCATAATGTAAATTACTGACTTTAAAATTGAATATGTTATCGATATCGAGATAAAATGTAAAATTGGCCGGTCTGGATTGTATTCGTTTACTCAGACGGAAATCGGCCATATAATAGTCCGGCCAATTTAAATTATTCTCAACATGAAGTTTATTTAACGGATTCCAGGTGAAATAATCGCCCTTGTGCCAAGTCGGCAGGATACTCATACTCCAATCAGCCAACACATGATTGCCCAAAACTTCGGGCCCCCATTTGGGCGGCGAATGCAGGTTGATATTCGCGGATATTTCCGGTCGGGGTTTGGGACGGCTTTCCTGTCCCCGATAGAGCCCTTCCTCCGCATTACTCACCGCTTCCTCCGTTATTAATTCACGGCCGGTATTCCCGGTTTTGACAAGCATATAGCGATAATTCAACCATCCTGACAACCATCGACCAAATTGCTTTGTAATGGATAATTCTATGCCCTGGATATCCTGGTAATTGTTGTTGGAACGAAAGTTATAGCTCAAATCGCCTGCTGTGTTCGTATACCGAACGTTTCCATGCTGTCCCGAGATATCCTTGTAAAACCCGGCAATATTCACAAGATATGCATCCAGTAAATTATAGGTTAAACCGAGCTCATATGAGATGGTACGCGGTGGCGCTAAATTTGGGTTTCCAAGCGCTTCAATATTATTCTTTGTCGCATGACGATATATATTCAAGAACATTGTGGAATAGGGGACCGGTGACCTGAAGTGTCCATAGTTAAAATATACTTTTGATCGTTCTGTTACAGGAAATGCCACGCCCAAACGGGGACTGACTGCATAGTGGTTTTCAATCGTTTGAAGAAATCCGGGATGTTCCTTATCATATTCCCGTAACTGGTTCCACAGGTACGATTCACGGTTCCGGAGCAATGGCATAACATTTTCGACGATCGCCGCATCCGGTGTTATCGCCTGCCAGGCGTCAATAGCAAACATGTCCCCGGTTGGCCATTTCCCGCCACCAGCATCGTAGTAATCAAACCGCAGACCAAGATTTGCCACCATTACTCCATGAGTAATCTGGTCTTGGATGTAAGCTCCGAACTGTTGTGGCTGACGATCATAGACAAACTCATACGTATTTCCCGGCTGGCTGGGCCAATCTTTGTATATAAACATATCCAGATCAATATGGCTGTAATCGAGTCCCATTTTGAATAAATTTTCATCATTGAGCTGATACCCGAGGTTCCATTTCAATCGATACTGTTTTTCAACAGAACTATCATATAATTGGCCTCCCTTACTTGAGAATCTCTCGGTAATACCTGTTGGCTGTGAGTAACGATTCCATTCATAATCACCTACCATATAAGAGGTGCTGGGAATTCTGAGGCGACCATACGGCATCTCATCAACTTTGATGGGACCGAAGCTTGCTAAAATAGTGCGGTCCCGTGAATCATTCGTATACGTTTTATGGTCGGTCTGTAAATAGCTGAGTGTCAGATCCCAGTATGATTTTTGGTTGATTGCCTGGTTTATGGTCAAACCCGTCATAATCGTGGTGAGATCCATTGGAGTGTAGTAGGTTGGATAAAGCCAATAAGTCGGTTCGTTGGAAGCCCACAGATTTAGGTTATTGATCGGCATTAAGCCAGCCCGGTTATCATCCACCCCCCAGGAATCTTCGTTAGAAGCATTCCGAATGGCACTCACTCCCTCATTCTTCCGATATATCCCGTTTAATTTCACATGCAGATTATTTGTGATATCGGATCGTAATGTTAACATCGTTACCGTACTGAATTCATGATCTCTCGCAACAGGCTGTACATAATACTTTTTCGATGTTTGGTTGGATAAGTAAAATGTGGCATTTCCGAGCTGTTTTCCAATCAATGGAATTGGGCCGCCGAAACCGGCATCCAACTGCGTATCAGATCCTGACCCTTCGCCAGGGTTGGCATGATCTCGTATGGCCTTTTTAAGTTCTGGCGATACGGTATATCCTGAATCCTCCAGAGTTTCGAAATCCGGAACCGTCTGGAACATCCAGGCGGTGACGAGATAGAGGTCTAAGGGGGTAACCTCTTGTTCATCCGGCAAGCTACTGTTTGCCACCTGCGAATAGATATCCCAACCGTAGAAGTTGCGGTTTTGTTCTGTGGTATATTCATCATCGGCCCATGCGTCGAATGTTCCACCAAAAGCGACTGCAGGATCAAAATACGGACGTAACAGCCAGTTATACGGATCATACGCTGATTTTCCAAATCGCTTCGGCGTAGGATTGGTCATTGAGTAATCAATTTGTCCATGATAGGCACTTTTTGAGCCGGTTTTTGTAGCGATGTTGATAAGTCCCGAACGATAGTTCCCGTACTCCGCCGTAAAGCCACCGGACATCAAAGAAACTTGTTCTACCGCACTTATCGGGATTGTTGCCTGGGCCCGCCCCAAACTTGCATCAACAAAAGTCAATCCGTTCACCTGTGCACCCGTCTGATCCGGGGAACCCCCGCGAATGCCCAAATTCTCTTCATCGGTAATACCAGCCTGGTTGGACAGAAAATCACTAATAGAACGAACACCTGCCGCTTCTGTGATTTGGTCTTGTGTTACAACCTGCTGGCTGCTTGA